>Ga0209040_10001864_pt1 | contig 16663 bp, 13 predicted proteins | sample BogFormECP12_OM3_FD_188240 | JGI IMG/M metagenome (GOLD analysis project Ga0209040, IMG submission 188240) | Bog forest soil microbial communities from Calvert Island, British Columbia, Canada - ECP12_OM3 (SPAdes) (version 2) | ecosystem: Environmental > Aquatic > Freshwater > Wetlands > Bog ...
GCCGTAGAGCGGTGTGCGCCGGAGGTCGTCATCCACATGGCCGCCCAGTCGCTCGTGCGCCGCTCCTTCGCGCAGCCGCGAGAGACATACGAAGTCAACGTGATGGGCACCGTCAACGTGCTCGACGCCGTGCGCCTGCACGGCGACAGCGTGCGCGTGATCGTGAACGTGACCTCGGACAAGTGCTACGAGAACCGCGAGTGGGAGTGGGGCTACCGCGAGGACGAGCCGATGGGAGGGCGCGATCCCTACTCGAGCTCCAAGGGCGCCGCCGAGATCCTCACCGCGGCCTACCGCCGCTCGTTCTTCTCGGACCCCGCGGGCACGCGCGTGGCCTCCGCGCGAGCCGGCAACGTCATCGGCGGAGGCGACTGGGGCGAGGCGCGGCTCGTGCCGGACGTGATGCGCGCCGCGCTCGCCGGCGAGCCGGTGCGGGTGCGCAACCCCAACTCGATCCGCCCCTGGCAGCACGTCCTGAACCCGCTCAGCGGCTATCTGCTGCTCGCGCAGACCCTCTGGGACCAGCCCGAGCACGCCGCAGGCTGGAACTTCGGGCCGCCGGAGCAGGACGCCCGCAGCGTCGGCTGGCTCGTCGAGCGCCTCTCCGAGCTGTGGCCCGGCGAGCTCGCGTGGACGCTCGACGAGGGTCCGCACCCGCACGAGGCGCGCTACCTGAAGCTCGACTCCTCGCGGGCGCGCGCGCGCCTGGGCTGGCGGCCCCTGCTCGACCTCGAGACGGCGCTGCAGGCGACGGCCGACTGGTACCGCGCACTGCGCGACGGCGCCGCCATGCGCGGTGTGACGGCCGGCCAGATCGAAGCCTTCCAATTCGCCGCGACCTCGACGTGAGCCAAACCGCCTGTCGATTCTGCGCTGCCCCCGTGGAGGCTGTGTTCGCCGACCTCGGCATGTCGCCGCTGGCCAACTCCTACCTGCCGGCGGAGAGCGCCAACGGGATGGAGCCCTTCTACCCGCTGCGGGCGCTCGTCTGCGGCAACTGCTTCCTCGTCCAGCTCGAGGAGTTCGAGACGCCCGAGCGCATCTTCTCCGACTACGCCTACTTCTCCTCGTACTCCTCCAGCTGGCTCGAGCACAGCCGCCTCTACACCGAGGCGATGGTCGAGCGCTTCGCGCTCGGCCCCGACAGCCACGTGGTCGAGATCGCCTCCAACGACGGCTACCTGCTGCAGTTCTTCCACGACCGCCAGATCCCGGTGCTCGGCATCGAGCCGGCCGCGAACGTGGCGAAGGTCGCGCTCCAGAAGGGCATCCCGACGCTCGTCGAGTTCTTCGGCCGCGAGACCGCGCGCTCGCTCGCTGCCGACTCGGCTGCCGACCTGCTGCTCGGCAACAACGTGCTCGCCCACGTCCCCGACCTCAACGACTTCGTCGCCGGCATGAAGATCCTGCTCAAGCCGGGCGGCGTGATCACGATGGAGTTCCCACACCTAATGCGCCTGATCGAGGAGAACCAGTGGGACACGATCTACCACGAGCACTTCTCCTACTTCTCCTTCCTCACCGTCAGCCGCGTCTTCGCGGCTCACGGCCTGCGCCTGTTCGACGTCGAGGAGCTGCCCACGCACGGCGGCTCGCTGCGCATCTACGGCTGCCACGAGGACGACGCCACGAGGACCGAGTCCGCGGCCGCGCTGGAGCTGCGCGAGCGCGAGCGCGGCGCCGGCTACGAGGCGCTCGAGACCTACCTCGGCTACGGCCGCCGCGTCGAGGCCGACAAGCGCCAGATCCTGCGCTTCCTGATCGGCCTCAAGGAGCAGGAGCTCAGCATCGTCGGCTATGGCGCGCCGGCGAAGGGCAACACGATGCTTAACTACTGCGGCGTCAGGCGCGACTTCATCGACTACACCTGCGACCTCAACCCCCGCAAGCAGGGCCACTTCCTGCCCGGCAGCCACATCCCGATCAGATCGCCCGAGGCGATCCGGCAGGACAGGCCCGACGTCGTGCTCATCCTGCCGTGGAACCTGAAGGACGAGATCACCGAGCAGCTCGCCTACATCCGCGAATGGGGCGGGCGCTTCGCGGCCCGCACACCCGAGCTGACGCTGCTCTCGTGAGGGCCGAGCGGGCGCCGGACGGCGATCGGGCAGCGCTGGCGGCGAGGCGGGAGCCCTGATGCGCTTCAGCGAGACCGCGCTCCCCGGCGCCTTCGCGATCGAGCTCGACACGATCGCCGACGAGCGCGGGTGGTTCGCGCGGACGTTCGACGCGGAGGAGTTCAGGGCCAGGGGGTTGCAGGACGCGGTCGCCCAGTGCAACGCGTCCTTCAACGCTCGTCGCGGGACCCTGCGGGGACTGCACTGGCAGGCCGACCCATATCGCGAGTCAAAGCTCGTGCGCTGCGTGCGCGGGGCGATCTTCGACGTGGCCGTCGATATCCGCCCCGACTCGCCCGCGTTCTGCTGCTGGGAGGCGCTCGAGCTGAGCGCGGAGAACCGGCTCGCCTTCTACATTCCAGCTGGAATGGCCCACGGCTTTCAGACACTCACGGATGACTGCGAGGTGCTCTACCAGATGGGCAACCGCTACGTGCCCGAGGCCGCCCGCGGGGCGCGCTGGGACGACGCGGCGTTCGCGATCCGCTGGCCGGCGGCGCCGGGCGGACGCATCATCTCCGACAAGGACCGCGGCTACCCGGACTTCGACCGCAGCGCGAGACCGTGAGCGGCGCCGCCAGCGCCGCGTGAGCGGGGTTCTCGTCACTGGGGCCTCCGGGTTTCTCGGCCTGCCGCTCGTGCGCGAGCTCGCCGCCGACGGCGAGGAGGTGCACGCGCTCAGCAGGCATCCCGCGGATGAGGAGCTCGAGGGCGTGCGCTGGCACCGCCTCGACATGCTCGACCCCGACGCCGTGCGGCGCGTCGTTCAGGAGGTCCGGGCGGAGCGGCTCGTGCACCTGGCCTGGTTCGTCTCCCACGGGCAGTTCTGGTCGGCCACAGAGAACGTCGACTGGGTCCAGGCTAGCCTCGGGCTGCTGCGCGCGTTCGCGGCGGCCGGCGGGCAGCGGGCGCTGCTCGTGGGGTCGTGCGCCGAGTACGCCTGGGGCGGTGAGGGCGACCTCGACGAGGCCGACTCGCCGCTGGATCCGCAGTCGCTTTACGGCGTCTGCAAGGACGCGTTGCGGCGCATCGCCGTCGCCTACGCGAGCGAGGCGGGCACCGAGCTCGCGTGGGCGCGCCTGTTCTTCCTCTATGGGCCGCGCGAGCAGCCCGCGCGCCTGGTCCCGGCCGTGATCCGCTCGCTGCTCGCGGGCGAGCGCGTCGCCACCGGCACGGGCGAGCAGGTGCGCGACCTGATGCACGTGCACGACGCCGCCGCCGCGCTGGCGGCGGTGCTCGACAGCGGCCTCGTGGGGCCCGTCAACGTCGCCTCTGGTCGCGCGACGGAGCTCGGCGAGGTGCTCGACCTGATCGGCTCGCTGACCGGCGCCGGTGAGCTGATCGAACGCGGCGCTCGCGAGCCTGCGGGGTCCGATCCGGCGCGTATCGTCGCACGCGTGCAACGCCTCGAACGGGAGGTCGGCTTCCGGCCCTCCCTGTCCCTGAGCGAGGGGCTCGCCGCGACGGTCGATTGGTGGCGGGAGGTAGAGCGGGCGCCGACGGCCCGGCCGTGAGCGCAACCGACGGCGAGCGGGTGACCGAGGCGAGCGAGCTCGCCGAGCTCGAGTCCGGCGAGCTCGACTCCGAGCACGCGCTCGAAGGAGCGCAGGCGGGCCGCGCCGCCGTGCGCGGCAGCGCGCTTCGCTCCGCCGGCTACGTCGCCGGGCTCGCCCTCTCGGTCATCTCGGCGCCGCTATTGACGCGCCACCTCGGCCCGGTGCAGTTCGGCCAGTACGTCGCGGTGACGGCGCTCGTCACGATCGTCGCGGGGCTGACCGAGGGCGGGCTGAACGCGATCGCGGTGCGCGAATACTCCGCGCGCTCGGGAGCGCGGCGCCAGGCGGTGATGCACGACCTGATCGGCATCCGCCTGCTGCTCTCCCTGCTGGCGACGGTCCTCGCGGTGGCGCTCGCGCTGATCTTCGGCTACAGCGAAGTGCTCGTGCTCGGGACCGCGATCGCCGTCTCCGGGCAGATGCTGCAGGGCTTCCAGACGCTGCTCGGCACCAGCCTGCAGGGGGAGATGCGCTTCGGCTGGATCACGTGGCTCGAACTCGTGCGCCAGAGCGTCAGCGTCGCGCTGATCGTGACGCTCGTGCTCGTCGGCGCCGGGCTGCTGCCGTTCTTCGCGGTCCCGGTGGCGGCGGCCGCGGCGACGCTGTCGGTCACACTGCGCGTCACGCGGGGGCTGATCACGGTGCGTCCGACGTGGCGTCCGTCCCGCTGGTGGCCGCTGGTCAAGGACACGCTCCCGTTCGCGGCCGCGATCGCCGTCAGCGTCCTCTACTTCCGCGTCGGCGTAATCGCGATGTCGCTGCTCTCCTCGACGCTTCAGACCGGCTACTTCAGCGCGTCCTTCCGCGTCATCGAAGTGCTCGTCGGCGTGCCGCCACTGATCGCGAGCACCGCCTTCCCGATCCTCGCCCGCGCCGTCGCACGGGGCGACGAGGACCGGCTCGACTACGCCGGCCAGCGCCTCGTCGAGGGCACGCTCGTGCTCGGAACGCTGATGTCGCTGCTGCTCGTGCTCGGCGCAAGGCCGGTGATCGCCGTGCTCGGCGGCTCGGAATTCAAGGGCAGCGTGCCGGTGCTGCGGGTGCAGGGGCTCGCGCTAATGGCCAACTGCGTCGCGGTCTCGGCCGGCTACGTGCTGCTCGCGCTGCGCGAGCACCGCGCGATCCTGATCGCCAACGCCACCGCGCTCAGCGCGAGCCTCGTCCTCTCGATCATCCTGATCCCCGCGTTCAACGCGCAGGGTGGCGCCGTCGCGGTCGTGATCGCCGAGCTGAGCCTCGCGGTCGCGATGCTCGTGCGCCTGATCCGAATCCGGCCCAGCCTGCGCCGCGTGTTCGTGCTGCGGCCGCTTGCGGTCGTGGCGATGGGCGCCGCCTCGTGCGCTGTCGCCCTCATCCCCGGGGTACCCGATATCGTGCGCGCCGCGCTCGGCGGGCTCGTCTTCCTCGGGCTGCTGCAGATCAGCGGCCTCATGCCGCCGGAGCTCGGCGAGCTGATCAGGAGCCGGCGCCGGCCGGACCGGAGCTAGCGCCGGGGCGATCGCATCGCCCGCGGCGCCAGCCCGATCCGATCGCCTAGCGGCATACGATCGCGACGTGCGCCACCCCATGGGGGACTACGCGCGTGATCCTGGTCCCACAGGAGCTCCCGCCGGGGCGCTGCGCTGAGACGACGTAGCGACCGGCGAGGATGTGGAGCTCGAAGCGGCCGTCCTGTTCGGTCGTTCTCACCATGCCGCCGCGCGTGGACCCCGCGGGCGTGACGTGCACGCGCCAGCCCGCGGCCGCCGCGCGGCCGCGGTAGACGCTGCCGAACAGGTAGCCCAGGCGGGGGTTGAGCATCACGCTCTGGCTCGCACGACCGCTCGCTGCGGCCGCCGCCACCGTCCCCTCGCTGAACGCCGTCGCGTCCTGCAGCGCGCTCACCTTCGGCATCGCCGAGCCGACGTATTCTTCCTCGATGAAGCCCGTCACCGAGTTGAGGACGAGCGCGCGGACGGTCCCCGTCGGGCCATGGCGGCCAGGTGGGACCGGCACGCTCGGCGCGAAGCGCCGTCCCGCCATCGCGACCACGTAGGCGCCGCTCTGACGGCGTTCGGCCGTTTCCCTGGGGATCGGGCAGCTCGACAGTTCGCCGTTTGCGCCGATACAGGAGACCGTGCTGCCGGTTTCCGCCGCGCTCGGCGGCTTGCCTTCAAGCACGGCCTTCGCTTCGGCCAACGTGCCGTGCGCGACCGTCATCGTGGCTTCGCCGCTCGCGGCCGCGGCGCCGGGCTGTCTTTCTTCGAGCCGCAGCCGCGAGAGGGCGATCGTCGCCGCGGCGAGCGGCGTGAGCTCGGGCCCCGTCGGCGCGCGGTAGCTGGAGAAGCCTTCGCCTACGCCGCTCGCGGCGGCGGCCGTGGATTGACTCGCTCTGGCCGGCGCGTCGCCGCGCGTCGGCAAGACGACGCCGGCCAGGGCGACCGCCGCGAGCACGAAGAAGACGCACACTCGCTTGCTCATTAACCTCACTCCTTTATGGGCAGCCCGTGGCCCACATGATGTTGCCGGGGGCCGAGCTTTCGATGTTGTACGAGAGGCACATCCCGGGGCTGCGGGCCAGTTCGGCGCCCGTCCACGGCCACCATTCGCCCCCGTCCGAGGCGGCGACCTCCTGGCGCCCCCACACTTCCGGCCGTGTTTCGGCCGCAACCTCCATCCCCGCCTGCTGTTCGGTCAGCCATACGGGCCAGCCGCCGCCGTAGGAGGCGACTTCGCAGCAGCCCCAGTACACGTGCCAGCGACCGTTCCTTTCCGCGTCGAACAGCACGTAGTGGTTGTACGTGTTGAGCGGTGCGGCGCCTTCGTTGACGCTGATGTGCCAGCCCTGAGCGCCTCGCCAGTGCTGTTCCTCGGCGTAGAAGGAGTGGGGCGTGCAGCAGTCGTAGCCGTGCCCCACGATCTGCCCGTTCTCGATCCAGCTGTTCGCGTACCGCGATCCCTGCGATTCGAAGGAGATCCACTGCTCGGCCGTCGCGAATTCCCCTTCGGGCCCGCCGGGCACGTCCGCTGAGGGCGTCGTGTTCTCGAACGCGATCGACGCGAGCACGTGCGTCGGCCGCTGCGCGATCGAGTAGCAGTGTTCGCTCGTCGACAACGCACAGTTGCTCTGCGGTCCCCATCTCGCGCTTGCCGTCGAGGCGAACGCCGTCGCGATCGACATCGCCAGCGCCAAGGTCAAGGCGCCCCGTCTCATACGTTCCTCCTCTGGATTGCATGGGGCGAAGCGGTCGCATCGGCCTCCATGATCGCAGACAGTTGTCTGCGGCTGGACAAATATGCCTCATGCCCGGCCCCGCGCGCCAGGGGCGTTTCTCACCCGCGCCGTGCGCTGATATGCCCCGCGCGCCTAGAGCGGGTGGCTGGCGCGCCAGCGGTCGCGAAGCGGCCCAGTCACGGCGATCACCCGACGGTGCAGCACGAGCGGCCCCGCGGCGTCCCAAAAGACGTCGAACGGATGGCCCGAGACGATCGCGCCGGCGGCCGCCAGCCCGAGCGCCACGCGCTCGTCGCGGCGCAGGCGCGCGTAGGCGGCGGAGCCGAAGGCGATGTCGCGGAACTGGTTGAAGGCGATCGCCAGATGGGGGTTGCGGGCGGCGCGCGCCGACAGTCCGGATACCTCTGCGATGCGCTTGAAGTCGGCGCTCGTGCCCCCGCGGGCGCGGTTGAGGTGGGTCTCCTCGGTCGTCAGCGCCGGCCCGGCGAAGGCGAGCGCCGCGACGAAGATCCAGTCTGCGCCCATCACGTTCGGGATCGGCAGGGCGGCGCGCACCGCGCTCGTGCGCAGGAGGCCGTAGAAGGCGGCGCTCGACCAGCTGCGGCGCAGGTAGCGCAGCACGCGCGCCGCCGCCGAGCGGTCGGTGAGGTTCATGTTGAGCACCAGATCCGGCGGCGCGTCGCCGTCGTAGTAGCGCGTCGCGCCGGTCACTATCGACAGCGACGGGTCGCGCTCCATGATCGCGATGCAGCGCTCGACGTAGTCGGCGTCCAGCCAGTCGTCGTCGGCGAGCATCAGCAGGTACTCCGTCTTGGGCTGCGCGAGCAGCCAGTTGAAGTTGCCGATCGGCCCCAGGTTCGCCGGCTGGCGGAAGTAGCGCACGCGCGGGTCGAGGGCGACATAGGAGGCGCAGATCTCGCGCGTCTCGTCCTCTGAGGCGTTGTCGGATATCAGCAGCTCGAGGTCCGCGCGCGTCTGCGCGAGCACCGACTCGATCGCCCTGCCCAGCCTGCTCGCTCGGTTGTACGTCGGCAGCAGAACCGTGACGCGAGGCTCGCCGGCCACGGCCTCAGCGCGGCTCGGCGTCGGCCTCGAGGCGACGCAGGAAGCCGCTCTGGCAGTAGGTCACCGCGAGCCGGTTGAACGAGGGGTCGACCTCGAACTCCTTGTGCTCGGCGAGAAAGTCGCCCACCGCCTCGAGCGGGTTGTCCCGCTCCCAGTTCTCGCCCGCGCTCGGCGCGTCGCTGACCATCGCCATGACGCTGTCGAACACCACGCAGTAGCTGTTGGCCGTCACGAGCGGCGCGTAGCGGGCGAGCTCCGCGGCGACGTGCTCGCGTGTGTGGTTCGAGTCGAGCGCGACCATCACCGACGCGCCCGGCGGTATCTCCGCGCGCACCCGCGCGAGCGTCTCCTCCGACACCGAGTCGCCCTCGATCAGGGTTATGCGCTTGCTCATCGGGTGCGCTTCGATCGCGAGGCGGTTGTACTTGCGTATTTCGATGTCCACGCCCACGACGTGGCCCTTGCCGATCGCCTCGAGCAGCGAGGCATACAGGACGAGCGCGCCGCCGTGTGCGACACCCGACTCGATGATCACGTCGGGTCGCACGCGCCAGATCAGCTCCTGCATCATGAGGATGTCCTCGGGCAGCTGGATGATCGGAATGCCCATCCAGACGAGCTCGTAGGTGAACTTGTGCTGCCATCCCGAGCGCGTCCACAGATGCGAGAGCACGCCGAAGCCCTCGTCGCTGTAGATGTCGATCTCGCGCGCCCCGTCGGGCGTCTGAACCGTGATCGTGCGCCCGAAGTCGGCGGCGGCTGAGCGTGCGATCTCGGTCACGGAGGTGGCATCATAGTCATCCGTGGCTTGGCAATTGCCGACACTTGCCGGGCCTTGAGTCTCAAGGTAGGCCTCAATCTCGCCTATCTCGTCGAGGACTCCGGTGGCTCGGGCACGTACGCCCGCCAGCTGCTGCCGCAGCTGCTCCTGGCCGAACCGGAGATCGAGCTCACCGCCTGGGTCGGCACGACGGCGCCGGCCTGGATCGCGCGCGAGCCGTGGGCGCAGGAGGTCCGCTGGATCAGGCTGCCCGTGCCCGGCCTCGGCTCTCCGTGGCACCTCTGGTACGAGCTGCTCGGCATCGGCTTCGACGGCCGTCACCGAGGCCTCGACGTCGTCCACGGGCTCGCGTATCTGGCCCCGCTCGTGCACCCCGGGCTGGCCACCGTGGCGACGATCCTCGACGTGATCTGGCTCGAACACCCGCAGGCCACCGACGGCCGCTTCCGCGCGGTGATGGGGACGCTTGCACCGCTCGTGGGACGCTCCTCCACGCGGCTGATCGCGATCTCCGAGGCCGCCCGCGACGATATATCCGGGGCCCTGCGCCTCGACGCCTCGAAGTTCGACGTGACCCCGCTGGGGATCGACGCCAACCCGCCGCCGGCGTCCGCCAACCCCGACGGCGTGCGCGAGCGGCTCGGCCTCGGCCCGCAACCGATCGTGCTCTGCGTCGCGGCCAAGCGCGCCCACAAGAACCTCGACGGGCTGATCCGCGCGATCGCCGACGAAGGCCATGGGCGCCCGATCGCCGAGTGGGCCCAGCTCGTGCTGCCCGGCTCGCCGAACGACTACGAGCGCCGGCTGCGCGAGCTCGCGAGCGAGCTCGGCGTGGAGGATGCCGTGCGCTTCCCCGGTTGGATCTCCGAGGCGGACCTCGAGGACCTCTACAGGATCGCTTCCTGCTTCGTGCTGCCCACCTTCCAAGAGGGGTTCGGGCTGCCGGTGCTCGAGGCGATGGCGCGCGGGGTGCCGGTGGCGTGCTCTGAGATCCCCGCTCTGACCGAGGTCGTCGGCGAGGCCGCGCTGCTGTTCGACCCCTACCGGCCGGGGTCGATCGCCGGCGCGATCGAGCGCCTCGTCGGCGATCGAGGCCTCGCCGATGAGCTCGTGCGGCGCGGCTACGAGCGCTGCAAGAGCTACACGTGGGAGCGAACGGCACGGGCTACGCTCGCGAGCTACCGACGCGCGACGGGTGGCGCCTGAGGCGGTGGGCGTCCACGTCGGGCTGAACCTGATCTTCCTCGTGCCCGGCGAGACGGGCGGGATGGAGGTCGCCGCGCGCGAGCTGATCCCCGCCCTGCTCTCGCAGGCTCCCGCGGGCATGCGCTTCACGGCGTTCATCAACCGCGAGGCGAGCGAGTCACACGACGGACCCTGGGGGCAGCTGCTGCCCGCCGTGACGGTGCCCGTGAGGGCACGGGACCGCGTGCAGTGGGTGGCCGGCGAGCAGGCGCTGCTGCCGCTGCTCGGCGCGCGCGCGGGGGTCGACCTGATGCACAGCCTCGCCAGCACCGCGCCGCTGTGGGGGCCCTTCAGGCGCGTGGTAACGGTTCACGACCTCATCTTCGCGCGCTTCCCCGAGGCGCATTTGGGCTTTCGCGAGAAGGGGATGCGCGTGCTCGTGCCGGGCGCGGCGCGGCGCTCGGACCGCGTTATCGCCGACTCGCAGAGCACGCGCCGGGACCTGATCGAGCTCACCCGTCTCGACGCCGATCGAATCGACGTCGTGCCGCTGGGCCTCGGCAACGTGCGCCGAGCCGAGCCGCTCGCCGACGCCGAGACGCGGCGGCGCTTCGACCTGGGCGAGCGCCGCGTCGTGCTCAGCCTCTCGGCCAAGCGCCCGCACAAGAACCTCGCCGCGCTGATCGACGCGCTTAAGGAGATCCCGCGCGAGCGGCGCCCGCTGCTCGTGCTCCCCGGCTATCCGACGTGGCACGAGGCGGAGCTGCGCGAGCGGGCGCGGGCGGCGGGGCTTGCGGGCGACGTGCGCTTCCTCGGCTGGCTCTCGGGCGAGGAGATCGAGTCGCTGTGGGCGCTGTCGGAGGCGTTCGTGTTCCCGTCGCTGTACGAGGGGTTCGGGCTGCCGGTGCTCGAGGCGATGGCGCGCGGCGTGCCCGTCGCCTGCGCGAACGCCTCCTCGCTGCCCGAGGTCGCGGGCGAAGCGGCGCTGCTGTTCGACCCGTACGACCGCGGCGCGATCGCACGCGCGATCGAACGCCTGCTCGGCGAGCCCGAGCTCGCGGCGCGACTGCGCGCCTTGGGCCGCGAGCGCGCACGCCTGTTCACGTGGGAGCGGGCCGCTCGATTGACGCTCGAGAGCTATGCGGCCGCGCTCTCGCGGCCGGCGTCGCCGTCGCGCCCGGGCGCGACGCCGCCGGCGCCCGCGTAGACCTCCATCAGCTGCCCGAGCGAGGACTCCAGCGAGAGCCGCTCGGCGTTCGCCGTGAACCACGCCGCGGTGCTCTCGCGCAGGCGCATGCCGGCCTGCGCGACCGCGACGATCGCCTGCGCGATCGCCTGCGGCTCGGCCAGCGGCGAGATGAACCCGTTGACCCCCTCCTCGATCAGCTCCGTGGCGGCGTTGTCCTCGCCCGCGACGACCACGCTCGGCGTGCCCTGGGCGGCGGCCTCCACCACGACCATCCCGTAGCCCTCGCGCGAGGAGGTCAGCAGCATGCACATCGCCCGCGTCATCTCCGCCTCCACCGTCTCCGCGTCGGCGAAACCCGGCGCCGAGACGACGTCCTGCAGCCCGCGCTCGCGCACCGCCTCCTCGAGCGCATCGCGCTCGGGGCCGTCGCCGAGGATCACCGCGCGCAGGCCGAGCACGCGCTTGCACGCCAGCGAGACCGCCGCGACGGCGAGCGTGACGCGCTTCTCGGGGATCAGGCGCCCGGCGAACAGCACGACGGGGTCTGCCGGTCGCGGACGCTCCGCCCTGCCGACGCCCGTGTAGAGCCCGCGCAGCACGCGCACCTCGCCGTGCAGCCCCTCCTCGCGCAGGCGATCAGCGTGCAGTGCCGAGAAGCAGATCGCCCGTTGCGGGACGAGCGCGCACAGGCGCTGCACGAGCATCCCGATACGCCCGCCGGCCGCGCCGAGGTATTCGCGCCAGTAGGCAGCGCTCCAGACCTCGAACCACTCGACGACCAGCCTGTAGCGCATCACGGGCGCGAGCGCGGCGGCCGCGAGCAGCGAGAAGTAGGGGAACGCGCAGGTGTCGACGACGTCGTAGCGGCGACCGTTGCGCAGCAGGTGCCAGAACACGCCGAGCCCGAATACGAGCGGCGGTAGGATGCGCCGGCGCCCGCTTGCGGTGTAGAGCGCCATCGGCGGGCCCGCGGTGCGCACTGCGACCCCTGCGCCCGCGTCGGGTGCGGTGGCGGCGTCCCACTGGCGCAGAGTCAGGTATGTGACCTCGTGACCGTCCTGCGCCGCGCGCCGTGCGACCTCGCGGTACCAGCGCTCGCCGCCGCCGACGGTGTACGGGAACAGGCAGTCGTATATGACGCATACGCGCATCCCGCTAGGATCCCATTTCCCGGCCGCACCTAGACTGGGCGCCACTTTCCGCTCGCTCGCGCGTTATAAACGGAGCAAGCCGGCTCCGAGCACGCGAATCCGGGGCAGATCGAGCTTCAGCCGATGAGCACACTCGCCCAGACCAGCCAGCCCACGCCGTCGGAGTCAGCCCGCATCGTCGAGCCGCTCGTCTCGGTCGTGATCCCGTGTCTGAACGAGGCCGAGAACATCCGCGAGTGCGTCTCGGCCGCGCTCGGCGCGATCGAGCGCATGGGCGTGGTCGGTGAGGTGGTCGTCGCCGACAACAACTCCGAGGACGACTCCGCGCGCCTGGCGCAGGAGGCCGGCGCCCGCGTGATCGTGGAGCGCAAGCGCGGCTACGGCAGCGCCTACCTCGCCGGCTTCGCCGCCTCGCGCGGACGCTTCATCGTGATGGCCGACGCCGATCTGACGTACGACTTCAACGAGATCCCGCGCTTCGTCGCCGCGCTGCAGGAAGGCGCCGAGATGGTGATCGGCGACCGCATGGACAACATCAAGCCGGGCGCGATGCCGTGGCTTCACCGCTACGTCGGCAACCCGATCCTCACGGGCCTGCTCAACTTCTTCTTCAGCACGGGCGTCAGCGACGCCCACTGCGGGATGCGCGCGTTGCGGCGGGAAGTGCTGCCGCGACTGGACCTTCGTACGACGGGAATGGAGTTCGCCTCCGAGATGGTCATCAGGGCCTCCAAGGAGAACCTGCGCATCGCCGAGTTCCCGATCGAATACCACCCTCGCGGCGGAGAGAGCAAGCTCTCGAGCTTCCGCGACGGCTGGCGCCACTTGCGCTTCCTGCTCGTGCACAGCCCCAACCACCTGTTCATCGCGCCCGGCGCCGTGCTCGCCGGTCTCGGCGCGGTGATCGTCGTCGTCGTCGGCGCAGGGGTCGACTTCTTCGGGCGCAACTGGGGCCTGCACGCCCTGATCGGCGGGGCGCTGATGATGATCGTCGGCACGCAGGTGCTCGCGCTGGGTCTCTGCGCGCACGCCTACGGCACGTATTTCATGGGCGACCAGGACCCGTGGTTCGACCGCATGCGCGCGCGCTTTCGGCTCGAGCATGGCCTGCTGCTCGGCGGTGCCTTCGTGCTGGTGGGCCTCGTGATGGCGATCGTGATCGTCGCCACGTGGATCTCCAACGGCTTCGGCTCGCTCGCGGACGAACGCCTCGCGGTCGTCGCGGCGTCCCTGATGATCGTCGGCATCCAGATCTTCTTTTCGTCATTCCTGCTCTCGATTCTCGGTCTGCGCCGGCGCTGAGCGTCGCGGCGCTGCGCCGGGCGCTGGCGGCGGTGTTCGCCGGCGACCGTCGCGTCTGGCAGGCCGCCGCGCTGATGGCCGTGCCGTTCGTGCTCCTGACCGGCTACTACATGCTGGTTCCGCGGCCCTTCTTCACCGGCACGAACAGCGTCGAGGACTACACCTACGTCGAGCCCTCGCCTGCCGGCGCGCGCTTGTGCGTGCCGGGGCTCCACCTCCCGGCGGGCACCGGCCGCATTCGGCTGATCGTGGTCTCGCGCACGACCGAGCGTCCCGTCCTGCAGACGAGCGTCGTCCTGCCGCACGACATCCTCCACGAGACGCTCCCGGCCGAGCAGGTCGGGCCGGGACGGATCAGCACGGTCGAAGTCTCGATCCCCGAGCGGCCTCCGAACCCCGCGTACGTGCCCGCCGCGGTGTGCGCGACCGCCAGCGGCCTCGTCAACTGGGGCGGGACGCCACTGCTCAAGCCCCCCCACCCGTATCCGCCGACGCTCGCGGGAGTGCCGTTCAGCGCGCGCGTCTCGGTCTGGTTTCTGCCGCCGGCGGGGATGGAAAGCAGCTATCTCGCGCGAGCCGGCGCGATCCTCAGTCGCGCTTCGCTGTTCCGCCCTGGGCTCGTCGGGCCCTGGCTCTACGCCGTGCTGTTCCTGCTCGTGCTGCCCGCGCTCGCGCTGCTGGCGATCCGCACGCTGGCGATCGCCGCGGGCGCGGGCGGGCGGCTGCCGCGCCGCCCGGCGCTGCTGCTGTTCGCGATCGCCTTCGTGAACTTCTCCTGCTGGGCGCTGATCACGCCGTCCTTCCAGGCGCCCGACGAGGTCGACCACTTCGCCTACACGCAGTCGCTCGTCGAACGCGGCCAGGCGCCGTCCCCCAGCGCCGCCTCGACCCTTCCGCGCTGGTCCTCCTCGGAGTACGTCGCCCTCGACGACATTGGCTTCTTCACCGATCATCAGGTCGGAGACTCGCGCCCACCATGGCTGCGGGTCGTGCAGCGGGAATACGAACGGCGGGTCGTCATTCGGCGTCCGCCCCATAACGACGGCGGCGGCAATGAGACGGCGGCCACCCACGGTCCGATCTACTACGCGGCGCTCGCCCCCGCGTATGTCGCCGGCGGATCCTCGCCGTTCTCGGAGCTCACGCTGATGCGCATCACCTCCGCGCTGATCGGAGCGCTGGTTCCCCTGTTCACGTTCCTGCTCGCGCGCGAGCTCGCTCCCGGGCGGCCGTGGATCGCGGTGCTCGCCGCGCTGCTCGTGGCCTTCCAGCCGATGTACGGGTTCATCTCCGGCTCGGTCAACAACGACGTCGGCGTCAACGCGGGCGCCGCCGCCCTGGAGCTCCTGCTGATCCGCGTCGTGCGGCGCGGCCTGACGCTGCGCAGCGGGCTGCTGATCGGGCTGCTGCTCGCGCTGCTGCCGTTGGTCAAGGGCACGGTCATATCGCTCTATCCGGTCGCCGCCCTTGCTCTCCTAGCGGCGGTCTGGCGCCACCGGCAGCGCGCTAACCTCGCCGGCGCGGGCGCCCTCGTGGTCGCGGCGCTCATCGGTCGCGAGCTCGGAAGCCGCTACTCCGCGGCATTCTCGACAGCGGAATCGCGCGGCGGCGAAAAGGCCGTCTCGGCGATCAACGCGGGCAACGCGGCCCTCCAGCATCCACTCGGCTACCTCTCCTACGTGTGGCAGGTCTTCCTGCCGAGGCTTTCGTTCATGTCGCCCCACTTCGAGGGCACGGGCTGGCCGGCGTTCGTGATCTTCGTCGAACGAGGTTGGGGCGCCTTCGGCTGGTATGACGTCTTCTTCCGACCATGGGTCTACGACGTGATCCTGGCCGTGATGCTGCTGTTCGTGCCGATGGGCTTGATCGCCGCCCGTCGGGAGTGGCGTTTCGTGCGCGCCAACGCCGTCGAGCTCGCGCTGCTGGTGCTGATGCCGGTGGCCGTGATCGCGGGCTTCGAGGCCGCCTTCTACAGCGAAGCCATTCGCAACTTCGTGCCCGAATTCGGACGCTACGCCTTCCCCGCGATCGCGCCGGTGGCGGTGCTGGTCGTCGCCTCCCTGCACGCGCTCGGTCGTCGCCTCGCCGTCTACGGCGGCGTAGCGCTTCTCGTCGCGATGCTCGCCCTCAGCTTGGCCTCGCAACTGCTCACCCTGACAACGTTCTATGCCTGATCGATCGGTCACCGTTGCGATCCCCGTACGCAACGGCGGCGAGCTGCTGCGCGGCGTGCTCGATGCGCTCGCCCGCCAGACGGTGCGCCACGAGCTGCTCGTCTGCGACTCGGGCTCCAGCGACGGATCGCCAGCCAGCGCCCGTGCCTACGGCGCCCGCGTGATCGAGATCGACGCGAACACCTTCGGCCACGGCTCCACGCGCAACCTCCTGCTCGGCGAGGCTCGCGGTGAGCACGTGGCCCTGCTCAGCCAGGACGCCGAGCCGGCAGACGAGCGCTGGCTGGAGCTGCTGCTCGGCGGCTTCGCGCTGGGGCAGGACGTCGCCATCGTCTATGGCCCCTACCGGCCCCGACCTGAGGCCGCAGCGGGGTTGAGGATGGAGCTCGAAGCGTGGTTTCGCCTTCTCGCTCCCGACGGTCGCCCGCGCGTGGATCGACTGCAGGCGCGCGAGCGCACCAGGCTCCCTGCGGTCGCGCTGATGGGCGCGCGCGGCTTCTTCACCGACGCCAATGCCTGCATCTCGCGCGAGGCATGGCGCCGCGTGCCGTTTCGCGAGGTGCCCTACGCGGAGGATCGCGCGCTCGCGCTCGACATGCTGCGCGCGGGCTATGCGAAGACGTATGTGCCCGAAGCGGCCGTCCTGCATTCGCACGACTACACGGCCATGCAGCAGCTGCGCCGCTGCTTCGACGAGTGGCGCGGCCTGCGCGAGATCTACGGCTGGCGGGAGCCGGGATCGCCGCGGCGCGTGCTCGGGCAGCTGCGCGGCGAGCTCGGCCAGGCGCGGCGCGAGCTAGCCAGCGCCGGGGTCCCGCCTGCACGCCGCTGCTCGACGCTCGCGGAAGTGACCCGTCACAATGTCGTGCGCCAGGCGGGAGCCCTGCTCGGCTCGCGGGCTGACGCGCTTCCCGCCGCCGCCCGCCGTG
>Ga0209040_10001865_pt1 | contig 16662 bp, 15 predicted proteins | sample BogFormECP12_OM3_FD_188240 | JGI IMG/M metagenome (GOLD analysis project Ga0209040, IMG submission 188240) | Bog forest soil microbial communities from Calvert Island, British Columbia, Canada - ECP12_OM3 (SPAdes) (version 2) | ecosystem: Environmental > Aquatic > Freshwater > Wetlands > Bog ...
CTTGCGCGAACTGGAGGCCAAGGCCGGCAGGGGAATCACCGGCGGGGGAGCCCTGCTGCCGATGAGCGACGTGATCCGGCTGGCCTCCCACGCGCATCACTACTTGTGTATCTTCGACAAAGGCAAAGCGATCGCGCTCTACCACACCAAGCGCCTGGCCTCGCCCGGTCAGCGAATAGTGTTGTACGCCAAGGACCGCGGGTGCTCGCACCCCGGCTGTGACGTGGCGGGCTACTGGTGCGAAGCCCACCACTGCACGCCCTACGCCCAATGCCACACCACCGATGTCAACGATTTGACGTTCGGCTGCGGCGGCCACCACCCGCTGGCCGAACAGGGCTGGACCACCCGCAAAAACCAACGTGGCGACACCGAGTGGATCCCACCTCCACACCTGGACCACGGTCGCCCTCGAACCAACACGTTCCATCACCCCGAGAAGCTGCTGTGCGAGGACGACGTGCCCTAGCTCCTTCGGGAGTCAAAAATCACCGGGCTAGGCGCCGAAACGTGTTATTCGCCGGTGAACTGTGGCGAGCGTTTGGCGAAGGTTGCCGAGATCCCCTCGGACAGATCCTTGGACGGTAGGAACGCCGCGTTCCACGCGGCGACATAGCGGAGACTCGCTGATACCGCCGAAATCCGTTGCTGGTCAAGCACATCCTTGATGCCGCGGACCGTCAGCGGTGGGTTGGCGGCGATCTCGGCGGCGGCGGCGTGCGCGGCTTGCAGGGTAGCGTCGGCGTCGGCGAAGACGTCGTTGACCAAGCCGATCTTTTCGGCGCGGGCCGCGTCGATGTCCTTGCCGGTGAGTGCCAGCTCGCGCAGGTGCCCGTCGGAAAGGATCAGCGGCAGCCGGGCCAGGCTGCCCACATCGGCGACTATCGCCAGCTTGACCTCGCGGACCGAGAACTTCGCGTCGGCGCTGGCATAGCGGATGTCGACCGCGGAGATCAAGTCGACTCCACCGCCGACGCACCAGCCGTGCACCGCGGCGATCGTCGGGGTGCGGCAGTCGGCGACCGCGCTGATCGTGTTCTGCATGCGCAGCACCTCGGCGTGGAAATCAGTGCGGGGCCCCGCCAACGCGCCGTCAGCGAGGACCGGGGCCAGCGTCCCGCCCATCGCCGGCAGGTCCAGGCCGTAGCTGAAGTTGCGGCCGGATCCGGTGAGGACGATGGCCCGCACGTCAGGGTCAGCGTCGAGCTCACCGAACACCTGCGGCAGTTCCGACCAGAATGCCGGGCCCATCGCGTTGCCCTTGCCCGGTCCGATCAACATCACCTGTGCGACGTGGTCTTTGGTCTCGACGGTGACGGATTCGTACGGCTGGCCCATGGGCAGACCGTACCGTGGACGTTATGTCTTCTGACCTGCGGCCCGGACCCGACGCACCGCCCACCGATGAACTGGCCAGCGCAGAAGCCGCGCTCGGCGCCCTGCAACATGTCCTGCATCCGATCGCCCGTGACGAGTTGTCCAAATCCACACCATGCTCGGAATACGACGTGATGCAGCTGACCGACCATCTGCTGAACTCGATCACCCTGCTCGGTGGTGCGGCGGGCGCGGAGCTGCCGGAGCGCGACACCGGCGACTCGGTGGAACGCCAGGTTGTCGGCGCGGCCCGGCCTGCGCTGGACGCTTGGCACCGCCGCGGCCTGAACGACACCATTACCTTGGGCACCAATGAGTTACCCGCGACGTACGCCGTCAGCATCCTGACACTCGAATTCCTGGTCCACGGCTGGGATTACGCGGCCGCGACCAAACACCCGATGAATGTCGCCGAGTCGTTGGCCGGTTACACGCTGGGGCTGGCTAAGAAAGTGATTACGCCGGAGGGGCGGGCCACGGCGGGCTTCGCTGATCCGGTCGCCGTACCCGATGGTGCGCCGGCCCTCGACCGTCTGATCGCGTTCACCGGCCGCGATCCGGCGGCGGCCCGGGCCTAGATACGTTCCAGATAGAAGTAGAAGTACCGCCCGTTATCGACGACGCCCTTGCCGTTCATGATGCCCATCACCGCGTTGTCGTCGATCGTCTTGAAGTGGTCGTGGACAGGTTGGCCGTCGTAGACCATCGTGGCGGTGACTTGGCCGCGAAACTCCTCCAGCCATAGGCTGGCTTCGCCCTTGCCCATCTTGACGTTGGAGAACCGGTTCCCGTTCTCGTCGAGACACACCAGCGGCTGTACGTCCCCGGGCGAGTTGAACGTCTTGCCGAACCAGCGGGCCTTCTCGAGTTGACCATTGATGCGGTGGCCGGTGACGAACTCGCCGCCCTTCCACTCGCCGAGCATGCCGTCGATGGTGGCCGGCTGCAGACTCGCCCAATAGTCGTCGAGTTCGGCGTCGGTGAGGGCGTCGGTTCGCTCCTTGAACTCGGTGAACTTCTTACGGGCCAGCGCGTCACTCATCGCGGTCTCCTTTAGATCCAGCCCTTAGCAAATGCGAGAAGGGCGTCGTTTTCCTCCGGGGCTCCGATGGTGATCCGGACACCGTCGGTGCCGTACGCGCGGACCACGATGCGTGCGTCGGCGGCCTGCTCCACGAAGTCCAGTGTGCGCATCCCCAGCGGCAGCCAGACGAAATTCGCCTGCGACGGTGGCACGGTGAATCCGGCGCCGCGCAGCGTGTCGCTAACACGGGTGCGTTCGGCGACCACCGCGTCGGTGCGGGCGAGCAGTTCGTCGGCGGCCTCCAGCGAGGCGATCGCGGCGGCCTGCGAAACGTTGGTCGTGGTGAACGGAACCGACACCTTGTTCAGCGCGGTGATCACCTGCGGGTCGCCGACCGCGTAGCCGATCCGCAGACCAGCCAGCCCGTAGGCCTTCGAAAACGTGCGCAGCACAACGACATTGCTGTACGACCGAACCAGCCCCAAGCTGTCGGGTAGCATGCCATCGCGGATGTACTCGACATAGGCCTCGTCGATCGCGATCAGGATGTGGGACGGCACCGCCTCGACGAACGAGGCCAGCGCCTGCGGGTCGACGACGGTGGAGGTGGGGTTGTTCGGGTTGCACACGAAGATCAGCCGGGTGCGGTCGGTGACCGCCGCGAGCATGGCGTAGAGGTCGAACGTTGCGTCGCGCAGCGGAACCTGGATCGGGACGGCGCCGGCGACCCGCACCTGCAACGGGTACATCTCAAAGCTGCGCCACCCGTAGAGCACCTCGTTACCCACGGACGCAGTGGCCTGGATGAGCCGTTGGCACAGATTCACCGAACCACCGCCGACGGCAATGTGTTCGGGGGCGAAGCTTGCGGCGACGTCGGCGTTCAAGTGTTGCGCCAGCCGCGACTTCAGCTCCGCGTTGTGGTTGTCCGGATAACGGTTGACCATGCCGACGGCCCGATCGATCGCCGCCCGCACACTGGGCAGCGGTCCATGGACGGTCTCGTTGCTGGCCAGCTTGATCGCACCCGCAACCGTCTTGCCCTCGACGTAGGCCGGCAGCTCAGCCAATTCGGGGCGCAGGCGAGCGGTCACTTCGACAGCATATGTCCGGCCTGTGTACGCTGTGCTCCGCGGCGGTTCCGGAAGCCCGGGCTGAACTCGATGGCCAGGCTCCTCCGCGGGCCGCTGCCCGTCCCGCATCGTCGCCTGGCGGAGTCCGGTACCCTCAGGAAATCCAAGGAGGCGTGCCAGAGCGGCCGAATGGGACTCACTGCTAATGAGTTGTCCTCTTCCCGGGGACCGGAGGTTCAAATCCTCTCGCCTCCGCCAGCTAGATAGCTAGATAGCTAGATAACTGAACAATGCGCCCGTAGCTCAACGGATAGAGCATCTGACTACGGATCAGAAGGTTGGGAGTTCGAATCTCTTCGGGCGCGCAGATCTACCAGCGCAAACGCCTTCCCTAGGTATCAAGCGCCGGACAAGTTGTCACGGATTGTCACAACTCGTGCCAAACTCTGCGCGCCGTCAGCCAGGGCGTCGGGCTGCGAGTGCACGTACGTCCGCATCGTGAACGCCACGTCGGCGTGGCCGAGCCAGGCCGCGATCACCGCGGCCGGGACGCCCTGCAGATGCATCGTGGTGCCGCAGGTATGCCGAGCATCGTGCAGACGTATGCAAGGCACCCCGGCCGCGGCGACGGCCTTGGTCCACATCTTGGACAGCGTGTCGGGGTGGTAGGGCTCGCCGACCTCGTTGCACGCCACGTAGCCGTCGGCCCGATAGGCGGCGCCTAATGCGAGCTCTTCCTTCGCCTGGCGCTTGCGCGCGGCCTTCAATTCGACGCGCAGCGTATCGGGGATGGGAAGTGTCCGCTCCGAGTCTTCCGACTTGGCATCGTCCTGCTCAACGGCCTTACCGTCCACGCTGATGCATGTCGGCCCGATGGTCAATGTCCGGGCCTCAAAATCGACGTTGGTCCACCGCAGCCCGCCAATCTCACCGCGCCGCAGCCCGTAGAGGGCCAGGTGCCCGGCATGGCGGTTGCGGTCGCCGCGGATGGTTCGTAGCACCTGCTCCACCTGTGCCGGGGTGTGGGTGGCGAACTTCTTCGGCGTGTCGGGCACCCGGTCGACGTCCTCCACGATGTTCCGCACAACCTTGCCATCCTTGACGAGCTGCTTGAAGATCTGGGAAAGCGCGACGAGCATGTAGTTGCACGACCGAGCCCCCCATTTACGACGTCTCCCTTCCCCTTTCGCGCGGGCCACCGAGCCGTCGCGCAGGCGCTGGATGAGTTCGTCGACGTCGCGGTGGGTGAGCTTTTGGACGGGGAGATGTCCCAGCTCGGAGCGCACCGGTGCGAGCACGCCGGCATAGCCGGATTTACTTGGCCTTGATGCCGTGGCGGGACAAGAGCCAGTCCTCGATTGCCTTGTCGACTGTGATCGTGGTGGGGTGCACGTACGTCCCCTTGGCAACGTCGCCGCGGATCTCGTCGAGCGCCTTGCGGGCCTCTTATTTCATTGGCGTAACACTTTCGGAGCTGCTTGCGTTTCCCGTCGACGATGCCTACGTCGACGGTCAGTTGGCACCGAACGACCGGTCGCCCGCCAGCGCGACGGGTCAACTCGACGCGTTTGATTTGCGGTGGTAGTTGGCGGCGTTCAACCATCGGTTACCAGCACACAGCCAGGAGAAACGTGTAAATAGCACCGGCGCTGCTGTTTTCGCCTCCGGTCATGCCACGTTTCCCGCGACCGGCCGGCCCGCCAGTGTGCAGCGCGGCCTCCAAGTGATCGATGATGGCGCGCACGCATGAACGCGCTGCAGAATCTCTTAGCCCCAATTCCTAGCGCTCTCAGCGATATTTGCGATCCTCTAGGTTAAAGAACCGTCTCCGCGCGGTGTCGGCGATGGCTTGGCGTCGTCGGCGGGTTGTGCCGGCGAGGTGGCGTCGCCGGCGTTCGGCATCGGCGTGGTCGTCGCCTCCGACGGTGTGGCCACCAATGACGTGGCCCCCGAGGGGAGGGAAGCCTCGACAGTCGGACGCGTCGGGTCATGCGGAGCCCACTCCGGCAAGGGCGCGCCCGCCCCAACGAGAACTTCCTCCTGCTGCGCGGGCGCGGCTGATGGCTCGCGCTCGTCTTGCAGCTCGGTCTCATCGAGCCCGATCAGCTTCTGCAGTCGTTTCATCCATCGCGGCGCCCACCAGCATTCGCTGCCGAGCAGCTTCATGATCGACGGCACGAGGAACATCCGGACCACGGTCGCGTCGAGCAGCAGCGCGGTGATCAGGCCGAATGCGATGTACTTCATCATCACCAGGTCGGAGAAGGCGAACGCGCCTCCGACCACGACGAGGACCAGCGCCGCTGCGGTGATGAGGCGGCCGGTGGTCGCTGTGCCGGTGCGGATGGCCTCCGTGGTGGGCATCCCGCGCGCGCGGGCCTCGACCATACGAGATACCAGAAAGACCTCGTAGTCGGTGGACAGGCCGTAAATGACGGCGATGATCAGCCCGATCACCGGGGCTGTCAACGGGGTGGGCGTGAAGTTCAGCCACTTGGAGAAATGGCCGTCGACGAATATCCACGTCAGCACGCCCAGCGTCGAGCAAAGCGTCAGCGCGTTCATCATTGCGGCCTTGATCGGCAACACCAGTGATCCGAACGCCAGGAACATCAGCAGCGTGGTCATGGACACCGAAATGACGATCATCAGCGGCAGTTTCGCGGAAATAGTCCGAACGCTGTCCTGTTCAAGTGCGGGTGTACCACCCACCCGCAAGGTGAGCCCGTACGGCCGCGAGATCGACCTCAGATCGTTGACCTTTGCGTGGGCATCAAGGCGGTTCATCAGGCCGTTTTGGATCACACGCACCGACGGATCTTTCGACGCGCCGTCGAGGTACGGGCGTTCGCTCCACATTTTTGCCAGGTCGTTGTTCGGGTCAGTAAATCCCGCAATGGTCAGCGCCTCGCTGCGGACCTGAGCCACTTGGGCGTCGGTGACAGGCCGATGTTTGGTGCTCTGGATTACCAGCGTGATCGGCTCGGTACGGAAACCGGGGAAGGTCCGGTCGAACTCCTCCTGCGCCTGGCGCACCGGGTTGGTCGGCGGCAGGTACTTTTCGCTGATGCCGCCCAGGGAGAGGTTGCCCAGCGGGAGAATTAGCAAAATCAGAAGGATGATAATGGGGGCTGCGAACAGCAACGGCCGCTTCATCACACGGTTGGCCAGCCGGCCCCAGAACCCGTTCGCGACCTGTTCCCGGGTCTTGGTCTTCTGCAGCCGATCGCCCAACCAGTTCAGCCACCGGTTGGTGGGTTTCCAGTCGCGCAAGAAGGGCACCCACAGGAGCGTGCGCACGCCAAGGGCGTCGACTTGGCGGCCCAGGATCCCCAGGAAGGCTGGCAGCACCGTGATCGACAAGATTGCCGCCAGCGTGACCGAGGCGATCATGGCGTAGGTGAGTGATTTGAGGAAGCCCTGCGGGAAGAGCAACAGGCCGGCCACGGACGCCGAGATGAGCACGGACGAGAACGCTATGGTGCGCCCGGCCGTCATCACGGTGCGCCGCACCGCGGTTTCGGTGTCGTAGCCCTCGGCGATCTCCTCACGGAAGCGGCTGACCACAAACAGCCCGTAGTCGATGGCGATGCCCAGACCGATCAGCGTCACCACCGGCTGCGCGAAATAATGCACCGGCACGGATATCGCGACGAGTCGCATGATGCCCAGCGCGCCGGCGATGCTGAGCCCGCCGACCAGCGCCGGCAGGCTCGCGGCCACCACACCGCCGAACACAAAGAACAACACGACCGCCACCAGCGGCACGGCAAGCACTTCTGCCCGCTGTTGGTCTGTGGCGATGGTCCCGGTCAGCTCGTTGGCCAATGGCAGCAGACCCGCCAGCTTCACGTCGACGCCCGCGATGGCGAAGTCGTGCTGAACCATCTTGTAGTTGTTGAGGATGGTGTCGTCGTCATTGCCCTTGAGCTGAATCGACATGAACGCGCGCTTCTTCGATGCGTCGGCCATGTTCCTCAGCACGTCCGGGCTCTTGAAATAGCCAATAGACCGAAGGATCTGGTTCGGGTGGTCCTTTTCAACCTGGGCGAGATTGGCGAGGATCTTCTTGTCGAAGTCCGGGTGATCCACGGTCTTGCCGTCCGGAGCGGTATAGATCGCCACGATATGGCCCGAGGTGTCCCTGCCGTACACCTGGTCACCCAGGCGCGACGCCACCGCCGACTCGCTGTTGTCATCGTAAAAGCCGCTTTGGGTGACATGTGAGCCCAAACTCACACCGAACGCGCCACCACCCAGGCACAACGCCACCATCACCCCGACCACGATGAGTCGGTAGCGGTATACAGTTTGACCCCACCAGGCGAAAATGTTAAACCCCTAACTGGTGTCGCTCTGCTGCCGGCGCGTCAATTCGATCAACTCAGTTCCCGTGCCTGAGGTTACAAGCGGGTCAGCGGCTGCGGCGGTGCAGTCAAGCCTCCTGCTCGTGCAGCGGTCTAATCGCCGACGAGCGAGCACGCCGGTGCAGTCGCGATCAACGTCCGCACCGGCTCGACGTATACAGAGCCAGACATCGACGTGTAGGCGGTCAGCCAATATGAACTGCGTTCGACCAGACCGCTTCTGACAGGCCGGTCGGCAATGGCAGGCGATGGCAGCCACGACGGTAGCCACCGCGCGAACGGTGAGGCCAGCTACCGACTCCGGCCACGCTGCGGTGCAAGGCGCAGCGCCACGAACGAGCTACTGCCCGGGACCCACTTCGAACCGCCATCGGCATAGACCACCGAATGGGCGAGGAGAGGTGCCGGCTCGGGTGTCCACGCCACCGTGGAGTCGGCCGTTTGCGTTCGGCTCGGGATGAAACTAACGGCAAGCCTCCCGGTCAGACGGCCACCGAGAAGCTCGAACATCTTCTTGGGCAGGGTCCACATGACACCCTTGACGTTCCGCTCTAAAAAGCATCACTGCGTCACTGTTCACTGCGTCATGCCTAACTAAGTTGTCACGACGTTGTCACAACGTTGTCACTAGGTGCGAACTCGGCGGGTTGGCAGGGGACGGCTTGATACGGTTTCCAGAGGTCAGGCCGGGTCGAGAGTCATTGCAAGACAACCAATTTCGTCCCCTGTCCGACTGGGGGTCAAGTGGTCGCAAGTTCGAATAGCGGCCATCTCTTGCCCGTCATCGTCCCAGCCCGCCCCGGCGCGCGCGGTCGGCAAAGGCGTCGAGTGCTGCGATGACCTCTGGCGAGCGCCAGACGCGGCTGCGTGGGCCCGAGCTGGTCTCGATGATGATGCCTGCCCCCGACAAGGGTTCGAGGTATCGGCGCGCGTGCTTCGACTCGATGCCCAACTCCTCGGTCAGCAGTGCCGTATTGATGACCGGGCGGCGCAGTAGAAGATCGGCGATCTGCCACACGGCTGAATCGCTACGTGCGGTAATCTTGTCGTTCCACTCTGCGCGCACGGCGTGCAATTCACTGACCAGCTCACGACCGTTGAAGACCGCCGCGACAGCCGCCTCCGATACGCGGCGCACGATCGGGGCGGAGTCGCCCTCGCGGTATGCCGTCAGCGCGGCGAAGTACGAATCGGTGTCGGTCAGTAGCCCAGCCGATACCGGGACGGTGACGTTTCGCGTCAATCCCTTGCGGCGCAACATCGCCTGGATCAGTGCCCGGCCTGTGCGACCATTGCCGTCGGTGAAGGGGTGGATCGTCTCGAATTGCGCGTGTGCCAACGAGATCTGAGGTAGGACGGGGATATCGTCGCGCTGCGCGAAGCGGAGCAAGTCGTCGATGGCTGCTAGAACGCGGCTGTGGTGCGGTGGCACGAACATGGCGCCGCGCGGACCGTGGGTGCCTCCCCCGATCCAGACTTGCTCTTCGCGCCACCGGCCGGCGGATTTCGGGTCGACGTCGCGCATTAGCGCCTTGTGCATCGCCAGGATCGCGTCAGCGTCGATGTTGTCCGCGAGGTTGATCGCGGCGACCATCGCCGCAGTGTTGGCGACGATGATCTTGGCGTTGGCGGTCGTCTTGGCCCCCGGCAGCTCGGCCTCGGCAATGGCTCGCGCCGATGCCGTCAGGTTCTCGATGTTGGAACTGGCTGCAGACTCGGTTTGCAACAAGACCGACGAAAACGGCGCGATCTCGCCGCCGCGCTCGGCGTCGAATCGGGTGACCTCGCGACTGGCGTCTTCGGCGTCGGCGAGCACGTCGGACGGCAGGTTGACAGTCAGGTCGGCGATGTTTGCGCTAATCGCCGCCTGATAGTTGCCCTGCTGTTGTTGCGCCGCGCGCACATATGATGCGGCGGGCGAGATGTCCCAGGGCAGCGTCTCGTACTCGACGGCGGTGCCGGCAAGTGGGTTCATTCCACGACTGTACACCCAGTTAGGTAAATAAGTGGGTGTAAGTGTCGCCGCAACGCCCACTTATCGACGGCGTCGTTTCAAATGAGATCAGAAGAATGCACCATCCTCACGCCGTGACCGGTTACCACACCGGCGTAGCGGACTTCAGCGGACATGCCCTGGGCGCTTCCGGCGACTACGACCAACAGCGCCGTAACTTGGCGAAAGACTAGTCGTACGCACAGAAGGAGGACGCAGCAGTGAACTCGGGCCCTCGCTCTGTGGGCTGAGCATTCCGGAGTAAGTCTGGAGGTGATCGACGCTTACCCCTCCGCGGCGTCCGCGATACGGGCCGCCGAGGCGAGCCGACCCGACGTGGTGTTCGGGCCCTACGGTTCGGGGCCGGCGCTGGCGGCCGCGGCCGCCAGCAACCCTATCCGGACTGCACCTTCTCACCCCATGGGAGCTATTGAGCTAGCCGGCAGGCCGTGGAGCATGAAATGTTCACCCTGCTGGACGCGCCGTACGCGGCCGAAGCCGACCCTCGGGTCGATCTAGCATGCACAATCCGAGAGTCTGACAACCACAGCCGGTGTGGGGCTGCGCGTGGTGGTGTACAGCCCGACTTTGACGGCTTACACGTTGGCGGAGCGTGAGACATGATGAAAAGCGGCGGGGGTTTTTAGCGACGCGAGGTTGAGCAAGTTCCTGGAAAACAAGGAATGGAGGGACCCGGCTACGACACCCTGATCGAATTTTGGGAAGCGGAGATGAGGGACGGGCTGCGACCAAGAAGTGGACGCTGACACAATGACCGATGTTGATGGCCGATGCAGTTTGACGATCTACTAGCACAAGCCGCTGCGGCGCCGGTCGACGGCTGGGACTTTTCGTGGCTGAATGGCCGGGCCACCGAGGAACGCCCGTCGTGGGGCTACCAGCGACTGATGAGCCAACATTTAGCGAACGCGTCAGCCGCCCTAGATATCCAAACCGGCGATGGGCACACGCTGGCCGGCGCCGAAAAGTTCCCGCCCACGATGGTGGCCACCGAGTCCTACGCGCCCAATGCCGCACTGGCCACCAAACTGCTGCATCCCCGCGGTGTCATGGTGGTGGACACCATCGACAGGCCACCGCTGCCGTTCGCCGACGACGCGTTCGACCTAGTGACCAGCCGCCACCCCAACAACGTGTGGTGGACCGAAATCGCCCGCGTCCTCCAGCCGGGCGGCATCTACTTCGCCCAGCACATCGGGCCCGCAACACTGTCTGAACTGGTCGAATACTTCATGGGTCCGCAGCCACAGGCAGGCCTGGAGCGCCATCCCGACGCCCAGATCGCAGCGGCGAAAGCCGCCGGCCTACAGATCATCGACATACGCATGGAACGGCTACGCGCCGAATTCTTCGACATCGGTGCCATTGTCTACTTCCTCCGCAAAGTCATCTGGATAGTGCCCGGTTTCACGACCGACGACTACCGCGAACGGCTACGCGAACTGCACGACTACATCACATCCCACGGCCCCTTCATCGCCCACTCCACCCGGGTCCTCATCGAAGCCCGCAAACCGGCATGAATATGACGCCCAAGCAGCTCATGACCGAGGCATGCCGACTGGCCATGGAGTCAGTCACTACCGGGTGGGGTGGCCCGTTTGGGGCCGTGATCACGAAAGATGGACGGATCATCGCCTGCGGCCAGAACCGCGTCCTGCTCACCGGCGATCCCACCGCGCACGCCGAAATCGAAGCTATCCGCGCAGCTTGCGCCAAGGCCGCGCCAGCCGAAGATGGCCAGTGGCCCAGACCGCTCATCGGCCACGAGATGTACACCAGCAGCGAACCGTGCCCCATGTGCATGAGCGCCGTTTACTGGTCCGGCATCGACGCCGTCTACTTCGGCCAGGACCTTGAGGCGGCTCACCGAATCGGCTTCGAAGACGCCGCCCAGTACCGTGATCTCGCCAAACCATACGAAGAACGCAGCATCAAAATCAGGCAGCTCTATCCCGAACTGGCCGAGCCGGCTTACCACGCTTGGGCGGGCGGTTAGCGGCCTACACGGGCGTCTGGCCACGGAGTTGTAGGTTTCCGAAATCCGCTGTAGGAGCCGCCGATCTGAGTTCGCCTTCGATGACTTCGATGTTGGGCATGCGCGGAACGGGGCGCAGCGGCGCGGAGCGTGTTGTGAATGGATTTGTGAACGAAACGCGGCGCAACTGACGAGATCGCATACTAGGCAGTGGTACAGATTGGACGGGAGATGGCCCGCGACCTGTACGTTTGAGACACGCGAGACTCCAGGAAACCGGGACTGGCTAGCTCATAACCCAGACGTCGTCGGCGATAGATCCAGATGCCTAAGTTGTCACGACTTCGTCACAACTCGCGCTACACACCCTGCGTCACGATGGGACATCGCGAGACGGTTCGCGCAGGTGAGACGGGCTTTCTAGACATGGCGGGAGACCCTGAAACAGGTTGACAGCAGGCTGTTTTTGACTACGGATCAGAAGTTGGGAGTTCGAATCTCTTCGGGCGCGCCGAAACCGCTGGCAGTTGGTGTGACTGTCAGCATGAAGGTCGGCGACACGCCCGTGATCTGACACTTTCCTGATACTTTCAGTCTCCACAATCGCCACCTGCGTATTCGTCCAGCACAGCCCGCACATCAGGGCCGCGGGTCTGCCGCTGTAGGTAGTGGGCCTCGGTGGTCGCCAGCTTCGCGTGGGCCAGCTGCTGCTGCGCTTGCGCCGGCCCGCGGGCATCGCGGACCACGGTGGCCACCGTCCGCCGAAGTGAGTGGGGAGTCACCCACGACAGATCGGCCGGGAGTGCCGCGCGCAGCGTCCGCCGCATGTTGGACAGGCTCATCCAGCCGCCGGTGCGGTTAGCGAACACCGGGCCGTCCATGCCGGACTCTGCCACCAACGCTGTCAGCGCCTCGACACCGAAGCGGGGCAGCAGCACAGTGTGCGGGGGAGCGTCACCCTTGCGGGCGTCCTGCCGATGCAGCGGTTTGCCAGCGATGTGGCCGTGGTCGATCAGCGTGCCGGTGATTGTCACCGTCGGCGGGTCTGCCAACAGGTCGACGTCACTCCATCGAAGCGCTAACACCTCGTTCGGCCGCGCGCCTGTCGCAGCCAGAATCTCGACGAAGGCGGCCAGCGGCCGGCCGGGCCGCGGACCGGGGGCCTTCCGGTTGGTGTAGGACCGCACCGCGGCCCGCACCCGCTCGAACTCCGCCTGTGTGGCTGCTCTCGGCGGCTTCCGTTCTGTCTTGACCGTGCGGGCCTCCCTGATCGGATTCACCGACAGCACGTCATAGCGCACAGCCAGCCCGTACATACCCGACAGGATCATCCGAAGCCGCTTGGCCTGCGTTGGTGACTCCATCTGCTGCAGGCGGGCGTCAGCGTGGCTCGTAGGCACCTCCGTTACGCGCAGCGCGCCGAGCTGCTGGGCACCGTGTACTTCCATACGTCCCGATAAGCCTGTGCGGTCTGCTCGCTGACGCCATCGACGAGTTCCTTTGTCTCCATCCAGAGTTCGAACAACTCCGACAGCGATGTCCGCTCCGTTACGGCTTGTCCCGACAGCGGTGCGCGACGCTTGGCTAAGTGCCGCTGCAATAGCCGACGAGCGTCCTCGATGGACTTGTCGCTGGACCGCTCGACCCGGCGCCGCTTGCCGTCAGCGTCGCGGACATAGGTGGAGGCGAAAAACATTCCACCGCTTGATCTCTCGGTGATTCGGCCATGTTCACCCGGCCGCATCCGCTGTCTAGGCATTCAGCACACCCCCAACCGCTGGAATCAGCGAGTTAAGCCGGGCTAGGTCCGCTGCTGCGGCGGCGCGCAGCGCCTCGTAACCCCTACTGGACATCGCATCCGAGGCGGTCCCACCCCGGCGACCGCGCCGATGACGGCTAATCCGAATGTGGTGTCTGCCATTACGGCCGTAGTTCCGCGTTGATTTCGCCAACGAGCATTATCAGGCGATGGTCCTCGGCTTCAGCGGGGACTCTTTCCCGGCTCGCGTCCTCCGCGGCCTTCTCCAGCTTTCCATTGAACACGTTCTGCTGGGAGCGAACTTCCTCGAGCGTCGTGTCCTTAATCAGGCCACGTGCAGGGTTGTTGTCGTCGACCAAGATCCCTGCATGCTCTATCCGCAGGCGCTCGAACTGATCGACGGGCCGCGAGAAATGCACCACCACCGGGTATTTGACCGAGCTGATGCCATTCAAGACTCTGTAGGTCTTAAGGCCCTGGTCTGGTAGGTCAACTGTGACGATCTTGAGGTCATGCTCGGCCATCTGTCATCCCTTCTGTCTGTTCAGATCCAGCGCCGCCCCCACAATAGGTCGGCCCGCTACCGTAGAAGGTGGCGGCCCGAATCGGTTGCGGTTTGTTCAGGTGCGTATGAGTTGGAGCACCGGTGCGGTGTGTGCGTTCACCGGGGGTCGGCCGACTCGAACACGGCGACGAGCGCCACGATCTCCTGCGGGGTCAGGTCCGCTGGCTTAACCCGATCCATGAGGAGGCGCAGCCGGTCCGTGGCCGGCCAGCGCACGACGGCCAGGACGTCGTGCAGTTCGATGCCGTTCATCGCTGCGCCTCCAGTACCTGTCGCATCGATCAATTAAGTGGCAATATCGGCGTTATTCGGAACCCGGTGAAGGGAGTGATCAATGACTTGGGCAATGTCATCCGGCGTCCGCAGCAACATCAGGAAGATCGCCGTGGCGGGGGTGCTTATCGCTATACCCACGGCCGCAGTGAGCGTCCCGGCGTATGCGGCGCCCGGTTTCGGCGGCACGCCGAATACGCCGGCTGTCCTCCCGGCGCCGCCGCCAGCGGATCCACCCACCGATGCACCACAGCCGCCACCGCCTCCACCACCGCCGGCCCAACCGCCGGTGAATCAACAGCAGCCAGACGACTTCTGGCCTTACGCTGGTACTGGCAGTTTCTGAGTGTCCGAAAGGTTCTCGGCTGCGTGAATGCCGCCCCTGTGCTTAGCGTGGCTTTCGGTCCCATCGCAGCACCGACCCGTCGCCCCTCATTGACACTCGGCATTTTGTCCAACTCCTTCGTAGTTGGGCCACACACCGCGGCGGTGCCTGCCGTCGCCGGGGCCTTCCGCCTTTTGCGGGAAGTCTCGGTTGTCACGCGGAGGTCGATGACTCTCCACTTTCCTGATACAAACGCCCGTGAATACAGGCGGACGGTGGCAATGCTGAGCGGATAGGATATACCCGAGTCCTATTGCGCCGCAATACGTTAGCGAACGTTGGTGGACGTTGCCGAACGGAGTGAATACATCAGAAGGTTGGGAGTTCGAATCTCTTCGGGCGCGCGTATGTGATGAGTCGAGTCATGGGTTACAGATTCCCCGGCCATCGGCCGGGGTTTTTGTTTTGGTTGCGCCAGTAGTTGCGGTCGGGTTCGATGCGGTGGCTGCTGAGGACGCGGTGGTGGGTTTAGCTGACGACGGTGACGGTGGTGGCGGTCACCAGGATGAGGACTGGGGTGGCGGCCGGAGGTGGAAGTCCTGAGGCGAAATCGCACTTGCAAGGACGCAATGCCGCGCCAGCTGGCTCCATTTCGGTGAGCACTTGCTCGCCACTGAGAGAACCCGCGAAAGCTTCGACAGACCTGGGTGTCTGTACCTCGGTGCCGAGGAAATCTGCAGCGGCCCGGCGCTGAAAACCATCGATTCATGGTCAAGAAACCAGCCCGTGAACAGACTGGCTATTAACCATGTCTACGCGTCCCGATACTCGACGTACGCGCCCCCCCTACTCTACTTGTCTCAAATCTGCTGACACCAGCTCAAAGGACCATAGGCTCCCGCGCATAACAGGCGGTCAGGGGCGAATGCTGGGCAGAAAACAGGTAGTGCACTAACTCGTGCGTACGCCGGCACTATAGCTGAACCCTGGTCCCCGAGGTATACGGGAGGTGATGGTTCCACGATGCCTGAAATCTTCACTGACGGCACTGCTGCAGGACCGTGCGTGCCGGTAGGCCAACGCCGCTGCCTGCATGTTCATCGATTACGAGCTCGATCCGAGGCCTTTAACGATATGGTCCGGAAACTGTATGCGGGTTCGAAGGTCTTGCCGTCAACGCCAGCATTTCTGCCTGTGTGGTCACCAAAACGCGTCAACGGCGACACCGAATGGATTTCCCCACCCCACCTCGACCACGGCCAGCCCCGAACCAACACCTTCCACCACCCCGAAAACTGCTCGTCCGCGACGACGAAGACGACGGCCCATAGCGTCTCGGCGCGGAGCCGGGGTGTCGGCCTGTGGGCGTCGCAAGCAGCGGCTGATTTTTCCCGAAGAGAAACCTATGGATTTCTCAGATATCGTGAGCGAAGAGGTGTAGAACATACGACAATAGCGCTTTGCCAAAGGGGGAGGTCGCAAGTGTCAGGCCGCAAGCTTCGTTGGCCGGGTTTAGGACTGGGCGGTGGTCGACGGCAGCACCCCGATCTTCGTGTTCAGCGGGATGGGCCCGCAGTGGTGGCGGATTGGCCGAGACCTGCCCGCCGCGGGCGCGTCAGGCTGCCTTTGACGCTCGGAGAAGGTGACGGCACATGAGCGCTGTCCCGATGGAGGTAGTCGCGCGTGTGGAAAGTCGCTCCTTCACCAGCGACAACACCGCCGGTGGTGCACCCGAGATCATCGCAGCTGTTGCAGCGGCAGCCTCCGGGCAGGCACCGCCCTATGGCACCGACAGTTGGACTTTGAGTGCACGACGCCGCTTCAGCGAGATCTTTGATTGCGACGTCGATCTGCTCCCCGTTTCCACCGGCTCGGCGGCGAACGCATTGAGCTTGGCCGCGCTGACC
>Ga0209040_10001866_pt1 | contig 16661 bp, 15 predicted proteins | sample BogFormECP12_OM3_FD_188240 | JGI IMG/M metagenome (GOLD analysis project Ga0209040, IMG submission 188240) | Bog forest soil microbial communities from Calvert Island, British Columbia, Canada - ECP12_OM3 (SPAdes) (version 2) | ecosystem: Environmental > Aquatic > Freshwater > Wetlands > Bog ...
CAATGGTATCACCTGAGAGAGGAGCCCGGTGCGGGAAAGCCGCACGCCGGGATCTGTGCGGGGGGCTGGCCGAGAGGCCAGTCCCTACCGCGACCGTCGATTCGCTCCTCGCAATGACATTCGGCGGCGACATTACCAGTCACTGCGCTGCCTAATGCGCCTGCACCATCTCCGCCAGGCTGGTGAAGCGGAAGTCGTAGTGCACGCCTGCTGGCGGTGCCACAGTGGCCCCCCAGCCTTCTGCGTCGTGTCTCCGATCGATCCACGCCGATGCAAGCCCGGCGTTGCTCGCTGGCGCGTGGTCGTGGAATAGGCTCTGCGCCGTATGCAGGATGCGTGACTTATCGATCCCCATCGCAGCGAGATGCTCGATCATGTAGGCGAAATTGCGTGGATCCGGCTTGTACGAGCCGACATCCTCGGCGGTGTAGATCGCATCGAACGTCACGCCGAGCCGGCGGTTGCTCGCACGAAAACTCTCCCGATCGACATTCGACAGAATCACCAGCTGGTAATGCCGCCGCAAATAGCGCAAAGCTGCTTTAGTGTCCCCAAACACCGGCCAGTCGCCGACCGATCCGCCGAAACGCCGGCTCTCCGCCGCATCCGTTGCAACACCCCAGTCGCCCGCGAGCGCATCGTGTACCAGCACCAGCAGCTCACGATAACGCATCGCTGGGTTCGCCCTCTCGAGCCGCGTTTCGTGCCGTCCGTACGCCTCCAGGACCGCATCGCGGGTCAGCGAACGTTCGACGCGTACCAGCAACAGTTGCAGTGCCGTCACGATGCTGCTTTCCCAGTCGATCAGCGTGCCGTAGCAGTCGAACGTCAGGGTGCTGAAGTCGGTCAGTTGCACGGCCAAGCCGCATTCAATGCAATTTCCTGAAGCCAGGCACGCACACCAGCCGCGTCGCCGAACGCGTCCTGCACGCGCAGTCCGGCACCGCCCATTGCCGCCACAGCCGCGATGGCGTCCTCGTCCGTCACGTCGTCGCCGACAAACACTGGCAGCCGGCCGCGAAACGGCGAACGGTCCATCAGAGCGGCAACCGCCTTGCCCTTGTCGGCGCCGCGCGGCCGCACCTCCCACAGCATGTGCGCTGGCAGCAGCTCGAATTCCTCGGAATCAGCCAGCAGACGGGTAAGAGCCTCGCGCAGCGCCCGGCCAGCGCCGGGAGCCGCCCGATAGTGCAGCGCGAAACCACGCGCCTTGCGCTCGATCAACACACCGGGATGTAACGCCGCCAAGCGCTCGGCCGCGCGAAGCCACGCGGACGGCGGCGACGGCAGCGGTGGTCGCTCCAGCGGTTGGCCCGGTTCATGGCGGATCGCGCCACCATGCTCGCCCGCTACGGCGAAGACCGCATCGCCGAGCAGCGCATCGACAGTCTCGACGGGGCGGCCAGTGACGACGGCCAATGCGTCGCCCAGCAATCGCCGCAGCGCGCGCAACACCTCGGGCAGATCGGCTGGCACCACCACCGCATCCGGCCGCGGAGCGATGTCCAGCAGCGTGCCGTCCAGATCGAGCAGCAGGGCCGCCCGATCCAGCGGCGGGAAGGGAAGGCGCACGGTCAGGCGCGGCAACCGACCACGCGCACGTCGTAGATCGGGTTCTGTAACATCGACAGCGACGGGTTGTTCGCCAGCATCCAGCCGCGGAAGCCCGGCGCATCGGTGTGGCTATCGGTGATGGTCAGAAACGCGGCGGAATCCTGTGGCTGATCGGGTGGATGGATGTCGCAGGCCTGCACCTGGATGTTGAGCGAGCCGAACTGCGCCTCCTGCCCGACCTTCACCGTCAGCAACGCGTTCTGCGCATTCACTTTGTCGAGCACCTGCAACTGTGCGGTGCCCTGCGGCACCCATGTCAATTGCGTTTGTTGTGATGCGGCCGGGGGTGTCGCCTGCGTCGGCGCCTGGGTCTGACCGACCGGCGGCTGATTGACGGGCGGGGTTGGCGCCTGCTGCGCCGACGGTGGCAGCAGTGGGGTAGTGGTTATTGGCGTCAGCGACTGCGCCAGCGCCATGGCCGGAATGGCGACCCCCGCGATGAAAACTGTCAGGAACCTCATCGGCCGCCGCGCTTCGGCGACTCCAGGCCGTCGACCATGCCGGACAGGATGCGGCGCATCGCCTGTTCGTCGACGCCCATCAGCACGGCGTCCTCGAACGCGTCCTGCAGCGCCTGTGCCAGTTCGGCGTGATTCTCCACCAGCATGCGCAGCTTCTCGCGGCAGGACACCGGCACGCCGTCGGATTGCGGCCAAACCGTAGGGGGCGGCGGGATCATGGTTTCTGCGCTCCGGGCTGGGCCTCGCCACCTTTCTGCACGTTGGTCATGCTGAAGATGAACTTGCCCAACAGTTCCTCGAGGCTCACCGAGGACTGGGTAATGGTGATAATCTGCCCAGGCTGCAACAGCGTCGCGTCGCCACCTGGCTGAAGTGAGAGGTACTTGCCGCCGAGCAGGCTCTCGCTGGTGACGATCGCGGCGCTATCCTTCGGCAGTTTGATGTCGTTGCGCACCGACAGCGCCACCACAGCCTGGAAGCTCTCCGGGTCGATCCGCTCCTCGTTGATGCTGCCGACCTTGACGCCGGCGACACGTACATCGGCGCCGACGCCGAGCCCGTCGATGTGGTCGAACTTGGCAAAGAGCGCGTAGCCGGAGGTCGTGCTGCGGCCGGAATGCGCTACGGCGTAGCCGAGGAAGCCTGCCGCCACCAGCAGGACTAACGCCCCGGTCAGCACTTCGGCGATGCTGCGACGATGCATGCGTCCGGCCTCAGTTGTCCGGGGTCCAAGCTTCGTAGTCGCCGGTGGCACGGGCGCGGTGTCCTCCCTGGTAGTCGTGGCCGGGAGGCCGGTAACTGGCCGGCGTGCCGGTGGCGTTTGGCAGGTGCGGCTTCTCCCATGGCCGCCGCGTCCGCTCCGCCAGCGGCGCGTCGGTGGTGTAGTGCAGCCAGGCGTGCCATTCCGGCGGAACCCGGGACGCCTCGGGTGGGCCGGGATAGGTCACCCAGCGCCGCACGCGGTAGCCGGTGCGCGGTCGCCGCTCCGTGAAATAGGTGTTGCCGAAGGCGTCGGCGCCGACGCGCCTGCCCTTGAGCCGGGTGAACAGCCAAGTGCCAAAGTTCATGCCGCACGATATACGAAGCTGCGGGAGCCCGGTCCACTCACCCGGTCATCCACAGGATTTTGTGGTCCACGCGGGGCGCGGACGCAAAATACGCTTCCCGAGTCGCGGGTGCGCGCTTAGCATGGCGGCATGAAGGCCATTCGGACTTGGCAGGGTGTGCGGATGCGCCGGGTGATGGTGGGCGCGGATCCCGATGCGGCGCTACGGCAGGTCACGCTGCCCGCATCCTGGGACGACACGGCGGCGGCAGCGCTGGCCGGTCTCGCGCTCGGCGAGGAGCCGATCAAGCTAGCTGCTGTGGCAGATGCCTGGATACGGCCGGTGTCCGAGCGAGCACTGCGGGCCGGAATGGAGGTGCCGCTGTCCGAACGGCTGCACCGGATGTTGCTGCTGCGACACGGCGCGCCGTCCGCGCAGACCTGGCGGGGACAGGAGGAGGCAGTGCCGGGGTTCGTGCTGAACCTGGCCTCATTCCACGATGCCGCCAGCGGCTTCGACGCGCCGGCATTCGCCGAAGCCGTGGAGACCGCGGTCATCGCGCTGACTCTGGCCGCACCCGCGGCAACACGGCTCGCGATCAGCATGGCAGACCTTTCAGGCCTGCTGGCCAAGCTCGGCGTCGAGTACGGCTCGGATCCGTCATTGGCGATTGCCGGTGCGCTCGCTGCCATACTCCGTGGACGGGCCGAAGCGATCTCCAGCGCGCTGGCTCGCCGGTTCGGCGCTATCACGCCCGCATCGCTGGACTGGCCCGCGCCACCGGTCGACACAGTACTGCCAGGCCTGTCGGACGCGGCGCACGCCGCGCGTCAGGCCGCGGCAGCGGGGGAAGGCCGGCGCCACATCGCGCTGACAACGATCGCGGAGCCGGGGCCAATCGATGCGCTGCTCGGCGTGGAGACCGGCGGCATCGCGCCCCCCTTCTCACCGCTCGGCGCTACCGGTGGTCTAAGTCGCACCGCGCGCGACTGGCTGACGTCCAGGGACATCACGGCCGAGAGCGCTTTGGCGGACCTGCTCGCCGGCGGCGATCCGCTGCCCATGCCGAGTGCCGCAGCACACGTCGCGATGCACGATGCGGTGGCGCCGTTCATCCAGGCCATGCCGGCGCGGCCCGTGCCGGTGCGTCAATCAGTGCACGCCGCCCGTCGTCGCGAGCTGCCGGCGCGACGGGCGGGCTACACACAGAAGGCCGCGGTCGGCGGGCATCGGCTATATCTGCGCACCGGCGAATACGACGATGGGACGCTGGGCGAGGTGTTCATCGCGCTGCACAAGGAAGGCGCGGCGTTCCGCGGGCTGATGGACAATTTCGCGATCGCCGTCAGCCTGGGGCTGCAGCACGGCGTGCCGTTGGAAGCGTTTGTGGAAGCATTCACCTTCACCCGGTTCGGTCCGGCCGGCGCCGTGGAAGGCGATCCGGCAGTGGCGCACGCCACGTCGCTGCTCGACTATACGTTCCGCCACCTGGCCGCGAATTACCTTGGTCGGCACGACATTCCGGAAGCGGAACCGGAGGAGGCCGACACGGTCGGCAACGGCAGTCGCGACCACGCACCGCTGCTGCCGCTCGACCTGCCGGCGGAGTCCCCTCGCGCGCGCAGGCGGGGATTCAGAGTGGTTTCCAGGTAAGGCTGTCATTGCGAGAAGCGCAGCGACGAAGCAATCTGGTGCCTGGTGCCAGTGATGACATTGTAAGGAACTGCGCAATGGCCAGTCGGATCGAGCTGAAGCTGGCGGAACTCGGCATCGCCCTGCCATCCCCGATGCCGCCGATCGCCAACTACGTCCCTTATGTCGTCACCGGCAATCTCGTGGTCGTTTCGGGCCAGGTGCCGGCGCTCGATGGCAAGATCGCGATCACAGGGAAGGTGGCGGCCGGCGTGTCGATCGATCGCGGCAAGGAGGCCGCGCGGCTCTGTTTCATCAACGTGCTGGCGCACCTGAAGGCGGCCTGCGGCGGCGATCTGGACCGGGTGAAGCGCGTGGTGCGGCTCGGCGGCTTCATCGCCTCGCCGCCGGAGTTCACCCAGCAGGCGCAGGTGATGAATGGCGCCTCAGATCTTGCTGTGGCGGTGTTTGGCGATGCCGGCCGGCACGCGCGCACCACGATCGGCGTGCCGGCCTTGCCGGCGGATGCCGCTGTGGAAGTGGAGGGACTGTTCGAGATCAGTTAGGCTCGCGCCATGCCCGACGGTTCCGCCACGCTCACGCTGACCCTGCATCATAAGATCGCCGATGTTCCCGGCGCCGAATGGGACGCCTGCGCCGGCGACGGCAACCCGTTCGTCAGCCACGCCTTCCTGAGCGCGATGGAGGACAGCGGGTCCGCCAATGCCCGCACCGGCTGGCTGCCGCAGCACGCGGTGCTGCGCGGCGAGGCGGGCCAGGTGGTGGCGGTGGCGCCGATGTACGCCAAGTCGCACAGCTACGGCGAATACGTGTTCGACCACGGCTGGGCGAATGCGCTGGAACGCGCCGGCGGCGACTACTATCCGAAGCTGCAGGTGGCCGCGCCGTTCAGTCCGGCACCGGGACCGCGTCTGCTGCGCCATCCCGACGCCGGCATCCCCGTTGCGGCGTTGGCGTCGGCGCTGGAACAGGCGTGCCGGTCGCTCGACGTATCATCGGTGCATGTCACCTTCTGCACCGAGCCCGAGTGGCAGGAACTCGGCGGGGCCGGCTGGTTGCAGCGGCTCGGCATGCAGTTCCATTGGGAGAACGCCGGCTACACCAGCTTCGACGACTTCCTGGCCGCGCTGTCGTCGCGCAAGCGCAAGGTGCTGCGGCGCGAGCGGCGCGACGCGAATGCCTGCGGCCTGACCTTCCGCGCGCTGAGCGGGGCCGAGATCACCGAGGCGCACTGGGACGCGTTCTACCGCTTCTATCGCTCGACGGTGGATCGCAAGTGGGGATCCGCCTATCTGTCTCGTTCGTTCTTCTCGCTGCTGGGCGAGCGGCTCGGCGAGCGCGTAGTGCTGATGATGGCGTTCCAGGGCGCGAAGCCGGTGGCGGGCGCGCTGAACCTGGCGGGGGCCGAGGCGCTGTATGGCCGCAACTGGGGCTGCCGCGGCGACTGGCCGTTCCTGCACTTCGAGCTTTGCTACTACCGCGCGATCGACTGGGCGATCGAGCACGGGCTGCAGCGCGTGGAGGCCGGCGCGCAGGGGCGGCACAAGATCCAGCGCGGCTATCTGCCGAAGGCGACATACTCGGCGCACTGGATCGCGCATTCCGGGCTGCGGCGGGCGATCGACAATTTCCTGCACGACGAGCGGCGCGGCGTGCGGGCGGAGATGGCGCACCTGGCGGAGCAGTCGCCCTTTCGCAAGGATTGCGAACAAGACTGAGGATCAGCGATTTGGCGGCGTGGTGGTCCGGCGATGTGGCGGAGCTGTTGGCGAGCGAGCCGGAAGCGATCGTGCAGCGCCTCGCCGTGCGCCTGGTCGAGACTCACCACCTCAATCACGATACCCAGCTTCGCGCCTGGCGGCAGCAGGTTGTGGTGTTGCGGCACGCACTGCGGGAGGCGCCTCGCTCCTGGCGGATCCTGTTTGAATATCCGCTGCTTCGGCTGGGACGACGCATCGACACCGTGCTGCTGACCGATCGTGCTGGAATTCAAGGTCGGTGCCACGTCCATCAATGCCATCGATCGTCAGCAGTGCGAAGATTACGCACTTGATCTGTTTGACTTCCATGCTGAGAGCCGCACGCATCCGGTGGTGCCGATCCTGGTGGCAACGGAGGCGCCGCCCATCGCTCCTGATTGGCCGCTGCTCTGGCACGGGGTGACGCCGGTGTTTGCTGCGTCGGCGCAGAGCCTCGGGCCATTGGTGAGCGATATGGCTGCACGCGTCCCGCAGCCGCGGCATGTGCTCGATGCACACGCCTGGGAAACGGCGCCATATCGACCCGTGCCGACGATCGTCGAGGCTGCGACCATGCTGTACAACCGGCATGGTGTCACTGAAATTGCCGAGGCACGCGCCGATGTCGGCAATTTGAGCCGGACCACCGACGCGATCCGTAGCGCCATCGACGTGGCGCGCACGGAGCTGCGACATGTGATCCTGTTCGTCACCGGCATACCTGGCGCGGGCAAAACGCTGTGTGGACTGAACGCTGTGTTCGGCGCGGTCAGTGGTGCGGCGTTCCTGACCGGCAATCTGCCGCTCGTCCACGTCATGCGCGAGGCGCTCGCACGCGATGCGCATGAACAAGGTGAGAGCCTCCGGATGGCAAGGCAGAAGACCGAAGGCGCCATCCAGCCGCTCATGGGATTCCTGAAAGACAACATCGAGCGCTCTGATCCGCCGCATGAGCATGTCATCGTATTTGACGAGGCGCAGCGTGCATGGGACGCGGCCTTTGGCCGCCGCAAGTTCGGCCGGACGGCCAGCGAGGCGGCACTGTTTCTCGACATCATGTGCCGCCACCACGATTGGGCGGTGATCGTTGCGTTGGTCGGCAGTGGCCAGGAGATCAACACCGGCGAAGCTGGTCTTGCCGCATGGGGAGAAGCGCTCGTCGAGCGGGGAGCCTGGGCAGTGCGGGCGGGTCCGGGCGTGCTCGGCGGCATGGACGCTCGGCAGCGTCTGTTCGCTGAGGCACCAACCACTCTCCAGGTGGATGCCACACTGCATCTGGATGTTGCGGTTCGTTCCATCCGGTCGGCAGCCGCGGCACCGTGGGTCGATGCGGTGCTGGCCGGCGATGCCGGGCGAGCGTCGGCGATCGCTGACGCGGCTGGTGGCGTGCCGTTTCTGCTGACACGATCGCTGCCAGTCATGCGTGCTGCCTTGCGTCGGCTGGCGCGCGGTACCCGACGTGCAGGTCTGGTTTGCAGTGCCGGCGCACGACGGCTGGTGGCGGATGGGCTGTCGCCGAATTTTCCGCATCTCGATGCAGATGCAGTCGCCAACTGGTTTTTGCGTCGATGGCCTGACGTTCGCGCCTCCGATGCGCTGGAAGTTCCTGCGACGCAGTTTGCCTGCCAGGGTCTGGAACTCGATCATGTCGGCCTGTGCTGGGGCAATGACCTGATCCGCCGCGAGCGCCGCACTGAATGGGTCGTGCGCTCGTTTGCCGGCACGCGATGGCAGGAGCCGCGCAATGAGGCAACCATTGCTTATCAGATCAATACCTATCGCGTTCTGCTCACCCGCGCCCGGTACGAGACGGTGATCTGGGTGCCGCAGGGCGATCCGGACGACACGACGCGTTCTCCCGCGGAGTTCGATTCGATTACCCGTTTCCTGATGGATTGCGGAGCACCAGCCATTCCGGATGCTTTCTTTGATTCAGCGCCGACGCTGGTCGACGATGGTGTCCAATCAACGTTGATATGAGGCGAACGTCGTGCTGTCTGCGCGCGTTGTGGCCGTCGTCCTGCTGGCCGCGGCACTGCATGCGGGATGGAATGTCGTGGTCCGTGCCGGCAGCGACCGTCGCCGTGAATCGGCGCTACTGCTTGCTGGCGGCACGTTGATCGCCATCGTCGCGTTGCCGTTCCTGCCGGTCCCGCCGGCGGCGGCGTGGCCCTATCTGGTGATTTCTTCGGTGCTCAACGGCGTGTTCTTCGTCATGCTCGCCGAGGCGTATGCGCACGGCGGCGTGGCGCTCGCCTATCCGCTGATGCGTGGCGTGGCACCGATGATCACGCTGCTCGGCTCGTGGCTGCTGCTCGGTGAGACGCTGCCCATGGCAGGCTGGATCGGCATCGCGACGATCTGCGGCGGCGTAGTGCTGCTGGCGCGCCGCCGCGGCGATGCCGGCGAGGCCACCGCGGTGCGCTTTGCGCTGCTCAACGCGGTGGTGATCGCAACCTACACCATGAACGATGCGGTCGGGGTGCGCATCGCGCAGACGCCGCTGGCGTACACGCTGTGGCTGTATCCGCTGTCGGCATTACCGACATTGCTCTGGCTCTCGCGCAAGACGCCGTTGCGCTGGCCGAGCGGCCGCGAAGCCGCGCGCGGGATTGCCGGCGCCGGGGCCAGCATCGGTGCCTACTCTCTGGTGCTATGGGCGTTCACCCAGGCGCCGGTTGCGCCGGTCGCGGCACTGCGCGAGACCAGCATTCTGCTGGGCGTGGTGCTGGCACGCGTGCTGCTCGACGAACGACCGGGGCGCCGCGGTTGGAGCGGTGCAGCCGCAATCGCTGCGGGTGCCGCGATCCTGCGTCTCGCTTAGTAGCTCAGCGCGACCGCTGCTGCCACGCCTCCACCAGCAGGCACAGGATCTCGAACAGGATCGACGCGCCATTGAACGAGGTGATCGTGCCGACATCGAACGGCGGCGCCACCTCCACCAGATCGCCGCCGATGAAGTCGAGGCCGCGCAGCGCGCGCAGCAGGCGCAGCGCCTCCAGTGCGGTAAGGCCGCCCGCCTCGGGCGTGCCGGTGCCCGGCGCCTGCGACGGATCGAGACTGTCGATGTCGAACGTCAGGTAGGTCGGGCCGCTGCCCGCCACCCGCCGTGCCTCCTCGGCCGCGTAGCGCCAGCCCTTGTCGTGGAACTCCTCCATGCTCAGCACGCGCATGCCGGAGCGGGTGGAAAACCCCCACATGTCGGGATCGTTGGTGGTGCCGCGGATGCCGATCTGGATCACCCGATTCGGGTCGAGCAACCCCTCCTCGGTGGCGCGGCGGAACGGCGCCCCGTGGTGGAAGCGCGAGCCCAGATAGTCGTCGCCGGTGTCGCAATGGGCGTCGATATGGATCATGCCGACCGGCCGCTGGGCCGCAACCGCGCGCAGGATCGGCAGGCTGATCGAATGGTCGCCGCCGACCGACAACGGCACCACCTTGGCCGCGACGACTGTGGTGTAGAACGCGCCGATCTCGGCCAGCGCGCCTTCCAGCGTGAAGGGCTGCTCGATCCAGCAATCGCCGAGGTCGCGCACGCGGGCGGTGTCGAACGGGGCGATGCCGTGCGGATGCAGCCGGCGCAGCAGTGAGGACTGGTCGCGCACCGCGCGCGGGCCGTGGCGGGCGCCGGTGCGGTTGGTGACGCCGCCGTCATACGGGACGCCGATCACGCCGATATCGGTGTCGGCGAGCGACTCGGTGTGCGGGGCGCGGAAGAAGGTGGGGATGCCGGTGTAGCGCGGGCGCGTCTGGGGGTCAGTCATCTCCTGGTAGCGGGTGGGTCGCTTGATCGGGTCCATCGGAGAGTCCTCTTTGATGGGTTTCGCTGCACTCAACCCATCCTACGCCGACCAGTCGCGACTCCGTAGGATGGGTTGAGCGCAGCGATACCCATCACTGCGGCGCGCAATTTTTCAAGGGTCTATCGCGGGTCTTGAGACCCCCTCCGCCACCGCGCACAATCCGCCCGCCGCAAACGCGAGGACCCCGCATGCCTACCCCCAGCCGCTATCGCATCGGTTTCGACATCGGCGGCACCTTCACCGACTTCATCCTGCTCGATACGCAACGCAACGACATCCGCCTGCACAAGTGCCTCACCACACCGCACGACCCGTCGGTCGGCGCGCTGGAAGGCCTCACCGAACTGCTGCACGCGGCGCGGCTCACGCTCGCGGACATCGGCGACCTGGTGCACGGCACCACCCTGGTCACCAACGCCCTGATCGAGCGCAGCGGCGCGCGCCTCGGCCTGATCACCACGCGCGGCTTCCGCGACATCCTGGAGATGGGCACCGAGCAGCGCTACGACATCTACGACCTTTTTCTCCGCTTCCCCGACCCGCTGGTGCCGCGCCGCCATCGCCGCGAGGTGGCGGAACGCATGGACCGCGACGGCAATGTGCTGATGCCGCTCGATCCCGCCGAAGTCCGCGCCACCGCCCAGCGCCTGGTGGCTGACGGCATCGAGGCGATCGCCATCTGCTTCCTGCACGCCTATCGAAATCCCGCCCACGAACGCGTCGCCGCGAACATCGTGCGCGCGGCGTTCCCTGATGTCGCGGTGTCGATCTCGTCCGATGTGGTGGCAGAGCTATGGGAGTATCAGCGCTGCAACACCACCTGCGCCAACGCCTACGTGCAGCCGTTGATGAGCCGCTACATCGCGAAGCTCGAACGCGAGCTGAACGCGCGCGGCTTCCGCGGCGAGCTCCGCTTCATGCACTCGGCCGGCGGCCTGCTATCGCCTGAAACGGCGCGCGACTTCCCGATCCGGATGCTGGAGAGCGGCCCTGCCGGCGGCGGTCTCGCCACCGCGTTCTTCGGCGCCGCCGCCGGCAAGCCGGACGTGATCTCGTTCGACATGGGCGGCACCACGGCGAAGGCCTGCCTGATCGAAGGCGGCCGCGCCGAGATCGCGCCGATGATGGAGGCGGCGCGCGTGCATCGCTTCAAGAAAGGCTCCGGCCTGCCGATCAAGGCGCCGGTGATCGACATGATCGAGATTGGCGCCGGCGGCGGTTCGGTCGCCTCGATCGACGAGGTGGGGCTGCTGCGCGTCGGGCCGCATTCAGCCGGCGCCGATCCGGGGCCGGCATGCTACGCGCGCGGCGGCACCGAACCCACGGTGACCGATGCCAACCTGCTGCTGGGCTATTACGATCCAGGCTTCTTCCTCGGCGGCCGCATGGCGCTGGATCGCGACGCCGCCGAGCGTGCGCTGGCGACGGTGGGAGCAAAGCTCGGCCTCGACGCGATCGATACCGCGTGGGGCATCCACCGCATGGTGGTGGAGAACATGGCCGCCGCGGCGCGCATCCACATCGTGGAGAAGGGCAAGGACCCGCGGGCCTACGCCATGGTCGGTTTCGGTGGTGCCGGCCCCGCGCACGCCGCGGAGGTGGCGCGCGTGCTGGGCGTGAAACAGGTGCTGATCCCGCCGGCCTCGGGTGCCGCCTCGGCGCTCGGGTTCCTCGCCGCGCCGCTGTCGTTCGAACAGGTGCGCAGTCATCCGGTGCGGCTTGATGCGCCTGGTGCCGCGGCCATCATCGACGCCATCCTGCGGGAACTGACCGACGCCGCACGCACGCGGCTGGCAGCCGAGGCGGATGTGGTGACCGAACGTCTGGCCGACATGCGCCTCGAAGGCCAGATGCACGAGATCAGCGTCGCGCTGCCGGACGGCGCGATCACCGATCCAACGATCCCCATGATCCACCAGGCGTTCGCCACCGCCTATGCGGCGCGATATACATCTGTGTACGCGGGTGGTGGCGTGATGGCGGTTTCGTTCCGCGTGCGCTGTCGCGGGCCGCTGCCGCAGCTCTCGCTCACCGAGGCTGGTGCACGTCCCTCCGGGGCGGCGGAGAAGGGTACGCGCGCGGCGTGGTTCGATGGCGGCTTCGTGGATACGCCTGTGTATGACCGCTACGCACTGACGCATGGTGCGCGCATCGCGGGTCCCGCGATCATCGAGGAGCGCGAGGCAACCACGGTCATTCCCGTGGGCGACAGCGTCACCGTCGATGCCACCGGCACGCTGGCGATCGAGATCGGCCTCGCCGCTGCCCCAGCCGCCCGTGTCACCGCCGACACACCGATCGACCAGGCCGCCGTGCTGATCGAAACCGATCCGGTTTCACTGGAAATCATGTGGAGTCGCCTCGTCACCGTGGTCGAGGAGATGTGGCACACGATCTGCCGCACCGCATTCTCGCTGATCGTCTCCGAGGCGCAGGACTTCGCCTGCGACCTGTTGGATGCGCGCGGCGACTCGCTGGCGCATTCGCCACGCGCGATGCCGGTGTTCAACCTGACCCTCCCGCGCGCGGTAAAGGCGCTGCTGGAGAAATTCCCGCCCGAAACGCTTGCGCCAGGCGACGTTCTGATCACCAACGATCCGTGGCTCTGCGCCGGCCATCTGTTCGACATCGCCGTGGTCACGCCGGTGTTCCGCAACGGCACTCTGGTGGCGCTGACCGGGACGGTCGGTCACGTCGGCGACATCGGCGGCACCAAGGACTCACTGCGCGCCCGCGAGATCTACGAGGAAGGCCTCCAGATCCCGCCGATGATGCTGTATCGCGCGGGCGTGCCGAACGACGACCTGTTCACGCTGATCGCCGAGAACGTGCGCAAGAGCGAGGAGGTGTTGGGCGACATCCACTCCTTCATCGCCGCCAACGCGTTGGGCGCCGATCGACTGCTGGCGTTCATGGACGAGTACGGCATGCACGATCTGCGCGCGCTCGCCCGCGTGGTTCAGACACGTGCCGAGACCGCCATGCGCGACGCGATCCGCGCGTTGCCCGATGGCGTGTATCACTCGGAAATTTGGAACAACCCGCTCGGGCAGAAGCTGAACTATCCGCTGAAGCTCACTGTGCAGGGCGACGCGATCGAGCTCGACTTCGCCGGTGCGCCGGCGCAACTGCCGCAGGGCGGGCTGAACTGCACCTACAGCTACACCGCGGCGCATGCGACCTATCCGATGAAGTGCATTCTCAGCCCGCAGGTGCGCAGCAACGCCGGCTGCTATCGGCCATTCACGGTGAAGGCGCCGGAGGGTTCGATCCTGAACTGCACCAAACCCGCCTCGGTGAACCTGCGCACGCGCGTCGGCTGGTATATCGCGCCCAACATCTTCCGCGCGCTGGCCGATGCGGCGCCGATGCAGGTGCAGGCGGCCACCGGCCTGCCGGTCGCGATCAACATCTACGGCCGGGAGGCGAACGGCCAAGTCTATGCCGACCATTTCTTCATGGGTGCAGGCCAAGGCGCCTCGCGACACGGCGACGGCAAGTCGGCGTTGCTGTACCCGACCTCGGCCGCCAACACCTCGGTGGAGCTGATGGAGGCGCGCGCGCCGGTGCTGGTGTTGGAGAAATCCTTCGTCACTGATTCCGGCGGCGCCGGCGTGCATCGCGGTGGCTGCGGCGTGCGCACGCGGCTACGCAAGCTGCACGACGATGGGCTGCCGACGCTGGCATCGGTGTACCCGGAAGGCGTCGGCGTCACGGTGCAAGGGCTGCATGGCGGCCTGCCGGGCGGCGGCGTGCGCGGCGTGGTGCTCGATCCCGACGGCAACGTGGTGCACGATTGCGGCACCGGCGAGCTGGTCACGCTCACGCGCACCGACCAGATTGTCGAAGTGCGGCTGGCAGGCGGCGCTGGCTTCGGCGATCCGCGGGCGCGTCCGGCCGCGCTGGTGGAACAGGACGTGGCGGAAGGTATCGTATCGCTGGAAGCTGCGGAACGTGATTACGGGCTGCAGGTAGCTGCTGGCAAGGCGGCCGAATAACTAACTGGGGCAGACAATGAGCGACCTTGCAGCAGAGCGAACGACAACCGTATCAAGACTCAGCTCGCGCATTCATCCCCGCTTCCTCGAACTCGGCTCGCTGCTGTTGATCGCACCGCTCTGCATGGTCGGCGCGATCATCGGCGTGCAGCTCATCGTCACCCTTGGCATCACCGCCAACACCTCGCTGATCGGCGCGCTCGCCGGCATGGCGCTGGCCCGCATCCCGCTGGCGGCGTTCATGCGCTATCGCTCGATCCACGTGCAGAACCTGGCGCAGAGCGCAATCTCGGCCGCGACCTTCGGTGCCGGCAACGCGTTGATGCTGCCGATCGGTATCCCGTTCGTACTCGGCCGCCCCGATCTCGTTCCGGCGCTGTTCGCGGGCGTGTTCCTGGCGATGCTGATCGACGGCTACCTGCTGTATCGCCTGTTCGATTCCGATGTGTTCCCGGCAACAGGTGCCTGGCCGCCCGGTGCCGCCGCGGCTGAAGCAATCCGCGCCGGTGACGAAGGCGGGCACAAGGCGGCGATCCTCGGTGTCGGCGTCATCGTCGGCATCGCCGGCAACTGGCTGATCGCGCCCGCGGTCATGTCGGCGTTCGGCGTGGCGTTCATCGGCAACGTCTGGGCGCTGAACATGTTCGGCATCGGACTGCTGCTGCGTGGCTACTCGACGCTGCTGTTCAACAATCCGCTGTTCGCGTCGATCATCCCCGGCGGCGACATCGCCAAGGCTTATGTGCCGCACGGCATGATGGTGGGTGCCGGGATCGTCGCACTCATTCAGGTCGGCGTTGTGATCCTGCGCCGCCGCGTTCACACCGACGCGGCCAGTGCCACCCGCACTCCGACGGAGGTGCGCCGCTCGCTCGGCATGGGCAGCGCTATCTATCTGCTGATCGCCATGGTGATAGCTGTTCTGGGTGGACTGGTGGCGCAGCTTTCGGTCGGCATGCTGGTGCTGTTCCTGATCTACGCCGCGTTCGCCGCGCTGGTGCATGAGCTGATCGTCGGCCTGGCCGCGATGCACTCCGGCTGGTTCCCCGCCTTCGCGGTTGCGCTGATCACTTTGGTGATTGGCATGCTGATCGGCTTCCCGCCGGTGGCGTTGGCGCTGCTGGTCGGCTTCTCCGCGGCGACCGGGCCGGCGTTCGCCGACATGGGTTACGACCTGAAGGCCGGCTACATGCTGCGCGGCTACGGCAGCGATCCCGCCTTTGAACGCGACGGCCGTCGCCAGCAACTGTTCGCGGCGATGTTCGCGTTCGTGATCGCGGGCGTGGTGGTGCTGATCGCCTATCCTGGCTTCTTCGCGCAGAACCTGGTGGCGCCGGTAACCCTCGTCTATGTCGCCGCGATCAAGGCCGGCGCCTCGGCCGATGTGGCGTGGTCGCTGGCAATGTGGGCGATTCCCGGCGCGATCATTCAGTTCCTCGGCGGGCCACGCCGGCAGCTTGGCATCCTGCTGTCAACCGGCTTGCTGATCCCGTTCCCGCTGGCCGGCTGGGCTGTGCTGAGCGGCATCGCCTGTCGCGTTCTGTGGGAGCGATTCGCCAAGGCCGAGGGCATGGAGGTGTTCGGCGCCGGTGTGATCGCTGGCGATGCGCTGTTCGCGTTCTTCACGTCAACGTGGAAGGCGGCTGTGAGGTAGTCGGGAAGCGAACGAGAATGCTGATGCGCTATACCGTGGTTTTGGAGCGGGAACCCGACGGTGGGTTCGCCGCGAGTGTCCCGGCGCTGCCGGGACGCGTATGCCAGGGGGATAATCGCGACGAGGCGTTCGCCAATATTCGAGAGGCGATTGAACTCTACGTCGCGGATTGCCGGGAAGCCGGCGATCCAGTTCCGACGGAGGCTGGACGCGAGTTTGTTCAGGTCGAAGCTGACTGATCATGGACATTGCGTGGCCAGGCCGCCGAAGGTGCGTCTCAGTTTATGTGTCCGCTAATGGTGGAAAGCGTCCGTTTGCGGTCGCCGTTCCCAAGGTCGATCGACGAGCCTGAGTGGCCTCTCAGATCAGTGACGTCCCGGGGCCGTCCGGACGTATCCGTCAGGTGATGGCCTCGTTGTTGGCGTAAGTGAGCGGCTCTCTTCGAGCTGGTGGCGATAAGCGGTAGCCGGCCGATCAACCGCGCCGGCTCCCGGCCGAATTGGATAATTACTTCGGGCGTAGCATATGCCAAACTGGCAACCGTCGCGGCGGGGTCCTGACCAGCTGGGGGACCATGGCCACGACACCGAATGTCCTAGTACAGCGTTTCCATGGAACGACTCGTATCACGCCGCCGCCTTGATCTTGTAGGACCAGGTGTGGACGACAGGCTCGCAGTTGAGGTCGTCTAGA
>Ga0209040_10001869_pt1 | contig 16648 bp, 10 predicted proteins | sample BogFormECP12_OM3_FD_188240 | JGI IMG/M metagenome (GOLD analysis project Ga0209040, IMG submission 188240) | Bog forest soil microbial communities from Calvert Island, British Columbia, Canada - ECP12_OM3 (SPAdes) (version 2) | ecosystem: Environmental > Aquatic > Freshwater > Wetlands > Bog ...
GCCATTGAGGGCGCCGACGGCAGCGCGCTGGCCGAGCTGCTGCGGGAGGATGTCGCGCTGGAGATGCCCCCGCTGCTGACCTGGTTCACCGGCCGCCAGGCCGTGGCGGGTTTCTTCGCCGCCTCCGGCCTGTTCGACGAGCCCCGGCGGGTCCGGCTTGTGCCGGTGACGGCGAACGGGCAGCCCGCGTTCGCGGTCTATCGGCGCGAACCAGGCGGGGGATACCGTGCGGACGCGGTGTCGGTGCCCACGGTCACCACGACAGGGATCGCGCGGATCGTCACCTTCCTCGACCCGGGCCTGTTCAGGTCGTTCGGCCAGCCACAGGAGTACCGTGCCGCCGCTCGCCGCGGGCCACTGCGCGCACCGCTGCTATGAGGTCGTCCGCTGGGCCGTGCTTGAGCAGGAACCCGCGCGCCCCGGCGCGCAGCGCCCGCGTCCAGGTTGCCGGCTGCTTCCAGGCCGGTCAGGATCAGCAGGGCGGCGGGCACGATCTGGTCACCGGATGCCAGTGCGGCGGTCACCTCGATGTCTGGTTCCAGGCCTAGCAAGGCGGCCAGGTGTGGCGCACCACCGCGACATCCTCGGCGAGCAGCACCCGCATCACCCGGCGCTGCCCGGTGCCCCGCACCGGTCAGCTCGGCGGCTGGGGTGTCCTTGGGCAGGAACCCGGCCACGTGCGCGGCCAGGGCCCGGCGCAAAGTTCCCCGGCTTACCCAGCACGGTCAAGATCAGCACCCGGCACTCGGGGCACTGCTCGCGTAACTGCGCGGCGGCGGTCAGCCCGTCGGCGCCGGGCAGGTCGATGTCCACCAGCGCCACCTCCGGCCGCGCCCGCGCGACTAGGTCCCGGCTGACGTGCAAACGCGGAGCAAACATACGCCCGGTTAGGTCTAGACCAATGTGGGCAAGGAGCATCGTGAAGCTGGGTCGGCGGGCCTGAGCCTGCGCGGGAGGGTCAGGAACGGTCCGTAATTTCCGCTGGTGACGGCGTGGAAGACTGAGAGCCACGGCTTCGCCGGGACAATGCTCATAGTCGCTATGGTTCCATTTCCGCCGCACGGTTTGCGGCTCGCGGTGTTCGCGTGACGGTTCCGGGGCGCAGCCCGGTGGCACGGTCATTGCGGTAGACAGTCAGCCCGCCGACCAATACTCGGTCGACGCCGTCTGGGGTCTGGCACGGCTGCTCATAGGTGGCTGTGTCGATGTAACGGGCGGAGTCAAGCAGAACCATGTCGGCACGCATCCCGGTCTTGATGCGCCCGCGGTCATGCAGGCCCAACCGGTCAGCTGCCCGCGGAGCCAGTCGTGCGACGGCTTCTTCCACCGTGATCAGCCCGTAGCGTAGGGCATAGCGGCCCAGCACCCGCGCGGCAGTCCCAAATAGCCGGGGATGCGGGCGGGAGTTGAAGATCCCGTCGGATCCGACGAGTCCACCGGGCAGCGTGAAAATGGCGCGGACCACCTGCTCGCTGGCGTAGTGATCGATCATTCCGACATCTAGTTCGGTGTCGCTGAGCAGGTCCAGGACCGCGACCGCTGGATCGACGCCCTGTTCGCCGGCTATCTGCTCGATGCTCTTACCGACCTCGGCGTCCCGCGATGCGCCGGCCTGGGTTATCGTGATGCCCGTCGGCCCGCATGACCTATAGAGGTTTTCCCAGCCAGGCAGTCCGCTCTCCATGTCGCGCAGGATCCGCAAGCGCTCGCCGCCGTCACCCAGTCGGCGCAGCATCGCGGCCGGACCACCGTCTAGCACCCAGGGTGGGAGGAGCGCCGCTAGCAGCGTGTTCCCAGCGCCATAGGGGTACTGGTCGAAAGTAAGGTCCACCCGCTGTGCAGCCGAGGCGATGAGGTGGAGCAGGCCATCGAGCAGCCACTCCGAACCGACGAGTTTCAGGTGCGAGAGATGCAAGGGCGCACTGGTGCTCTCGGCCACCTGCACGAACTCACCGATGGCATCGAGGATGCCCGCAGCCTCGTTGCGCACGTGCGGCATCAGGGCAGCGCCGTACTCGGCAGCAACTGCGGCCAGGGCCGCTAGCTCCGCGGTGTCGGCGTACAGCCCAGGAGCGTAGATTAGCCCGAAGGAGAGCACCCGAGCCCCAGCCGCGAAACCGGCCCTGACCTCTTCCTGCATGCGCCGCAGCTCCGTAGCATCCGGCGCGCGGCGCGTCGGCCCGAGCACGACATCGCGGACCGCAGAATGCGGCACGCTAGCGACCAGGCTGGTGGCGGGGGCGGTCGCCTCAACCGCAGCCAGATAGTCCGAAACCGACTCCCAAGGCCACTCCTGCGGCCCCGTCCCTTCGAGTGCTGCGAGGTACCGTCGCCGCTCATCCCGTCCGGACGCTCTGACCGGCGCCGGACCCAGGCCGTCCGGGCAGATCAACTCTGTCGTGAAGCCCTGCGCAAGCTTCGGCGTGAGAAGCGGATCAACGAAGGTCCGCAATGCCGAGTGCGCATGCATGTCGATAAACCCCGGGCACAGCAGGAGTCCATCGGCCTCGAGCAGCTCGCCGCACGCGTCAATGGGCAGCCGTTCACCCACTGCAGCGATCCGCCCTCGGCTGACCGCTACATCGGCGAGGCGCACCGGGTTGTCGCCGTCGGCAACCCGAGCACCCCGGATCACGAGATCGGCTTGCATTGACCTCTGCCCTCCGCGCCGTCTCAGTCAGCGGTTGCCCACCGCTGCATTCCCAGGATGGAGGACTCCCGACAGGGATGCGAGCCGGTCCCGTCGGTCAAGTGGCCGCGCCGCTGTGTTCTGGAGGTCATCGGTGACGCCCCACCGCTGGGTCTGCCACCAGACGTAATCATCCCAGGCGCTCCCGTCCCGCACTGGCTTCTTTCAGCGAGATCCCGCGCTGTCCTTCCATGCTCGAGGCTGTCGCTCGACGCCAGCAGTCGACCGGCGTTCTCGGGGCTCTTGAGCAAGTACGCGGTCTCCTTCAGGGATTCGTAGCCATCAAGGGCGACCATGACCACTGGATGCGGAATCGTCGGCCAGCACCGGGCATGCGCAGACCGGCATGCCGTCGAGGTAGACAGTGCACGAGCGCATTCGCCTTGCTCGCATGCGTTCTTCGAGCCGGGCAGGCCCATCCGCTCACGCAGCACGAACAGCAGGTTCTCGCCTTCGCAGACGTCGTCCGCCTCGATGCACTCGCCGTTGACGGTCGCCGTGATCCGCATGAAGGCCAGGTCCTCCCGGGCGGGATCATGCCGCCTTCGGACAGGACGACCTTAAGCTCTCCGGCTGTCCTTCCCGGCGCAGGGGGGACCTTCGACTCCTGACACCGAACCGGCGCAGCCATACCCTCGAATGATGATGCCTTTCTGCCCGGCAGAGGGCAAGGCAGATACTCCGCCATCGCTGGCAAGGAGGGGCCGCTAGGATGCCAGCGCTCGGGCTTGAGGATCACATCGTCGATCAAGGGGTCTTCGACCGAGCCGTAGGCCGGTTCCGGGAGGCGGAGATCGTACTCCCGACCTTCGCAGAGCTGGCCGAGCCCGGCCGCATTCCGCACCGGATCCGGCGCGCGCTGGCCGACGTGCCGCCAGACGAGGCGCACCCGCTCAACCTGTTCCGGGTGCACTGGCACAATGGCCCCGGCCGCACCGGCCAGGTGCCCGTTCCCGTATACGCTGAGCTGCCTGGCGAGCTGACCGGGGTCGACGCACGCATTGTGGTCGCGATCGGCGACCTGTTCCCGATGATCAGGGCGCACAAGGTGCTGGCCGCTTACGGCTGCCTCGCCCCGCGCGTGATCACGGGCCAGTTCGACCCCACGGCCAACCGGGCAATCTGGCCGTCCACGGGTAACTATTGCCGTGGCGGGGTCGCCATCTCCCGGCTGATGCAGTGCCGGGGCGTCGCCGTCCTGCCCGAGGGAATGAGCCGAGAGCGCTTCGCCTGGCTCGAGGACTGGGTCACAGACTCCGGCGACATCATCAGGACGCCGGGCACCGAGAGCAACGTCAAGGAGATCTACGACAAGTGCGCCGAGTTGTCGCTGGACCCGGCCAACGTGATCTTCAATCAGTTCGCCGAATTCGGCAACCACCTCATTCACTACGCCTGCACCGGCCCGGCGCTGGCCCGGGTCTTCGAGTCGTTGCGCGCATCCGAACCCGCGCTGCGGCTGCGTGCCTTCGTCTCCGCCTCGGGTTCGGCGGGCACGCTCGGCGCCGGTGACCATCTCAAGGACGCCTATGGCGCCGCGATCGTCGCTGTCGAGGCGCTGGAGTGCCCGACCATGCTCTACAACGGGTTCGGCGACCACAACATCCAGGGCATCGGGGACAAGCACATCCCGCTGATTCACAACGTGATGAATACAGACATCGTGACCGCGGTGCCCGATCGGGCCACCGACCAGCTCGGCGTGCTGTTCAGCGCCCCGGCCGGGCTGGATTACCTCCGGGCCAGGCGGATGGTTCCAGCGTCGGCCCTCGCCGCCCTGTCGTCGTTCGGACTGTCGAGCATCTGCAACATCCTGGCCGCCGTCAAGACCGCCAGGTACCTGCGGCTCGGATCGAAGGACGTGATCATGACGGTAGCCACCGACGGGGCGAGCATGTACGCCAGCGAGCGCGAGCGGGTCGAGGCCAGGGACTACCCGGCTGGCTTCGACGAGGCAGCGGCCTCGGCGGCGTTCGGCCGCTGGATGCTGGCGGCCGAGACCGATCACCTGCTGGAGGCGAGCCTGCGGGACCGTGAGCGTATCTTCAACCTCGGCTACTACACATGGGTGGAGCAGCAGGGCGTCGGCCTGACCGATTTCACGGCCCGCAGGTCACAGGCCTACTGGGTGGACCTCCGGGGAAAGCTGGCCAGCTGGGATGGCCTGATCAAGGAGCTCAACGCCCGCACCGGCGTGATCGAGGACCTGTGAACGCCGCGCCGTCCTGCCTTCGCTGTGCCGGCTGCGGCTGGATCGCGGCGGCCGCCCAGGCATACCCGTTCCGGTGCGCCAATGCGGACGGCGACGACGTCGACCACGTCTTGGTCCGCATCCTGGACACTGCCGCATTGTGCTTTCCTGGCGGCAGTGAGCCCGACCCGTTCGCCCGCTACCGATCGCTCATGCACTCCTACCATCTCGCTACCGACGCAGGGCTGGGCGACGACGAGTACCTGCAGCTCATCGCCGCAATCGAGCGCTCGGTGGCGGCCGTGGACGGGCACGGCTTCCGGGTCACGCCGCTGCGCAGGAACGCTATGCTCAGCGATCGGCTCGGCTGCTCGGAGTCCGGCGGGGTCTGGGTCAAGGACGAGACAGCGAATGTGTCTGGCTCGCACAAGGGCCGCCACCTGATGGGCCTGCTTATCCACCTCGAGGTCGCCGAGCGGCTCGGGCTGACCGCCGCTGACGACCGCCCTCACCTGGCGATCGCGAGTTGCGGCAACGCTGCGCTCGCTGCAGCCGTCATAGCCAGGGCCGGCGGGCGACGGCTTCGCGTCTTCGTCCCGGCCGACGCTGACGCCGGCATCGTGGCTCGGCTGCGCCGGCTTGGCAGTGAGGTCGTGCCCTGCCCGCGCGAGCCCGGCGGGGCTGGCGATCCTGCCTACCTGCGGCTCCGCCAGGAGCTGGCGGCCGGCGCGGTGCCCTTCACCTGTCAGGGAAATGAGAACGGCCTGGCTATCGAGGGCGGCGAAACCATTGCTTACGAGATCGCGTCGGACCTGGCGGGCACGGGCCTTGACCACATCGTCATCCAGGTTGGCGGCGGTGCCCTGGCCAGCGCGTGCGCCCAGGGCCTGCGGGAGGCCGTCGAGCTCGGCGCGATCGCTCGCGAGCCCCGGCTGCATACCGTCCAGACCACCGGCGCTCACCCACTCGAACGCGCATATGCCCAGGTCCGCGACATGCTGCCCGGCGCTGACGGTGCGGGCGTCGGCGCTGACGCCGGCGTAATCAGCCGCACCGGTGTCGAGCGCGTGCTGACAGCAGCGGCACAGCACCGGTCGGCCTACATGTGGCCATGGGAGAGCGAGCCCAGGAGCATCGCGACCGGCATTCTCGATGATGAGACCTACGACTGGCGGGCAGTAGTCGGCGCCATGCTGATGACAGGCGGCCAGCCCCTGGTCGTGACCGAAGACAGGCTGGCCGAGGCGAACGAGCTGGCCGCCGCGACGGGCATCCCGGCCGACCCGACCGGGTCGGCCGGCCTGGCCGGCCTGCTCGACCTGCGGCAGGCTGGAGTGGTCGGCGCGGACGAGCGCATCGCCGTGCTATTCACCGGGGTGCGCCGTGGCTGAGGCAGAGACCGGCGCCCAGCCGGGCTGGCGATCGGAGTGTCTGCGATGGATTTCACCCTTAACGGCGCTGCGGTGTCGGCCGGCGTCCAGCCGGGCCAGCACCTGCTCGACGTGCTGAGGCAAAGCTGCGGCGTCACCTCGGTCAAGGACGGCTGCGCGCCCGAAGGCTCGTGCGGTGCCTGCACCGTGATCGTCGACGGCAAGGCCGTCGTCTCGTGCGCCCAGCCAGCCGAGCGGTTTGCCGGCCGGGCGATCACGACCCAGGAGGGGCTGTCCATCGCCGACAGGCAAACCTGGGCCGACTGCTTCGTCGCGGCCGGCGCCTCCCAGTGCGGCTTCTGCTCGCCCGGCATCCTCATGAAGGCGGAGGTGCTGCTGGCCAAGCTGCCGGAACCGACGAGGGAGCAGGTCGAATCGGCACTGGCGGGCAACCTGTGCCGCTGCACCGGATACGTCAAGATCATCGACGCGATCATGCTAGCGGCGGGCAGCAGGCGCGGCGAGCCGCTGCCGTACATCGACAACAGCGGCCGGGTAGGCTCGCCGACCGCCCGCTACCAGGGCCGCGAACTCGCGCTCGGCGACAAGCCCTACATCAACGACATGACCATGCCCGGCGTGCTGCACGGCGCCATCCGCTTCGCTGACCACCCCCGCGCCGTGGTGCATGCCATCGACACCAGCCGGGCCATCGCCCACCCGGGCGTGCTCGCCGTGCTCACCGCCGCCGACGTGCCTGGCGACCGTGTGCAGGGCGAGATCACCCGGGACTGGCCGCAGCTCGTGGCGACCGGCGAGACGACCAGGTACGTCGGTGACGTCATGGCCCTAGTGGCCGCGCTGACAAGGGCCGCGGCGCGCGAGGCGGCAGCCCTGGTCGAGGTCAGCTACGACGTCCTGGCCCCGGTAACCAGCCCGGCGGGTGCGATGGCGCCGGGCGCGCCGCGGCTGCACTCCCACGCGCCGGGCAACGTGCTGTCGGTCTCCGAGATCAAGCGGGGGGACGCCGATGCCGCGCTCGCGCGGGCTGAGCACATCTGCACCGAGACCTTCCAGACTCAGTTCATCGAGCACGCCTTCCTCGAGCCTGAGTCATCCCTCGCCTACCCGACGGACGGCGGCGGGGTGCACTTCTACTCGCAGGGCCAGGGCATCTGGAGCGACCGTAGGCAGGTCGCCAGCCTGCTCGGTCTGCCCGAGGACAAGGTGCTTGCCACCCTGGTGTCCAGCGGCGGCGCGTTCGGGGCCAAGGAGGACCTGGGCGTGCAGGGGCACGCCGCCCTGCTGGCCAAGCACACGGGCCGGCCGGTCAAGCTGACGCTGAGCCGGGCGGAGAGCCTGCGTTTCCACGTCAAGCGGCACCCGCTCACCCTGACCTACACGGTGGGCTGCGACGGCGACGGTCGGCTGCTTGGCCTGCGCGCGCGCATCGTCGGCGACACCGGCGCCTACGCCAGCGTGGGTGACAAGGTGCTCGAGCGCGCGGCTGGGCACGCCTGCGGCGTGTACAAGTTCCCGGCCGTGGACATCGAGGCCAGGGCCGTCTACACGAACAACCCGCCGTGCGGCGCGATGCGCGGGTTCGGCTCGAACCAGTCGAATTTCGCGATCGAGGGCATGCTTGACCGCCTGGCTGAGCGAACCGGCCTCGACGGCTGGGAGATCCGCTGGCGCAACGCCGTCGAGGAGGGCGACGTCTTCGGCACGGGCCAGCGGCTCGGGCCGGGCGTCGGAATCAAGAAAACGCTGATCGCGGTCAGGGTCGCCTACCGGTCCGCGCCGTACGCCGGCATCGGCTGTGCCGTCAAGAATACCGGCGTCGGCAACGGCCTGGCCGAGTACGGCAAGGTGATCCTGCGGCCCGAAGCCGACGGCTCGGTGACTCTGTTCCACTCCTGGACCGAGATGGGCCAGGGCGTGCACACGGTGCTCATGCAGATCACCTGTGAGGAGCTGGGTGTGGCGCCGGAGCAGGTGCGGGTCGTCGTCAACACCAGCCACGAGCTCGGCTGCGGCCAGACCACAGCCTCGCGCGCCACCGTCCTGGGCGGACGCGCAGTCATCGAGGCGGCCAGCAAACTGAAGGCCAGGCTGAACGGGGCTTGCCTGGCTGATCTCGCCGGCCAGGAGTTCTACGGCGAGGTGCTGATCGACTGGACCACCAAACCAGGCGCCGCAGTCGGGAACCCGGTGACTCACTTCGCGTATGGCTGGGGCACGCAGGTCGTCATCCTGGCCGAGGATGGCCGGATCGCGAAGGTGGTCGCGGCTCATGACGTCGGCAAGGTCATCAACCCCACCTTGCTCGCCGGGCAGGTCGAAGGCGCCGTGCACATGGGCCTGGGGCACAGCCTGTCCGAGGAGTTCGTGGTCTCCGGCGGGATCCCGGTCACCACGACGCTGAAATCACTGAACATCATCCCGCCTGCCGGGATGCCGCCGGTCGAGTGCATCTTCGTCGAAGAGCATCAGCCCGAGGGCCCCTACGGCGCGAAGGGGATCGGCGAGATCGGGCTCGTCCCCACCGCGGGCGCGGTGGCGGGCGCGCTGCACGCTTTCGACGGCCGCTACCGAACCAGGCTGCCGATGAAGGACTCCCGGGCGGCGGCGGCCGCCGTGCCCAGGCTGGCGCGCCGCCGATGAGCACCCTCGCGCTCTGCGGCGCCACCGTGGTGCTCGGCCTCGACCCGGTCGAGCTGGCCAGCGCCGACGTGGTGATCAGCGGCGACCGCATCGCCGCCGTCGGGCCCGCCCCGCCAGGCGTGCCGCGCAGGGACTGCGCCGGCACCCTGGTACTGCCAGGCAACGTCTGCGCGCACACCCATCTGTACTCGGCGCTGGTCAGGGGAATGCCCTATCAGCTGGCGCCGCCAGGGAACTTCCTGCAGATCCTGCAGCGCGTCTGGTGGCGGCTGGACCGGGCCCTTGACGAGCCGAGCATCCGGATGTCGGCCCTGGCCGGCGGCCTGGACGCGCTGCTCGCCGGGACGACCACGGTCTTCGACCATCACGCCTCGCCGCGTTTTATCGACGGCTCACTCGATGTCGTGGCCGCCGCCCTGGCCGAGCTCGGGCTGCGCTCGGTGCTGTGCTACGAGGTGAGCGACCGGGATGGCGCGGACCGGGCCGCGGCCGGCCTTGCCGAGAACGCCAGATTCCTGAAGGCGAGCCAGCCACTAGCCCGCGGCCTGATGGGCGCGCACGCATCGTTCACGATGTCCGACGCAACGCTGGAGGCCTGCGCCGGTACGGCCGCGGCGGTCGGCGCTGGCGTGCACATCCATGTGGCCGAGGACGCCGCCGACCAGCGGGACGCGCTGGCCGGCCACGGCCTCAGCGTGGTGGAACGACTGCGCGTGGCGGGCATCGTGACCAAGGACGCCCTGCTTGCGCACTGCGTGCATGTCGACTCCCGTGAGCGAGACATTCTGCTAGCCTCCGGCGCGACGATCGCGCTCAACGCCCGCAGCAACATGAACAACGCCGTCGGCCACAGCCCAGTGACCGCCAGCGGCGACCAGGGCCTGCCGCGAGGTGCAGCTGGCCGGATCACGCTCGGCACCGACGGCATCGGCGGCGACATGATCACCGAGTCGCAGATGGCTTTCTTCCGTGCCAGGGAGGCGAGCGTCCGCACGCAGCCGTGCTGGCCGCTCGACCGGCTCGCGGCCGGGTCGCGCGCAGCAGGCCGGGTCTTCGGCGAGCCGCTGCTCGGCCGCATCGCGGCCGGCGCGCCCGCCGACCTCACCGTGCTCGACTACCCCGCGCCGACCCCCTTGTTGGCTGGCAACGTCGCGGGACACTGGATCTTCGGCCTGTCGCCGAGGCATGTCAGGGACGTGGTCGTGGCGGGCGAGCTGGTCATCGCCGACCGCCGCTCGACGCGGGTGGACGCGGCGCGGCTCGCCGCCGAGGCGGCCACCGAGGCGGGCCGGCTGTGGGCACGCGTGCAGGACATCCCGTCGCATGACTTCACGCCTATGGAGGGCGAGGCTGGATGAGGTTTACATCCGAGGGCCGGATGGCCCTGTACCTCCAGGACATGCACCCCATCAGGGAGGGCATGCGCTATGCCCGATACGCCGAGTCGAAGGGGTTCGAGGCGGTATGGCAGGCAGAGAGCAGGCTGGTCCGGGAGGCAACGGTGCCGATGGCGGCCTACGCCGCGGTGACCAGCCGGATCAAGGTCGGCTCCGGCGTGATCCCGATCTGGACAAGGAATGTCGGTCTTCTCGCTGCGACGTTCTCGACGCTCTCCGAGCTGGCTCCGGGCCGGATCATGATGGGGCTCGGCGCCTGGTGGGAGCCGCTCGCGTCGAAGGTCGGCGTGGACAGGCGCCGGCCGCTCCTTGCCATGCGCGAGGTCGTCGAGGCGTCCAGGCAACTGCTCGCCTTGCAGCGGGTGTCCTACCACGGCGAATTCGTGCACCTCGACGACGTGCAGATCGACATCGTGCACGGCGGCCGCTTGCCGCGAGACGTACCGATCTACGTCGGCGCCACCGGCATGCAGATGATGGAGCTGGCCGGTGAGATCGCCGACGGCGTACTGCTCAACTACATGGTCAACCCCGACTACAACCGGCGGGCACTGACGGCCCTAGCGGTCGGCGCGGCACGGTCCGGGCGGACTGTCGAGGAGATCGACCGGCCGCAGCTGGTCGTCTGCTCGGTGGACAACGATCGCTCCATCGCACTCAACCGCGCCAGGGAGCTGCTTACCCAGTACCTCGGGCAACAGCCGCACATCATGAAGGCCAGCGGGGTCGATCCGGCGCTCATCGCGGAGATCGGGAAGATCCTCACCTGGCCTGCCAGCGCAGCCGATATCCAGCGGGCGATGAAGCTGGTGCCGGACGAGGCCGTCCAGATGATCTCGGCGTCGGGCACGCCCGAAGAGTGTAAGGCCAAGGTAGCCGAGTACATTGCGGCCGGCGCCACCTGCCCGATCCTCTACCCGCTCGGTGATGACGTCGAGCTCATGATCGACACCTTCGCCCCGGGAAGATCCGAATAGGACAACGAAGACCTGACTCTTGCCGGTGAAAACTTGCTCGATGAAGAGGGGGCAGATGGCCAGAACTCACCGGCTACGCGGAGGATCTGACAACACTCGTCATGCTGCATGGGCTTCGCCGACCGTCGGCCCGCTGGCTGATCAGCCCGGCCGCGGTCCCGGCACCCCAGGTGTGGGGCGCGGCTACTTGTCTCGTCTCCTCCGGAGTGGACTTGGCGGCGGGGGGGTTTCGAGGGGTATTGATCGGTCGCCGCGTTGGATGGTGAGCGTGACGCCGCCGGGGGATGCCGCCAGGGCCTGGGCGAGGCATGTCAGCGACCGCAACTGCACGTTTCCTGCTTTGGTGATGAGGTCTCCTGGGGTTAGGCCGCTGGTGCTGGCCCAGGAGTGTGGTTGTACGGATTCGACCAGGATTCCGGGTGCGGGCGGTAGTCCGACTGCCGCCCGTCGGCGTTGTCCGAGGTGTGCCGGGGCTGCTTTGAACCCGAGATCGTCGTCGGGCCGGCTCTCGACAGGTTGATCGAACTCGGTCAGCAGTATGCGTAGCAGGCGGGCGAGTTCGTTTCGCTCGTCGGGGGCGAGCGCGGCCAGCAACTGGTCTTCGTTGGCCAGGTGCGCGGGTGCGGCTACGTCGAACAGCTCGCGGCCGGCGTCGGTGAGGGTGACGAGGACACTGCGGCCGTCGCCGGGGTCGGGTTCGCGGCGGACCAGGCCTCGTTCGCTGAGGTGGTTGATCCGCAGTGACACGGTGCCGGAGGTCTGGCGCAGGGAGTCCATCAGGTCGCGTTGCGTGAGCTGGTAGGGCGCGCCACTGCGGCGGAGGTTCGCCAATACGGCGAAGTCGCTGCCGGTGAGGCCGTACTGGGCGAAGACGGGCTCGAGTTCCGTCGCGAGGTAGGCGGCCAGCCGCAGCACCCGTTGGATGACGGCGAGGGGTGCGACGTTGAGGTCCGGGCGTTCCTGGGCCCAGCCGTCGATGAGATGGTCGACGTGGTCGCGCAACGCAGACGTTTTTGCTGATCGGGTCATCCAGACACCTCAGCTCCCGTCGGCACCCTCCAACTATAGTGCTTGAGCCTAAATGCAGAATAGCTAGTTTGATATAAACACTTGACTTCAAGCTATGCTATCAAGCATGTGGAGGGACGGGGTTGTGACGCGACCCGCGTGAGCAGCTGCACGACCCGGCACTGCCTGACCCAGAACCTGTCGTCAACGGCTACCTGTGGGAGCGGCAAGGAGACCAACCATGGCACAACCAGATCCGGTGACGGTGCTCGGCGCCGGCCCCGTCGGCGCGACGCTCGCCCGCGCATTGGCTCGGTCCGGTCGGACCGTGACGATCGGGGTTCGACATCCACAGGCGGACCCGGTGCGGGAACTGCTTGCCCAGCTCGGCGCCGGCAGCCTCGCCGCGACCCCGGGCGACGCGATCCGCGCCAACCACATCATCGTCGCCGCGGTTCCCGGGCCGGCCAGGTGGCGATCCCCAACGCCCCCGGTGCCGGGGCGCCGACGACAAGGCCATCTATGCCTGGGTGCCCGACCTGATCCGCTTCTACCTGGGCGAGGAGCCGATCCTGCCGAACGTCCCGACCTATCGCTGCGGCTACCCCGACGAGCTCGGCTACGTCCTGGCGTTCGATCTGCACGACCTGTCCGGCGGTCGGCCGGCCGCAGACAGCGTCCACGCCAAGCCGCCGCAGGATCACCGACCGGCCCTGAACCTGAACCGACCAGCCCGACCGGGTCACCGAGTCGATCGCGTCAGCCGCGAACGCGATGATCACCTCGTCAAGCGACTGCTCAGGGAAAGCCTGATGCCCGAGGCAGACCACGAGCCTGCGGCCATCCAGGTAATACTGAACGGGCAGGATCACCGGCAGCGCCCGGACCGACAGCGCCAGGCGGCCCACCGACGCAGTAGCCAGAAGCTCCCAGCACCGATCCTCGGGGATCCGTTCCTCCGGCACACTCATATGGCGGAGGTTACGAATCCTGCCAGGACGTTTTTAGGGACAGAAGTCCTCGTGAATCGGAACCGAAGGTCACCCAGCCGTCGCCGGCGCCGCCGTAGCGCCATCCATCTCACGCCGATTCAACGCGCCGAATCGGGAGGGAGGATGGGTTTTAGTGGGGCTATTGGTGCTTGAATAAAACCGATCGTGAGGCGGCTACTTCATACACCACGGGGAACCACAGTGCACAATGGTCCCGCCTATCTACGTGTGCCCGCGAGCTCGCATCCTGCCCCGGACGCGGGCGTGCCGGTACGGCCGGGCCCTGCTCGCTTAGCCCGCCCCGCCTAAAGGGCGGATGCCGGTGCGGCGTCGAGAGCCTCGATGGTCTGGGCGAAAGCGAGAATCTCGCCGTACATGAGGCGCATGTCGAGCCGCGCCCAGGCCGACGGCGCTGGCCGCGAAGGCGCCCGCGCCGGCAGCTCCCGCCCCCGCGAGGAACTGCCGCCGCGGCAAGCCGGGGCGCCGCGGCGCGCCGCTCCGGCAGGAGTCGCTGGAACCGGCCGGATTGCTGGTTTTCATGTTCGCTTTACTCCTTGCTGGAGGTCGGACGCTACAGACGGGGCGGCTCAGACCAGCAGCCGACTGTCCCGCAGGTAGCGATCGGGGCGCCGAGGGTGGCATCGCGGTTACGTGGCGCGGCTAGGCAGTGGGTGGAGTATGCACACCGCGCAGCGCAGAATGCACTGTTCGCAGTGACACAAATCGCAAGGCCACATTGTGCACCAGGCCATCGGCGAACCTGACCCAGGGAGCGCGGAGATCGCCGTTCCCGACCGAGGCAGCTGCCTGGTCAGCGGCGGAACCATCGCCCGTTCGGCCTAAAAATCTCCGATGCCGAACGGGCGTGGCTGACTGCCCCGCTCAGTTGCTTGCGGTCGCGCCGAGATCGCGGCTGGCCATGAGCTGTTCTAGGAGCAGGCTGAGATCGACCATCGCGATCCGCACGGACGAATCGCTGCAGCCGTACGGCAGCACGACGGTTCCGCCGTGAACGATGGAGCCACAGGAGTACACGACGTTCGGGACGTAGCCCTCGCGCTCCGACTCCTCGGCCACCAGAAGGGGCTCAGGTAGCGCGGCCACCAGGCGCTCGGGCTGATCCAGGTCGAGCAGGGCTGCGCCGATGGCGTACTCCCGCATAGGCCCGACGCCGTGCGTGAAGACCACCCATCCCGCCGGGGTCTCGATCGGCGAGCCGCAGTTGCCGAGCTGGATCAGCTCCCACGGACGGGCCGGCGACTGGACCGTCCTGGCTTCGGGCCAGTGATGAGCGTCGCGCGAGTAGGCGATCGCGTTGCTTTCCCTGTCCCAGCGGGAGAGCGCGGCGTACCGGCCGGCGATCTTACGGGGGAACAGCGCCATGCCCTTGTTGGCGGCCGAGGGACCGGAGAGCTGGGAGATGGTGAAGGTCCGGAAGTCGGTGGTTTCCAGCAGGTGCGGCGCGACCTGCGAGCCATCGAACGCCGTGTATGTCGCGTAGTAGGTCGTGTCCGCACCGTCGGTGAAGCGGACGAACCTCGCGTCTTCCATGCCGTGGCTCTCGGCCGGGCCGGCGGGCCACAGAACCCGTTCGGCCAGAGAATGGTGCTCACCGAACTCCACCGCGTAGTTGGACGCCGCCATCCACTCGACCTTCTCGACGAGCGCGGTCGAGTCGGCGCGGGTCACCTGCTGCCGACAGAGTTCGGCGAGCGCGGCATTCAGTTCGGTCGCGGTGAAGCGGGGCGGCAGGATCCTCCACAGGAGCTGTGCGTTCTCATCGTCCTGGCCGAGCTCGGTGAGTTTCCTGGCGAACAAGTCGCGATCGTAGGGGACGGGCCGGGTGTGTCCGGTATCCAGGAACCGGCCAGGTGAGTCGAAGCGGATCGCCGAATCGTCGCCTATCGTGCCGGTCCTGAACTCGATGCTCGATAGGTGACCTTCCCCGACCGCCCGCAGGCTCATGATGAACCGGGCTTCCCCGGGCGGGCATCCCGCCTGGTCAGGGTGGACCACGATCGACGGATTGAACAGGGCCGCTGCCTCGATTGCGTACTCATGGGTGAAATACGCTCCGATCAGCTGCCGTCGTGCGCTTCCTACCTCTATTTCGGCGCCCACTCGGTGTGCGACGAGTGAGAAGTTGCGCTCCAGGGTTCCGGCTAGGTCGCGATACCCCGCGGAGAATCGAGCCAGCGTCCGGGCCAGGGTGTGTTCCACTTGGAGTTCGTCCAGGTCAAGGATGCGATCGACGACAGCCATGGCGCGCGAAGTGCCCCGGATCAAGGTCTCTTGGCCTGGCACGAATAGCCGGCCGAGGGTGCGAGAGGCGTCTGGCCTTATCCGGTGCTCGGTCCGGGACAGCAGTCCGCTGGCCGCTCTGGACGCCTTCATTTCGGCGCGGGGGCCAGGCGCAGGCCCTGCTGCATCACGGAGATCATCGCCAGTGTCGACTCGGCTCCCTGGTTGCGGCTGCGGCTGGTGCGGCTCAGGCCGTCACAGCCCCCGCCCGTCCGTTCGTCGAGCAGCGGAATCTTGGCGTCGTTGTCACCGAGGAACCACGCCACGGCCATCTGGGCGCCCGCCAGCCAGCTGCGGTCATCGGTCACCGTCGCCGCGCGCATGCACGCATCGGCTAGGGCGGCCACCTCGATCGGCTGCTGGTCGAAGGCCGGGCGGGGCTCCCCGAGACTCCAGCCTCCGGCTGGCACGACCGAAAGGTGGCCGTCTCGGGTCTCGATGGCCAGCAGCCAGTCGAGCATGCGCAGGCCGTTGCGCAGAACCCGGCCGCGGCCGAGCTTGGCGCCGGCCACGATGACCGCCTCGGCGATGGCCGCGTTCGCGTAGCTGAGCCTGGGGGCTGGCCACGGCCACCGGGCGTCAGCCGACGGTTCCCCGATGGTCGAGATGGCCCGGTCGAGGACCGTGCGCGCGCCAGCATGCTCCGGCCATTCCTCGAGGACCTCGACGGCCCCGAGCGCCGCGAACGCCATAGCGTGCGGCCAGGGAGATGAGAGCTTCGCGCTGCGGCCGAACCGGTCGATGGCCTCCTCGCGGATCCCCGGGGTAGGTCCCCGGGTGGCGGCGGTGCCAAGACCCCACAGGGCGCGGCCCCAGCAGTCACCGATACCAGGCTGGTCCTGCCAACGGCGGTCGTAGCCGAGGCGGTTGCGGAACCTCCCGTCCGGCGCCTGGGCCTTGGCCAGGAAGTAGAGGTAGCGGCGCCCCAGGGTTATCAGTTCCGCCGATGGCGACGGTTCCCGGCACACCACGACCAGGCCGCGGGCCACGTCGTCGACGCAGTAGCCGTGCTCGTACCTGGGCACGATTCCCTCGGCGTGCTCGAGCAAGCCGACGTGG
>Ga0209040_10001870_pt1 | contig 16646 bp, 13 predicted proteins | sample BogFormECP12_OM3_FD_188240 | JGI IMG/M metagenome (GOLD analysis project Ga0209040, IMG submission 188240) | Bog forest soil microbial communities from Calvert Island, British Columbia, Canada - ECP12_OM3 (SPAdes) (version 2) | ecosystem: Environmental > Aquatic > Freshwater > Wetlands > Bog ...
CGCTGGGTGCGTGGCCGGCTTGTTCACGGCACAAACTCGACGTTCGACACCTTGGCCCCGTCGCCGACCTTCTGGACGTCGATGCGCATCCGCCAGCCGCGCGGCTCCTGTTCGGCCGCACCGGCGTTCGACGTCTTCACCGACAACGCCACCAACACCTGCGCCGAGTCACCCTGTACGGACTCCAGACCCGCCTCGGTGATGGTGCCGACCGTTTTCGACTGCGCCTGCTTGACGATGTCGATGAAAGGTTGCGAGCGCTTCTGGAAGTCGTCGTAGAACGTGCCGGTCGACCCGTCCAGGATGCGCTGCACATCGGCGTCCACCTCGGTGTAGCTGATCGTGGTGAGGTTCAGTGCACCTTGCCGGCCCACCTCGAGGAACAGCCGGCGCTGCGCCTCGGCCTGCTGGGACTGGTAGGTGCGGTATCCCAGCCAGCCGACCAATCCCACCAACGCCAGGACAATCACCAGACCGAGGACCAGGCCCAGCCGGACATCGGAGATGGACCGCTTGGCGGGGGCGGCGGCCTCGGCCTCGGCGCCGTCGTGGTCCTCCGCGTCGGCCTCATCGTCGGCTGTGCTCGTCTCGTCGGTCGCCTCTTGTGCCGATTCCGATGGATTCTCGGTGGTGCCGCCGGAGGGCGTCGATCCGGTCGACGCGCTCAGTTCCCCGTCGGCGGCATCAGCATCGACTGCCATGTTTGCTCCTGTGGACTGTGGGCCAGGTTGGCCTGTGTGTAAACATGTCCGTCCGGTCCAACGTACGTGCCGGTGGCCGGGTCGTACTCGGCGGCCGCTATTGCAGGGGGTGCCGGGCCGGGCGGCGGTGGACCGGTTGAACCCGGCGTACCGGGTGGCGGCTGCGGAACCGACTGACCCGAAAGGGTCGCGTTGGGGTCGCCCTTCCAGTTGTAGCCATCGTTGAGCGGCACGTACTGCTCGTTGCTTTCGCACATCTTCACCGTCGGTGCCCGCTTCCCCGGAACGGTCTCACACGGGATGTTGCGGGCGCCGCGCACGTTGAGCGGGGAGTCCTGAGGCACCCGGCAGTACAGGTCGCCTGCAGGACGATCCGGGTAGTCCTGAAACGCACCGACCCGCTGCTGCTGGGCCGGCAGGAAGCCGGTGAGGCAGGGCGGCGGGATGTTGAGGTTGGTGTTGAAGCTCAGGTAACTGCCCTTGTAGTCCTGCTTGGTGTTGAGGTTGGCGACCACGCCGGCCTGCAACGCGGCCACACCCTGCGGCAAAAGCACCAGCAACTGCTCGATGTCATTCTGGTAGACGACGGCGACTTGGCCGATGCTGACCAGGTTGGCCAGCACAATCGGCAGGGTCGGCTGCAACCGTTCGAATAGCTGGCGCACTTCGCCGGCGGCCGGCGCGCCCTTTTCCAGCACGCCCGTGACGGCCGGGTCCTGGGTTTGCAGCTGACCGGTGATGTCGGCCAGGTGCGCCGCCCAGGCCCGGATGGAATCCGACGTGTCGGACTGCGAGTCCAGGATCGGCTGTGAGTGGTCGATCAGGTTGAGCAGCGGGTCGAGGTTCTGCTTCGCGTCGATGCTCAGCGCGCTGGCTCCCTTGACGAGCCGGGAGATGTCCGGGCCGAGGCCGCCGACCGCGACGTAGGACTCGTCGATCACCGTTTTCAGGTTGTCGTGCGGAATCGCCTGGAGACCCCTGTTGGTGGCGTCGAGCAAGCTGTTGATGTCCGGCGGCACCGATGCGTCCTGCACCGGAATCACGTCGCCGTTCTTCAATGGCGGTGAGTTGCCATTGCGGGGCAGCAGCTCGACGTACTGTTCGCCGACGGCCGACTGGCTGTGCACCTGCGCGCTGAGGTCCGATGGGATGTCGATACCTGACTTGAGCGACAGCACCGCGTCGACGCCGCCGGCATCGGTCAGGTGCACGTCCTGCACACGACCCACCTCGACGCCCCGAAAGGTGACGTTTCCGCTCTTGTACAGCCCAGCCGCCTCGGGTAGTCGCAGCGTCACCCGGTAATGCCCGATCCCGAACAACAGGTTGGGCACCTTGATGTAGCCGAACACCATCACCGAAGCCGCGATGAGGGCCAACACGGCGAAGATGGCCAGCTGAACCCTGATTCGGCCCGTCAAAATCATGTCACGGCCCCTGGTCGAAGCGGTATGGGACGGTCAACGGATTGCCCGCGGTGTACGGGCTGGGGTACTGGCCGATGGTGCGGCCCCACTGCAGCTCCAGTTCCGTCAGGTTGCCCTCCCAGCGCGTGCCCGTGAAGAAGCCCGCGTCCAGGCGGCTCAATGTCAGGTCGATGACGGCGGTCAGGTTGGAGTAGTCGCCGCGAATCCAGTTCTCCAGGGTTTCGTTCGGATATGGGAAGGTGGTGAGCAGGCTCAGTGACCGGGTCAGGTCGGGGCCGGCGTTGGCCAGCGATTCCAGGACGGGCGCGACGTCCTTGAGCTCCTTGACCAGGTTTTGCTTGGTCTGGTTGACCGAGTCGGCGGCCAGGGCGCTGAACTTGCCCAGCTGGTCGACCGCTTCGACCAGGTTCTGCCGCTCGTCCCTGAGCACCGCCAGGGCGTCGGGGATGGTGCGCAGGGCGCGGTCCACCACCGGCTTCTGGGCGGCGAACTGACCGACCAGGTTGTTCAGGCTGTCGGTGGCACCGATGATGTCGTCGGTTTGATCGTTGACGTAGGTGACGAACCGGTCCAGCTGCTGGATCAGGCTCCTCAGGTCCTGCTCGCGACCGGCGAAGGCGGTGCTGAATGCCTTCGTGATGTCTTGAATCTGGCCGATCCCGCCACCGTTGAGCAGCAGCGACACCGCGGCAAGTGTCTGCTCGGTCGACGGGTACATGCTTCCAGACGACAGCGGGATCAGCGATCCGTCGTGGAGTCTGCCCTCGGGCGGGACGCCGGTCGGGGGCGCGAGCTCGATGTGCAGCGATCCCAGCAGGCTGGTTTGTCCGAGCGCGGCGGTCGCATTGGCCGGGAGGTCGACGTCGCGGTCGAGCCGCATCGTGACCAGCGCGTGCCAGCCCTGCCGCTCAATCTTCGTGACGCTGCCAACCACCACGTCGCCGACCCGGACCGTCGAATTCCGCTCAATACGGTCGACGTCGGGCAGCTGCGCCTGGACCACGAAAGAGCCGGGCCCGCCGCCTCGGGTGCCGGGCAGCTTCACCGAGTTCAAGCCGCGCCAACCGCAGCCGGACAGTCCGGTGGCGGCCAGCACCACCAGCAGGCCCACGGCCAGGCGGCGCCAGCGGATCGGCGTCATGACCCACCTCCGGGCGGAACCATCATGCCGGGCAAGCCGGCGGCCGGGTTCGTCGTCGTCGCCTCGGCGGGCAGCGCGGTGTTGGCAGGTGGCGGCGGTGTGGGCGGCGCCTCGGCGGCAGGTGGCGCAGTCGCCGGCGGTGGCGGTTGCGGCGGCACATAGTCGGGCCGCAGCCAGTCCTCGCTGTAGGTGACCTCGTTGGGACGAGCCTGGGCACCGATGAACAGGTTCTCGCCAAGGGGCGGGAAGTTCCACTGCCGGTTCTTCACGATCGGCGCCAGATACTGCACGCACAGCTTCGCTGATTGCTGAGCGCTCAGCCGTGACGCCGCCTGTATCGCGCCACAGATGAAGCTGATGGGGTTGGAGAAGTTGCTGAACGCGAGTGCGCCGGTGAGCGCGCCCTGGGCAGGCTCGTAGATGTTGATGAAGTTGGAGAATGACGGCGGCGCGATGTGCAGTGTCTGCTTGATGTCATCGAGGCTGTTGTTGAGGGCCGTGGAGATCGACGCAAGTTTGTCCGAGGTGGTTCCGAGCGCTTCGCGGTTGTCGGCCACGAAGTCTTTGACATCACCGACCGCGGTGTTGAGGTCTTTGACCGCCTGGCCTACCTCGTTCGGATCGTTGGTCAGCAGTCCGGTCACTGCGGCCAGGTTCTGGTTCAGTTGGGCGAGCAGGCCACTGCTGTCCTGCAGCGCCGACACCAATATCGACAGGTTCTTCACGGCGCTGAAAATGTCTTTGCTGTGGTCGCCGAGTGCGGAGATCGCCTGGGACAGCTTGATGACGGTGTCACGGATGTTGGCGCCCTGACCGCGCAGGTTGTCCGCGGTGGTGTTGATGAAAGCGCCCAGCGTGCTGACACCGCCCGGTTGGGTCGGTTGTAGGGTCTGGGAGAGCTTCTGAAGCTGCTGACGGACGTCGTCCCACTCCACCGGGACCGCCGTTCGGTTCTGGGGGATCACCGCGTTGTCGGCCATCGTCGGTCCGCCGGTGTAGGCGGGCGTCAGCTGGATGGCCCGCGAGGTCACCAGCGACGGTGACACGATCACCGCCTCGGCGTCGGCGGGCACTTTGTACTTCCTGTCGAACCAGAAGTCGATCTTGACACGCTGTGGCTGCGGTTCGATCTTGTCGATCTTGCCCACGCGCACGCCGAGGATACGCACCTCGTCGCCGACGAAGATGCCGGTGCTGTTGTCGAAATACCCGACGGCGTGCAATCTGCTGACCGCACCCGCCGAGCGGAGCGCCGCCACCACCCCGGCGATCAGCACCGCCACCAACGCGACGGCCAACACGGTCCTGGCGTTACGCGGAGCGGTCATTGTCCTCCCCCCGTCGGTGCGGTCGGACCCGGTGCCGGCCCCGCGGGCACCTCACCCGGCGCCGGCACAAAGACCGGGCTGGGTGTCGGCTCGGGCGTGGATGCCAGCCCCGGCGGGGCCTGCGGCGGCGGGCCCGGTGGCGGTCCGCCGGGCGGCGGGGCCGGAAGCGGCTGCCGGTAGGGATAACGGGGATCACCCGGTTTACCCGTGATGGCGTCGGGCAGCGTCAAATTCGGCTCCCCGCCCTGGCCGGTCCGCGGGTAGGGCACCGGAAGCGCCGGCGTCCCCGGTTGGCCGACCTGCGCGTCGGTCCGCTGGGACGGCAGCAGGGTGGCGGGATCGAGGCCCAGGTCGGAGAAGGCAGCGTCGACGAACGGTTGCACGAACTGCCCTGGCAGCAGGTTGACCACGTAGGCCTGGAAAAAAGGCCCGTTCGACACCGATTCACCCAGCGACATCGCGTAGGCGTTGAGCAGCTTGACGGCCTTCTGCACCCGCTCTTTGCGGTTGTCGACGATGGTCAGCACGCCGTTGAGCTTGTCCAGCGCGGGCCGCAGCTGCTGGCGGTTGTCGGCGACGAACCCCGACAGCTGCCTGGACAGCTGCGACACGTTGCCCGAAATCTGCTCGAGCGCGCTGCTCTGGGTCTGCAACTGGATCAGCAGCGCGTTGGTGTCGGCGATCAGGCTGACCACCTGGTCGCTGCGCTCGGCGAGCACGCTGGTTACCTTGTTGGCGTTCGCCAGCAGGTTCCGAAGCTGGGCGTCGCGGGCGTCCAGCGTTTGCGAGAACCGCGCAACACCCTGCACCGCGATCTTCAACTCCGGGGGGGTGTCCTGGAATGTCTGCGCCAGCGTGGCCAGAGAGTCGGACAACTGGCTGGTGTTCAGCCCGTTGACGGTGGTGGACAGGTCACCGAGCGCGTCGGGCAGCTGATACGGCGGCGTCGTGCGGTCGACGGGAATGGGCCCTGACAACCGGCCGTCCCCGCGGGGAGTGACTTCAAGGATCTTGGTGCCCAGCAGGCTCTTGGTCTTGATCGCCGCCTCGGTCCGGTCACCGAGCCGGATGTGTTTGTCCATCTTGAACGTGATCAGCACCTTCGGCCCGTCAAGGTCGATGCTCGACACCTGGCCCACCCGGACACCGGACACCAGCACCGCGGCACCCCCGTAGATGCCTCCGGCCTCAACGAAGTACGCCTCGTACTTTCTGTCCGACGACACGAAGGGCAGCTTGTCGTACTGCACGGCGGCGAGCACGGCGCCGACGGTCAGGGCGATGCCGACGGCACCGATGACGAGGGGATTGCGTTCAGCGAAGGATTTCATTTCGGTGCGCACCGCCCTGTGCTTTGGCCCGCCACCTTGACGTACACCGGCTGGCCGCCTTTCCCGTTCAGCTTGAGCACGGCATCACACAGATAGAAGCTGAAGAAGCTGCCGTAGATGCCCTGTCTTTCCAGGACCTGATATTTGTCCGGAAGCGTGTTGAGCAAGTTGTCCAGGTAGTCGTGATCCCCAACGATGATCGAGGCGGCCCGGTCGGCCTGATGGACGGTGTTCTGCAGCGGCGGGCGGGCCTGCACCAGCAGGTCGGCAACGGTTCCGGCGGCCGCATTAGCGTAGGCGACGCCGTTGCTGATATCGGATTTGCGCGCCGCGAGCGCATTCACCAACTCCGACAACGAATCGACGGCCTTGCCGAACTGGCCACTGTGCTCGCTGAGCGATCCCAGCACGGTGTTCAGGTTGGCGATGACCTGGCCGATCAGCTCATCGCGGTCGGCGATCGTGTTCGTCAGCGCCGCGGTCTGGGCAAGAAACGAACCGATCGTGGCGCCCTGGCCCTGGAAGGCCTCGATCAACTGGCCGGTGAGCGCATTGACCTGGTCGGGATCCAGCGCTCGGAACAGCGGGTGGAAGCCGCCGATCAGCGCATCAAGGTCGAGTGCGGGCTGCGTCCGTTCGAGCGGAATGGTGTCGCCGGGATTGAGGCGCTTGACTCCCCCGGCTCCCTCTTCCAGTGCCAGGTAGCGGCGGCCGATCAGATTGGCCCAGCGGATCACCGCCCTGGACCCCTCGGTGAGAACCACCGAGGGGTCCGCAGAGAACTCCACCTCCACTGTGGAGTCGTCCTTGATCGAAATCTTCTTGACCTTGCCGACCTCGACCCCCGCGATCCGGACGAAGTTGCCCCCCTCCAAGCCGGACACGTTGCTGAATTCGGCCTTGTAGATGTTTTCTTTCTGAAACCGCAACTCCGCGAAGATGGCCAACAGAGCAAAGCTGGCGAGCGAGCAGAGAGTCACGAAAATCGCGAGGCGCCAGATGGTGCCGGGCAAATTCTCTTTCATCGCTGCAGTCCTCTACTGCTCGTCGGTCAGGGTGCTGGTGGTGGCGGCGCCGGTCGCGGCGGTTCGGGTGGCGGCGGCACGCCCGGGTAGAGCGGCGTCCCGCCCGGCCCGTAGAGCGGCGCTCCATACGGCGGCGCCCCAGGGTAGGGATTGCACCACAAACAAGCTGTATCAGTCGAAGGTCCGGGTGCCGGCCCGCCCGGGTAGCGGATACTCGGCGGTTCGGGTACCGCCCGCGTGACCGGGAAGTAGTCGACGTATCCCGGGAAGCCGATGCCGGGGTTGGGCCGAATGTCGAGTCCAGTACCCCAGCCGGTGTTGGTGACCAGCTGACGCACCGGGAAATTCTTGGTGGCATCAGGGAGCGATCCACACCCCGGCTTGCCGCCCGGGCCGCCCTTGGCGGCCACGATGGGCAGGTTGTCCGGGTACCTGTAGGGGTCTTTGCCGAGCAGGACGGCGGTGTCGAGAACCACCGTTCTCCCGTTGCCACCGGTCCCGGCATAGCCGCCGTTGTCCAGCCACCACTTCGAGCCCACCAACAGGCAGGTGTATTCCGGGTTGTACTTCATCAGCAGGTTGGTCGTCGGCTCGAGGATGTTGATCGACTTGATGAGGTTGTTCTCATTGGGCCCGATCAGGTCGATGCCGGCCCGTGACAGCCCGATCGCGTTGACCAGCAGCGCGTCGAGCGCCGAGGAGTGATTGGTGATCGTGGTGCTGGTGGTGCTCGCCGCGTTCAGGATCGACAGGATGTCCTGTGCGGCGCCGTTGTAGGCGTCGCTGAATCCCTTGAGCGAGCGCCAATCCTGCCGCACGGTGTCACTTCTGGCATTCAAGGCCAGCAGCACCTCGTTGGCGTCGCTGGTTGCCTGGCCGATGGTTTCGCCTTCGCCTCGCACCCCTTCGGCAAGCGCGCTCAGCACCGCGTTCAATTTGGCCGGATCGATCTGCTTCACCACACTGACGAGGTTCTGGAAGACGGTGTTGACCTCGGTGCTGACGTTGCGTGAGTGCAACACCGCGCCGGCCGCCAGTCGCTTGGGGCTGGGGTTCTCCGGGTAGATCAGGTCGACGTATTTGGCGCCGAATGCCGTGGTGGCCCTGATCTGAGCCCCGACATTGGCCGGGATGTACTTGATCTGATCCGGATAGATGTCCAGCTTGAGGCGCACGGGGTTTTGGCCGCCGGTGATCGACGCGACCCGGCCGACCTCCACACCGCGCATCTTGACCTTGCCACCGCTTTCCATCACCAGACCGGCCCGATCGGAGGTCAGCGTCACCGGAACGTAGGACCTGAACGTCCCGGCGAACAGGGCCACACTCACCAGCACCAGTGCGGTGAAGGTGACTATCAGGATCAGCGTCCACCACGCGGGATGAATCCTCTTCTCTCCTGGTCTGGGTGGTTCCATGCCGCTATCCCGACAGGTGGAAGTTGCCGGACTGCCCGTAGATGGCCAGCGAGGTGAAAAGGGTCACGAAAACGACCACGATGAGGGAGGTGCGCACCGCCCGGCCGACGGCCTCCCCCACGCCGGCCGGTCCACCCGTTGCGGTGTATCCGTAATACGTGTGCACCAGCATCACGGCAATCGCCATAACGATCACCTGAAAGAACGACCAGATCAGGTCGACCGGCTGCAGGAACGTGCCGAAGTAATGGTCGTAGACGCCCGTCGACTGGCCGTAGATGGCCGTGGTGCCGACCCGGGCGGCCAAGAACGACATCAGCACAGCCACGCAGTACAGCGGGATCACCACGATCACGCCGGCCAATATCCGGGTGGAGGCCAGATAGGCAATCGCTCGGATGGCCATGACCTCGAGGGCGTCGATCTCATCGTTGATGCGCATCGCGCCCAGTTGTGCGGTGGCCCCCGCGCCGATGGTGGCGGCCAGGCCGACACCGGCGATCAACGGCGCAATGAAACGGACGTTGAGGTAGGCCGAGGTGAATCCGGTCAGCGCCTCGACACCGATTCCGGCCAGCGAGTTGTAACCCTGTACCGCGACCAGGGCACCGACGGACAGCGTCAGGAAACCGACGATCGCCACCGTGCCGCCGATCAGCACCAGCGCGCCGGTGCCCAGACTCATCTGGGCGATCAGACGCCATATCTCGACGCGGTAATTGACCAAGGCATCCCCGACGGATGTCAGTGTCTTGCGGTAGAACTGTGTCTGGGTGCCGATACGGTTCCATCCGTCAACCCAGCTGCGCACCGTCCGCCGGAGCCGCGGCACCCGATGGCGTGAAACGGGTTCGCTCACATCGTTGCCTTGACGCCGACGGCGGTCGCGATCGTGTTGATCACGAAGAGTGCGATGAACGCGTACACGACGGTCTCGTTGACCGCGTTGCCGACACCTTGCGGACCGCCCTTGACCGAGATGCCCTGGTAACAGGCGATCAGGCTGGCGGCCAGACCGAACAACCCGGCCTTGACGACGCCGGTGATCAGTTCCGGCAGCCCGACGAGCAACGTCAGACCCGCGGCGAAGGCGCCCGCCGGGACGTGCTGGATGAACACCGTGAAGAAGAAGCCGCCGGCGAGACCGATGAGGGTCACCAATCCGTTCAGCAGCAAGGCCACGAATGTGGCCGCGAGCACCCGCGGCACCACCAGCGCCTGGATAGGGTTGATGCCCATCACCCGCATGGCGTCGAGTTCTTCGCGGATGGTGCGCGCACCGAGATCGGCGCACATCGCCGTCGCACCGGCGCCGGCGACCACCAGCACCGTCACGACGGGCCCGATCTCGACTACGGTGGCCTGGGCGGCGGCGCTCCCGGAGAAGTCGGCGGCGCCAAACTCGACCAGAAGGACGTTGATGGTGAACACCGTCAACATGTCCAGCGGAATCGCCAGCATGAGCGTCGGGAAGACCGAGACCCGGGCCACGAACCAGGACTGGTGCAGGAACTCACGCCACGCGAACGGCCGCTGGGGCAACAGAACCAACGTGTCGAGCGCCATCGCGTAAAAACCGCCGATGGCGCGCACCGGTTTCTCGAGGGCTCCCGACGAGATCAACTGCGGTCCTCCGCCCGCGTGCGCTTCCGTTGCATCGTCGCTAAACCTCCGTGATCCCACACCTTCCGCGACTCCCTAAAAACTGGTGACCTCAAGACAAGGGAGGCTGCGCAGAACCGTACACCATGCTTTCGAAGTGGGGAACGAGATCGCAGATTCGTGATGGTGGTGGACCTATGCCGGATTCACCGCGCGTCAGTCGACCTACAGCAACAAGTGGCCTTTGCTCTGTATGAGCGCGACAGATCGCACCACTGTGTCTCATACTGTTGCCGGCGAGTCGCTCCCGACCTGCCGGAATACCGAGTTCGTATGCGCCCGTCGGCCGGTATTCGGCCGTTCTGCCAAGTTAGGGAGGCTATCTGCGACGAAAGGTCGAGACAAGGCGGATCGGCGAGCACGACCGAGGGGGTCCGCCGTTTGTGCGCTCCGCCGTCGCTCCCCACCGCCGCAAGGTCCTTTGCTGTCCCACCGCACTTTCTCGCCGGCTTTGTTCTATTGCCACTTGGCAGCGAGTCCGTATCTTGCGGGAGACGAATTGTCTAAATAGCTACGGAATTCCTCCAGCGCACGCCTGGACAAACCTCGATCACAACAATGCTGTGCAACTGTGGTAGATACCCATTTCACCTTTTCACGGTTAGTCGAAAAACGTCGCAAAGAAAATGCGGTCCGGCGAATGGTCGCCGGCCGCCGGCGCAAGCACGTGGTGATCGCAACCGTGCGCCACCTTGCTGCTCGGCCCCGACCGGGCGGATTCAGTCCGGAATCCGCGACGCGCCGCTGGGGCATTCGCGCCGCTCGAGGCCGCTGCAGCGGGCTGATCGAACCGTGCCGCGGTGGTAGTCGATAGCGTCATCCCGCGTGTCGACGGCTGCTGTCGGGGCGGCGAGGCCACCGCCCCGACAGCACAGCCGGAGCCGCTTCGTCGCGCCCGCAGGTGTGGCTGTAGGGCAGAGTAGCGGCTTTCTGCGCCATGCCGCGGGTAAAGAAGGGGCATTACGGAACCCCGAAAATCACGCTGCGGGGGCGGGAGTATCCGCCGCTAATGATCTATCTATATATCGGATTTAGAAGGATTGTCACTAATGCCCATTGGCGTCGGTCTCACCCATGCGACGGTGGCGCGCCGTTGTCCTCATGCAGTTGCTCGGGCGAATGTTGGAGCCGCCACGTTCCGCCGCCCTCAGATCAGCATTCGGAAGATCAGCTCCGCAAGGGCGGCCACGACGGTGTCTCGTGACATCGCGGGGATTTCGTTGTGCTGGGCCATCAGCCAGGAGCGCTCGAGCATCGCCATGACCGCCAGTCCTACCGCGAACGAATCCGCCTGCGGGGGTGTCGCGGCGACCTTGGCCATGCGGTCGCCCAGCGCGGCGGCGGTACGACGGTGCGAGCGCGCCACTGCTGCCTGGAATTTGCGATCCTTCGGTGAGTCCTCGACGGAGCGAATGACGAAGGCGCCGTTGCGGTCAAGATAGCTGAAGTAGCGGATGACCCAGTCGTGAATCGCGGGCTCCGAAGGTCGGTCCCCCAGCTCGCTGAAGGACTCCACCACCTGCAACGCTTCCCGATACGTTGCCGTGCCCAGCTCTATGAACAGCTCGGTCTTGTCGCGAAAGTAGTAGTAGAAGTTGGCCCGGGTGACCTGCGCCAGATCCGTAATATCGCGGATCGTGACTCCGGAGAACCCTTTGCGAGCGAACGCTATCCGTGCGGCGTCCAGGATCGACTGTCGGGTGCGGTCGGATTTGCGCACTCTGGCCGGTGGTGTGGACGGTTCAGGCGCCATGGCCGACGCGTTCGGGAGCAGGGTGCCCGCGTTCGGGGTAAAAGCCGCGCGCCCAGGCCCGTAGTTGCTTGAAACCCGCGGCCTCCGATGGAGCCAGCCCGGGGGGATCCATGTACTGCTGGTGATCCCAGATACGGATGTCGTCGGGAAGTGCCCGCTTCGCGGCGGCCAGCCGCTCGGCGAGGTCGCCGGACTCGTCGTCGATCCAGTAACCGCCGAAGATGTCCGACGTGGTGTCGTCGACGGGGGTCGTGCATATGGAGATGACGCGGATCCCGTCGCGGGTGCGCTCGCCGTTGAAGCTGACCCCGATACCGCACCAGTAGATCTCGATGGTGTTCATGGTGTCATCGGGACGGTCCACCCCGTCGCTCCAACGCCTGCCGAAGCCGACTTTCGCCGACCAGGAGGCGTCATCGCTGGTTTCCCGCAGCACGGTGGGGCTGACCGGCGTTTGGTGCACGAAGCGGAAGTGATGCGGATCGACGCCGTTCTCGGCGACCACCTGGGGGTGGACCGAGACTTTTTCGAACCGCGTGCGGCAGTCAGCGCTGAACGGGTGATAGGTGCGTGACTTGATGTGGTGGCCCAAGATTGTGAACGCATCGGGCAGCTCCCACAACGGCTCCCTGCCGGCCGTGTCGTGCCAGATGTAGATCGATTCGTTGCGCTCGGCGACGGGATAGGACCTGATCCGCCGTCCCTTGTTCCGGCGCTTCTCATACGGGATCCGGACATTGCGGCCGTTGGGGTTCCACACCCAGCCGTGAAACGGGCACTGAATCCCGTCCTCGACGACGCAACCACCGAAAGCCAAGTTCGCCCCGAGGTGCTGGCAGTGGGCGTCCAACACGCTGACGTCTCCGTCGAGGCCGCGGAAGGCGACCAAATCACGGCCGAAGTAGTGCAACGGCGCGACATCACCGACCGCCAGATCAGCGCTCCACCCGACCTGAAACCACCCGGTCGGCCGCATGCTCGGCAACCTCGTCAATCGAACCGTCCTCTCTGGCGCTTTTTCCGACGGGATCCCATCCTAGGCTTGTTTTGACAGGTTTGTCAAAAATCGCGCTGGCTCCCGCTCCCCGGGGGATCGGGCGACCGGTGCCGACAACGCACGCGGCAGGTCACTCGGACCGTCTCGGTGCCAACGGGTTTCGCACTCAGCACGCACCGCACCACGTCGCACAAATGGCCCGCAACCCAGGGCCGCTCATCGCTGGAAGGAACCGGGGTCGCGACGGCCCAAGGGATTCTCGGGCGAGGTGGATCCCTCTCACGTCCCCGCCGGCGGAGAAGGCACGGTCTCCCGCCGAAAGGCCGGCTCGCTCCCTGCGCGCTTCAGCAGCTCACCTTGATCGCGAAGGTTCCTAACTTCGTCGCGCCGGGGTTGTCGGTATTGAAACCCTCGGCAACTCCTGTGATTGTGTATGTCTTGCCGACCATGCTCACGTCGGCCCTGCCCTGGAGATCCTTCCAGTAGCTGCCGGTGAAGCCGCCCAAGTTGTGGATGCTGACCCACTTGACGTCGAGGTTGCGCTCATTGTCGACGACTGCCGTGGCGCCTGCGGCGGGGTCGCCTGTGTTGATCGTCACGAGTGTTTCGGCGGATGTACACCTGACGGCGTATGTTGTGGCCGCGTTCGCGTCGTTGATGGTCGTTTGCGCGGTGCCAGAGGGTAAAGTCCCCGGCTGTGGCGGGGCGGCGGGTGGGGACGATGAGCACCCGGCGATACCCACGAGCATGAAGGCGGAGAAGGACACAGTCGCGAACCGGTTCTCCACGAGAACACCTCCCGTTTCGGTCCGGCGCGGGCCCAACCGCCGTGCGGTCAGACAGAATGTAGAAAGAATGTAGCCGTGCACACCCCGGTCCGGCCCGCGATTCGGCGAGGTGCAAGAGCAACGACCATCGGCGTGACACCCTGCCAGCCGATGGACGAAGCGGGCTGAGGAGCGCCGTGCGAGTCGTCGTCACCGGGGGCAACAGCGGGGTAGGTCAGGCGACGGCGCTGGCGGCGGGCGGCCATCACGTGGTGATCGCGTGCCGGACCCTCGCCAAGGCTAGCGCGCTGTGGCAGCGATGACAGGCGAGGTCGAGCTGCGCCACCTTGACCTTACCGAGCTTGCCAGTGTGCGCAGGTTCGCCGATTCGGTGGATTTCGTTGATGTGTTGATCAACAACGCCGGTGTGCTTGGTCTACCGCTGACGCGTACCGTCGACGGGTTCGAAGCGCATGTGGGAACTAACCACCTGGGCCACTTCGCGCTGACCTGCCTGCTCGGCGACCGCATACGCGATCGCGTCGTGGTGGTGGCCAGCAGCAACTACGCGCTGGCGCGGCTCCATCTCGATGACCTGAATTGGCATCGGCGGCGCTACAACGTGTGGTCGGCATACGGGGAATCGAAGCTGGCGAACCTGCTATTCGTCAGGGAGCTGGTGCGGCGTGGGCGTGCCGCATATGCGGCTGATCCCGGGATGGTTGCCAGCGCTATCACCCGGGACAGCGCCGGTTTGCTGCATTAGGCCGGCGAAGTTCTTTCACCGCACATCGCGCAGAGCCCGGCCGACGGAGCACGTTCCAGCATCCAGTCGGCGACAGCAAATCTGCCGAACGGTACGTATCTCGCGCCGCGCGGGCTGTTTCACCAATGGGGTAAACCCACGCCGACCAAGCTGCGCGCCAGGGGCCGCGATCCGGAAAACGCACGACGGTTGTGGGAAGTCTCTGCCCGGCTCACGGGCTGCGATTGGTCCGGCGCCTGGAAGGGCGGTCGCCGCCGAATTGCCGCCCCTCAGCAGTGCTGGTATCCCACGGGCATCCGCATGTTTCGCGTTCAGGCGCAACGGGTCTCGGAACTCAGCGAGATCGCGAGCACAGCGCGTGAGCGGCGCGGCCCTCATCCGGCCGGACGCCCCGAGATATCGGTTGCGGCAGATTGTCGATTGCCCCGCAGCCACCAGCGCGTGCGCGCAAGGATGGTGGCCATGGGGCTGCCGGTCGTCATCGATCCGCGCCATCACGGCGCGGTGATCTTGCACCTCGACGGCGTGGTGGCAGACACGGCATCGCTGCAGGCCGCGGCGTGGGCGGCGGTCTTCGACAACTTCCTTGCCCGGCGGCGCCCGGACTCGCGCGAGGATCACTCCCCGCTCGGCGACGACGACTACCGGCACCTCATGGGTGACAAGCCGCGCTATGACGGTGTGACCGACTTCCTCACTTCCCGGGGAATCTCACTGTCGCGAGGTTCGATCACCGACAGCACGGACGACACTGTGTGCGGGCTCGGCAACCGGCAGCAAGTGATTTTCCACGACATGTTGATCGGCGGTGTTCCCGTGTTCGAGTCGACGCTCGCGGTGGTGGGGAGGTTCCGGGATGCCGGCATCGCGACCGCTGTCTATTCCTCGAGCGGCAACTGTGATCGGATCTTGAACGCCGCCGGGATGGCCGACGTGTTTTCGGTCCGCGTCGACGGGAAGGTCGCAGACCAACCCGGGCCGCCCGGCGATCCGGATCCCGGTGTCTTGCTGGAGGCGGCGCGCAGGCTCGGTACGCGCCCGGAGCGCTCGGTCGCCGTCGAGGATGCCGGAGCCGGGGTGGCCGCCGGCCGCACTGGCGGGTTCGCGCTCGTCATCGGCGTCGACCGGACGGGACATGCGAACGAACTGACGCGCTGCGGTGCAGATTCAGTGGTGACAGACCTGGATGAGGTCCCGGTTCGGGCGGGCTACAAGCGGATGTCGGAACTGCCGAATGCGCTTGATTCCTATGGTCAGCTCGTCGGAGTTTTCGGCACCCGGGATCCGATGATGTTCCTCGACTACGACGGCACGCTGTCTGAGATCGTCGCTGATCCCGACGCGGCAACGCTCGTCGGGGGTGCGGCCGAGGCCCTGGAGCACTTGGCCGCGCGGTGTCCGGTCGCGATCATGAGTGGCCGGGATCTGGCGGACATTCGCGACCGGGTCGGCCTGTCCGGTATCTGGTACGCCGGCAGCCACGGCTTCGAGTTGGCCGGACCCGACGGCAGTCATCACCAGAACGACGCGGCGGCCGCCACGGTGCCCGTCCTGGAAACGGCCGCGGCCGACCTGCGCGACGAGTTGAAGTCCGTCCCGGGAGCACGGGTCGAACACAAACGGTTCGCCGTCGCCGTCCACTACCGCACTGTCGCCCCGGAGCGCGTCGCCGAGGTCGTTGCGGCCGCGCACCGGCACGGACATCGACACGACCTGCGGGTGACCAACGGCCGCAAGGTCATTGAGCTGCGTCCCGACATCGACTGGGACAAGGGGACCGCGCTGGCCTGGATTCGTGACCGCATCCATCAATCCGGCCCGGCGGTGCCGATCTACATCGGCGATGATCTCACCGACGAAGACGCCTTCGACGCGATCCGATTCGATGGCGTCGGGGTGATCGTGCGGCACGACGACGATGGTGACCGCCGGTCGGCCGCTCAATTCACCTTGGAGAGCCCTCAGCAAGTGTGTGAGCTCCTCCGGCTGGGGTTACGGTGGCTCACCTACACTCAGCACACGTCTGCTGAGGCATGGGATCTCACGTTCGAGGGCTACGACCCGCACAACGAAAAGCTTCGCGAGGCGTTGTGCACGGTCGGCAACGGCTACTTCGCGACCCGGGGCGCGGCGCCGGAATCCAAGGCCGGTCAGGTGCATTATCCGGGCACGTATGCCGCCGGTGTGTACAACCGTCTGGATGACCTGATCGGCGGCACGAGGACAGACCACGAGAGCCTGGTGAATCTGCCGAACTGGCTGCCGCTGACATTCCGCATCGACGGAGGCGCGTGGTTTGACATCGACGAGGTCATGGTGCTGTCGTACGC
>Ga0209040_10001871_pt1 | contig 16636 bp, 13 predicted proteins | sample BogFormECP12_OM3_FD_188240 | JGI IMG/M metagenome (GOLD analysis project Ga0209040, IMG submission 188240) | Bog forest soil microbial communities from Calvert Island, British Columbia, Canada - ECP12_OM3 (SPAdes) (version 2) | ecosystem: Environmental > Aquatic > Freshwater > Wetlands > Bog ...
AACCTGTGTCATCGGGCGGTCCCATCGACACGTTGACTCGTACTCAGCCGTGACCTGTCAATGGCCCCCTGCAACCAGATTACCTGGGCTGTTACGAAAAAACCATGAAGAAGCGCGTGATCCTTGCTGGGCTGTGTCTTGTGGCTTGCGCCGGCGCGCTGATCGTCTCCGGGTTCTACCCCTCGGAGGCGGCACCGGAGGCGCCGGCAGTCCCGCTTGCGATTCCTGTCAACGTGGCCAAGGTCCAGGTCGGCGACGTCCCGATCGTCCTGACCGGCATCGGATCGGTGGAACCATACAATGTCGTGGATGTGCACGCGCAGGTCACCGGCACGATCCAGCAGATCGGCTTCGTCGAGGGCCAGACGGTCCACAAGGACAGCCTTATTGCGCAACTCGATCCACGTCCCTTTCAGGCGGCATTGCAGCAGGCTGAGGCGAACCTCGCGCGCGACGAGGCCAATCTGAGCAATGCGCAGCTCAATCTCAATCGCTTTACGCCGCTGATGAAGCAAGGTTTTGCATCGGCACAGCAGGTAACGGACCAGGCCTCGATGGTCACCCAGTTGCAGGCGAGCGTCGCCGGCGACAAGGCTGCCATATTCAATGCGCAGACCCAGCTCAGCTACACCACGATTACCTCGCCGATCGACGGCGTCACCGGCATTCGTCGTGTTGATGTCGGCAATATCGTCCAGCCTGGTACCACGACTCCAATCGTGACCATCACACAGGTTCAGCCGATTTCCGTGGTCTTCACCTTGCCGCAGAAGGACGTTCCCGAAGTTCAGGCGGCAATGGCGAAGGGCACCCTGAAGACGCTGGCATACGGCCAGGATGACCGCACCATGCTCGGGGAGGGCAGTCTCCTTCTCGTCAATAACATGATAAGCCAGACGTCCGGTACCGCGGAACTGAAGGCGATCTTCCCCAACGACAACCGTGCGCTGTGGCCCGGCGAGTTCGTCAACGCTCAGTTGATCGTCGCCGATCGGCACGACGGCATCACCATCCCACTCAGCGCTTTGCAGCAGGGCCAAAATGGCCCATTCGTCTTCGTCGTCGCACCCGATGGCACCGTGCAGTCGCGCCAGGTTGCCATCGGTGAGACGCTGAACGGCCGCGCCCTGATCGATCGTGGACTGCAGGCCGACGATGCGGTGGTAACCGCAGGTCAATACCGCCTCAGCGACGGAGCCAAGATCGTCAGCGTTCCCGCTGGCGATCCGCAGGTGCAGGACAGCACCGAAGCCAGCGCGGGGATGTTGTGATGAGCCTCTCGTCCCCTTTCATCCGTCGGCCTGTCGCAACCGCGCTCCTGATGGTCGCGATCGTGCTCCTCGGCGGCGTCGCGTACACGCTGCTGCCGGTCGCCGCATTGCCGAACGTGTCGTTCCCGACAATTGCCGTGACGGCTCAGCTGCCCGGTGCGGATCCCCAGACCATGGCGTCCTCTGTAGCGACGCCGCTCGAGAAGCAGCAGTTCGGTCAAATTCCCTACCTGACGCAGATGACGTCGAGCAGCTCGACCGGCAACACGCAGATCACGCTGCAGTTCGCGCTGAACGACGACATCAATGCCGCGGCACAGCTCGTCCAGACCGCGATCAACGCTGCCGCTGGTCAGCTTCCCAAGAATATGCCGACGCCGCCCACCTACCATGAGACCAATCCGGCAGACGCACCGATCCTGGTGCTTGGACTCACTTCGGATGATTTGCCGATCACCACGGTGGATGACTACGCCGAGAGCATCCTCGCGCAGAAGCTGTCGCAGGTGCCGGGTGTCGGGCTGGTCGGCATCGGTGGCATGCAGCACCCGGCGATTCGTATCCAATTCGACCCGGCACAGCTTGCCGCGAACGGTCTCGACCTGGAGGACGTTCGAAACGCGCTCACCAACGTGAGCGTCATTCAGCCGAAGGGCAGCCTGTACGGTCAGAACAAGGCCTACACATTGCAGACCACCGACCAGATCCTCAAGCCGCAGGATTGGGACAACCAGATCATCGCCTATCGCAATGGCGGCCCGATCAGGGTGAGCGACGTCGGCAAGACGATCATTGGTCCGCAGGACGTGACGCTGGCAGGATGGGTCAATCAGCAACGAGGCGTCGTTCTCGCCATCCAGCGGCTGCCTGGCGCCAACGTCATCAGCACGGTGCAGGCGATCCAGGCCGCGCTGCCACAGTTGGAAAGATCCATTCCCCCGACCATCAAGATCTCGGTGATCTCGGACCGGACCACCACCATCCGCGCCTCGGTCGCCGACGTGCAGTTCACCCTGCTGCTGACGATCGGTCTCGTGGTCGGCGTGATCTTCCTGTTCCTGCGCAGTCTCTGGGCGACGATCATTCCCGCCATCGCGGTTCCAGTGTCGATCGTCGGCACATTCGGCGTGATGTATGCTCTGGGCTATAGCCTCGACAATCTGTCGCTGATGGGTCTGTCGATCGCGGTAGGATTCGTGGTCGACGATGCCATCGTGATGGTGGAGAACATCGCCCGCCACATAGAGATGGGCAAGCGGCCGCTGCAGGCAGCGCTCGACGCTGCCGGCGAGATCGGGTTCACCATCCTCTCCATCTCCATTTCGCTCGTCGCTGTGTTCATTCCGCTCCTGCTGATGAGCGGCCTGGTCGGGCGCATGTTCCAGGAATTTGCCGTCACAGTGACGGTCGCTATCGGCGTCTCCGTGCTGGTGTCGCTCACGCTCACTCCGATGATGGGCGCGCGGTTGCTCCGGCAAGAGCATCCTGAAGACCAGGGGCGCCTGTCGCGCGCTCTGGAGTGGTTCTTCGACGTCCTGCTTGCCGGCTACACGCGCGCCTTGGTCGTGGCACTGCGCCATCGTTTCGTGACCCTGATGGTCATGCTCGCGACAGTGGCACTGACAGGCTGGCTGTTCATTGTCATACCGAAGGGCTTCTTCCCCGAGCAGGACACCGGCCTGATCCTCGGTGTGACCGAGGCCGCCGAGGATATCTCGCCCGCGGGCATGGCGGCGATCCAGAAGCAGGTGATCGGCGTGGCTCTGAAAGACCCGGCGGTGGCCACCGTCGGTGCCTATATCGGCGCCGGCGGCGCCACCTCAACTGAGAACCAGGGACGCATCTTCATCGCGCTGAAGCCCAAGCCCCAGCGGGCACCGATCATGACCGTCATTGCCCGGCTCGATAAGGCGGTCGGCTCGGTGATCGGCGTCAAACTGTTCATGCAGCCGGTGCAGGACATCAATATCGGTGGCCGCCTGACCGCGACCCAGTACCAGTACACCCTAGCGGACATCGACGCGACCGAGCTCAACAAGTGGGCGCCGATCATCCTTAATGCGCTGGCCAAGGTGCCGCAGATCACCGATCTGGCGAGCGATCAGCAATCGGCGGCGCCACAGCTCACCCTGCAGATCAATCGTGATTCCGCGTCGCGTCTGGGAATTGACGCGGCGGCGATCGACTCGGTGTTGTACGACGCCTTCGGGCAACGACCGATCTCGCAGCTCTTCACCAGCCTCAACCAGTACTTCGTCATCATGGAGGTTACGCCTGGCTTCCAGCTCGGGCCCAACGCCCTACAACGGATCTATGTCAAGTCGCAGACCGCCGGGATGGTGCCGTTGAGCGAGCTGGTCACCCAGCACACGACCCTGGCCCCGCTGTCTATCAATCATCAGGGACAGTTCCCGTCGGTGACGCTGAGCTTCAACCTGAAGGACAACGCACCGCTCGGGCCCGCCGTCACGGCGATCAACCAGGCCATGCAGTCGCTGCACGTACCGGCGACGATCCAGGCAAGCTTTCAGGGAAATGCGCAGGCGTTCCAGGCCTCGCTGTCGAGCACGCCCATCCTGATCGTGGCCGCGCTCATCGCCGTCTACATCATCCTCGGGATGCTGTACGAAAATACGATCCATCCGTTGACCATCATTTCGACCCTCCCTTCGGCCGGTGCCGGCGCGCTCTTGGTGCTGCTGCTGTTCGGGTTCGGCCTGGATGTGATGGGGATCATCGGCATCATCCTGCTGATCGGCATAGTGAAGAAGAACGGCATCATGCTGGTCGACTTCGCCCTCGAGGCGGAACGGCACCGCGGATTGACGCCTGAGCAGTCGATCTATGAGGCATGCCGGCTTCGCTTCCGGCCCATCCTGATGACCACCATGTGCGCGCTGTTGGGCGGTCTTCCCCTGATGCTCAGCAACGGCACCGGTTCGGAGCTGCGTCAGCCTCTCGGCTACGCCATGGTCGGTGGTCTTGTGGTGTCCCAGCTCCTGACGCTGTTCACGACCCCGGTGGTCTATCTCTACATGGAGCGACTGTCCCGGTGGGGCGGCCGGATCCGCGGTCGGCTCACGACACACACTGCCGTCCCAGCGGAATAGTGCCGACCCCACGGCCGAAATGCTTTAACGCGACAAGTGATCGCGCGATCGTGGTCGCCCGCTGATCAGGGCGAGTAATACCAACCGGCGGAAAGAATGACGCATCAGCGACGCCAACGCCGTCATGCCGACGAAGGTCGGCATCCACGACTTTCCTTGTTGTCCGCTGCAAAGTCGTGGATGGCGGGCCTTCGCCCGCCATGACGGCGGAGGGCAGCCGAAGAGTCTCTCTTTTCGCCGGTTGGTATAATACCAACCCGCATCGACCGCGATTCATGGGATCTGCTGGAGCAGGTGGTTACCCGATCAATGCTGCTTGAGGCCGCCTGGCACTATGATTTCGAGCCTCGCGGCAACATCATTGACATGCACATGCACCGGCTCCGCCGAAAGATCGACCACGGATTCGAACGCCAGCTCATTCACACGATATCAGGTGCGGGCTACATGCTGGGCGACCGCAAAGCATCGTAAAACCGATTTCACGATCAGGCGAAGCGGAGCCTATCGCGCCTGATGCACCTTCCGCTCGCACCGGCAAGCAAGCCGGTGATGAGAGAAGGAGTAAGACCACCATGAAGACCATGATCCTTGCCACTGCCGCGGTGCTTGCACTCGGCGTCGGCTCCGCCTTCGCCGGCGACGGCGACATTCCCCAAGCCGATACCTTCTTCACCGAGCTTCCTGGCGTGATCGCCCAGGCGCCGGTGCAGAACGCCCCGTCCGTCGCGACGGCGCAGAACGGCCAGGCGGTCCGCGCCTATGTCAGCAATGCGAACCAGGGCACTTGGCTGTTCCAAAACAACCAGGACCACGAGGGCGCCAACAGCTAACCAGGCTATCGCGACCATGCGAAAGGGGCTGGCCGAGCGCCGGCCCTTTTTCGTTCAGGCCAGCACGCGCCGGCGCCGCCGGTGCTGGCGGGCGTCGCGGTAGGAGCGACGCGCGCCGACCTCGTTCAGGCCCAGGTAGAACTCCTTGATCTCCGGATTCTCCCGTAGTCCGCCGGCAGGTCCCTCCAGCACGATCCGCCCGTTCTCCATCACATAACCGTGGTCCGCCAGATCCAGCGCCAGCGCCGCGTTCTGCTCCACCAGCAGCACGGTCTGTCCGCGCTCCTCCTTCAGCCGGCGGATGATGCCGAAGATGCTCTCCACGATCAGCGGCGCCAGGCCGAGCGACGGTTCGTCGAGCAGGATCACCTTCGGCTCCGACATCAGTGCACGGCCGATCACCAGCATCTGCTGTTCGCCGCCGGACAGGTACCCGGCGTGCTGGCGGCGCCGTTCCTGCAGGATGGGGAAGTACTCGAACACCAGATCGATCCCCTGGCGAATCTGCTGCATGCTGGCCCGGATGTGGCCGCCTACCACCAGGTTTTCTTCGACGGTCAGATTTTCGAACACGCGGCGACCCTCGAACACCTGGGTGATACCACGGCTCACGATGTCGTGCGGCGCCAGGCGGTCCAGCCGCTCGCCGTTGAACTCGATCGAGCCGTTGGTGACCTGGCCGCGTTCCGCATGCAGCAGCCCGGAGATCGCCTTCAATGTGGTGGTCTTGCCCGCGCCGTTGGCGCCGAGCAGCGTGGTGATCTGTCCCTGGCCGGCGGTGAGCGAGATGCCCTTCAGCACCAGGATCACGCCGTCATAGACGACCTCGATGTTGTTCAATGAAAGCATGAGTGGTCCACGCACCCCCACCCCAGCCCTCCCCCGCTAACGCGGGAGAGGGGGCGTGTTTTTGAATTAGGACGCCGCGTTGACAGATTTGAGGACCAGGTCCCGATAGCCGCGGAACCATTCGGTCTCCTTGACCATCTTGTCGCCCTGCACCTGGAAGATCTGCACCCAGCCACCGCCTTCATGGTCGGCCGGCGTGACTTCCATCGGTGGCAGCAGGCCACCCAGGGTGAAATCCTTGATCATCTCGAAGCCTTTCTTCATGTCCTCGCCGGTCGGCGGTTTGCCGCCAGTCAGCTTCAGGGCATTGCGCAGCGCCTCGATATGCACGGCGGCGTCCTGGATGCCGCGGTTGTAATAGACCGAGGTCTCCATCTCCTTCGGTGGCGGCTTGCCTTCCTTCTGGTACATCGCCTTGATTTCCTGGATCACCGGATAGTCGGTGCCGACGCCGGCGAACTGCATCGTGTGATAGCCCTGCGCCACCGGCCAGCCACCGGCCGCCGCGATGTCAGCCTCCGACGATGCCCACACGAAGCCCAGCACCTTGCTCAGCGGATAGCCCGAGCTCTTCAGGCCCTTGAGCATCACCGACGGTGCACGGCCGAACAGATGTGCCAGCACGAAGTCGGGCCGGTAACGCTGGGAAATGTCGAGAATCTGCGCGCTCATCTCCACCCCCGGCGGCGGCACCGCGAACGTGCGCAGCTCGAAGCCTTCGTTCTGCTGCAGCTCCTTCAGGATCGGCAGCGGCTCGGTACCGGCCGGATTGTCATAGTACAGATACGCGATCTTCTTGCCCTTCAGGCTGCCGCCCAGCTTGTCCTTGACGAACTGAATGGCGGCGGCGCCCTGCGACCAATAGGTCGCGGCCAGCGGGAACAGGTACGGATATTTGGCGCCATTCGCTGCCGCGGCGGAACCGAAGCCAGGCGATGTGCCAGGAATGTGGTCCTTCTCCAGCCGTGGATTCAGCGCCTCGGCCTGCGGCGTGCCCCAGATCAGCGTGGACACAATGCCCTGTTGCTTGTGGCGCTCGTATTCCTCGATCGCCGACGGCACCTGATAATTGTTGTCGAGTTCGTTGATGACGACCTTGTAGCCGTCAACGCCGCCCTTGGAGTTGATCAGGTTCACATAGTCCTGCACCGCCGGGCAGAAGATCGTGCCGACAAGCTGCGTCGGACCGGTACGGTCGCATTGCGAGCCGATCAGGATCTCCTTCTGCTGTGCGCCCGCACCGCCGGCGAACCACAAGCCACCCACCACAAACCCCGCGAGTGCCAGGGTTCCAGTCGTCAGACGTCGCATCTTGGATTCTCCCTTGTATCTTGCGCTGCCATCACGAACGGTTCGAAACCGGATGCAGGCGAGGCGATGGCCCCTCGCCTGCCCCGGACGATCGTTACGACGCCGCGTTCACCGTGCGCAAGACCAGATCGCGATAGCCCTGGAACCATTCGGTCTCCTTGACCAGGCCGTCACCCTTCACCTGGAAGATCTGCACCCAACCGCCGCCCTCGTGGTCGGTCGGCGTAACCTGCAGCGGCGGGACCAGTCCACCCAGCGAGAAGCCCTGGATCATTTCGAAGCCCTTCTTCACGTCGGCCCCGGTCGGCGGCTTGCCACCGGTCAGCTCCAGCGCGTGCCGCACCGCCTCGATGTGCAGCGCGACGTCCAGGATGCCGCGGTTATAGTACACCGAGGTCTCCATCTCCTTCGGCGGCGGCTTGCCTTCCTTCTGGTACATCGCCTTGATCTCATTCAGCACCGGATAGTCGCTGCCGACGCCGGCGAACTGCATGGTGTGGTATCCCTGCACGGCGCCAAAGCCGCCGGCCGCGGCGATGTCAGCCTCGGACGACGCCCAGACGAAGCCCAGCACCTTGCTCAGCGGATAGCCCGAACGCTTCAGTTCCTTCATCGCGACCGACGGCGAGCGGCCGAACAGATGCGCCAGCACGAAGTCGGGCCGGTAGCGTTGCGCGATATCGAGCACCTGCGCGCTCATCTCCACGCCAGGCGGCGGCACCGCGAAGGTGCGTAGTTCGAAGCCCTCGCTCTCCTGCAGCGCCTTGAGGATCGGCAGCGGCTCGGTGCCGGCCGGATTGTCGTAGTAAATATACGCGAGCTTCTTGCCCTTCAGATCGCCGCCGAGTTTGTCCTTGACGAACTTGACAGCGGCGGCCGCCTGCGACCAGTAGGTCGCGGCGACCGGGAACAGATACGGGTACTTCGCACCGTTCGCCGCAGCGGCGGAACCGAAGCCAGGCGAAGTGCCGGGAATCTTGTCCGCTACCAGCCGCGGGTTCAGCGCCTGCGCCTGTGGCGTGCCCCAGATGATGTCGGACACCTCACCCATCTGCTTGTGGCGCTCATAGCCCTCGATCGCAGCCGGCACCTGGTAATTGTTGTCGATCTCATCGACGCGGATCTTGTAGCCGCCTATACCGCCCTTCGAGTTGATCAGGTTCACATAGTCCTGCACCGCCGGGCAGAACACCGTGCCGGTGATCTGCGTCGGGCCGGTGCGGTCGCACTGGCTGCCGATGAGTATCTCCTTCTGCTGGGCCACCGCATTTCCGGTGACCCACATGCTCCCCGCTAGCAGCAGGGCCGTTGCCGTCAGATGTCGCATCTTGGCTCTCCCTTGTTGCCGCCTGTCAGTACGAGAATGGCCACAGCCGGAAGTAGTTCCGGATGTTGCGCCACAGCCGGTTCAGGCCCTCCGGCTCAACGACCAGAAAGAAGATGATCAGCCCGCCGAAGATGGCGAGCCGCAGGCTCGGTATCACCGCCGACAGATCGGACGCGCTGAAGAACAGCCCGCCCGCCGACTCCAGCACGCGGCGCGTGACGATCGGCAGCAGCGTGACGAAGATCGCGCCGAACACCGGCCCCAGCGTCGAGCCAAGTCCGCCGATGATCACCATCGCCAAAAAATTGATCGACACGTCGAGCTGGAACTGCTCATAGTTCGCGATGCCGAGATAGTAGGTGTACAGCACGCCGGTGACGCCTGCGTAGAACGACGAGATCGCGAACGCCCACAGCTTGTAGTGGAAGATGTTGATGCCGATGATCTCGGCAGCGATGTCCTGGTCGCGGATCGCGATGAACGCGCGGCCGATGCGGCTGCGGATCAAGTTCTGCGTGCCGACCATGGCCAGGATCACGAAGAACATCAGGAACAGATACATCTGCCATGCGCTGGTCAGCGGCGTGCCGAACACCGACGGCGGGCCGACCTGGATCGTGGACTGCGTGCCGCCGGACACCCAGGGCACGTGGTTGATCGTCCATTCGATGATGAGCTGCGCGGCGAGCGTGGCGATCGCCAGATACAGGCCCTTGATGCGCAGCGAGGGAATGCCCACCAGCGTGCCGATCGCCGCCGACATCAGGCCGCCGGCCGGCACCGCGATCCAGAACGGCGCGTTGAGCTGGGTGATGAGGTGCGCCGCCGTGTAGGCGCCGACCGACATGAACGCGCCGTGGCCGATCGAGACCTGGTCGGTGTAGCCGACCAGGATGTTCAACCCAATCGCGCCGACCACCGCGATCAGGATCAGATTAAGCACCGATAGCGTATACTCATCGCACACAGCGGGCGCGATGCCGATGAACAGCACGCCGAGTGCCACGGCCGCCCAGCGCGTGTTGGGCAGCGGCATCATCGCCATGTCGGCGGCGTAGCTGGTCTTGAACACGCCGGCTTCGCGGTAGAACATCAGCGCCTCGCCCACGCAGGCGGCGACAGGACGACGGCGCGCACCGCAGCACTACCGTCATGGCCGGGCTTGGCCCGGCCATCCACGTCTTGGTCATGCACATCAGGCAAAAACGTGGATGGCCGGGCCAAGCCCGGCCATGACGGTGAGACGCTGGCCGTGGCGCGCTCAGCCATCACACCCGCTCGATACGGCGGCGGCCGAACAAGCCGTAGGGACGGATCATCAGCATCAGGATCATCAGCACGTACGGCGCGAAATCCTTGGTGCCGCCGCCGACCACCGGGTCCAGATAGCCGGCGGCCAGCGCTTCCACCACACCCACGATCAGTCCGCCGACCACGGCGCCGACGATCGAATCAAGCCCGCCGAGTATCACCACGGGGAACACCTTCAATCCCACCAGCGGCAACTGGTTGTCGACGCCGAGCATCGCACCCCAGATCACGCCGCCCAGCGCCGACACCACGCCGGTCAGCGCCCAGGCGAGCGCGAAATAGCGCTGCACATTGATGCCCATGCCCATCGACACGGTCTGGTTGTCGGCGACCGCGCGCATCGCCACGCCCATGCGGGTCTTCAGGAAGAACCAGGTGAAGGCGGCAAGGAACACGACGCTGACGCCGGCGCCGACAAGCTGCACCGGCGGCAGCATGACAGGACCGAGGAACAACGGATCGTCGCCCACCGGAAGTTCGATGGAACGCACGCCGGCGCCGAACACCAGCGTGGCGACGCCACGGATCAGCGAGGCAAGGCCGATCGTCGCCATGATCACCGCGACGGTCGGGCGGCCGAGCAGCCTGCGCAGTACCACGCGCTCCAGCCCGAAGCAGAACGCGATCATGCCGACGAGCGAGAGTGTGGTGGCGAGCCAGAACGGCAATGCCGCCCCCATCGCCGCGGCGGCGATGATCGCGGCGAACATGACGAACTCACCCTGCGCGAAGTTGATCGCGTCGGTCGCCTTGTAGACCAGCACGAAACCGAGTGCGATCAGCGCGTACATCAACCCGATCATCAGGCCGCTGGAAACCAGCAGCAGGGTGAAGTCGAAATCGAATTCAGGCATGCGCCGGCTCCCAGGCGGCAGCTTCCAGCTCGGGCATGCCGTAGCTCTGTTTCAGATTGATTCCGAAGGCGCGAAAGCTCTGTTGCACGCCCGGCGAAAGGGGTTCGCCACCGGTGTTCGCCCACCGGAGCCGGCGCAGACCGATCTGATCGCGCATCGGCGCGTAGACCAGTATCTCGCCGACAACCAGTTGCAGACGCAACAGAAGCGGGATGCCCTCACCGGCCTGGCGACGCCGTTCCGCGCGGTCCGCGATCGCGCGGCAGCACGCGAACAGCGCCCGCTTCATCGGCGTAGCCTGGACCGCACGCGTCTCGACATCTGCCAGCGTGTTCTCCCAAATGCGCGGCGGGGCAATCAGAATGGTGGGGCCGATCTCGCGCAGATCGCGACGCGCGGTTTCCGGATTCTCCGGGCAGTTGCAGGTGAAACCGACCAACAGGGCCAGTGCCTGCGAGCTCAGCGCGTCGCCGAACCAGGCCATCGGCAGCCATGCGAGCGTCTCGTCGGTTTGCCTGACATCCTGGGTGGCGATCAGCGTCTCTGCCGCCGCAAGCAGATTGGCGTGCGACAGCGTCGCACTGGCGAGGTCGTTACCATAAAGCAGCAACGCCTGATCGCCCGGCTCGCTCTGATCGGCGGCACTGGTGCCGGCATCGGCGACAGTCTCGAACGATCGTAACCAGTCCTGCTCCATCCGGTGCATGCCGTGCGTCGTTGTCTGCACGACAAGCCGAATTCCTGGTGTGCGATCCTTGATCGCGGCAATTATCTCGACCTGCTCGGCATCCTCGGCGACCACGATGGACACGCCGGCGTGGTTCAGTACCTGGGCGATCCGGTCCGGTTCGGCGTCAGGCCACAGCGGCACAGCGGCACCGCCCAGCGATTGCGCGGCCAGCATCGCGGCATAGAGGCGCGGCCGGTTGTCGCCGATCACCGCCAGCCGGTCGCCGCGACCGAACCCGTGCGCGGCAAGTCCCGCAGCGAAACGCGACACCAGCGCGGCGTAGTCCGACCAGCTCAGTACCTGCCAGATGCCGCCGCGCTTCTCACGCAGCGCGGAGCGGGTGCCGAAACTGGCGGCGTTACGGTGCAGCAGCCGAGGCAGGGTCGTGGCAGCCTTCATGCCGCCTGCCGCTGGGTGCCGGTGCCGAGATAGGCGCGGATCACGTCTGGATTGCTTTGCACGTCCGCCGGCGTGCCTTCGGCAATCCTGCGGCCGCGGTCCAGTACGGTGACGCGGTCGGAGATGTCCATCACCACCGCCATGTCATGCTCGATCAGGATGATCGTGGTGCCCCATTGCGCGTTCACCTCCAGGATGAAGCGCGCCATGTCCTCCTTCTCAACCTGGTTCATCCCCCCCATCGGTTCATCGAGCAGCAGCACCTTGGGTTCCAGCGCCAACGCGCGACCGAGTTCGACGCGCTTGCGCAGCCCGTACGGCAGCGCGGCCGAGGGCTGCTTGCGGATGTTCTGCAGTTCCAGGAAGTCGATCAGTTCCTCGACCCGGGCGCGGTTTGCCAGTTCTTCCTTCTGGGCGAGCCCCCAGTAGATGAAAGACGACAGGACGCCGGCGCGCATGTGCACGTGGCGGCCGAGCATGATGTTGTCCAGCACGGTCATGCCGGCGAACAGCGCGATGTTCTGGAAGGTGCGCGCGACACCCAGTGCCGCGATCTCGGAGGGACGCGCGTGCGTGATGTCGCGGCCTTCCAGCGTGATGGTGCCGCTGCTGGGACGATAGAAGCCCGAGATCATGTTGAGCAACGAAGTCTTGCCGGCGCCGTTCGGGCCGATGACCGACATGATCTCGCCGCGACGGATGGACACCGTCACGTCTTCAACCGCCCGCACCCCGCCGAAATATTTCGATACGCCGGCGATGGCGAGTATCGGTTGATCGGGCGAAACAGTGGACGCGCCGACGCGGTCGGCTGCCATGATGCCTCGAACCTCCCTGAATGAAGCCCTGTGAAGCGTTGTTGTGGTTGCCCGCAGGTATAGACGCGGGACCGGCTGGGATCAAGCGTTCTACGGCGCGCGCAGGATCATGTCGGCACCCTTCTCGCCGATCATGATGGCGGTTGCATTGGTGTTGCCCAACACCACCGTCGGCATGATCGAGGCGTCGATCACGCGCAGCCGCTCCATGCCCTTCACCCGCAGCGACGTATCGACCACCGCCATCGGGCCGGGCCCCATCATGCAGGTGCTGGTCTGATGGAATGTCGTGCCGGCGGCTGGATTGCCGGCGGCCGCGGGGGGTTCGCCATCACTGTCATTGCGAGGAGCGAAGCGACGAAGCAATCCCCAGCGCGATTGCACACCTCCGTGGAGATTGCTTCGTCGCTTCGCTCCTCGCAATGACAGTCGGTCGGGCCGACAGCGCTCTAGAACAATCGGTCCGAAGCGATCCGCGCCCCCTCGCCAAGCGCGGCAAGCTTCGCCCACACCACGTCCTCGGCAACGCGGCGCTGTCCCGCCGACGTGTCGAAGCCGCAGTCGGTGCCGGCGAGCACACGTCCCGGATCACCAACCACCTCGGCCACGCGTTCGATGCGCTCGGCGATGGTCTTCGGATGCTCGACGAAGTTGGTGACGCTGTCGATCACGCCGGCGACGATGACCTGGTCGGGATCGAGCGGGAAGTCGCGCAGCACCGTATATTCGTGCGCGTGGCGCGGATTGGCGAACGGCAGCACGAAACCGCCGACATTCAGCTTGCGCAGGATCGGCATGATCTCGTGCAGCTCCACGTCGCAGTCGTGCGGGCCTTCGTAGTTGCCCCAACAGGCGTGCAATCGGACACGGTCGCGCGGGACGTTGGCAAGCGCGGTGTTGATGGTGGCGACCACGCGATCGACGAAGCCCAGGAAGTCGGCCAGCGGCTTGTCCTGGTAGGACATGTGGCGCTCCATCGCGAGATCGGGGCAATCGAGCTGCAACAGGAAGCCGTGGTTGACGATGGCCTCGTACTCGACCCGCAACGCTTCGCCGAGTGCGGCAAGGTAGGCTTCCTCACTGGGGTAGAAGTCGTTGCGCAGCGCGGCAGCGACGATGCCGGGTGAAGGCGCGGTGAGGAACGGCTCGACGAACGGGTTGCCGAGCTTGTCGAGCGTGGCGCGGAAGTCGGCGCATTCAGTGTCGATCGCGGCGTGGTCGAGATAGTGGACGTCGCCGGTCGCGGTCGGCACATCGTCGCGGCTGCTGACCTGCACGCTGTTGGCCTGTTGCCGGTCGAGCGCGGCCTTGAATGCGGGGTAGCGTTCCACGTCGCCGCGCGGCGGGCGGGTCCAGGCGCCGCTGAAGCCGCTCATGCGGGTGCGCACGTAGAGGAAGAACGCCTCGCGCTGCTGCTCGCCGTTGTTGCCGATGTCGATGCCGGCGTCGCGCTGTTTGCGCACACAGTCTTCCAGCGCGGCGTGGCCGGCATCGGCAAGCTGCGTATCCACCGGCTCGCCGCGGGCTTTCGCGATGTAGAGGCGGACCAGCGCCTCCGGGCGCGGCAGGCTACCGGTGTGGGTGGTGAGGATGCGTGTGTCGCTGCGTTGCATGGCGTTTCCTCCTTGGCTCCGTGTCATTGCGAGGAGCGTAGTGACGAAGCAATCTCGCGGATAGTACGCACCGAAGCATTCGCTTGCGTAACCGCCCCCGCGCGCCGCAGAGTCCCGCGGCGATGAAGGTCTTCCTCAGCTACGGGCACGAACCACCGGAGAACGCGGCCCTGGTCGCGCGCATCGCGGTCGCGCTGGACGAAGCCGGCTTCACCACCTGGATCGACACCGCCGCCATCAAGCACGGCGACGACTGGCGGCGCGCCATCATGCAGGGGCTCCGCGAGTCGGACTGGACGCTCGCCTTCCTGTCGCGCCACGCGGTGCGCGATCCCGGCGTGTGCCTGGACGAACTCGCCATCGCCACGCACGTGAAGGGCGGCGCCATCGCCACCGTGCTGATCGAAGACCCCGCCGAGGTGCAGCCCCCCGCCATCGTCAGCCACGTGCAGTGGATCGACATGTCCGACTGGCGCGCACATGCGGGCGACGACGCCTGGTTCGCGGCGAAACTCGACGCGATCAAGGCGGTGCTCGGCGGTCCCGCCGCGCAACAGTTTGCCGCCGAGATCGACCGGCTCGACCGTCTGCTGCAACCGGTGGAGCAGGCGGCGGACATCCCGCCGCTGCTCGACGGCTTCGTCGGGCGCGAGTGGCTGCTGGCCGAGGTGGACGCACGGCGGCGCGGCACGCTGCCCGAGCGGCTGATCTGGATCGCCGGCGGCCCCGGCACCGGTAAGAGCGCGTTCTCGGCCTGGCTCGCAACCTACGATCGGAAGAACGTCATCGCGCTGAACCTGTGCGACGCGCGGATGGACGCGCGCAATCAGCCGGCGCGGGTGCTGCGCACGCTGGCGTTCCAGTTGGCACGCCGGATCCCGGACTATCGCTCCCATCTGCTCGACCGGATCGACCGGCTGCAGCAGCCGGAGGCGGCGCTGGCGGCAATGCCGCCGGACGAGCTGTTCCAGTGGCTGCTGGCCGAGCCGCTGTTGCACTGCATCGACGGCGGACGCGGAGCCGACCGCTATCTGGTGGTGCTCGACGGGCTGGACGAGACGCTGCGCGACGGCGAAAGCGAGCTGGCGGAGCTGCTTGCCGGCCACGCGGCGAAGCTGCCGCCGTGGCTCGCCGTGGTGGCCACCAGCCGGCCGGAGCCGCCGATCGGCCGCATCCTGGCGCATATCGCGCCGCTGCGCCTGGAAGCGGCGGCGGGCCATGGCCAGGACCTGCGCGTCTATGCCCAGGGCTGGCTCGGCGCCGGCGGTTCGGCGCTGCTGGACCGCGTCGTGGCCGCAGCCAGCGGCAGCTTCCTGTATCTGCGCATGCTGCGACAGGCGGTGGACGCCGGCTGGATGCGGCTGGATGCACCGGAGGGTCTGCCGCGCGGCATGTCCGGCATGTATCGCCGCTGGTTCCGTCGCCAGTTTCCCTGCCAGCCAGCGTACGAGCGCGACTGGGTACCGCTGCTGTCGGTGCTGGCGGCGGCTCGCTTGGCGGTGCCGCTCGACCTGCTGGCGACGATGTTCGGCTGGGACACTCGGGCGCAGGCACGGGTGCTGCGCCAGCTTGGCAGCCTGTTCGAGCCGGTGGGCGGTGCGCTCGCGCCGTGCCACGCCAGCCTGCGCGACTGGCTGACCGATCCGGAGGCCGCTGGCGACGCGTTCGTGGTGGATACGGCGGGCGGCGGCCGCATGCTGGCCGAGGTCCTGTTGAGGAAGTTTGTTACCGTCGGCCCAGGCTTGTTGCCCGATGCCTTCAGCCTGGCGGAGCTGCCAAGTCAGCTGCAGCGCCAAGATGTGGAATTTCTTCGACGGTTGGTCGCCACTGTCGGCGAATTCGAGTCGGCCGCCGAGCGGCTCAACAAGGTGGTCGATGCGCTGGAGGCGCGCGTCTCATGGCGCGCGGTCCTCGCCTGGCTGGCCGCCCTCGATCGCCTGGCCGAGGCCGAGGGAGAAGCGGGGCTGCCGTGGCGTCACCACGCGCTGCGGCGGCGAGCGGAGGCGTTGGGTACACTGGGGCAGATGAGTCAGGCGCTCGCCGCTCATGACGCGGCGGTTTCGATCGCCGAGCGTGCGGTGGCGACAGAGCCGGCGGACCTGGTGCGGCGCAACGACCTCGCCGGCGCCTTCATGAACCGCGGCAACGCCAAGCAGTCCGCGCCGGGGCACGGGCCGGGGGCGGCGATCGCCGACTACGACCGGGCGATC
>Ga0209040_10001872_pt1 | contig 16629 bp, 18 predicted proteins | sample BogFormECP12_OM3_FD_188240 | JGI IMG/M metagenome (GOLD analysis project Ga0209040, IMG submission 188240) | Bog forest soil microbial communities from Calvert Island, British Columbia, Canada - ECP12_OM3 (SPAdes) (version 2) | ecosystem: Environmental > Aquatic > Freshwater > Wetlands > Bog ...
GCCGCCCCCGTCACCGGCTTCGACCCGGTTCTCAAGGCGGCGCACTGGGTGAGCCTGCTGCTCGTCATCGCTGCTTACGCGATGGTGTGGGCGAGCCATGTTGTGGGGAGCAGGGAGCAATCCGCGCTGCTGGTGCAGCTGCATCGCTTGATCGGGGTAACCATTTTTGCGCTGACGCTGTTTCGCTCGGCATGGCGGTGGAATGCCCGAATCCCGCCGCTTCCTGCCGAGTTGCCGCTCTTTCAAAAAATGGCGGCGCGGGCCACCGAATATGTTCTTTATGTCCTGCTGTTGCTTCAGCCGGCCCTCGGTCTCCTGAACATCAATGCGCGGGGGCGGCGCGTCGATTTTTACTTCCTCGGCGAGTTGCCGCCGGTGGTTGGCCCCGACAAGGCGCTGGCCAAACAGGCGATGGCCGCGCACGAGCTCGTCGCTTATCTCATTTTGGCGGTTGTTGCTCTGCATGCGGCTGCCGCGCTTTTCCACCACTTTGTCCGCCGCGACAACGTGCTGAATGCGATGCTGCCTGGCCGCCACGGCTGAGCCCTTGCGCCGCCTGTGCCCGGCCTTTCATCCGCTGCCGGAACGCAATCCCCCCTTGCACGGCAGGATGAAGCTTTCTAAAGGACAAACTGGCGGTGCCGATGCTCAGGGATAAAGTGATGCGGTATATGGCCTGGCTTGCCGTGTTGCTGATGATGGCGGCCTGCGGCTCGGGCGGCACGGGCCAGTCGGCGACCCTGATCCTGAAGAATCCGACGTGGGACCGCGTCAATGTCGAGGCCGTGATCACGACAAGTCCCAACTGCGACAATCGCGATGCCTATGTGTCGACTCAGGAATTCGTGATGACCAAGGACCACACGCAGCGGATCGAGGCTCCGAAGGCCGAGAACATCTGCTGGCGCCACGACCGGAATCCGAATAATCCTGCCGCCGGCGCTTGGTCGGGGTGGAGCCGGGCCACGATGTTTCCCGGCCAGACCTTCGAAACCGAACTATAGGGATCGACTCTCGCCGATCCCGAAGACAGCGCACGCCAGGAGAAAGGTAGGCAAATGAACGGTTTCCGCACACTGATGCCGGGTCGGAGCCAGTCATGGCGCCGCTCGTCTTCGGCGAACGCCTGCCGCCGCCGCCGATGTATATGCCGCCGCTGATGTATATAACGGGGCGGGAGGACTGTCCGCCAATCTCCTGTCAAGGCCGATCTCGCAGCGCTCGGCTTCCGGCTGATCGTCGATGCGACGATCCCGTTTCGTGCGACGCACAACGCGCCGCGCCAGTGCTATGCCGCCCTCGTCAGAGCCGAGCCGGACCCATTGCTGGGCGACAGAGCAGGGCGAAGCGCGTCGCAGATCGGGTTGGAGGCGATGATCGAGGTCGAATGGCGCACCATCGAGCGCTGAGGCTTGCCGTCAAGGCGCGCAAGAGAGGTCGGTCCCGGCTACAAAGGGCTGCATTCCCGAGGCTCCGGGGGGTGGGCACAGCACCCACGCCGGAACGCCGCTCGAGGGGGCAGTCGTCGCGCTCCCCGAAGACCCACCGGAAGTAGCCCGAGAGGACGATGTCGAGCCGAGGTTGCCGAGCGTGCTCGATCGGCTGCCCGAGGCCCCACCGGTCGATGCGGCGGCACCGGCGGATCCAGCCACCGAGCCCCCCGTCGTAGCGCTCGGTATTCCTTGAGTGGCAACCGTCGGATTGGCATAGGTTGTCGGGGACACTGCCGACCCAGGCGTTGGGGTGCCGAGTGTAACGATGCCGTTGCGTGTGACGCCCCCCGGAGCGGCGGCAGTCTGCGCCAACGCCGGGAAGGCGGTTGCAATCGAAACCAATGCTGCCGAAACCAATGCTGCGTAGCGAACCCGGCGTTTCATATAAACTACAGAACCAGCATCTGGCAGGGCCCGTCAACACCGGAACTCTTTCGTACGACTGTGGCGAAAGGAAGCTTATGCAGATCGGTTCGCCGGAAAAGGGGATGACAAGGCTCCGCGATCGCGCGACCCTGTCGCTCGACAGCGTTCGGCGAGTTTAAGGGGGAGGCCGATGACCGAGAAGGAAGTCGTCGTCACCACCAAGCACGGCAACATGCCGACCTTTGTGGCGTGCCCCGACGGGCCGGGGAGCTTCCCGGGCATCATCTTCTATATGGATGCGCCCGGGATCCGCGAGGAGCTGCGCAACATGGCGCGGCGGATCGCCAAACACGGCTATTTCTGCGTGCTGCCGGACATGTATTACCGACTTGGCACCTGCCACTTCGACATTCCGCGCCGCGACGACGGAATGTCGGCCGTGATCCGCGCCGCGATGAACCATCTGACCAACGCCCGCGTCGTCGACGACACGGCGGCGCTGATCGCCTACTTCGACGCGCAGGACAAGGTAAAGCCGGGACCGGTCGGCTGCGTCGGGCATTGCATGAGCGGGCAATACATCACCACCGTCTCCGCGCATTTCCCACATCGCATGGCGGCCGCGGCCTCGCTCTATGGTGTCGGCATCATCACCGACAAGGAGGATTCGCCCCACCTCTTGCTCGACAGGATCAAGGGCGAGCTATACTACGCCTTCGCCGAGACCGATCAGAGCGTCCCGGCGCATATACCGGGTGAACTGAAGCAGGCGCTCGACAAGGCCGACGTCAAACATAAACTCAAGGTCTTCCCCGGCACGCACCACGGCTTCTGTTTCCCCGAGCGCGCCGTTTACGACCCGATCGCCGCCGAAGAGACCTGGAGCAAGATCTTCGCAATTTGGGACCGCAATCTCAAATAATCGCGGCTTGCAGCGGTCACCCGGCGCTCTGCTCGGCAGGCGCGGGCGTTGTCAGGTTTACCAACCCGACATTGCCACACGGTGTGCTGCAGGTTGTCGGGAGCCTGCGAGGAGGGGCCCGACATAGGCTCAGACCGCCGTCGCGGCACGGCGCCAATCTCGCGAAGGCACCCTCCTGCTCTGTTGCTTGTGTCTCCGGGTATGTCTGCCGCACCATCGTCACACCTTGGCGAACTCGGCCTCGAGATCGGTGATCGCGAGTTCTCTTCCCCCGCCTGGCGATGACCTCACCGGATCGGCGGCCTTTAGCCCGGGCGCGGCGTGACTGCACCCGAAGAATCGCCGTAATCGGCTGGTAAAACCATCGTCGGGGTTACGGCGAGGCACCCTGATGGCATTCTTTCACACACTTCTGGATGCGGCTCGCTCTTTCCCCGCACCTGCGCGGCAACCGCCTTTTTGCAGATGTTGCCAAACCGAGCAATACCGCGGCGATGGCGGGCGTCCGTCCTGTTCTTTTTCTGTATTATCAAGCACGGGCGCGGGGTTTGGCGCTCGCGAGCCGAGGTATGTTGAAAAGCAAAGTCGACCCGCCGCCCAGCTTGCTCTCGCGCCTCCGCTAACTATCTTGCCGAGATGAGCAACGCCACCCCCTCTGCCGCTACGGCGCCACCGCTTCCCGCGCCGCGGGACCCGAAACTCCGCCATATGGCAAATGCGATTCGAGCGCTCGCCATGGATGCAGTCGAGCTGGCCAAGTCTGGTCATCCCGGCATGCCGATGGGCATGGCCGACGTCGCGACTGTTTTGTTCACTCAGTTCCTGCGCTTCGATCCACGGGTGCCGGACTGGCCCGACCGCGACCGTTTCGTGCTCTCGGCCGGTCACGGCTCGATGCTGCTCTACGCGCTGCTTTATCTTACCGGCTACGCGGATATGACCCTCGACGAGCTCAAGCGTTTCCGGCAGCTCGGCAGCCGCACGGCGGGCCATCCGGAGCGCGGCCATGCGAGCGGGATCGAGACCACGACCGGCCCCCTCGGCCAGGGGCTCGGCAACTCGGTCGGCATGGCGCTCGCCGAGCGGCTCTTGGCGGCCGAGTTCGGCGACGAGATCGTCGATCACCGCACCTATGTCTTCGCTGGCGACGGCGACCTGATGGAGGGGATCAGTCACGAGGCGCTGTCGCTCGCCGGTCATCTCGGCCTCAACAAGCTGATCGTGTTCTGGGACGATAACTCGGTGTCGATCGACGGCCCGACCGAGCTCGCGGTTTCCGATGACCAGGTTCTGCGCTTCCAGGCTCATGGCTGGGCCGCCGAACGGGTCGACGGTCACGACCACGCGGCGGTTGCCGAGGCCATCCGTCGCGCCCAGAAGAGCAACCGCCCGAGCCTGATTGCCTGCCGCACGACCATCGCTTTCGGAGCGCCGACCAAGGCCGGGACCGCCGCAGCGCATGGCGCGCCGCTCGGCGGCGCCGAGATTGCCGGAGCGCGTGAGCGGCTCGCCTGGAGCGCCCCGCCCTTTGTGATCCCCGAGCATATCCTGGCGGAATGGCGCGCCGCCGGCGCCCGCGGCGAGGCCGTGCGGCGTGCCTGGGAAGCGCGGCTACAGTCCCTCTCGAATGAATGCCGCGCCGAATTCCAGCGGCGACAGAGAAAGAAGCTTCCGCCCGGTCTCGAGGCTGCCTTTGCCAAGCTGTGCGACGATTTTCGTCAGGCAAATGCCAAGCTCGCGACGCGTCAGGCCTCCGGTACCGTTCTCGACACCTTGACCCGAGTCGTGCCCGAGCTGGTCGGCGGGTCGGCCGACCTGACGCCGTCGAACAACACGAAGGCCAAGGACCAGAAGGACGTCCGGCGCGGAGACTTCTCCGGCCGCTACATCCGTTACGGCGTGCGCGAGCACGGGATGGCTGCGGCGATGAACGGCATCGCCGTGCATGGCGGCCTCATCCCCTATGGCGGTACCTTTCTGACCTTCTCGGATTACGCCCGTCCGGCGATCAGGCTCTCGGCGTTCATGGGCGTTGGCGTTATCTATGTGATGACGCACGACTCGATCGGGCTTGGCGAAGATGGCCCGACTCATCAGCCGGTCGAGCATTTGGCGGCGCTGCGGGCCATCCCAGGGCTTTACGTGTACCGGCCGGCCGACTCGATCGAGACCGCCGAGTGCTGGGCGCTTGCGCTGCAGCGGCGCGACGCGCCATCCCTTCTCGCCCTGACCCGCCAGTCGCTGCCGCTGTTGCGCAGGGAAGCGGGCTCCGAGAACCGCTCGGCACGCGGCGCCTATGTGCTGTCCGAGACCGAAGGGGCACGCCAAGTCACCTTACTCGCGACCGGCTCCGAGGTGACGATGGCGCTGACCGCGCGGGAGGCCTTGGCTCGGGACGGCATCCGCGCCGCGGTGGTCTCGATGCCCTGTTGGGAGCTCTTTGCAAAGGCCACGAAGGAGTACCAAGACACCGTCCTCGGTACGGCGCCGCGCGTCGCCATTGAGGCCGCGGTGGAGTTTGGCTGGAACCGCTGGCTAGGGCCGCGCGGCGCCTTCATCGGCATGCATGATTTTGGCGCCTCGGCCCCTAGCGAGGCCCTGTTCCCGCATTTCGGCATCACCCCCGAAAGGGTTGCAGAGGTGGCGCGCTCGCTACTATAGATCGGCAAGAGCTTTGGGAGGACGAGAGATGGCGGTTCGAGTTGCGATCAACGGCTTTGGCCGTATCGGCCGGCTGGTGCTGAGGGCGGCTTACGAGCACCAGCACAGCGGGATCGAGATCGTCGGGATCAACGATTTGGGCCCGGTCGAAACCAATGCGCACCTCCTCCAGTACGACAGCGTCCACGGCCGCTTTCCGTGCGAGGTCAGGGCCGGCGACAATTGGATGAACATCGGTCGCGGTAAGATCCGGGTCACGGCCGAACGGGATCCGGCAAAGCTGCCATGGCGTGAGCTCGGCGTCGATGTGGCGCTCGAATGCACCGGCATCTTTACCAAGCGCGAGGCCGCAGCGAAGCATCTCGAAGCCGGCGCCAAGCGGGTTGTCATCTCAGCGCCCGCCGACGGCGCCGACATGACCGTCGTGCTGGGGGTCAACCAGGAGGATCTGAAGCCCGAGCACAAGGTCATCTCGAATGCGTCGTGCACGACCAATTGCCTAGCGCCGGTCGCCTATGTCCTGCACAAGGGTATCGGCATTGAGCGCGGCTACATGACGACGATTCACTCCTATACCGGCGACCAGAACACAGTCGACACCCTGCATCATGATCTTCGCCGGGCCCGAGCCGCGGCTCTATCGCTGATCCCGACCTCGACCGGCGCGGCAAAGGCGGTCGGGCTCGTCTTGCCCGCGCTCAAGGGCAAGCTCGACGGGACGGCAATCCGCGTGCCGACCGCCAACGTTTCGCTGATCGACTTCAAATTCGACGCGGCGCGCGAGACCTCGGGCAAGGAGGTCAACACCTTGATGGAGGAGGCCGCCCATTCGAACCGGCTGCGCGGCATTCTCGGCATCAACAAGGCACCGACCGTCTCGGTCGACTTCAACCACGATCCGCACAGCTCGACCTTCGACGTGACGCAAACCCAGGTCCTCGACAAACGCTTCGTGCGCGTACTCGCGTGGTACGACAATGAATGGGGGTTCTCAAACCGTATGGTAGAGGTTGCAGCTTATTTCGGCGGACTCCACTAACGCGGAGCCGCGGCGGCCGGTAATCATCGTCCACTCGCTCGGCCAGGCAATCGCCGCACTGGCCGCCGCGGCGCGCGCCGGTCGTCCGCTGGCGCTCGTCAGCGCGCCGGATGGCGGCGGCTATGTCGGTCCGGGCTGGTTTGAGGCGCTCGTCGTGGTCGCGCACGAGGCCGTACCCGACGCCCGGTTCTCTGCCCTTCTCGATTGCGGCGACAATGTCGGCGCGGCACTGGCGGCGATCCGGGCGGAAATCGAATATGTTGTGTTCACCGGCCCGCGGGATGTCGCCGACCGTCTTGCCGGCCTCGCACGGCAACACGGCGTCCGCTTCGAGACCGAACGGTCGGCGGCTGCCCTCGACCTCGGCCGGGATTTCTTTGCTTCGCAGGAAGAAGTCGAGAGGCGGTGCGGCGAGTTTCTCAAGTAAGGACGTCAGACCTGCTCGGCCGATCGCTGGCGTGCCACTTCGGCGCGGACCCCGCTGCCGGCCATCATCATTTCCGCGGTGAACGCCGCGATCGCGCTAATCGTGCAAACGATCGCCAGCCCGAATGTGGTGAACAACACCGAGGCTACGGTCGAATTGCGCAATGCCCCGACAAACAGAGTGAAGACCGACGCGCAAGTGGCTGCTGCCGCGATGGTGCCGAGCACCACCGCCGCGTCGAGCGCAATCGAGCGGCGGCGCAGACGCAGGAGTTGTCCGGCGAGATCCGCGCACTCACCGGGAGCGGCCTGTTCCATCGCCTTGGTGATCTGCGCCACGAGATCGGCTACGCGCGCCAGCCGCGTCGCGAATACGTTCAGCAGAGTGGCTATGTCCGAGAGCAGGAAAATCGGGGTCAGCGCCACCTGGATGACGTGGGCGACCAGGTCGAGAGACGAGTCGGGATTGGGCAAGCCGGGCATTTTACTCCCGCTCGAGCGGAGCGCCGTGGGCGAGCTCGGAGTAAAAATGGAACGAGTCCTTGAGCCGCCGCTCGAGCGTGGCGAAATCGACATGAACAAGACCAAACCTTCTGCTATAGCCGAACGTCCACTCGAAATTGTCGAGCAGCGACCAGATGAAATAGCCGCGCACCGGCACCCCCGCCTCGATTGCGTCGAGCACCGCGCCGAGGTAGCCGCGCAAGTAGGCAATCCGCTGCTCGTCGCGGATCCGTCCGTCCGCATCGATCCGGTCGGGAAAAGCAGCCCCGTTTTCGAGGATATAGATCGGCAGGTCGCCGGCATAACGCTCCTTCGCTTCGATCATCAGCCGGCGGAACGCGTCGGGGGCGATCTCCCACCCCATTTCGGTGACCGGGGTTCCCGGCTCGGGCGCAACGGTCCCGACCTCGAACGGGTGGTCCGGGTCGCGGCACACTCGCGATCGCGTGTAATGGTTAATTGCGAAAAAATCGAGCCGCTGCTTGATGGTTTCGAGATCGCCGGGCTGCAGCAGCGGCTCGATTTCGACGGCGAGCGGCTCGGGATAGGCGCCATGAATCTGCGGATCGGGGAACGAGCGGTTCCATAGCGCGTCGAGCATGACCGCCGCGATCTCGTCTTCCTCGCGCTCGCTGGCCGCCTCCCGAGGGTGGAAATTGTAGATATTGCCGATCAACAGGTCGGCCCGTTCCGAGCGCATCGCCTCGGTGCCCAGCCCATGGGCAAGGTTCATGACGTGGATGGCTTTGAGCGCGCTCTCGCGGCCGCGGATGCCCGGGGCGTGCTTGCCCTCGCAATAGCCCCGAACGCTCGCCGCGTTTGGTTCGTTGAAGGTTGCCCAGTGCTTGACCCGGTCGCCGAGCCGCCGCACCGCGACGGCGGCGTATTCGGCGAACCAGGAAGCGACGTCGCGGTTTTGCCAGCCGCCGCGATCCTCGAGAGCCAGCGGCAAATCCCAGTGGTAGAGGCAGACCCAGGGCTCGATGTTCTCCGTCATCACGGCGTCGATCAGCCGGTCATAGAATTCGAGGCCCTTCGGGTTTGGTCTGCCGCGGCCCTCCGGCAGGATGCGCGGCCAGGCGGTCGACAGCCGGTAGGCGCCGATGCCGAGCTCGCACATCAACCCGACGTCCTCGGGCCAGCGGTGATAATGGTCGCAGGCGATATCGCCCGTATCGTCGCCGAGGATGTTGCCGGGCTGATGGCTGAAGGTGTCCCAGATCGACGGCCCGCGTCCATCCTGCCGGACTGCGCCCTCGACCTGATAAGCCGAGGTCGAGGCGCCCCAGAGAAACCCTTCGGGAAAGCGCTCCGTCATGATGCACTTCTCCTCTCTCGCCCGGTCAATTCGGACCGAGCCAGTTCGAAGCCTCTGCCCTCGCCGCTAACAACTCACCAACCATTATCTGCGACACAGTCTTCCCTGAGTTCATAAGGGTGTCGGTAGAGATGGACAGTCTTCCAACCTGGGCTTGGTGGGTGATTGCAGGCGGAATTCTGCTTAGCCCCGTATTCGCATTCCTGCTCGCCGTGCTGGTCGAGATCTTGATCGGCGTTCTGACCCAAGGCGGCGTGCCTGCGCTCCTCTTTCTCGCTGCCACCGTCATCTGCGGCCGGTTGCTGTTTCGCAAGTACTGGACACGCCCCGCGGCCAGCAATCTGCTCGGCGATCAGGCATAGAGCTCCGGCGGCAGGCCCGGCGCGGCACGTCCCCGTGCGTGCAGATAGGACTGCCAGAAAAGGCAGGCCGCGACCGACCGCCAAGGTCGCCACGCCTCGCCGCGGAGCCGCAATTCGACCTCGGTAGGACGCGACCCCAGCCCGAGCTGTTCGCCGATCGCCAGCTGCAGACCGAGATCGGCAGCCGGCCAGATATCCGGCCGACCCAACGCAAAGAGCAGATAGATTTCAGCGCTCCACCGCCCGATGCCTCTGATTGCCAGCAAATCCGCCAGTGCAGTTTCATCCTCGGCCGCCGCGAGCCGCTCAAAATCGAAACTGCCCCGTTCCACCGCTGCGGCGAGATCGCGCGCATAGCTCATTTTCTGACGGCTGAAGCCGCATGACCGCAAGGTTGCGTCGTCGAGCGCAAGGAAGGTGGCGGGCGCAAGCGGACGGCACAGTCCGACCAGTCTGTGGTACATCTTCGCCGCCGCATCGATCGAGACCTGCTGCTCGAGAATAATGTGCAGTAAGGTGCCAAACCCGTTGCGGCGGCGGCGGAAGCGCGGCGGGCCCGCGTTTTCCAATATCGCGGCAAACAACGGCTCGGCTGCGAGGACCGAAATTCCGTCGGCGAGACCACGCGGCGCGTACAGCACATTCGGCTCGCATTCGCGCGGCCGCGGCGCCCCCGGAGCTCGCGACGCTGATTGCTGATCCATTCCGATCCGCCCCTTTGCCGAGAGGCTTCTTATGGCATAGTGAGGATCGAGCCTCTAGCGGCTGCAGGGGGGAAGGGTGCGTGTTGTCCGTCGGATTTTGAACGCACTCGTCGCGCTGGTTCTGGGGCTGGCGACATTCGGGCTCGCGCTGCGGATCTATTTGGGCCGCGAAGCCGAAAATCGCCTGGCTCCCAGCGAAGCGATCGGCATCACCGAGCTGCACTCGCCGTTGCCGAAACCTGGTTTTCTCGCGTGTCCGCCCGGCTATTGCCCGGCGGCCGAAGCGATCGCTAGCCCGGTCTTTGCCCTGCCGTGGGAGCGATTGCACGCATATTGGACAGAGGTGATATCCGGCGAGACGCGTGTCGAGCCGATCCTGGCGGATCCCGACAGCCGGCGGTTCGTCTACATCCAACATTCGCCGACATTCCGCTTTCCCGATGTCATCACCGTCGAGTTCGTTCAACTCGGACCCGATCGTTCGAGCATTGCTCTGTACAGCCGCTCTCGCTATGGCGAATATGATTTCGGAAAAAACCGCAAGCGGGTCGTGAGGTGGCTGGCCCTGCTGGAAAAAGTAGCGCAACCGGCGATACAGCATCGAGGCCGCGCTCAATGACCTGATCGCGAGGCGCTCCGAATCTCGACCTCATTCCCAAGGATTGCGCGGCCTGATGAATCGGCGGCCTGCCTGCGGCACCGAACCGCGAGAGTAAGTCCGGCGGCCGACAAAGGCGCCCGGAGGGGCGGTGGCAAAGGCCTGACTGCGGGGCGGCTGCAGCAACGTTACGCCGCTAGGGCGCAACATGATGACCAGAACCAATCCAGTGACAAAGCCGCCGACATGGGCCCAGAATGCCACCCCTGGCCGGCCGGGGGCGGCCATGAGGCCACTTAGGAGCTGCGCGGCAAACCACAGACCGAGCATCGTCCAGGCCGGCACGTTGACGATGCGGAAGAAGATCACGATCCAGACAAAGCAGCGCACATTCGCGCCGGGGTGGAGCAGAAGATAGGCGCCGAGGACACCGGCGATGGCGCCGCTCGCTCCGACCATCGGAATGTGCGAGGCAGGGTCGGAGAACGCCTGGGCGAGCGCAGCCACGAAGCCGCAAGCCAGATAAAAGAACAGATAGCGCCCTCGTCCGAGCACGTCCTCTACATTATTCCCGAAAATCCACAAATACAGCATGTTACCGAGCAGATGGAACCAGCCTCCGTGCAGGAACATGCTCGTCAGCACCGTCGCCCAGGGCGCCAAGACCTGGTAACCCGGCGGCGGACGCCAGAGCCCGAAGAGCTCGGCCGGGATCATGCCGAAGGCGTATAGGACAATGCGCTCGTTGTGGCCGAGCTGCCACAAAAACGCACCCGTACACACGCCAATCAGGAAGTACGTAACGACCGGCGGGCGAACGGTTGGATTATCGTCAGCGAGCGGGACGGCAAAGATCATGCCGAGGACCTGCCGACCGCGCGGGCGCCCCTGAGGGCGCTTGCTCGATCAGGAGCCGACGAGACCCAGCTGTGGGCTCGATGGCTCGGCGAAACGACGCTTCGGTATACGGCCGGCGAGCCGCGCAAGGCGTCCGCCTTCCACTGCGGCGCGCATCGCGGCTGCCATCCGGCGTGGATCGCGTGATTGGGCAATCGCGGTGTCGACCAGCACCGCATCGCAGCCGAGCTCCATCGCAAGGGCGGCATCGGAGGCAGTCCCGATGCCGGCGTCGAGCACCACAGGGACCGGGCTGCGCGAGCAGATCAGCTCGATGGCCGCCGGGTTCGCAATGCCCATCCCAGAACCAATCAGCGATCCGAGCGGCATCACCGCCGCGCATCCGACATCGGCCAGCTTTTGGCAGGTCACCGGGTCCTCGTTGCAGTAGGGGAACACCGTAAAGCCTTTTTGAACCAATTCGTCGGCCGCATGAACGAGCTGCGCGACGTCGGGGTAGAGCAGTTCGCGGTCCCCGATCAGTTCCAGCTTAACCCAGTTCGTTTCGAGCGCTTCGCGCGCCAGTTCAGCAGTCAGAATGGCGTCTTGTGCGGTGACGCAGCCAGCTGTGTTCGGCAACAGCCGGTACCGGCCGCCGAGAAGGTCGACCAGGCTCTCGGCGTAGCCCTCTAGGCTGATCCGGCGGATCGAGGCCGTGACCAATTCCGCGCCGCTCGCTTCGAGGCAATCGAGCATCACCTGTTGATTCGGATAGCGAGCCGTGCCGACGATCAGCCGGGAGGAGAGTGTGGTGCCAGCAATTGTAAGCGGATCAGTCATCGGCCATTGTCCACATAGTCTTTGCTCAGGCTCGGCATTGCGGTCGGCCCTGAGCTCAACCGCCGGAAAACGGGCGCACGATCTCGACATCGTCGCCGGGCCCGAGGAGTTTCGACGACCACTCGGAGCGGCGGACGACGGAACTGTTGACAGCAACCGCAACAAACCGGGCAGCAGAATCGATGCCGCGGACGGCCAGCAGTTCACTCACCGTTGTCACTGCGACGTCCTCTTCCACCCCATTGACCTTAAGCCGCATCATCGGGCCCCCGCAGCGACGGTGCGGCCGATGATTGAGCTCGATTGGAGGTCGTTATTTCTGAAGCGCTCGGGTGTGAACGGCCGCGCCGCCTCGGGCAGACGGCCTGTCAGCACGTAGGTGCTAACTGCCTCGGCTGTCAGAGGAGTCAGCAGGATTCCGTTGCGGTGGTGCCCGGTTGCGAGAACCAGCCCGTCGATCCCGCTTGGACCCAGCATCGGGGCATCGTCTCGCGAACCCGGTCGGAAGCCTACCCAAGTCTCGGCCACCGGAAGCTCCTCGATGCCCGGCACCGCGCGCCAGGCGCCCTCGATCAGCGCCAGCAAGCCGCCTGCCGTGATTCTGTCGTCGAAACCGCGCTCCTCGACGGTCCCGCCAACCACGAGCCGTCCGTCCCGGCGCGGGACCAAATAGCCCCGCGGAAGCCAAATGACGTGGTGCAGCAGCGGGTTCGCCGGATCCATGCTCAACGCCAGCATCTGACCTTTTATCGGCCGCACCGGGGGGAGATTAGCTGTCGGAATGCCGGCGATCTCGCGCGACCAGGCCCCCGCAGCCAGCACGATGACATCCGCATGTTCCCGGCGGCGCTCGGTCGCAACTGCCGTTATACGTCCGCCGGCGCTCTCCACCTCTCGGACGGGATCGTGCTCGTACAGCACGGCACCGGCCTTGCGAGCTGCCGTGACGAGCGCGAGGGTGAGCCGGCGGTTGTCGACTTGATGATCTCGCGGGCTGAAGACTGCGCCGGAAACGCCCGGCCGCAAATGCGGCTCTCGGCGACGAGTCGCCGCCCCCGAGAGCCATTCGAGATCGAGTCCGAGACTCTTTTGAAAATCATAGGTGAACCGCAGCTGCTCGGCGTCGTCGCGGGTCAGAGCGACGACGATCGTGCCCTCGTCGCGATAGCCGACCGAGATGCCGGATGCCGCCTCGAGTTCGGTTGCGAAATCCGGCCACATGCGCTGGCTTTCGAGCGTCAAGGCGAGCAGGGCCTCCTCCCCAGGCTCGGTCTCGACCGCGGCGGCGAGCATTCCGGCAGCGGCCCAGCTCGCTCCGCGTCCAGCCTCGGCGCGGTCGAAGACGGCCACCGGGCAACCTGCCTGGGCAAGCCGCCAAGCAATCCCCAACCCGATGACCCCGGCGCCGATGATGACGGTCTTCGGGCGAAACGGCGAGACGCTGATCGACGCGGTAATAGCGGACTCCCTTCGTCGGGCATGCCCGACCAGGTTCAGTGGGTCTGATCTCAGCCGATGCGGCTGCGCGAACTCGACTGCGCGGCCGGCCAGCACCCCAGCCTGTTCACGAATGTCGGACCAAGGGTTTGCGGATGCAAGGACTTTATTGTGCCGGGCTGCGTCGTCGGCAGCGCGGGAGACAAGCTGCCGATCAATGCACTGGGAGAAATGTAAATCGTCGCTTTAACATATGTGGCGTCAGTGCTACGTTTATGCCACCTACTACACTGATCGTCAGCACATGGCGCATATCCTGCTGGTAGAAGATGATGCGGACGTCCAAACCGTCGTTTCCGAGTTTCTCGCCACAATCGGCCATCGAGTGACGTCCGCGACGTCGGCGGAAGAAGCGCGGCTTATTATCGCGAGCGAGCCGGTCGATCTCGCGTTAATCGATTGCCTGATGAGTGGCGAGCAAGGAAATTCGCTCGCCAAACACGCCTTGAAACTGGGGATTCCGACCATCCTAACCAGCGGCGACCCTCACTACATCGAGAGTTCGGAGCATCCTTTTCCCTTCTTACCCAAGCCGTTTCGATTGATCAGTCTGGACGAACTGATCGCGGGCACGCTCCACAGGTCGAGGGAGTGATCGATTTGCGATGGTTGCCACCCAGGCCAGATCCGGCACCGCTATAGAAGCGCCCTTCTGCCTGCCGCAGTCCCCAGCGGGATGTATCCCGCGAGGTCGGTCAGTTTAGGTCGGTCGAAAATGACGAGCGTGCCGTTTTGGATCTCGGCGAGCCGGCGTTCGCGAAGGGACTCGAGCGTCCTTGCGACATGCACCCGCGACAAGCCGGCGGCGTCGGCCAGATCACGCCGCTGCAACGGGAAGGGGCAGGTCGAGCCGCCGTTTGCCATGGCGCGTTGCCGGAGCCGGTCGAAGGTTTCGAGCATCAGGTAGGCGATCCGCTGTTCCGCGGTGCTCCGCCCGAGCAGCGAAAGGCGAACGTCCATCCGCTGCTCCTCCTCGACCCGTGTCTGCAGGATAGTCAGCGCCAGCGCAGGCTGACCGCTGAACAGATCGGAAAAACCTCGGCCTTGGAGAACACAGAGGGTGGCGGTGGTGATCGCCTGAACGGAGTGCTTGACCGTGCCCAGAACCGTCGAGGCGATCCCGACCGTGTCGCCCGGCAGCACGATATCGAGAATTTGGCGGGCACCGTGCGGCAGGCGGTGATAGTGGATCGCCCATCCTTCGAACAGCGTGTAGACCGGCCCCCCACCTCATCCTCTCGGATTATATCGGTGCGCGGCGCGACAACGATGTGGTCCGTCTTCATCGCTGTGATGAAGCCAAGCTCGTTCTCGGAGAAGGGTCTGAACAGAATCCTTCGCCGGAGCGGACATTGCTCGCAAGGCACGAACATCGGCGCGGCCCACCTCCCAACCGGCGTTCATATATTATGAACCGGCCAGGAAGCAGCTAAATTCCTTAGGAAAATCAAAGAGATTAGCAACGTAACCGGATGGCTCCGGAAGGCCGGTGCTGTGCGATCAAATCGCGCGAGCCAGTATCACATGTTCTGAGAGCTGTTGCGGTGCGGTTTACATTCTACAATGTTCGCGCGTCCCTGAATGTAGCGAGAGAGGAGGCTGCAAGCCAATGAATCGGCCTTCGTTAATCGGCGCGTCCGCGAATAATTTCGAAGGCATAGCCGAGTAGCTCGCGTCCGAGCGCATCGAACTCGGGGCATCTCACGTTCGGCCCGGGTGCTCGCCGAAACCGATCGTACAGTTGCAAAAAAACGACGGCCGAGCGGAATACCGATAGGACGCGATAAAAGGTGAAGTCACCGACCGCGCGATGGCTGAGACGCAGATAGGCTGCGAGAACCTCGTGGCGGCGCCAGAACCCAGGCTGCGCGGTCGGCATTTGCCGCATGAGGTGCAGACACGCGGGGTCGCCGGCTTCGACCCAGTAGCTCAACAACACCGCGACATCCCACAGCGGATCGCCGCGCGTTCCCATGTCCCAGTCGATCACGGCGGCCGGAGCGAGGGTTCCCGACGTGAGGATCATGTTGTCGAGCTTGAAGTCGGAATGTATGAGGCAAGGCGACACGTCCGCCGGCACCCGGCAGCGCAGCCAGGCAACGACCTCGGATAACGCGTGGGGATTGATCAGTTCTGCGACAGCACCACCTCGGGCTGCCCAGCCCTCGACGGTTCGGGCGAGGAACCCCGTCGGACGCCCGAGCGTCGCCAAGCCAGCTTGCGCGGGATCGACGGCATGCAGCGCGGCAAGGCTCTCGACCAATCGCCGGCTCAGCAGCATGCCGATCTCGGGCCGGCCGGCCAAGCCCGGCGGCAGACTGTCACGGATTACTATCCCGGGACGGTATTCGATGATCTGGAACGGCGCGCCGAGCACGCCCGCCTCGTCGCCGAAGAACATAGCCCGCGGCGCCAGCGGAAACTCCCGCCACAGTGACGAGAGAATGCGGTATTCGCGCGCCATGTCATTGGCTCCGGGCGGCCGCGGCCCCGCGGGTGGCCTACGCAAGACCGCCGGCTTGCCGTCGATCTCGATCAGATAGTTGAGGTTGCCGTATCCGCCGGCGAACTGCCGCGGCGGCGACGGCCCGAGCACGGTGCCGTGGCGGGCGAGATAGCGCGCCAGCGAAGCCCAATCCTGGGGGACGGCTTCCGCTGCCTCGCTGAATTCCCCAGGGTGCAAAGACATTCCGTTAACGCCGCAATCGATATCGTCGGCCGACACGTCCATCCTGCATGGCGCATGGGTTCAGCAGCAGCACACAATATGATATCGAAGCGGGTCGAACGCCTATGGGACACAAGTTCATGAATTCAGTTCCGCGCCGTGGACCGGCGGTCGTCGCGACCATGGTTGCCTTGTTAATCGCGGCATCCGCTCGAGCGGCCGAGCCGGATGTCGATCGTTTCAAGGCGGAAATCGATGCGTTTATTGGTCGGCTCGGACCGAGTTCGAATGGCGTGGTCAAATGGATTGGTTCGGACCCCTACCAGGTCCGGCGCGACGGTGACGCGCTGCTGGCCATCGTCGAGAACGCGCGGCTGTCGTTAGCGACACAACA
>Ga0209040_10001873_pt1 | contig 16623 bp, 9 predicted proteins | sample BogFormECP12_OM3_FD_188240 | JGI IMG/M metagenome (GOLD analysis project Ga0209040, IMG submission 188240) | Bog forest soil microbial communities from Calvert Island, British Columbia, Canada - ECP12_OM3 (SPAdes) (version 2) | ecosystem: Environmental > Aquatic > Freshwater > Wetlands > Bog ...
CTCCTGTTCGCGCGGATCCAGGACGCGCGGCGCTCGGGTCGCGCCTACGAGGCCGCGACGCTGATCGGCCTCGCGCCGAACGACCGCGCGGCTCTCATCAACCCCGACAAATGGTGGACCGAGCGGCGCATGGTCGCGCGCGAACTGCTCGATCTCAACGAGCCGAAGCTCGCCTATGAAATCTGCGACAAGGCGGCGCGGCCGGATGAAGCCGCCGCGCAGGTCGACCTCGATTTTCATGCGGGCTGGATCGCATTGCGCTTTCTCGGCGACGCGCCCGCGGCCGCCAAATGGTTCGCGCTCGCCGCCGAAGCGGCCGACACGCCGCTCTCGATCGCGCGCGCCGCCTACTGGCGGGGACGCGCCGCCGAGGCGATGAACGATGTCGAGGACGCGGCGCTCGACTATCAGAGCGCCGCCAGCGAGCCGATCGCCTATTACGGCCAGCTCGCCGCCGCGCGTCTCGGGGTGAAACGCCTTCAGCTCCGAGCGCCTGTCGCCGTCGCGGAGGGCGAGGCGCGCGACGAGGCGGTGCGGGCGACCGAGGCCCTCTACCGCGACGGGCTCGACGACCTCGCCACTGCGCTCGCCTTCGAGGCGGCGCGCGAATGGCGCGATGAAGCCCAGATGGCCGCCATGGCGGCGGTGGTCAAGCGCTACGGCGACGCGGCGACGCAGGTGCAGTTCGGCAAGATCGCGACGATCCGCGGTTACGCCTTCGACGCGATGGCCTTCCCCTCGTCAGGCGTGCCCGCCTTTCTGCCGCTCGCTCACTCGGCCGATCTTGCGAGCGTCTACGCGGTCGCCCGCCAGGAGAGCGAATTCCTATGGCGCGCCGCCTCGGGCGCCGGCGCGAAGGGGCTGATGCAGATCCTGCCTTCGACGGCCGCCTCGACCGCCCGCCGGGCGGGGGTCCAATATGACCCGGTCCGGCTGATCGTCGATCCGGCCTTCAACACCCAACTCGGCGCGGCTTTCCTCGGGCAGGTGATGGAGGACATCGGCGGCTCGCCGGAACTCTCCTTTGCTGCCTACAACGCGGGACCGGGCCGCGTCGCCCAATGGATCGCTGCCTACGGCGATCCGCGCAAAGGCAAGGCAGATCTCGTGGACTGGATCGAGCGCATTCCCTTCGACGAAACGCGCGACTACGTTCAGCGGGTAGCCGAAAACCTCGGCGTCTATCGCCAGCGCCTGGCTGACGAGCCTCCGGCGCGGGCGCCGGTCTCCGTGTTCGCGGCGAAGGAATAAGTCAGCCGGCGAGCGCGACTTTTTTGCGCGAGGCGCGGAGGCCTGCGAGGCCAAGACCGGCGAAGCCGATCGCCATCATGGCCCAGGTGGAGGGCTCGGGGACCACCGCTGCGATAGAGACATTGTCGAGGATCACGTCGATGTTGTCGCCGGACCCGCCGCTCGCGGCGTTGAACATCAACGTCACGGGCGCGCCCGTCGACAGGAAGTCGAGATGGTAGGCGGTGAATTGGGTGTCGGTGTCATTGTCGGCGGTCGCCGTCACAGTGGCCGTGGACCCGTTGACCTGCGCCGTCAGCGACTGCATCCCGCCCCCGAATGCTCCGACATCATAGGTGAGGACATAGGTTCCCGCCGCGAGCGAAACCGTCTGCTCGAGATATCCGGAGTTGTCGACATTGCCCGGCCCAAACGAGACGAAATGGTTGGCGAGATGAGAGCCATAAGCGCCGCAGCACGGCTCATAGTCGACGCCGTTGTAGACGCCGATGTCGGCAGGATTTCCCTGATCGTTGTGGGTGACAATCCAGTCCGTCGGCGTCGCGCCCGTGCTCAAATCGCCGCTCTCGAAATTTCCGTTGAGCACCGGATTGGCAGCCGCGACGGCTGTCGTCAGCGCATAGAGCGCAATTCCCATCGTCCAATGCTTCATTGCCATGGTGTTGCCCCCGAGACCAAGGTTAACAACGTTGATTATGAGCCGTCGGGTAAGCCCGGTCAAGGCTACCTGGCGGAGGGTTACCGGCGAACGCCGCGGCGCCTTCTTCGCTAGTTCGCGAGCAGCGCCCTTACCGTTTCGACCAGCTTCGGCACGTCGACCGCGTAGGAAAACGGGGAGTCCTTCATGTGCCGAGGCGCGGCTGCGAGCGCCTCCTCCGTCTGACGCTGGAACAGGACGACGTGCTCGAGCTCCAGCATCGCGCCGAAATGCGACGACCATGGGTCGTGCTGGCCCTCCGCGATGATCTCGACGACTTTGGTCCCCGGCCGGCAGAAATACGCATTCACCAACGCCGCCCCGAATTCGCAGACGATGGCGTCGGCCCCGGCGAATGTGAGAACCTGCTCGTCAAACGAGAGTTTGTCCGGCTGGATTGCCGTGAAGCCGAGGCCCTCGAGCGCCTCGATCATCGCTGCGCGGTTGGTGATGTTGCGGCTGTTCCTCAAGCTGCGGCAGATGAGAACCCGGCGGGGCGTGCGCATTGCGGGCGCGTGCTTCCTGACGTTCGACAGGATCTCGGCGAAGACCTCCTTGTTCTGTGGATGCGCGTTCTGGCTGCTGACCCCGCTGTGCCGGTTGCTGGCGATCGCGTGTTCGAGAAAGACGGGCCGCGGCGGAATCTCCCTTATGAGCCCGGGCGGGATGTTGAGCCGGGCCATGAGCGCGCGCTGCCAGGGCCTCAGCGTCCAGGTCAGCATCGGCGCGCCCATTCTCGCGCCCTGATGAATGAGCGGGACGATGTCGTGCAGGTAGTGGCCGTAGTTCGGCTTGTCCGAATTGGCGACCAGCAGATGCTCGCCGGATATTTTCGGCGTGCCCGCAAGCCGCGGTTCGTAGAAAAGCCGCTCGACCGATCCGTCCGGGAGCGGCTGGTCGGCGATTGCCTTGATCGAGGAAAGAAAGCCCTGCCGGAACGGACCGAGGAACGAATGGCGCCAGACCTCGCCATTTCGCGAAATAAGCAGGCCGAAGGCCGGAAACCAATACCGGTCGACGAGATGCTCCAGAATCATCGGGGGCGCGTGGACCGTATGCTCAACGTAGTGCATGCGCTCAGTCGTCGTGGAATTGACGCTGAGCGGATGAAGTTTCGTCCGGTACTCGCAGGCCTCGATGATCGTGCATTGCGCCATCGGCGGCGGGAAGCGGCCTTCGAAGGGAACGCTCGGCAACTGCGTCGTCTCGTCGATCGAGACCGGAACGCCAGCGCCGGACCTGGCGAGCATCGCCCCTCGCAGGCGACGCCGGAAATTGTTCCACGGCTTGCGCACGGTCTCGCGCCACAAGACGTGGAGCGAGCGGCTGACGCGTACGCGCGCCGCGTTCTTGACGCTGTCGGGAACGGCTGACGTCTGCGTGTTATCCAGCAAGAAACGGTCCTGTCGGGATCTCGGGCGGCGCCCGCCCGCTGTCGATTTGGGGGCGTCCTATGCCCCAACGCGCGCGCAGCGACAAGGCCCGCCCTGTTGCTGGTTTATCCACTGCGATCACGCGCGCTCGCGGTGACTTCGCCCGAATCGGCCGATACGCCCGATCAGGCATGGCGTTCCGATTCGTTCACACCGCCGACATTCATCTCGACTCGCCCCTGCGCACGCTGGCGCTGCGCGAGCCGGAGCTTGCGGACCTCATCGGCGCGGCGACGCGCAAGGCTTTCGCGGCGATCGTGGACCTCTGCCTTTCCGAACAGGTCGACGCGCTTCTGATCTCCGGCGACCTCTACGACGGCGAGCAGACCTCGATGAAGACCGCCCGCTTTCTCGCCGACCAGCTGAGGCGGCTGCATGAGGCGGGGATCCAGGCTTTCATCATCCGCGGCAACCACGACGCCGAGTCGCGCATCACCAGGGAGCTGACGCTTCCGGAATCAGTCAACGTCTTCTCGGGACGCGCGGAGGCCGTCGTCCTCAGCCGCGGCGCGCTCGATGTCGCGGTGCATGGGGTGAGCTTCGCCCAGAAGCACGCGCCCGAAAGCCTGCTGTCCAAGTTTCGCCCGCCGCACGACGGCGCCGTCAATCTCGGCATGATGCACACAAGCCTCGGCGGGTCTCTGTCGCACGACGCTTATGCGCCCTGTGCGCCTGCCGAACTGCACCGGCATGGCTTTGACTACTGGGCGCTCGGCCACATCCATCAGCGCTTCGAGGAGCGGGGCAGGGCGACAATCGTGATGCCGGGCAACCCGCAGGGGCGCGACATCAACGAAGCGGGCCCGAAGTCGGCGACGCTCACGACGATCGGGGACGACCGCGCGATCACGCTCGAGGAGCGCGGGACGAGCATCGCCGAATTTCAGCGCGTCGGGGTCGATCTCGCGGGCGTCCAGGACTGGCGGGCGGCGCTCAGACGGATCGAGGCGGCGCTCGGCGCGGCCCGCATCTCGGCGAAGAGCGAACATCTCGTCGCGCGGGTGAAGCTCGTCGGATCAACTCCGCTCGCCTGGCGGCTGCGCTTCGATGCCGACCGGCTCGCGGAGGAGGCCCGCGCCGCCGGCGCCGCAATCGGCAAGACCTGGATCGACAAGGTCGAAATCGCCTGCGCCGAGCCCGGAGCGGCCGGCGCCTCGCCGTCAAGCGATCCGGTCGCCGAACTGCGCGCGCTGATGGAGCGGGAGGTCGCGCAGTCGAAGGCGTTTCAGGACGCATTGCGCGAGATGGCGAAGGAGCTGAGCGGGACCCTGCCGCAGGAATTGCGCGAGGGCCTCTTCGGCCGCGACGCGGAGGAATTCTCCGCGATCCTTCGCGACGTTGCGAGCGAGGGGGCCGAGGATGTGCTCGCCTATCTGCGCGCGGCCGAGAGGGACCACGTATCGTGAGGATCGCGCGGCTCGATCTCGTCCGCTACGGCCGGTTCACCGACTATAAGCTCGACTTCGGCCCGGCGCCGGCAAACGGCTCGGATTTCCACATCGTCTACGGCCTCAACGAAGCGGGAAAGTCGACCGCCGCGGCGGCGATCCTCGATCTTCTGTTCGGCATCGAGAAGCAGTCGGCCTACGGCGCGCCGGACGTGAGAACGAACTGGCACGCCTATAGCGCAATGCGAATCGGCGCGCGGCTCGAGCTTGCGGGCGGCGCGTACGAAGTCGCGCGCCTCAAACGCGACAAGAACAGCCTCGTCGACGCGGATAACCGTCCTCTCGACGAGACGTTCATCAAGGTGGAGCTCGCGGGCGTCGACCGCTCCGCATTCCGCATGATGTTCTCGCTTGACGACGAGAGCCTGGAGAAGGGCGGAGAGGCGATCCTGGAGAGCCGCGGCGATCTTGGCCAGCTCCTGTTTTCCGCCAGCGCGGGCCTCGCTGAGATGAGCGGCCGGCTCGACGGCCTTCGCGAGAAGGCCGATTCGTTTTTCCGGCCGCGCGCCAAGAGCAGCGAGCTGGCGGAAAAGAAGCGCGCGCTGGAGGCTTTGAAAGAGGAGCGCGAGAAGGCCGACACGCTGGCCTCGACCTATGCCGAATTGATGCGCCAGCGCGACGAGGCCAAGGCGGCCTATGAGTCCGCCGCAAGGGCGCTCAGCGAACGCCGGTCGAGAGCGGAGACGATCCAGCGGCTGCTCGCGGGCCTGCCTCATCTCGCCGCGCTCAGCGAGGTGGAAGCGAGGCTCACGCCGCTCGCCGACCTGCCGACGCCGCCGGACGGCTGGCGCGAGAGGCTCGCCGAGTTGCAGGCAGAGGCGATTCGTCTGAGCGCGCAGAAAGAGAATACGGAGAGCGCGATCCGGGCGCTCGAGGAGGAGCTCCGGCGGATCGGCGAGGACGCGGCCGCTCTTCAAGTCGCGGGGCGCGTCGACGGCTGGCGGGAACTCCGCAGCCGCTACGACAGCGCCAAGGATATTCCCGTTCGCCGCGGCGACCTGGAAGGCAAGCACGATACGGTCGCCGAAATCCTCAACCGGCTCGGCCGCGCCGGCGAAGCCGAGCCGCAGAAACTGCTCCTCCCCGTGCGAACGGCAGGCGCGCTCGAGGACCTCATCGCCGAGCGCTCAGGCGTGCTGACGAAGCTCGAGGGCGCGCGGGCGGCGCTGGACGAGGCCAGGCGCGCGGAAGCCCAGGCGCTCGACGAGGCGCCGCAATGCGAGGGCAGGAGCGCTGCCATCGAGGGCCTGAAGACCCGCCTTCAGGCGGCGCGGCGCGACGAATCTGCTTCGCGCCTTCGCGCGCTGCGCGACGAGATGGAGAGGCAGGCGCGGAAGCTTGCGGACGCGCTTGCCGCGCTTGCGCCGTGGCGCGGCTATCCGGAAGCGCTTGCGCTTGTCTCCGTTCCCGGCGAGGCGGAAATTGCGGCGCTGCGCCAGCGACTGTCGCAGACGATCGCCGCCCGCCAGAGTCATGTCGATCGTCTCGCGGACAAGACGGCCGAAGCGGAGCGCCTCAGAGCGGAGGCGTCGGCCGCCGCGCGCGCCGGCGACCTCGTCGGGGACGGCGTCGCCGCGGACTTGCGCGCGGCGCGGGAAGCTGCGTGGACGGCCCATCGGGCGGCGCTCAGCGCCTCGACCGCCGACGCGTTCGAGGCGGCGATGCGGCGCGACGATAGGGCGGGGGCGGCCCGCCTCGCCAACGCGCGCGAACTGGCCGCCCAGCGGGAACGCGCGGTCAAGCTGGCGGGCGTCGAGGCGGAATGCGCGCGCGCCAGGGCGAACCTGGACGGGGCGGTGAGGGCGCTTGACGCGCTCGAGCATGAGATCGCAGCGCTGATGCCCGTGACGCCGCCCAAAGGACGCGAGCCTCTGAGCTTCCTCGAAGCGTGGCGGGCCCGGCGCGAGGAAGCGGTGGCGATCGTCGCGACGCTGCGCGACGCCAAGGACGCCGCGCGGCGCGCGAACGACGGCGCTTTGCGCGCGAGTCGGGCGCTGAGCGACGCCCTAAAGGCCGCCGGCGCGCCGCATGGGGCGGACAACGCGCTCGAAGCGCTGATCGCGTCGGCCGAAGCGGCGATCGAAGGGGAAGCGAAGATCCAGAGCCTGCGTCAGAAGGCCACGGATCGCCGGGCAGACGTCGTTCGCGGGGAGAGCAGGTTGAAGGGCGCCCTCGAGGAGGATGCGCGCTGGCGCCGCGACTGGCGTGAAGCCTGCGCGGGTTCGTGGCTCGGCGACGCCGAGGCGGAGCCGCCGCTGAACGCGGTTCGGCAGGCGCTGAAGGCCCTCGCAGACTTGCGCGCCGCGCTGAAGGACTGCTCCGACCTCGAGCACCGCATCGCCGCGATGGAGCACGACAAGCAGCTGTTTGCGGCGAATGTGGGAGAAATCGCTCAGGCGCTCGGAATCGACGGGCGCGGCGGCGAGGCCGCCCGACTCGCGGACACAATCGAAGCCCGAGTCGCGCGGGCGCGCGAGGACGAGCGGCGGCGTCAGGAAAAGACGAAGGCGCTGGCCGAGGCCCGAAAGGCGCTCGGCGCGATCGGCGAGGCGCTCGCGGTCAACGCGAGGCTCGCCTCGTCGATGACGGGTTTCTTCGGCGTCGGTTCGCTCGCCGAAGTCGCCGCCAGGCTCGAGGACTGCAGGCGACGGGACGCGCTCAGCGACGACATCGTCAGGGAGACGCGCGGGATTCTCGCGCTCAACATCGCGAGCGCGTTCGGCGCGGCGCGCGCGGCCCTGGAGGCCGCGGACCGAACGGCGCTCGATGAGGAGCTCGGCGCGCTCAAGACCCGCGAGGCTGACGACGAGGCGGCGAGCCGGGAGAGTTTCGTCGCCTACCGCGAGGCGCTGCGGCGGCTCGACGCGGTCGGGGGCGATGACGCGGTTGCGCGCATCGAGGAGAAGCGGCGCACGATTCTGGAGGAGATCAAGGAAGGCGCGCGGCGCTATCTTGCTCTGCGCGCTGGCGTCGCGGCGGCGGACGAGGCGCTGCGCCTCTATCGCGACCGCCATCGCGGCGCGATGATGGAGCGGGCGTCAAGGGCGTTTTCCGAGATCAGCCGCGGCGCCTATCGCGGCCTGACCACGCAGCCGAGCGGGCAGAGCGAGACGCTGATCGCGCTCGGCGCAGACGGCGGCTCGAAGGCGGCGGAGCACTTGTCAAAAGGGGCGCGGTTCCAGCTTTATCTGGCGCTGCGGGTCGCGGGCTACCACGAACTCGCCAAGGCGCGTCCGCCCGCGCCGTTCATCGCCGACGACATCATGGAGACTTTCGACCATTTCCGCGCCGAGGAGGCGCTTCGTCTCTTCGCCGACATGGGCCGCGTCGGGCAGGTGATCTACCTCACCCACCATCTGCATCTCGCCGAGATCGCCAAACGCGTCTGCCCCGAGGCGCGGGTGCATGAATTGGCGGTGTGACGCAGCCCTCATCCGTCGCGGCTTCGCCGCGCCACCTTCTCCCGCAAGCGGGAGAAGGGTTTCGCCCCCTCTCCCGCTTGCGGGAGAGGGCCGGGGTGAGGGCACAATTGGCAGCTTCTCAGCTCTGCACGCCCTGGACGTACCAGTCCATTACGGCGATGTCCTTGTCCTGCATCCGCTCGCCCTTGGGCACACGCTCCTTGCCCGACTGATCGGCGATTGGGCCGGCGAAGACGTCGTACGAGCCGTCCTTCCAGCCGGCGATGATCTTGTCGGCCGCGGCCTTCACGTTGTCGGGCATCGCGGGGTTGTAGGGCGACATGACGACGGTGCCCTCCTTGAAACCCATCCAGACGTCGTCCGGCTTCCACGTGCCGTCGAGCATCGCCTTGGCGCGCGAGATGTAATAAGGGCCCCAGATGTCCTCAATCGCCGTCAGGTGCGCATGCGGGGCGAATTTCGACATGTTGGCGCCCTGGCCGAATCCATAGATCTTGCGCTTTTCGCAGACCTGCAGCGCCGCCGGGCTGTCGGTGTGGGTGGTAATCACGTCGCAGCCGAGATTGGCCAGCGTCTCGGCCGCCGCGGCCTCCTTGGCCGGATCGAACCAGGAATCGATCATGACGAGCTTGGTCGTGATCTTCGGGTTGACCGCCTGCGCGGACAAGGTGAATGAGTTCACCCCCATCACGACTTCAGGGATCTTGAACGAGCCGAGATAGCCGATCGTGCCGGTCTTCGACATCATGCCCGCAATTGTGCCGACCACCGATCGGCCCTGATAGAAGCGCGAGTTATAGACGCCGACATTGTCCGCATGCTTGTAGCCCGCGCAATGCTCAAACTTGATGTCCGGCAACTGTTTGGCGGCCTCGATCGTCTGGTCCATATAACCGAAGGAGGCGGTGAAGATCAGTTTGTTGCCCTGCTGAGCGAGGTCTTTGATGATCGGAATGGCGCTTGCGTCTTCCTTCACATTCTCGACATAGTCGGCGACCACTTGGCCCTTCAGCGCCTCGAGCATCGCCAGGCGGCCCTTGTTGTGCGCCCAGCTCCAGCCAAAGTCGCCGACCGGGCCGGGATAGACGAAGCCCATCTTGAGCGGCTCGGCGGCGAAGGCGCCGCGGCCGAGCGCCGGCAGGGCAAGACCCGCCGTTGCGGTCTTCATGAAACTACGGCGCGTTACCAGACTCATGTCGTTCTCCTTGTTCGTTGACATGCATTCTCAGCTGCTTGGCATGAAGGGCCGGCCGAGGCAGGCCGGCGCTTCGCTCCCAACGACGCCGCGGGCCGATATGACGGCCAGCACGGCGACCGCCATGATGTACGGCATCGCGGCCCAGAATTGCGAGGGCACGAACGAGAAGCCCGAGGCCTTGGCGTAGAGCTCGAGCGTCATCAGGATGCCGAAGAAATACGCGCCGACGAGCAGGCGACCGGCGCGCCAGCCGGAGAACACGACCAGAGCCAACGCGATCCAGCCGCGGCCGGCGGTCATCTGCTGCGCCCACATCGGCGTCATCACCATCGAGAAATACGATCCGCCGATCCCCGCGAGCGCGCCGCCGAAGGCGATCGCCGCGTAACGGATCGCGAGCACCGGGTAGCCGATCGAATGGGCGGAGATGTCGTTTTCGCCGACCGCGCGAAGCACCAGTCCCGCGCGCGTGCGGTTGAGAAACCAGCCGACAACGAAAACCATGATGAGGGCGAAATAGACGAGCGGGCTGTAGCCGAACAGCACCCGCCAGAACGGGTCGCCGGCCAGAGAGTCCGGGAACACTTGGTTGAACGGCTGGATGATCATGCCGACATAGCCGGTGCCGATCAGCGACGAGAGCCCGATCCCGAAGATCGCCAGCGCAAGGCCGGTCGCGACCTGATTGGAGCCGAGCGTCAGCACGAGCGCGGCGAACAGCATCGAGGACGCCGCGGCCGCCAACCCCGCCGCAATCACGCCGACCCAGGGCGCCCAGTCGCCCAGGGAATCGCCATAATTGAAGGCAACGGCAAAGCCGGTGACGGCCCCGATCAGCATCATCCCCTCGACGCCGAGGTTGATGACGCCGCTCTTTTCGACGATGAGTTCGCCGGTCGCGGCAAGCAGGATAGGCGTTGTGACGCCGACCACGGTCACGAGCGCGTCAATGATGAACGCGAGGTTCATGCGGAGGCTCCGGCCGTCGCCGTGCGCGCGCTCGGCGCCTCGCGGATGATCCGTAAGCGGTATCGCGTCAGAATGTCGCTCGCGAGGATGAAGAACAGCATCATCGCCTGGAAGATTCCCGCGGTCGCCTCCGGCACGTGCACCGCCGTCTGCGCGACCTGTCCGCCGACATAGGTGACGGCGAGAATGAGACCGGCGAGGAAGACGCCGATCGGCTGAAGGCGGCCGAGAAACGAGACGATGATGGCGGTGAAGCCGTAGCCCGAGGGGAAGCCGAGATTGATCTGGCCGAGCTGGCTCGAGACCTCGAGTATGCCGGCGAGCCCGGCCATGCCGCCGCTGATCATCAGCGTCGACCAGACGGTGCGCGAGGCGTCGAAGCCGCCGTAGCGCGCCGCGTTCGGCGCGGCGCCGACGGTGCGCACCGAAAAGCCGTAGACCGAGCGCGTCGTCAAGAGCCAGAAGACGAGCGTCAACGCGATGGCGACGACGAAGCCGGGCGGGATCACCGTTCCCGGCAGCACGTGGGGCAGCGACTCGGCGGCGCTGAACGGCGGCGTCTGCGGGAAGTTGTGGCCGTTCGGGTCCTTCCACGGGCCGCTGACCAGATAGTTGAGCACCTGCAGCGCCACATAGACCAGCATCAGGGTCGAGAGCACCTCCGACACGTGGTAGCGCGTCTTTAGAAAGGCCGGAATCGCCGCCCACGCCATGCCGCCGAGAATCCCGGCCGCGATCATCAGCGGGACGATCCAGAAGCCCTGCGCGTTCTGCAGGACGAAGGCGACGCCCGCGCCCGCGAGCGCGCCGATGATGTACTGGCCCTCGGCGCCGATGTTCCAGATCTTCGCCTGATTGCCGAGCGAAAGGCCGAGCGCGATGATGATGAGCGGCGCGGCCTTGGTCAGGACGTCCACCCATTTGTAAGGGGCGACAATCGGCGTGATGAAGGTCTCATAGATCGCGCGCGGCCCGTCGAAGCCTATGAGCTCGAAGATGACGGCGCCGAGCAGCATCGTCAGCAGCACCGAGGCGATCGGCGTCGCGATCTGCATGAGCCGGCTCGGCGTCAGGCGTTTCTCAAATCGGATGCGCATGCAAAGCCTCGGTCATCTCGACCGTCGCCGCCGGATCGCCATGCACGCCGCCCATGAGGAGCCCGATCTCCTCCACCGAGACCTCGCCGACTTTCATCGGTGGCGACATTCGTCCCAGATTGATGACCGCGATCGTGTCGCAGAGCGTCAGGAGTTCGTCGAGATCTTGCGAGATCACCAGCACCGCCGAGCCGCGCGCGGCGAGATCGACGATCGCCTGATGGATGGCCGCCGCCGCGCCCGCGTCGACCCCCCAGGTCGGCTGGCAGACGACCAGCGCCTCCGGCCTCTGCATGATCTCGCGGCCCATGATGAATTTTTGCAGGTTCCCGCCTGAGAGCGAGCCCGCAAGCGCCCCCGGGCCGGTCGCCTTGACGGTGAAGGCGCCGATCACTTCGCTCGCGTAGTCCCTCGCCTTGCCCGGATCGATGAGGCCGTACCACACCATGTCCATGGTCTCGCGGCCGGTCAGCGACGCATTGTCGGTAAGCGAGAACTCGCTGACCGCCGCGTGGCCGTTGCGCTCTTCAGGGACCGCGCACAAGCCCATGTTCCGGCGCTCGTTGACGCCAAGCCGCCCGACCGGACGGCCCGCCAGGACGATCGCATCGGGGTTCAGGGCCAGCGTCTCTCCGCTCATCGCGCTCAGGAGCTCGTTCTGGCCGTTCCCGGCGACGCCGGCCACCCCGAAGATCTCGCCCGCCCGCACGGACAGCGCGACGTCCTTCAAGGCGACGCCGAACTCGCTCGGTTTCGGCAGGCTCAGGCCCCCCGCGGCAAGCTTCGGCTCGCCGAAGGCGCGCCCCGCCGGCTTGGCGATTTCCTTTAAGTTGGCGCCGATCATCATCTCGGCCATCGAGCGCGACGTCTCGCGCTTGGGGTCGCAGGCCGCCACCACCTTGCCGCCGCGCAGGATCGTCGCGGTGTCGCAGAGCGCCACGATCTCGTGCAGCTTGTGGGAGATATAGAGGATCGAGCAGCCGCTGGACGCGAGATGCTTGAGCGTCTCGAACAATTGCTCGACCTCCTGCGGCGTCAGCACCGAGGTCGGCTCGTCCATGATGAGGAGGCGCGGATTTAAGAGCAGCGCGCGCACGATCTCGATGCGCTGACGCTCGCCGACCGAGAGCGTCGAGACGACGCGACGCGGGTCGAGCTTGAGGTGGTAGGTCTCGAGAACCCGGATGAACTCGGCAAGCAGCTCGCGCTGGGAGAGATGGGAGTCGAGGCCGAGCGCGATGTTCTCCAGGACCGTCATCGCCTCGAACAGCGAGAAATGCTGGAACACCATGCCAATGCCGAGCCGGCGCGCGGCGCGCGGGTTCGAAATGCGCTGGGGCGAGCCGTCGAAGATGATCTGCCCCTCGTCGGGGGCGAGAATGCCGTAGATCATCTTGACGAGGGTCGACTTCCCGGCGCCGTTTTCGCCGAGCAGGGCATGGATTTCGCCGGGCTTGACGCTCAGGCTGACGTTGTCGTTGGCCCTGACGCCCGGGAACGACTTCGAGACCCCGACGAGCTGCAGACGCAAGGGAGCTTCAGCCTTCACCTCGACACACCCCTTGCACCCTCGACTCCGATGTCCGGCCAAGTCGTAAGCTACGCAAGAACCGCGCCGAAACCCGCTTCGCCTGCCGATCCGGCGAAGCAACGAAGAGAAAGGATTCCCCCCGGGCGTCGAGCGACGGCCTTGTATCGCCTTTGGCCGGACCCTAGCGCGGCGGGGGCGGGTGTCAAATTAATTGGCAGCGATGTCCTTTACGCCCGTCTGTGGACCGCCCAAGAAAGAGGCATTCGATCGCGTCCGAAGGGCGCCTCGGGATGTGGCCTCTTCGTGCTATCGTTCGTGAGCCCGCCAGTCAGAGATGAGCCCCGAATGACCGCCTCCCTTCGCCCCTATGACGAGGCGCTTTTGCGCCTGGCCTTCGACGTCGCAAAGCGCTCCCGCGAGGCAGGCGACCATCCGTTTGGCTCGGTGCTCGCGGACGGCGACGGCAAATTGCTGATGGAGCAGGGCAACGGGTATACGAGCGAGGGCGGCGACCGCACCGCCCACGCCGAGCGGCTTCTCGCCTCGCGCGCGGCCCGCGCGTACGATCTCGCCCATCTTGCGAAATGCACGCTCTATACGTCGGCCGAACCCTGCGCCATGTGCGCCGGCGCGATCTACTGGGCGGGAATCGGGCGCGTCGTCTATGGCCAGACGGAGAAGGCGCTTAAGGCCCAGACCGGGGCGCATGAGGAGAACCCGACCCTCGACCTGCCCTGCGACATCGTCTTTGCCGCCGGCCAGCGGCCGACCGAAGTCGTCGGCCCACTGCTTGCAGATGAGGCGGCGGCCCTGCAGGCGGATTTCTGGAAACTGCGGGGGTAAAGCGGCGCGGCGGCGGGGCCGCCCGGTCGGGAGCCATTCGGGGCAAGGGGGTAGGGGACGCCCTCGGCGTCCGGCATCGCATATGCCGAGTGCGGGCTCGCGCTCGCGATTTGGTTTCACGCCAGCGCCGCCAAACCACCCTTATGCTGCGACAAGCGTATAAGAGATTGGCGCGCGAAGGGCGTTGGCAGTGGCGAACGGTCTGGGGCGAAGTCCATGGAAGCGAGGCAACCAAGCGGGACCGCGCAGAGCGCTGCGATCCATCGGGCTGAACACCAGCTTTACGACTTTCCCCGCGCCCTCAACGATCCCCTCGCCCTCTGGATCATCGGGCCGGAAGGGGCCATGTCGATCGCGCTCGGCTATTGGGCCGCTGGTCTCCCCGGACCGCGCGCGATGCGGGCCTTCATCGCAGCGCGGAGCCGATACGCCGAGGACGAGCTCGCCAGGGCAGTCGCATCCGGAACCCGCCAGTATGTCATTCTGGGCGCGGGTCTCGATACGTTCGCATATCGCAACCCGCACGCCGCCTCGGGTCTCAGCGTGTTCGAAGTCGATCATCCCGACACGCAGGCCTGGAAGCGGCGCCGTCTCGCCCTGATGGGCATCCCAGTCCCGTGTTCAGTCACGTTCGTTCCGCTCGATTTCGAACGTCGGGAGCTGCCAGCCGGCTTGGAAGGGCGCGGGTTCAGGCGCGACGAGCCGGCCTTCTTTTCGTGGCTGGGCGTCACGCAATATCTGTCGACGGAGACGGTGATGGCGACCTTCGCGCAGATCCGCTCCTTCTGCCCGGAGAGCGCCATCGCGTTCGACTACGCGCTCCCCCGCGACGCGTTGCCCGACGCCGAGACGCCGACGTTCGACGCGCTCAGCGCCAGAGTCGACTGGGAGGGCGAACCTTTCCAGAGTTTCTTCAGGCCGGAGTGCCTGGCGAAGGATCTGAAGGCAATCGGCTTCCGCCGCTTCGAGCGTCCGACCGCCGACGACCTCAACGCCCGCTATTTCCACGATCGCCCGGACGGGCTCAAGGTCGCCGGCCATCTCGGCGGACTGATGTGTGCGTCTTGAAACGCGTACGCGTGGCCTCCGGGCGAGACCGAAAAGCCGCCGATTGCGGCGGCCTTTCGTGTCGTGGTTCGCGCCTTTGGATTCAAGCGGCGGCGAGGCGCTTTCGCTGCGCCTTGCGATAGCCGGCAAACCCGAGCCCGCGAAGCCGATCGCCATCATCGCCCAGGTCGAGGGCTCGGGGACGCCGCCCACGCCGGTGACCGTCACATTGAGGACGAGATCCATCGGATTCGTCCCGGACACCAACGTCCCCGGATCAAGGGTGATCTCGGTGAAGATATCGAAGAAGGATCCGACTTGGCACCTATACATGTCGGTCCCATCGGCCGCGCAGGTTTGCCCGTCAAGCGAGAGGGACGTCATGCCGTTCGTCAATCCCTCACCGGTTCCCAGGATGTCAAACGTCTGACCCGTGGCTATGTTGAAGCCGTTCACCAGATTGAGGTCGAGCGCGCCCGCCAAACTCGACGTGTCATCGACCTTGAGCTGACTATAGCCGGTTCCTCCGGTCGTTCCGCCGAGCAGGATGTCGAGCGCTCCGCCCGTATCCTGATTATAGCTGCCGTGGATCGTCAGAATCCCCGGCGGGTCGCCGGGCATCACCGTGCCGCCAATATTCTGGACGCTGCCGTTGACCGTCCCGACGCCGTCGAGCGTGCCGCCGTTGATGGTGACGCCTGACTGGGCGGTCAAAGTTCCGTTGACCTTGGTCAGGCCGCCGCTCTGGGTGTAAAAAGAGACGCCGCCCGGGCCGACCGTGAGTGCGCTGCTAGCGAGGACTTTGACCGTGCCGGCGTTGCTGAACGCGCCGACCGTCGTGAAGCTGTAGCCGCCTTCGATCGTCAAGCTGGAGTTCGCCGTCGTGTTGGCGGCCAGCGGCTTCAATGCATTGTTCCCGCCGGCGTCGATCAGCAGCGTGTTGGCGGTCGGGCCGTTGAGGACAATGTTGGCGGCGTTGTTGACGACCTCGCCAGCCACGTTGTTGCCGAGCGAGGAGAGCTGGATCGTCCCCGTGTTGCCGCTGGCGCCGTTGACGATATAGGCGCCGCCGGTGAGGGTGTCGCCGTTGAAATTGGTCAGCGTCGAATGCACGACCATCGTGCTGCCTGGATCGACCCGCAACGTGCCGTTGTTGGTGACCTGCCCGCCGCCCGCGCCGATCGAGAGCGTGCCGCCGGCGTTGGCGTCGATCGTAGCAAGCGCATCATTGACAATCGTGAGCGCGCCGCTGTCGCCGAAATTCCCCTCGCCCTGGATCGTGTTGTCGAAGTTGGTCAGGGTGAACCCGCCGCCGCGCAGGAACGCGGCGCCGGCCCCGTTGGTCATCGTGACCGTCCCGCCCCCCGACAGCGTCACGTCGCTGCCGAGGTTGACGATCGCGTTGCCCGCCGCGCCGTCAATCGTCAATGTTCCCATGTTGACGATGGCGCCGTTCCACTGGGTCGTCGCGCCGGCCCCGGTCGTGTAGGTCGAGCCCGATGAGATCGTCAGGTTGCTGAGGGCCGAACTGCCGACCGTCTGCATCACGCCGCCGCCCAGCGTGTTGAGCGTTCCGCCGGTGATCGACGCGTCGAGGACGTTGACGGTTCCGCCGTTGGCGGTGATCGCGCCGCCGGTGTTGGTGATCGTATTGCGGAGCTGGAGCGTGCCGCCGCTGGTCGCTTCG
>Ga0209040_10001875_pt1 | contig 16619 bp, 21 predicted proteins | sample BogFormECP12_OM3_FD_188240 | JGI IMG/M metagenome (GOLD analysis project Ga0209040, IMG submission 188240) | Bog forest soil microbial communities from Calvert Island, British Columbia, Canada - ECP12_OM3 (SPAdes) (version 2) | ecosystem: Environmental > Aquatic > Freshwater > Wetlands > Bog ...
GGAACGCGCCCTTGCCCAACCCCCACAACTTTTCTAGTAATCCTGGGTTCATGGGCGCGATGGGGCCTAGCGATGCTGGGAACTTTGCGCCATCATCTCCGCCGTCCGGGAGGTCCCTTCAAGGGAGCAATCAATCGGCAGGAGGGAAGCAAACTAGCGGAGGGTCTACAGGACATCTCACCTCAGTAGGCAAGAACAAGTCCGCTGCCATGCCGGCACCGGCAGATACAAATCCGTATTCCGAAGGGGGTCCACAAATCGTGACCTCGGGTTACAATGGCTAAAGTCCTCCAAGTTGGCGATGAGACGTTCATTTCTCCATACAAGTACGCTCCAGTGATAGCTCCCAGCAAGGAGCACACTACAGCGGTAATTGGCTCGCTGTGCGGCAAGGACCGCTTGCAGGTAATTGCCAACTACGCATGCAAGTGCCAGATGCTTGAAGGGGAGTTCTGGGAATGCGGGGTGTTCAATGGGGGTAGTGCTGCTCTTATTGCTCAGTGTGCCCATCCTGATACTACTGTTAGGCTTTTTGATTCATTCGAAGGGATTAGTGAGCCTACCCAAGAAGACAAGAACGTTACTGGGTGGGAAGCGCCAATGGAGAAAGGCGAGTGGAAGGGGGTTGTGGGCAACGTGGTGGCGATGATGCCAAGAAGTTGTACAATACACAAGGGATGGATACCGGAGACTTTCAATGGTCTTGAGAATTGTAAAATTGCTTTTGCTCATGTTGATGTGGATTTATATCAACCAATCAAGGACTGTCTTCTCTTCATACTACCCCGCTTGGTCAGTGGTGGTGTCGTTATCGTGGATGATTTTGGTTATCCTAGAAATCCGGGAGTGGAGAAGGCAGTCAGAGAAGTCTTGCCCCCAGACTTCCACGGCCACAACGAAGCGGACTGGCAGTTGATCCTATACAGGGTAGAACCATGAGCCAAGCAGTAGGCGCACAAGCCGTTGACCTAATCAACTCAATGCCGTTCTACGGATACGATACCAGTATCATCGAACGCGAGAACCTAGGCTTGGGCGATGGCTATGGACAACTGAACATTCCCTGGTATATTGGGCTTTCTGCTATGATGGGCAATGCTGGCACCACGGCGCTATCTAGGAATGCTGTGGTATTCTGCGAACCGGAGTGGAGTTATGAATGCGTGGGGATGGGAAGCAGCTATCCGGGCGGAGTAATCGGAGGGCCAAGCGGAGGGCTTACCGTCGCATGGTGATTGTCACCAAGTATCTGACACCGACAATCCGGTACACTTACATACCGGCGACGAATCCCAGACCGGAGGATTGATGAGCACACTGCAAATGAAGGAATGGAACCAGCGGGACTTTTCTGGTATTACTGACCTTGAGGACGAGTTCGAGCAGATTCCCATGGCTCTTGACGCCAATGGCAAAGACATGAATTATGGCAGCAGGGGGGCTGACAGGGACGAACGAGTAAGGCTCGCTAAGCAGGTTAAGGAGAAGCACATCAGCTTTCCGCAATCAAAAGAGGCGAGAAACGGGCGAGAACGTGGCGAGATTAAGGTGACAGAATGAGCACAAAGAAAAGCGGTGCAGCAGCAACTCAGGGCCAGTGGGGCACGGATGAAACCTCGCAGGCGCATGTCAACAAGCCTTTCCGGGATTTGCACTTGAACGGGCATGACCTATCCCACAGCTACAAGAATCCACCTGCAGCTGTAAGTGTGGACGTGAAAGCAGCGGGTACGAACCATAGCTACCATCACCCCATCATTTCACTAGCAAAGCAGAATTCGCCGTCTAGTCAAGCTAGAGGCAACCGTGTAGTACCAGTAAACGAGACAGGGAAAGGTAAATAATGGCCAGCAACTACGAACCAGGAAACAAGATGCCTTTGGGGGGATCTCCTTCCCCGACTTCTAGCGAATCACGCGAAGATGGGATCATTTCCAAGACCAAGGCTCTAGCGTTCCCAAGCGGTGCAATCCTCTCGCTTGAGAACTTCGAGAGCGCTGGTGGCGGGGCCGGCATGAACTCCGTAGCCAAGATGGAGAAGTTGACGGGCAAGGAATTGCAAGAGTCCTATCGCGTTGGTGCAGTGAATGCCCGCGATATGTCCAGCTACACAGAAAAAGTATCGGATCGCTAAATGCGGGCGGAAGTCCGTCCGACCGTAGCCGATCGCGGCAAGCGCGACCTGTTCTTTCTCTGTAAGACCATACTGGGCTACCCAGACATAGACAAAGATGTGCATGGGCCAGTGTGTGACTTCTTCGTACACAAAGACCCCTCTAAGCCTATTGGCAAGCAAGACCGTGTAAAGAATCGCCTCCTACTAGATCCTCGCGGGCATCTCAAGACAACCATAAATCTAGCTGATGATATCCAGTGGATGCTGTGCTTCCCCGATATAAGGCTGCTTCTAATGAGTGGAAGCTACAAACTCTCTCAGGAAAAGCTGGCCATTGCTCGTGGCCACTTCATGAAGAATAAGGACTTCCGGGCTGTCTACCCGGAGTACTGCCCACCGCTAGATGGTGAATGGGGCACGCTCAACGCATTCACATTGCCAAACCGCGTATCCACGTTCCTGGGCGAGCCTACCATGTCGATAGCGACCATGGATTCAGCCAAGGCTGGTTCGCACTACGATGGGCGCGACGGCGACGACTTAATCAACGAGGTAAACAGCCAGAACCGCGAACAGTTGATGAAGATAGGCTACCAGTGGAGGATGAGTAAGCCTCTGCTTAACCCTGGTGGATACAGCAAGTTAGTGGGAACAAGGTACGACTTCTCTGACGAGTATGGAGAGATAATTGAGAAACACAGCAAGGACTGGAAGATATTCTGCCGTGCATGTTGGGAGATAGATCACCTTGGCAATAAGACGGTGCTATTCCCCAAGAAGTTCTGCCTGGATGGAGAAGAGGCTCCCGAGAAGGAAAACCTGGATTCGCTGCAGCGCGATGACCCAGCGATATTTGCCTGCCAGTATCTCAATAATCCGCTGGCTACAGGGTCACAGCTTTTCCCGCTCAAGATGCTGACAGAGCACACTATACCCAGGGCAGACATACCAAGCGATTTGATACTGTTTATGACGTGGTTTTTGGGGTTTGATCCAAAGGCAATAGGAAACGAGCCGCGAGTCGGGATCGTGGGAGGGTTCAGTGAGACTGGGAACTTATACATTATCGATGCGTACCGTGGGATCTGGAGCAGCCACAATACGATTGAAGCTGTCATACATGCTCTCAGAAAATGGCCGATTCGGCGCATCGGTCTCGGTGAAACTGAATCCGCCGTTCTTCTGGCTCCAGGCCTGGAAGCAAAAGCGCGGGAAGTCGGATTTCCATTACCTGTCGATTGGCTACCCGTCAAGAGGAACATGGAGTCACGTATCAAATCCGTAGAGTCCCTGCAATCGCTGTTCATGATGAACAAGGTTTGGTTCAATGCTGATATGCCGCATCTCGACCACCTTTTCAACGAGTTCAGCCGCTTCCCGAAGTACAAGTACAGTCAGATACCTGAAGCGGTAGCAATGCTCTCGCAGCACTACCGGGGCAGCTCCCAGGAATTGCAGAATCCTAATCTATATGAAAACCCGGAGATTGTGGTATCGTGCGTTCATAGCATGTTTGGCGATCTACAGCAGCAACGTGATGCCGAAGGGTACGGAGATGGAGAATTGGGCGGAGGGCTTGTGGGCTAAATGGCCGTACTCAATTCACCCAGGGAAATCAACGCCGAATTAGATCCCAAGGATCTACCGTTTCCGCCACAACTTCCGAGAGACATAGCAGCAATCAAGCTGGTTCTAAAGGATCTAAACAGAGCCGAATACTACCTGCTAGCCAAGGGTATGACGGTAGAATGGGACAAAGATGACAGGCTTTACCTATTCAGGATGCCGCAAGCCTTTTGGGAAGGCTCTAGCACTCCGCGTTCATCTCTTGGTATGCCGCTCGCTCTTGAGCACATTGAATCTATTATGCCCCAGGTTATGGGCGCTCTATTCGCGGACGATCCTCCATTCAGCGTTGATCCAAGGCCCAAGACTTCTATGGAGGCGGCGCGTGCCGTAAAAGAGCTTCTAGCCTACCAGATGGAAAACATGCAGTTTAAGGAGGAGATGCGCATCGGCATCAAGGAATGCCTGAACTACGGCACAGCATTCTGGAAGTGGGGTTGGAAGCGCTACACCAAGCAGAAGGCCACCTGGAAGCGCAAAGGCGCTCCAAAGATGGAGCCAACGGATGCTGGGCCAGTTACCCTGCCAACAGCCAAAAGCCAGCAAACCAAGCGCATCCTAGAAGATTTTGAAGTCAACGAGCCGTTCCTTGAGTGTCGCCACGTCCGCTGGGTCATCCCCGACCAGTCAACTTTCAGGCCCGATGTACGCAAGGCCAAGTTCCTTGTAGAGCGTGACTACATGGACGTAAGCCAGCTTGAAGAGTGGCGCGACATATGGAATCTGCCTTCCACAGATGAACTGCTAGAGTTGTTCTTTCCTCCCAAGGAGACACCTGAGAGGAGCTTGCTAGAAGGACGGTCTACAAGTTCTGTGCTTAATACGGGTGTCTCCTCTCTCGATATCAACATGGAGTTTAGGGCCATGCCACGCTGGCAAGAGCCATCGGCTGATCCAGCTAAACAGCCCTTGGAAGTGCTGGAGTACTGGTCCAATGACAGACATATTGTCGTACTGCAACGTAAATTGTGCCTCTGCAACGAGCTTAACCCCTACGGCAGAATCCCATTTCTTAGTTGTAATTACATTGACGTACTGGATTCCCTGTACGGTATCGGTGTCACCAAGCTCATTGGTTCAGAGCAGCGACTTCAACAAGGTGTTATCAACGCTAGGCTCGATGATCTGTCGCTCAGACTTAGTGGCACATTCCTCCGCAAGCGTGCGGGTAACACTCCCACGCAACAACTCAGGTTGAGGCCTGGGGGAATCATTGATTCAGACGATGAGAAGGGTGTACAGATGATTCAGTACCCCCCAGCCATCGTAGACGCATTTACGGAGGTAGAGGCTAGCGATGCTCGCTCGCAAAGACGCACCGGTGCAAATGAAATCGTTACCCAGGGAGGCTTGGAAGGACCTAGCTCGATTACAAGGACGGCGAGCGGGATGCAAACCCTTTCTGCCGGCGTGGGCGCTAGAATGGGATACCTCATGGACTTCGTTGCAAATCTCGTGGTTATTCCGGCACTGGAAGCCTTCCATGAAATGAACGGTATGTGGTTAGATCCAGAGGAGATAGACAGAATCCTCTCCGAGGAGCTAAACGCAGCCTATAAGGGCGATGCCATAGACCTAAAGAACGCTCGCTGCAAGTTCTCAATGAAGGCTGGGCAGAAGTACCGCTCGAAGCAGATGATGGCGCAATCGCTTGTTCCGCTCACGCAAACCCTGCTCAACCCACAGATTATGGAAGCCTTGCAGGACCATGACCAAAAGATTGATATTGCAGAACTCGTTCAGATGTATTATGACGTAAGTAACTGGCCTAATCGGCAGAGTCTCATCGTGCAGCTAACGGATGAGGATAAGCAGCGCATCCAGGCCAAGAGCGAGCAAGCTATGCAGTCGAACCTAGAAGCACAGAAGCACGGCCACAGAATGGCGGAGATTGAGCAAAAGGGCATTACCCAGGCTGGCGCGAAGGTAGTTGAGAACTTGGCAGAGCATGCGCATCCTGACGCAGTGAACGGGGCGCAAGAGGGAGAAGAGGGTGGAGGACCAGAAGGTCAGCCTGGAGCTGAGTCCTGAGCAGAGGGCAATCCTAGATGAGTTTGCCAACGCTCAGGAACTAAAGGCCATGACAGGCATGCGTGGCTGGGATATCTATCAGACCCTGGTAGAAGGGTGCATTAAGGATTTGGAGGATCAGCACTTAGCAATGCGCAACATCTCCAAAGAAGCTCTCTGGGCGAACCACATCGCCATCCAGCAAATTAGGGGCTTCTACACTAAACTGCATAGCCAGATATCGAACCGGCTTGAAATAGCGAGAAACCCAGAATCAGCACTTATTGCTATCGAGTCGATTAATGCTAGTATCAATCCAGCAGATTATGAGGGAGAGATTCAATGAGCACTTTGACTACTGGCGATCCAGCCCAGAAGCCTTTGAATGAAGAGTTTGCTCCGTTGAGCGTAGAGCAACTACGCTCTGAGATGGGGCAACCACCTGCGGAGCCGCCCCCGCAGGATGATGGTCCTATCAAGTGGAATGGCAAAGAGTTTGAGGCTGCAATCACGGTAGGCGATAAGACGCAGCGCTTCCTGGGAGCTACGATAGGAGCAGTAGCTGCGCAACTCGTTAAGGCTCAGGAACATGCCTCTGCCAAAATCATCGAGCTTACCAGCAAGCGCAAACCCGTACAGGTAGACAAGACCATTCCCGATTACACCCCCATCAACTGGACCAAGCCCAGGGAACTCACGCCAGCAGAGGAGATGGCCATCCTTGAAATACAGCAGCAAAGCCCCAGCAAAGCCTTCAGAATGCAGTGCCAAGCAATATTTGGATGTAATCCTGAGGAGCTGGTTCGCGGCATACAGACAGGGGAAGCTCAAGCATTGGCAGCGCTTACACAGAAAGCCGCTAACGAATTTATCCGCGAGCACAAAGACGACTTCGAAAGCAACCAAGAAAACAACTCAAGGGTAGACAACTTCCTGAAAACGCAAGGTTTACCGTTTACAAGGAACAACTTTGAGTATGCATTCCAAGAGCTTACTTCCCAGGGTGTGAAGTTCAAGGCTGAAGTCAAGCCTCCCGAGGAGGAAGATATTCCAATACCGCCGCCTCCGGCAACTCTGACTGGCCGCTCTGCCCGAGCAGCCGTGATAGAGGAGCCGAAAGGTGGGGTAGACGACACCAAGGCCGCATCCATGCCACTAGACCAGTTAAAGGCTCTAATTCAGCAACGCGGTAGAGTGGCTGGTGGGTCTGGTCGGTAGTGCAAAGCAACCGCTGAACTTATGGGCGGGCACCTGTAAGGGAAGCATAGCAGAGCACGTCAAAAGCAGCCGAAGCTGGCTTTGCGAACTTTAACCAGGAGATGGGACTAATTCCCCCTAACCTGACGCAAGCAGCGCGCCGGACGGATTCGGCTGTCATCTCAGGCACAATTAGGTAAATCATGGCATATTCACCAGCCAGTGTGCTGACCTCTACTGCAGGTCTGTCGCATCTGGCTTCGATTTACTACGACCGCGTGGCCGTAGAGAATCTCAAGCCGAATCTACCTTTTGTGGCTGTAACCTCTCGCCGGAAGCTGCCAGACCGCAACGGGCGCACTATCCAGTTGTACGGATATGACCTGTTTGCATCGAACACAACTCCCGGAACAGAAGGCACTGTCGGTACGGGCATCAACCCCACCACAAGCACCCGGTCGGTTAGCGTAAACCAATACTTCGATTTTGCTAGCTTCTCAGACATTCTTGTGGAAACCGCCATTGACCCCATCGTAGAGAATACAGCCGCAGAAATGGGCTTCCGTGCCGCTTTGACAGCGAACACGCTAGCCCGTTTGGAATTTGAGGCAGAACGTACCGCAGACACAACCATCTCGATTGACGGCACGGACAACGAATTCCTATCCGCTTCGCTCGTCCGCCAAGCTGTTATGTCGTTGCGTGGCGCTGATGTTCGGCCCCAGTCCGATGGTCTATTCGCGGGCATCATCCATCCGTTCCCTGCTTTTGACCTCATGAATGACAATACCGCTGGTGGCGTCATTGATGTGCTCAAGTATCACAGGGAAGGTTCAGAAGAACTGCAGCGCGGGATTCAAGGGTATCGTGTAGTGGATCTAGCTGGTTGCCGCTTCATCGAAACAACCACAACGTCCACCTATGCGTCATTCCCTTCAGGCAGCAAGACTGGTTACGGTACTTACGTAGTCGGGCAAGATGCAGTGTTCAGTGTGTCTCTGGGCGCGACAGAGATTCCCGAGCAACGCAACTTCCAGATCATCGTAAGGAACTGGGAACCATCTGCAGCCGATCCAGCGCGTGTAGTTGGCGCGAGCGCAGCGTACAACTTCAAGTATGCTGCTATGCGAGTTCCGCAAAACGCTTCTCTCCACCCACGCTTCCGCGTGGTAAGGACAGAGGCTTCTATCAGTTAATGGAGTGCCGAGCGCATGGGCATAGCTGACTATATGGGGCAGCCAATCATCTATGCCGTGCGCCACGGCGAAACCGGCCTGAACGCAGATAACAAGTTCAGAGGCTTTGTGGACGCAGAACTGAACGAGGAAGGCGAGCAGCAAGCAGCAGAAGCTGCGGAGTATCTTAAAAGCGTTGATTTTGTGAATGCTTACTCAAGCGACTTGCAGAGGACAGTGAAGACACTAGACACCATCCTAGGGGAACGCAGGGGCATAGAACCGCAGCAGTTAGCTGCTATGCGTCCCTGGCACATGGGGATGTTTACAGGCAAAGAAAAGAATGCTGCCAACCGTGCTAAGCTGCAGGCGTATGCAGACTCACCTGATACCCCGATACCGGAGGGGGAAGCATTGAATGAGTTCAGAAAGCGATATGGGACCGTATTCCAAGACAAAGTGCAAGAAGCTATGGACCGTGGCGGACCAATACTCCTTGTACAACACGCCAGCAACAACCATGAAATCGGCAACATCATCTACAAGGATATTGATGCCGTCGATGTTGAGCCTGGAGGCGTGGTTGCCGTCTACCTCACCAGGGAAGGACTTGAAGCAAAGCCCTTAAAGAACAAAGCCAAGGATGCGCAGGGGTACGGTCACTCATGATTGAAGTAGCCAACGAATATACCAAGGTATCCTGCTTTGGCTGGCAGACGCCAGTAAAGAAGGCTCCCCTCCAAAAGAAAGAGCTTCTGCCAAAGCAGGACAATGAAATTTTAGCTGCCTACTTCGAGGATACAGACAAGCAGCTTGAGCGGCAGCGCTGGCCTGGGCAGGAGGACTTCAAGAACGCAGCCAAGCGTATGGAAGGTGGGATGCTCGAATCCGACCTTGTACGCAGGGTTACGAGGATCAATCCTGCCCTATTCGCTGAGGATAGTACTGGTAGTAAGGGCTGTGCTGCTTTTTACTGGAAACGGGCAGGGGAAAAAGTTTACACTGCGGCTAACTGGAGAAAAGGGTGGATACCGCAATGGACCATCCTAACTACAGATGCTGCGGACCTACCAACCCGCGATGGCTACAGGCCGGGGTGGAGGCAGATATTGCAGCGGCTGATTCAGGTGGGCGCACTAAGAAGGCATGATGTTGAGAAAGCATTTGGCATCGTGGATCTAAGTGACCTGCGGGGGCGCAACTGGCATAATGCAGTAGGTAGATTCACTTCGTAAGGGAGTTAAAATATGGCAGTTATTGGCACGGCATCATCGGCGCAATCCAGTTCTGTGGGAATTTGGTGTGAAGTGACGCCCGCTGCGGCGTTGACACTCTCAGCCAGTTCCACTACAGCGCATACGATTGTGCTACCAACCACGGGAAGCGGTTCTTTGCTCAGTCCAAACTTCCCAGTAGCGGTAACGGTACTCACTCCGGGAACGTTTACCAGCTCTGCTGGCGTCGTATTCAACCCCATTTATGGCGGGGCAAATACGGGCATGCCGGCAACAACCAGCGCGGCTGGGGCGGTTAACCTCTCCGGTGGTACTGTTACTATCACGTTCGTCAATTCCGGTGCAGCGGCAACAATCACGGCAGGCACAAGGATTCTGCTTGTGCAGAATGGCGGAGTCTAACCATGTCAGCATTTCAGAAGGCGAATTGGACTCGCACGGCTGGTTCAGAGAAGGCGATTCAGTACTTCCCTGGAGCTATCACCACAGCCACGGTTGCGGCCAATAGCACCCTGCTAATCACAGTTACGGCGGCTTGGATGTTCAAGGGCAATGGCCCGGTTGATGTGAGCTTGCCCCTTGGATTCACCCTTGCTTCTGGAATGTCATTGGGAGAGGCTGTTTTGGTAGCCCCCGCTTCGGCTGGGTATCCAACCGTGCATCCACGCATCATTTTCAAGGTGGTTAACTCTACCGCTGCCGCAATTACTCCGGTAGCGACAGACGTAATAATGACCCAATTCTAAGGAGGCTAAATGTCAGAAGGCGCTCAGGACCAAGCATCTCTCTTCAAGATGCTAGTAAGTGCTTTTAAGGAAGCTATCGTTGCGGGACGTTCCGCTCCGCTTGATCCTGAAAAGGAAAAGCGCAAGGAGCGTGACCGCGAGCGTATGCGTGCGCAGATCAAAGAAAGCAACATCGAACTGCTCAGGCGTTACATGGCTTGCAATCACAAGCGCAACACAGTAGCCATGAACGGCACCAGTACCATAGCGTGGGCCAACCAATCGGATGGCGTCTACCGTGGTACGTGCCAGCGCTGCGGGTGCGTATTCAGTCCTAAAAAGGACGAATGCTTCGATGAGAAAATCTGGAAGATGTACGACACTGTAGTACGCATCCCTCCCGGTAACGCTGACGTACAGATGTAGGAGATGAATGGCATCTACACTTACGCTCCAGTCAGTCATAGATTGGTGCAGAACCCAGCCTGGGATAAAGGGACAGCCGTTGACCAGCATGCTGGGGTTGACAAACGAACCTGGTTTGTCAATGTGCAACAACGTTATGCAGGAGTTGTTCTGCTCACCCAATAACTGGAGATTCAATCGCGCCAACCTAGCCCCTGGCGGTGGGGCTGGCAGTGCCTTCCAGGCAGCATTCACGACGGTAGCTTACCAGCAGGATTACGTCATATCGGGAGCTAGCGCAGAAGTTGTGGGCGTAGGCATCACGCAGATTAATTCCCTTTTCTCTGGATCTCCAGGCATATCCGGCAGCGGGGCTACAGTCACAGTAAATACAGGAGACTTCGGACCGCACGGTTTCATCCCTGGGCAGAACGTCATAATCCGCAACGTCCAGAACGTAGGCTTCAATGGTACGTTCCCTATTACAGGGACTCCCGATTCCACGCACTTTACCTACGCCAATGCCACGTTGGGGATAAGCGGAGGCCCCGGCATAACGGATATGGGATGGCTGGAATCCTGCACGTTTCAGGATTATTCGAGCAGTGGAACTGTTAAGCCAGTGCATGATGTGGAAACGGTGTTTGCGCTTCGCCCTGAATCCATCATTCAGAACCCTATCCAGGTCTGCTTTCTGAGCGAGGATGTAAACCACTCTACGGTAACTATCCGCACGTGGCCAGTTCCAGGTTCGCAGATTTGGGGTATCCAGATTCCTTACCAGAGCAAGTGCCCAGTGTTTAGCAGCCTTGGGCAGACCTGGGGACCTTGGCCGGATGAGTTGGGGTATGTAGTGCGTGCAGGCGTGAAGTGGCAAGCGTTTCTGACTTGCAGCGATCCCAGAGCCGATAGTGAATGGCAAAAGTTTCAAGCTGCTATAGTTAAAGCCTTAGATATCAAGCAACAAGAGAAGCGCGGAGAAAGTTATTTCCCAGACCTCCCGATGCTGCGGGGCGGATAAATGGCGCTTACCTATCCAGCGCCGATGCTCAACATTGACCGGATGTACACGGGTTTGGTTACGCAGCGCAATGTACTGATTCCTCCTATTAGGGTATTTGGGCGCAGGATCATTGAATTGTTCGACAGTCTGGTCCTATGCAGCAACATGGAGATTAGTAACAGGCTGACGCTTCGCAGGCGTCCTGGCTACATCCAGTACAACACCACATTTCTTGTGCCTGGAACGGTACAAAAGTTTTACACCTTCCAGCCGCAGGGGAATCTCTATCCGATCATCGACAGCACGGCTGGGGTGTTCCAGGTGAATCCAGGCAATGTGGCTGGCACGACGCTAACCACAAAGACACAGGGAGCGCAATCCAGTTTCAAGTACATCGGAAACTACCTGTACATCGGGAATCAGGAGTTTGAAAAGAAAGTAGACCAGAACCTAACTGTAACGAACTGGGGCATTGTGGCTCCCCAACCTCCCGGCTCGTCTGCCGCCTATGCCGGAACAGGAGCAGATGTAGCTTTTGGCACCGTCTTTCCTTGGGCTAATCCCACGCGAGTACAGGGATCGCCGGATGGTTCCTATACTACAGTGACTCCGGTAGCTCCAGTTAAAGTTGGGGTTATGAATGGCAGTGCCACTTCGGATATGTTGCAAGCCACAAACTACGGGTCATTGGCTGGGCTTGGAACAATCATTACCGGAGTCCAGCTGGACCTTACCGGTTTCGTGACCAACAATTCGCCTGGGAACACACAAGCTCAAGTATTCGTTAACGCATTTCTTATTCAGAGCGGCGGAATCATAGGCAATGGTAAGTACGTTTCACTAACCGGAGTTTCTTCTACGGTAACCGTAGGCGGACCATCAGATAATTGGGGAGCCGCGCTTACTTCCGGGATCATCAACTCCGGTACTTTCGGGATAGGTATTTCTATATATGTAGTAAATCACAGTACCACGCTTACTTCTTCTTTCACCTGCAACATTGACGCTGCACACATAACAGTATCGAGCATAGGCGCACCCACGGTAACGCCTGCCGGTTCAGGAACATTCGCTGCCGTTTCCGGTTATGTCTATGTCTATGCCTACGGCAGTTCGCAGGATGGTTCGCTATCGAATCCCACCGTCCCCAGCAACAACACAGGAGTATTCTCTAGCAAGTTGGATGTGCAGATACCGGTGGTGGCAAGCACGGACCCACAAGTTAACCAGATACGGGTATTTCGCACAACAGACGGCGGAGGAAGCACGTTCTTCGAGTTGCCCACTTCGCCATATCCCAACACTTCCACTACGATTTTGGACAATAGTGCGGATTCCACTCTGACCATCCAGAATCAAGTTGTTTCTCCGTCGTTTGCCTGGAGTCCTCCTCCTGGCGGGTTACAACTGATGGAATGGTATGCCGGCAGGCTGTGGGGAGCGGTCGGCAACTTGCTGTATTTCGCCGCTGGTCCCGACAACATCATCGGCAACCCCAACACTGCTTGGCCTCCCGCCAACGTCTTTGTCCTGCCAACCACGATAACCAAACTGGTAGCGATGCCCTTTGGCATGATGGTATTTACCTACGATGATGTGCACATCGTGCAAGGCATCCAGAATCCCGGTTTTACCGTCAACCGCTACGTGCAGGGATTGGGAGTAAGGCAGCAGAACGCCGTTGATAGTGACGGCTCAAACATTTACGTCTACACGTCAGACCAGCAATTCCTGAACCTGAATGCCAACGGCATTGAGCAGGTAGGGCAGAACATAGGAGATTTGCTGGATACGCTCGATCCCACCAAGGTATATGTAGCGGTTCACAGGTCAGGCAGCGAAGATAACCATCTATTCATTTCCGATGGGTCCACCAACATCTACCCATACAACCTCACGCAAGCGGCGTGGGAAGGCATCCAGAAGGTTTTTGGCGGGTCTAATGCCATTGATTCGATAGAGATTAGTCCTGGAGTGCATAAGTTACTACTGTCTTATCCGGGAACTTTTGGGCTGGTTCTCCAGCGGGATTTGAATACATTCTCCGATTATGGCAATCCCTATCCAGCTTTTGCGCAGTTTGGGTCTATCCCATTGGCAGATCCCGGACAGTTAGCCATTGTTAGAGCTATCGTTCTTAAGCTATCGGCGGCAACATCGGCACCAACTGTCTTTGGGTTGTTCAACGAGATAAGCGGTACAGGCCTGCAACTAAACGCAAACACGGCTCCGCTTAGTATGCCTAGCGAGTATGCTGGAACTCCTTTCGCATCCACTACTTACCAGTGCCTGGAGTACCTAACAGAAACGGTAAACACTCCCGAGGGCTTGCTGCATATGCAGTTCAATGTGCAGTTTGGTGCTACAGCAACGTATGACGAAATTCTGGGATGGGCGATCTATGGCCCGTTGCCGCCGTTTGAGCAGCAGCAAGCAGCGCTACCGCAGTTACAGGGACGTTAAATGGCCAAGCAATACGAGACTATCCACACGAACGAGCAAGGGCTGCTAACCGGCGCTACTGCCCCTAACCAGATACGTCCACGATCATTCACGAATCCCGATGATGTGTATGACGATGTGGTGGGCTTCGATACGATCTATGGAACGTTCCAGCCGGGAGTATTCAGGCCTATGTGGAGGGTGCGCCCTTCAGCCATCCAGCAGAACCGCATCACAACTGTGAACTCGCCAACGGGCACTGGAACTCCGCAAGTTACGTCAAGTTATAAGCAGGGAGTGGTACTAGGACCTTCCACTACTTCCACTACACTACTACTAGTACCCGACATGAGCACTTCGATACAGACGTTTGGTGCTGTGCAGGTAGGCTTCCAGATCACAGCGCAGACTGTGAACGCCAACGATCCTGCCAACTTTGCCATCTACCGCGACGGTGTGCAGATCGCAGCGACCTTCCAGCAGTCAGGCGGAGCCAATACCAATTTCACTATCAGCCAGACGATAGTGGACAATCCAACACCGGGGATACACGTATATGCTTTGTACTGGTCAAAGACAACGAGTACACTTACCGCGAGTGGAAAGGCGAGGTCGATTTATGCAATTAACCTCAAGCCCGTCTAGGTGATACTGGAAGATGCAACGACGGAGGATTTGAAGGAAGCAACGGAATGGGCGCTGGCCAAGGCGGTATTCGCTGACGTGCCCGTAGAGGACCTAGAGGGAGCATCGTTCTTGAAGGTCAAAGATGTGTTCTATGTTCCGGTCAAAATGGTTCCGTGGGAGGATGGGCAAGCTCTGTTTATTGGTCCTCTACTTATACGTCCTGACGTGGAAGGTAAGAGGTTGGGTCTCGCGCTTCATCGGATGATACAGGGAATCAGGAAGAGTTATAGCGGGGATATAATCTATCGGAACGTAGAAGAGAATGGGATTGACACCTTAGCGCGCTACGGCGGCTTTGAGGGCACAGCTGGCGGAATGATGGTGCAAAGAGGCAGTCATGTGCAGCGGCCCCAGTAGCGGACAAGTAGCAGCGCAACAGTCCCAAACTGATTACACAAATCAGTTGATGAACATCATGAATACGGAGTTTGCCAACCAGCAATCCGTCCTAAGCTATATTCTCCCGCAGTTGCAGGCAATGGCCACGAACCCCCAGGGGTTTGGTGCAACAGAATATAAGAATCTACAATCACAGATAGTTAACAACGTAGGAGCGCAATTTGCTGGAGCGCAAAAGGCTGCAAATGAGAACTTCGCAGTATCGAATGAAGCGGGGTTGCCATCGGGCGTGCAATCGCAGGTAAATGCACAGATTAGTGCAAACGCTGCTGGGGCGGAATCTTCTAACCTTACAAGCCTGTCCATTCAGAATGAACAACTTAAACAGCAGCAACAGCAGTATGCTTTGGGTGGGCTAACAAGCATTGCCGGTACTTCAGGCCAGCAGACCATTGGGGCGGGTGGTGTGGGATCTGGTAGTGCTAGTCAACAGTTCAATGAGGCTACTACCATGGCGAACATGGGCAACTGGTGGCAGCCAATCCTGGGTGCAGCGCTGGGTACAGGTTTGAGCGCTGCAACGGGTGGCTTAAGCAGTCTGGTAGGAAAGGCAACTAGCGGAGCGGTTTCTGGTGGGGCTGGTCTTGGCAGTTCTGGCGCTTCAGTGGGGTATGGATGATGAACCGCGTAGAAGCATTGACGGAGGCTCTTATCAAGTACACGCGCTACTCGGAGCCTGAATCGTCGGAATACAAGTTCCGTAATCCCTTGGGCTTGCGGTGGTATCCAACGGCTTCTGACCATGACCATGATGAAGCTACAGGGCTACGCATATTCGGCTCGCTGGTCGATGGCTACCAGGCAGCGCTATTCGATGTGAAGCTCAAAGTGGCCGGCAAGAGTAGGGCTGGACTCAAGGGCAATGACACTCTGATAGACCTGTGCAGAAGCTACTCAATGCCCGATGGCACAGCAGCGTATGTAGCCAAGTTCTTACGCAAGGCTTTGGGAATGGACCACTTGAACGAGCGCACGCATTTAGAGTATTTCGCGGAGAACAGTCATGCCAGATCCGCAGGGTAACGTACAGCAAGGCGAGCAAGGCGTACAGTCCGCAGGGCCTACGCCCGTGCTAAAAGATCCAGTTGGCCTTACCAGCGGTATGGGTGAAGGTCTAATGGGAGCTTCAGCCGATGCATTGGCAGATGCCAGTGGCTCCGCTCCTGCTCAACAGGGGCCTCCAGCACCACCCACACAGAAGCCTGTATTCTTCCAGAAGCTCCTAGGCTCGCTTGGCCTTGGTCTCATCAATGCCGTGCGTGCAGGGTTAGAGACGCCCCTAGGACCTAACGCATTCGGTCAGGCAGCCACTACAGCGTACAATCTCCCAGAACAAGACAAACAGGTAGCGGCAGCCCGTAAAACCGCTCTAGCGCAACAGCAAGCGGCCCAGCAGCAGGCTGAGTTGCAGACCAAGTACGGCCCTGAAAAAGAGCAGACGATGATGGCCCAGTTGCACCTGAACATACTGCATACCATGGCCAACCTGCGGCAGATGAATCAGGAGTACCAATTCGGGGCCACCAATGCTATGGCCAGTTCGTTCTCTAAGATGGCTGAAGAGGGAGACGTAGAGTACGCTCCCAATAGCGGCGTAAC
>Ga0209040_10001877_pt1 | contig 16617 bp, 13 predicted proteins | sample BogFormECP12_OM3_FD_188240 | JGI IMG/M metagenome (GOLD analysis project Ga0209040, IMG submission 188240) | Bog forest soil microbial communities from Calvert Island, British Columbia, Canada - ECP12_OM3 (SPAdes) (version 2) | ecosystem: Environmental > Aquatic > Freshwater > Wetlands > Bog ...
GTGAGCGATCTCCCTGCTCGCAGGAGGCGGTCACGGACGTGAGCCAGCGGGTGCGGGTGAACCCGATCGCGTGCGAGGCGCACGGCATGTGCGCAGAGCTGCTTCCGGAGCGGATCACGCTCGACGAGTGGGGCTACCCGATCGTCGACGGCGCCCGGATGCAGGGCGAGGAGGTCAAGCACGCGATCCGCGCGGCTCAGGCCTGCCCCACGTTTGCGCTGCTCGTCGAGCGCGAGCGCGAGCGCACCGACCGCTGAGCGTCTAGCGCGCAAGCATGTGCGCAGCGGCGAGCCCCGACCAAGCGCCGTAGGGCGCAAAGAACTCCCGCACCTGCTGTTCGCTGGCTCGCGCCTGCGGATCGCCGCCGCTCAGCGCCCTGCCGACCAGCTTCAGCAGGTTCAGGTCCCCGGCCGGGAGCTGGTCGTGGCGCCCTTGGCCGTTGAGAGCAAGCATCTCCACCGTCCACGCGCCGATCCCGGGGATCATGCGCAGCCGTCGCCACCCCGACTCGTGATCGGAGCCGTGCAGATCGAGCCTCCCGCGGGCGACCTCGCGCGCCGCGCGGACCAGCGCGCAGGCACGGGAGCCCGACAGGTCGAAGGACTGCAGCCGCGCCGGCGCGGTGCCAGCGATCACCTTGGCTGCGGGCAGGTCGCGCAGCCCGGCCTCGGGGCCGCCGCCGGCCCAGCGACGCCCGAGCGCCCTCAGCAGCCGGCGCTCGATCGCCGCGGCTCGCTGATACTCGATCAGCTGCTCGCAGATCGCGCACACCAGCGCCTCGAACGGATCCGGCCTGCGCGTCACCCGCAGCCACGGCCGGCGCCGCACGGAGCGGCCGATCAGGGGATCCGCCGCGAACTCCCTCAGGAAGGGGCGCAGGTCTTCGTCGACGCCGAGCGCGAAGCGCATCCGCTCGATCCCGTAGGCCGCCGCTGCGGGCGAGGGCGAAGATGCGCCCAGCACCACGCGATCGCGCCCCGCCTGGGCCACCCTCACGTGCACCGGCGTCTGGCCGAGATGCAGCAGCCGTTCGAGCACCCCCCCGCGTCGACGCACGATGCCGTCGGCGCCCGTGAAGCGGGGAAGCCGGAAGGCGCCGGCCGGCGCGACCTCCGCCCGCACTTCCACCCGCGCGCCCAGCTGAGGCCTCAGCGCTCGGCGTCGGGGATGCCCAGCAGGTGCACGTCCACGAGCAGCGTGCGCGTGCCGACGATCTGCATCAGCTCGCCGGGACCGCTGGCCTTGCGCGCGCTGCGCCCGAGCGCGCGCGCGAGACGAGACCCGGTCGACTGCGCGGGCGAACGGCGCTGGCGGCGATGCACGATCCCAGCGACGGCGGCCCCGGCGACGAAGCTGCCCGCTGCCACGGCCGCTGCCTGCACCGCGGGACGCGTCCCGCCGCCCGCGGAGCGCTCGCGGGCGAGAAACCGCGCCCGCACCGTCGGGTCGAGAGCCACCTCCCGCTGGAGCACGGGCAGCGCGTCAACCTCCTCGACCTCGGCGATCTGAGCTGCCGCGTCCGGTGCCGCCTCGCCCGCCCCGCGCCCGTCAAACTCGCGCCCGTCGGCGTCGGCGCCGGGTGTCTGCTGCGATCGAGGGATCACGCGGCGAAGTCTAGACGTCGCCGCAGACCCCCTTGCGCGCAACCCGCTCGTCTCCGGCCCGCGCCTCAGTCCGGGCGCTCCCCAGCTCGCCGCGCCAGGCGCTCCCAGACCCCTCAGGCCGGCCGCTCGTAGATCCGGTAGCGCTTGACGACGCGTGCGCCCATCGCTTCCATGCCGCGGTTCATCGCCGTGTTGGTCTCGAGGATCCAACCCATCTCGCCACCCGTCTGCGGCCTCCTTTCGGCGGCGTTGAAGTGCTCGACGTACAGACGCGCCGCGACCCCTGTGTGCTGGTACTCGGGCTTCACGCCGAGGAAGCCCACGCGGACGCGGTTAATCGTGCGGCCCTTGTTCAGGAAGTACCACCAGCCGAGGGGAAGCAGCCTGCCCTTCATCTTGGCGAGCACCTGGTTGACGTCCGGGACCGTGATCGCCATGGCCACGACCTCGCCGGTGTCTTCGCGCTCGGCGATCATGAACCAGTGCTTGTCGAAGACGAGCTGCAGCTCCTGCGCGTAGGCGTCGAGGTCCTTCTTCGAGTACGGCACGAAGTCCCAGTTCTTCGACCACGCGGAGTTGTAGACCTCGGCGAAGGCGTCCATGTCTTTGCGCAGCTGCCAGCGGCGCATCGGGCGCACGCGGATGCCGTGCTCGCGCTGAACCTTCTCGGCCAGCTCGAAGATCACGGGCAGCACGCTCGCGCGACCTGAGACCTCCAGGTTCCACATCAGCAGGTCGATCGCCTTGGCCATCCCAGCCTGCTCGAGGCGTTCGGGGTAGTAGGGCGGGTTCCATGGCTGCAGGACCATCGGGCGCAGATCGAAGCCCTCGACCAGCACGCCGCTCTCGTCGTTCATCGCGAAGCTCGCTGGGCCGACGGTGAGCTCGCAGCCGCGCGCCCGATGCCACGCCGCCGCCGTGTCGAGCAGCGCCTGCACGACCTCGAGGTCGTCCTCGAACTCGAGAAACCCGAACCAGCCCCAGCTCTTCTTCTGGTAGTCGTTGAAGGCGTGGTTGATCTGGGCGCTGATGCGCCCCACCACGCGGCCGTCGCGGCGAGCGAGGAAGTACTCGGCCTCGCCGTGGCTGAAGAACGCGTTCATGCGCCTGTTGAGGAAGATGCGACGCTCGAGCTTCAGCGGCGGCACCCAGAGGGGATGGTTAGCATGCAGGCGAAAGGGAAGGTCGATGAACTCCCTCAGCTCGCGTCCGCCCGCGACCGCTTGGACTTCGACACTCACCGGCGCGCACCCTACATGCCCACATCGATCGACGTCTTCGCAAAGGTCCGCGGCCACGAGCGCGAACAGGTCCTGCGCGCCGCCACCGAAGCGGGCGTGCTTCCCTACTTCCACGTGCTCACCTCGCCGGCGATGCCGATCGTCGAGATGGAGGGCGCGCAGCGGATCATGCTCGGCTCGAACAACTACCTCGGGCTGACCGCCGACGAGCGCGTGCTGAAGGGAGCCGAGGACGCCCTCCATCGCTATGGCACCGGGCTCACCGGCTCGCGGCTGCTCAACGGCACGATCCCCCTGCACCTCGCGCTCGAGCGGGAGATCGCGGAATGGATGGACACGGAGGACGCGATCGTGTTCACGACCGGCCACCAGGCCAACGTGGGGACGCTCGGCACCCTGCTCGGGCAGGGCGACACGGTGGTCGTGGACTCGGGCGACCACGCCTCGATCCTCGACGGCTGCCTGCTCTCGCGCGCGAAGATGCGCCCCTTCCGCCACAACCGGCTCGACAAGCTCGAGCGTGCGCTCGAGCGCGCCCAGGGCGACGGCGGCGGAGTGCTGGTCGTCGTCGACGGCGTCTTCTCGATGGAGGGCGACATCGCGCCGCTGCCCGACATCTGCGCGCTGTGCGACTCCTACGGCGCGCGCCTGATGGTCGACGAGGCGCACGCCGCGGGCGTGCTCGGGACGCGCGGTGCGGGTACCGCGGAACTGCTCGGCGTGGCCGATCGCGTCGACCTGCGCGTGGGCACTTTCTCGAAGTCGCTCGCCGCCTGCGGCGGCTTCGTCGCCGGCTCACACGAGGTGATCGAGTACCTGCGCATCTCCTCGCGCGCGTTCCTGTTCACCGCCTCGGCCGTGCCCGCCGCCGTCGGAGCGGCGCTTGCGGCGCTGCGAGTGCTGCGATCCGAGGATGGTCCTGCGCTGTTCGCAAGCGTGCTCGAGAACGCTGCGCGCCTGCGCGACGGCCTGGACGCGCTTGGCTTCGCCGTCGTCTCGCCGCAGGTGCTGCCGGCGGATTGGGATCTCCAGCGGCACGCCCCGGGGCTGCGCGCCAGCGAGGCCGGCACGAGCGGGTCCTACTCGATCGTCACCCCGATCGTGCCCGTGCTCGTGGGCGACGACTGGAAGGCCGCGCTGCTCTGGCGCGCGCTCTATGACGCCGGCGTGTTCGTGAACACGGCGCTGCACCCGGCCGTGCCGCCGGGCGGAGCGCTGCTTCGCACGAGCGTCATGGCCACCCACGACGCCGTCACGATCGACCGCGCGCTGGAGGCCTTCGCGCGCGTCAAGCGCGATTTCGAGCTCGAGCACGGGCCCCTGCCGGGCCCGCGCGAGCGCTGAGCCGCGATCGGTCACGGCGCCCGACTTGTCCAAATCTTCACAAGTCCGGCGAACAACGAAAAAGATCGCTTCTAGCGTACGAACCGAATCTCGGCCGGTTGACCGCGAGCCCTGACCTCGCGTAGCTTCCAGGAGCGCTCTGCACGGTCGTTTCGAGGTTCGCCTCACACAAAGGCTATCTGCCGGGGGGACGAGAGTCGTGGGCATCCGCGCCGCAACCGCGGATGGATCACGTGGCCGTGGGGTGCGCAAACCGTCAACAAAATTCGAGCAATGTTGCCGAGCGGGCGAAGGTGGCTCGAGCGGCGACGGGGAGAGTTTCGACGATGAACGCGACAGCGACGATTGCCCCTGCCGGTCCCCAGTACATGCGCGCGCTTGAACGCGCCAACCAGGTCCGTCTCGCCCGCGCGGAGCTCAAGCGCCGCGTGGCAACCGGCGAGATCGAGGTCGCAGACGTGATCCTCGAATGCCCCTGGGAGGCCGAGAGCATGGCTGTCGCCGACCTGCTGATGAGCCAGCGCCGCTGGGGCCAGACCCGCTGCCGCAAGTTCCTCGCGCAGATCCCGATGTCGGAGAAGAAGCCGGTCGGCTCGATGACCGACCGTCAGCGGCGAACGCTCGCCGCGATGCTCCGTGCCGCCGAGCGGGGCCGCGCCTGGAGCGCAACCCCCTGGGTAACGGACACCCTGACGAGAGCTTGAGCTGCCACCAGCCGGCCAGCATGCCGATCAGGCCGAGGCGCGGACGCACCTCCCAGACGCCGCAGCCACCCTGGCCGAGCTCGCCGACGGGCAGGCGCACGAACCTGTAGCGGCCCGGTTCGAGCTTCATTCGCCGCAGCTGCTCGCGCGCGCGCCGCTCATGGTCGGCGCGCGCGCTGGCGAGTGCCGTTAGCTCCTGCACGCGGGCGGCTAGTCGATCGCGGAGTTGCTCGAGCTCGGCGAGGCCGAGCAGCGTCGGGCCGCCGGCGGCCTGCGGCGCCGGTGCTATCGGCGCGATGTGCGGAAAGCCGCTCGCGACGATGCGCGAGAGCTCACGCTCGAGCCTCGCGATCTGCGAGCGAAGCGAGGCCCTGGCCGCGCGCTGCGCGTGCGCGCAGTCGCGGGCCTCCGCGCCGCCGAGGCCATCGAGAACCGTTCCCAGCCCGGCGGCCGCGCTCGGCTCCACTCGGGGGGATGCCCCCCGATCGATCAGCTGCTGCTCACGCTGCGACAATCCGTCTCCTCTCGGCGGACCGGGAGCAGAGTCTACCAGCGGCCTGCGCTCCTCCGCGCCGCATGCGGGCACGCACGAGGGCGTTCGGGCCCGCCGCCTGCTGGGCGCGCCGCGTGCGGGGCACGATCACTGGTGTTCGAGAGCCGCCTGCGCGGACCACAGCGACTCTTCGGCGTAGAGAGTCGGCACCCCCGCGACCTGGACGGCGAACAGGGTCAGCTCGCGGCTGACGGGCGCGGGCGCATGCCCCGGGGCGATGTCGCCGAACAACACCGCCAGCGCCGAGGTGGCGTCGGCGACGACGAGGCGCCCCTGCGGGAGCGGCGGCGACTGCGCGGAGCGTCCCAGCGGCTCACCGTCGAGGCTCGTGCGGATCCCGAGCGGCCCCTGCAGCGACTCGGCATCGAGCGCCCATACGGGCACGCCGGTGTCGAGCAGAGCGATCAGGAGAACGTCGTCGAGCAGGCCGCCGCTGGGAAAGCCGCCACGTAGCATGCGCTCCAGCACCGCGGCTTCGATCGGCGTGCGCTCGACGTCGGGGTCCATACCGATCTGCCTGAAGAACACGCGGTATGCCGCCGGCACGGGCTCGCGTCGCAGCGCGACGGCGCGGCCGCCGCGTACGCGGCTGGACATCGACCGCAGGCGCGCCTCTATGTCCGGCGGCGAGTCCCCCGTGAGGCGACCGCGTCGGCGCACGTTGACCGCGCAGCTCAGCAGCCGCAACGCCGGCAGCTCGGCCTGTACCTCGCTCGCGCACCAGCCCACGGCCGCCAGATCACCGGGAGCGCTCGCCGCTCCCAGGCGGTCGTCGGGCGTCCGCGCAGAGGTCATCCGGCCGTTCCCCGCCATCCGTGCGCGTAGGCCGCGGCGAGCAGCGAGCCGACGCGCGCCCGCAGCACCGCAGGCGGGGGGCGCGCGAGCAGCGCGTGGCTCTGGACGACGCCACCGGGGAGCGCGAACGTCACCTGCGGACAGCTCGCGACTTTGTAGAGGGCAGCGAGCGCGCCGTCGGAGTCGATGCCGACGGGGAACGTCAGCCGGCGTGAGCGAACGAGCTTGCGCAGTTCGGAGCGTCCACCCCTGATCGCCACGGCGGCGAAGTGAACGCTCGGGTAGGCGACCGTGAGGGCCTGCATGTCGCTGAGGATCTGCGGACAGGAGCCGCCGTTGACGAACAGCGCGAGCACGAGCGGCGCCGCTTCGTAGAGCTCGCAGACGTTGAGGATCTTCGGCCCGCGCAGCTCGCAGGCCGGAACGCGGCCCGCGGAGCCCTGGTCGGGTCGCGTGGCGATATCCGCATCGCCGCTGAGGTCCGAGGACGCGAGCGGCACGGCGAACGGCGGCACCGCGGCTCCGGGGGGCACTCCGCCGACGCCGTTCGGCTTCGTCACGATCGTGTTGATCGTGATCAGCGCGAGGATCAGCAGCGCGAGCAGGCCGACGTAGCGCCCGTAGTGCCGCGTCGGGACCGCCACTTGCCCCGCCTGCGGGCGCTCGCGCTCATCGTCTACGCCGCCGTCCGACCCCCTCTGGCGCTCAGGCGGGCTCATGGCTTTCCGAGGCGGCCCGCCGCGGCCATGGCGCGCGCCCGCGCGTGCGGATCAGCGGCCAACGCAGCCTCGCCCGCTGGTCGCGTTCGGCGATCACCAGCACCGCCGGCAGCGCGATCAGCACGCCGAGCAGCGACACGCTCAGGTCAACGACGGTGACGAGGCCGAAGTCGCGCAACATGCGGATGTCAGAGAGCGCGAGCACGCCGAAGCCCGCTATCGCGGTGACGCCCGAGGCGCCCAGCGCCGCGCCGGTGCGCGCGTAGCTGCGCCGCAGCGCCGAGACCGTGTCGAAGCCGGCCAGGCGCTCCTGACGATGGCGCTCGGAGAGCAGCACGCTGAACTCCGTCGAGATCGCGATCACGAGCGCGCCGAGCGTGGCCGACATGGGGTTCAGCGGCACGCGCAGGGCGAACAGCACGAGCGCGGACCAGCCGGTGGCGAGCGCGATCGGCACGAGCGGCGTGAGCGCGCGCCGGCGGTCGCCGCGAAAGGCGATCAGCAGCACGAGCGCGACCAGCGCGAGACCGACCAGCAGCGTCGCCATCCGCCGCCACGGGTCCGCGACCTGCGAGCCCGACTGGGCGGCGAGCACGGGCAGGCCCACGAGGCTGGCGCTCACGCCCGCGGGCGGATGCAGCCGAGCACGCATGACTTCGATCAGCTGTTGCTGCTGCTGGAGGCTCATCGCGCGGATGCCGAAGGCGAGCGTGGCGGTCTGACGATCGGGCGTGACGACGTCCTGGGAGAAGTAGGGCGGGATCGCGCTCAGCAGCGCGTCGACCTCGGTCGCGGTGAGCCCGGGCGCCGACCCGCCGCCCGGGAGCCGGAAGAGGTCTGGCAGCGAGAATGCGGGGCACAGGCGCGCGCGCCCGCAGCCACGATTCGCGCTGTAGCCGAAGCGAGCGAGCAGCCCGCTCTCGTAGGAGCTCATCCATTCGATCGTCGCCGGCGAGGTCACGTCGCGGGCGCTCACGAGCAGGTCGATTTCGCCCCCTACGCCGCTGGTCCGCTCGAGCACGTTGAGTCCCCTCAGCGAGGACAGGTTCTGCGGCACGAGCTTCGTGATGTCGGTCTGCACCGAGGTCTGCGTATCGAGCCCCCAGCCGAGCACGGCGAGCGCCAGCCCGACGCAGAGCACGCGCTCGGGGCGGCGCACCGACGCACCCAGCGCCACGCCCGCCACCGAGCGGGTGAGCGGGTTCTCTCGCAGCAGCTCGCCGGCGCCGCGCCAGGCGGCGGCGAGGCGGGCGAGGGCCGCGCCGCTTCGCCGGCCTCTTGGCGCGGCGGGTGCGGGCGGCAAGGCCATCGCCGCGGCCCCCACGGTTAGCGTGCAGGCGAGCGCGAGCGCGACTCCGACGACGAGCAGGATGCCGAACCCGCGCACCATCGGCACGGGTGAGAGCAGCAGCGCGAGCATCGCGGCCGCACTGGCGGCTCCCGCGGTCACGATAGTCGCTCCGCCCGCGCCCGCCGCGGCGGCGATCGTGGAGACCGGTGTGCCCGTCGTCGGTGGCGCCGCGGCGAGACCGGTGCCCGATGGTGCCGGTTCTCGCTCGGATGCCGCGGCCTCGGCGACGCGCGACTGGAATTGGATCGCGTAGTCGACGGCGAGGCCGACGAGCACCGGCAGAACTGCGATCGAGGCCATCGTCAGGGAGGCTCCGACGAGCGAGAGGGCGCCGAACGTGAGCGCCGTGGACAGCAGCGCGAGGGCGAGCGGAAGCAACCGCGGGCGCACGGTGAAGACGAGGCCGAGCGCCGCGGCCATCACGAGCACGACGGCAACCATCAGCAGCTCGACCGCGTGGCCGATCGCGGCGACCAGGTCCGAGACGATCACGGGAACCCCGGTCACTAGGTAGCTCTCCCCGTTGACGAGGTGCCATTGGCTCATGCCGACTGCCTGGCGGATCAGCGCGATCGTGTTTCTGCGCTGCGCTTCGGTGAGGCCTGCGCGCATGCGCACCGACACGAGCGCCGAGCTCGAGCTCGGGAAGAGGTAGGCGAAGCGCTGCTTGGGCGTGCCCGCCGGCTTGGTCGAGTCGAACACGAGCGCCGAGACGAAGTCGGCGTTTTCGATGCTCGGGCGCGACGTCAGCCCATACTGCAGGGCAAGCGTCACGAGACCCTCCTGGAAGCGCGCGATCGTTATGCGGCCGGCCTGCTTGGAGAGCGTGCGCGCCTGCGCCCCCCCGAGCCCGCGCGCGAGCGCGGCCTGATAGACGACGCGTTCGGCTTCCCTCGCCTGGCTCTCGGCCTGGCGCGTCTGCGTCGTGAGCTGTTCGTTGATCTGGTTGGCGGCCTCGTTGATGAACGTGCCCGGTCCGAATACGACCTTCACCGTATGCGCACGGGCGAGCTTGCCGCACGGCCCGTCCACGCCGCCCTCCTGCGCCAGCGCCTGCGCGGGCACGTTGCCAGAGAGGCAGCCCTCCAGGCCGAGCAGACGCACGAGGTCGGAGCTGAGCACGAGCTTCTGCAGGTTGCCCTGCACGAGCACCTCGACCGGCTCTTCGCCGAAGCGCTGGTAGTAGCGCTGCGTGGCGCGGTACTGGCCGCTGGAGCTCGAGACGAACGTGCTCGTGGCTGCGCTCGCATGCAGCCGCAGGGCGAGCGCCGCGGCGGCGATGCCGAGGATCAGCGCGGCCAGCAGCACGACCCGCGGGCGCGCCGCAGCGCCGCCGGCCAGCCGCGAGAGGAACCGCGAGGTGCTCACTCCATACCGAGCGGCCCGGCTGACTCACCGGAGAGGAACTGGCGCACGAACGGGTTTTCGGACGCGAACAGCTCCTGCGCCGGTCCCGACTCGACGATGCGCCCCTTCCACAGCACGGAGATGTGCTCGGCCACGCGCCGAGCGCTCATGATGTCGTGCGTGATCACCACGTAGCAGCCGCCGTGCTCGGCGTGGACCTCCTTGATCAGCTCGCACAGCAGCGCGGTGCGGACCGGATCGAGGCCCGAGTCCGGCTCGTCGAAGAGGACGATCTCGGGTTCGAGCACGAGCGCGCGCGCGAAGCCGGCGCGCTTGCGCATGCCGCCCGAGAGCTCGTTGGGCATCTTCTCGCCCGCGTCTCCGAGGCCCACCTCGCGCATCCTGCGGTTGACGATCTCGGCGATCTCCTCCTCGCCCTTCTCGGTGTGCTGGCGCAGCGGGAAGGCGATGTTGTCGTAGAGCTTCATCGACCCGAACAGGGCGCCGTCCTGGAACAGCACGCCGAACTTCTTGCGCATCTCGAACAGCGCCGCGTCGGGCAGGCTCGGCACCGACACGCCATGCACGAGCACGTCCCCCTCGTCCGGGTAGAGCAGGCCGACGATGTGCTTGATGCAGACCGACTTGCCGGTGCCCGAAGGGCCGATGATCATCGAGATCTTGTTCTCAGGCAGCGCCATGTTCAGCCCCCGCAGGACGTGGTTGCGCCCGAACGACTTGTGCACGTCGACGAACTCGATCGCGTCCGGCACGTCGCTGTGGTGGATCGTCCCGCGGTGGAACTGGAACTCGTCGCGCTCGGCGCCGCCCATGCCGCCGTTTGCGCCGTCGCGCAGCTCGTCGCGCTCGGCCGTCTCCTGCGCTTGCTGCTGCTCGCTCATGGGCTCACCCGCCGATCGGCGCGCGCGGGTTGGCGCCCCAGAAGATCTGGGTGCCGAGCATCCCGATGACGTGCACAAGGACGATGTTGAGCACCATCGACTTGGCCGTGGCCCGGCCCACCCCTACGGGGCCTCCGCTCGCGTTGTAGCCGTAGTAACACGCAACGAGCACGATAGCCGTCGCCATGAACATCGCCTTGATGAGGCTGTATAAGAAGTCCGGCGGATTCTGGAACTGCCAGAAGATCAGGAAGTAGCCGCCCGAGGAGACGTAGCCGATCTGCAGCACCACGGCGATGTAGGAGGCAAGGAACGCGGCGCCGATGCCGCCGATGTACATGAACGGAAGCACCAGCCAGGCGGCCAGCAGACGGGTCGCGCAGAGGAACGTCATCGAGTTGATGCCCATCACCTCGAGGGCGTCGATCTCGTCGGAGATGCGCATCGCGCCCAGCTCGGCCACGATCCCCGTGCCGACCTTCGCCGACATCATGTAGCCGAACGCGTAGGGCGTGATCTCTCGCAGATCGCACCAGGCGGTGAACACGCCCGAGTACGCCGGAGCGCCCTGGGCGGCGGTGAAGTAGGCGCCCTCGATCCCGCACTGCAGGCCGAGGATGAACATCAGCGTCCAGATGATCGCCGTCGAGCCCACGATCAGGATCCCGCACTGGCGCAGCGACTCCCCGAAGAACCGGAACACCCGCAGCCCGTAGACGTCACGGACGATCTCCCCCGTGAAGCGCCCGATTTCACCCGATGCGGCGAGCCATTCCCGCGGCAGCGCGAGCCATTCGTTCATTACTTGATCACCAGGATCTGCGGGTGCGTGGCCAGCAGCGTCTGCGTGAAGACGTAGTCGAAGGAGAAGATCGCCGTGAACGCGAGCACGACGGCCTCGTTGACCGCGCGGCCCACGCCCTCGGCGCCGCCGGAGGCGGACATGCCCTTGTAGCAGCAGACGATCGCGATGATCGCGCCGTAGATCGTCGTCTTCAGGACCGAGCCCCACAGATCGGTGGTGGAGGCGTTGGCGAACAGCGTCGCCCAGAACGGCCCGAGCGGCTGCCCGTTGACGAGCTCGGCGATGATCCCGCCGAAGATCCCGAACAGCAGCGCGTAGATGTCAAACAGGCCTGTCACGACCATCAGGGCCAGGAAGCGCGGCACGACGAGGTTCTTGACGGGGTCCACGCCCAGCACCTGCAGAGCGTCGAGCTCCTCGCGGACCTTGCGCGCGCCGAGGTCGGCGGTGATCGCGGTGCCGGCCACGCCGGCCAGCACGATCGCGGTGACACTGGGCCCGATCTCGCGCACCGCGCCGAGCACGAAGAAGCCGCCGAGACGGTCCAGCGCGCCGAAGATCGTGAGGAAGTTGGCCGCCTGCAGCCCTGGCGCCGCGTAGCAGATGCAGACCGTCGAGACGAGCAGCGGAAACCAGCAGAGCCGCAGCGCGAAGAGAAACTGCGAGACGAACTCGCCGCCGTAGGGGTACGGAGGCCGCAGCGCCGACCAGATCGTCTTACCCGCGAGGATCATCATGTCCCCGATTTCCTCGAGGAGGTTCCTCGTCGGGAAATACGCCCGTTCGGCTACGCTGCGAACCATCTCGGCTTACCCCTCCTCGGGTGGCGCGATCGATGCGCTGAGAACTCTACGACATGCGCACGCGGTGCGCCATCGGCAACCGGCGAGGCAGAGGCCCAACCGCGCCTTCCCAGCCAGGCCCGCTGGTATCGTGGCGCGATCGTGAGGGGTGGGAGGAGAGTCCTCGCTGCGATCGCGCATCGCCCCGGCGAGCGAGCCGGCGCGGCGCGGCGTTCGACGCGCGCGCATGCGACCGTCGCCGGCCTTCTCGCGTGCGCCCTGATCGCGGGCTGCGGGGGCACGCGCCAGGACGCGCACGAATCGTCGGCGACGTTCCCCCTCGAAGTGCTCCACGCGAGCTTCCCCAGCGGCCAGTCGATCGCCCGGCCGGCGACGATGGTGATCGCGGTGCGCAACGGCGGCCTGCGCACGGTGCCGAACGTCGCGGTCACCGTGGACTCGTTCAGCTACGCCTCCAACTACCCCGAACTGGCCGCCAACAGGAGGCCCGTGTGGGTGATCGAACGCGGCCCAGGGCTGCGGGCGAACCCGCCGGTCGAAAGCGAGGAGGTCAGCCAGGGCGGCAGCGGGCAGACGGCCTACGTCGACACCTGGGCGCTCGGGCCGCTCGCTCCCGGCCGCATCCGGATCTTCAGCTGGCACGTAGTCGCCGTCAAGCCTGGCGTGCACGTGGTGCACTACAGCGTCGCGGCGGGGCTCGCCGGGAAGACCAAGGCGCGGGCCACTCGCGGCGCGCTCCAGGGCCGCTTCGCCGTTTACATCGCCGGAGTTCCGCCGCGCACCTACGTCGACCCGAACACCGGCAAGGTCGTGACGGGCAGCGCGCCGCCCCCGCCCGCACCGTAGCCCTCCCGCACAGGGCGAAGAGCCATGTTCGGCGGCTTGCAGAGGCCGGCGTTTGGCCGCCTGTCGAAATCGCCTTGCGCCGATTTCGCCACGCGGTCAAGCACCGCGGGCTGGCTTCGGAATACGATGCCATCGTTCCGCACGGTGGTTCGCGTGTGTGCGGCTTCGGCTGGCTCGGCCGCGGCGCTCCAGGCGCGATCGGGCGGGAGATTCGTGCCGGCCCCCGACCAGCCGAGAAGGAGCAAGCCGCATATGTCCGCGCCATCGAAGCAGACCGCAATCCGCGATCTCGTCGTGAGCGACGAGCCTCTCACGATTGGCAGGTTCGCCGACAAGAGCGATCCGGGCGCGGCGGACGTGCTGGCGATGGCGGACAAGTTCGGGGTGCGCATGGTCGACTTCAAGTTCACAGACGTCCCCGGCACCTGGCAGCACATGACGCTCTCGATCAGCGGCCTCGACGAAGATTCCTTCAGCGACGGACTCGGCTTCGACGGCTCGTCGATCCGCGGCTTCCAGCAGATCTCCGAGTCGGACATGCTGCTGATGCCCGATCCCGCGACGACCGCGATCGACCCCTTCTACGACGAGCCGACGCTGTCGATCATCTGCAACGTCGTCGACCCGATCACGCGCGAGACCTACTCCCGCGATCCGCGCTACGTCGCACAGAAGGCCGAGCTACATCTGCAGCAGAGCGGCCTGGCCGACACCGCCTACTTCGGCCCCGAGGCGGAGTTCTACGTCTTCGACCACGTCGCCTTCGACCAGCAGCCGCACATGGCCTACTACGAGGTCGACACCGCGGAGGCCTATTGGAACCGGGGCTCGGGCTTCGGCGTGCGGAGCGAGAACCCCAACGTCGGCCATCATCCGCGCACACAGGAGGGCTACTTCCCGACCCCGCCGCTGGACACGCTCGGGGACCTGCGGGCGTTGATGGTGATGACGTTGGAGGCGCTCGGCGTGGAATGCGAGTTCCACCACCACGAGGTCGGAGGCCCCGGCCAGGGAGAGATCGACCTGCGCTTCCGGCCCCTCTTGCAGATGGCAGACGCCCTGATGCTGCACAAGTACGTCGTCAAGAACGTCGCCCGCGCCGCTGGCAAGAGCGCGACGTTCCTACCCAAGCCGATCTTCGAGGAGAACGGCTCGGGAATGCACGTTCATCAGTCGCTGTGGAAGAACGGGGCGACGTTGATGTTCGACGAGAACGGCTACGCCCTGCTCAGCGACCTCGCGCTCAGCTACGTGGCAGGCGTGCTCGAGCACGGCCGCGCGCTGATGGCCTTCTGTGCGCCGACCGTCAACAGCTACCGGAGGCTGGTACCGGGGTACGAGGCGCCGGTCAACCTCGTGCACTCGCAGCGCAACCGCTCGGCCGCGGTGAGGATCCCCATGTACCTGGCATCGCCGAAGGCCAAGCGCATCGAGTTCCGACCGCCCGACCCGCTGACCAACCCCTACCTTGGCTTCTCCGCTCTGCTGATGGCCGGCCTGGACGGGATCAAACGGGGGCTGAAGCCGGGTGCGCCTGTCGACACCGATCTGTTCGACCTCCCCGCAGAGGAGCTCGCGAAGATCGCGAACGTCCCGGGGTCGCTCGGCGAGGCGATGGACGCGCTGGCATCTGACCACGCGTTCCTACTCGATGGCGGGGTTTTCACCCAGGACCTGATCGAGGAGTGGATCTCCTACAAGCGCGCAGAGGCCAAGGAGCTGGACCTGCGCCCACACCCCTGGGAGTTCGTCCAGTCCTACGACGGATGAGCGCCTGCAGCCGCGATTTTCATCACGACGGCTGAGCGTTTCAGCCGCGATTCCCAAGGAGGATTCGACCACGCTATGCCCCCCAAGATCCGACAGCAGAACGTCACCGCCGCGCAGTGGAGCGCAAACGGAGCCGCGCTCGGCTCGCTCGACCTCACCCTGCCGGGCAACCAGCTGTTCGGCGAGAACGTGTTCTCCCCGGCTGTGCAGCGCGTGCGCCTGCCAAAGCACGTCTACAAGGCCCTGCAGCGCACGCTCGCGCGCGGCGAGGCGCTCGACACCTCGCTCGCCGACGCGGTGGCGGTGGCGATGAAGGATTGGGCGATGGAGCACGGCGCGACCCACTACACGCACTGGTTCCAGCCGCTGACGGGCTCGACCGCCGAGAAGCACGACTCCTTCTACGCGCCCGCGGGCGACGGCACGGCGATCGCCGAGTTCTCCGGCAAGGAGCTGATCCAGGGCGAGCCGGACGCATCCTCGTTCCCCACCGGCGGCATCCGGGCGACGTTCGAGGCGCGCGGCTACACCGCCTGGGACCCGACCTCGCCCGCCTTCATCCTCGAGAACGCCAACGGCGCGCTGCTGTGCATCCCGACGGCGTTCACGTCCTGGACGGGCGAGGCGCTCGATCACAAGATCCCGCTGCTGCGCTCGATGGATGCCCTCTCGGGTGCCGCGATCGGCGCGCTGGAGCTGCTCGGCGAGAACGAAGCCAAGCGCGTGTTCACGACGATCGGCTGCGAGCAGGAGTACTTCCTGATCGACGAGCAGTACTTCTTCGAACGGCCCGACCTGCTCACGACCGGGCGCACGCTGTTCGGCGCCAAGCCGCCGAAGGGCCACGAGCTCGACGACCACTACTTCGGGTCGATCCCGGAGCGCATCCTCGCCTACATGCTCGACACCGAGCGCGAGCTCGCAAAGCTCGGCGTCCCGGTCAAGACGCGCCACAACGAGGTCGCGCCGAACCAGTACGAGATCGCGCCGATCTTCGAGAACTCCAACGTGGGCGCCGACCACCAGATGCTCACGATGCAGGTGATGCAGAACACCGCCCGTCGCTATGGGCTGGTGTGCCTGCTGCACGAGAAGCCGTTCGCCGGCGTCAACGGCTCGGGCAAGCACAACAACTGGTCGATGGGCACCGACAACGGGCTCAACCTGCTCGACCCGGGTGACACCCCGCACGAGAACCTGCTGTTCCTGTTCTTCTGCACGGCGGTGATCCAGGCTGTCAACAAGCACCAGGCGCTGCTGCGCGCGTCGATCGCGAGCGCCGGCCAGGACCACCGCCTCGGCGCCAACGAGGCGCCGCCGGCGATCATCTCGATCTTCCTCGGCGACGAGCTGCAGAAGGTCTACGCGGCGATCGAAACGGGCAAGGCGCAGAGCTCCAAGCCCGGCTCGTTCCTCGGCCTGGGCACCCCGGTGCTCCCGGCCCTGCCGCTCCACGGCGGCGACCGCAATCGCACGAGCCCGTTTGCGTTCACCGGTCAGAAGTTCGAGTTCCGGGCGCTCGGCTCGAGCTCCTCACCGGCGTTCCCGAACACCGTCCTCAACACGATCGTCGCGGAGGCGATCGACGATCTCGCCGGCAAGCTGCGCACCGCCCTGAAAGCCTCGGGCGCGACGCTCGAGAAGGCGCTCGCGAAAGTCGTCAAGGACAGTTGGGCCGCCAACAAGCAGATCGTCTTCGACGGCGACAACTACTCCGAGGAGTGGCACCGCGAAGCCGAGAAGCGCGGCCTGTCCAACCTCCGCACGACACCCGACGCGCTTCCGTGGCTCACCGAGAAAGGCACCGTCGCACTGTTCAAGAAATACAAGGTG
>Ga0209040_10001879_pt1 | contig 16614 bp, 16 predicted proteins | sample BogFormECP12_OM3_FD_188240 | JGI IMG/M metagenome (GOLD analysis project Ga0209040, IMG submission 188240) | Bog forest soil microbial communities from Calvert Island, British Columbia, Canada - ECP12_OM3 (SPAdes) (version 2) | ecosystem: Environmental > Aquatic > Freshwater > Wetlands > Bog ...
ACCCGAACGCTCTACGACGAAACCACGGCCTGGTCACACCCGCGCTCAAGATCAAGACGCCGCTGCTTGACATCCAAACTCCTGGGATGTCTGGGCGGCCATGGATCCGGCGACCCCGAGGAACACCTTGACCGGTTCGGATGCCTCGAACGAGCGGTGGGTGAAGTACCGGTGCAGGCCGGCTTCCACGCCCAGCGAGGTGATCACGAACATGACCACGAACAACACCACGTCGGTCGCGGTCAACCCGTCGTACAGCGCGTACGCGACGGCGCCGATCGTTCCCAGCGTCGGCAGGCCAACAGTCAGATAGGCGAGACGAGAGGCAAACACGTCTCGTTCGCTGTCTCGCGGGGTGCCGGAGGTCCGGGGGATCCCCGAGACCCGGGGGATCGCAGAATCCGTGCTCATCCCGCGCACTCCTGTATCGTTCGCCGGTCCGCGTGAATCACCGTCACCTCGCCCGATTGGAACATCCGCCGGGCTTCCTGCCGGCGGACCTTCCCGCTCGTCGTGGTGGGGATGGTTCGCTTCGCGCACAGGTGGACGTCGGGCCCGATGCCGAACTCTGCTGTCACGCTGGTGCGGATCGCCTCGGCGATCGTCGCGAACTCGTCGGCCGGGTCTTCCGGGTCTGCGCGCTGAACGGCCTCGGCCAGCACGACAAGTCGTTCGGAACCCTCGCGGGGCACGGAGAACGCCACGGACTTGCGGACCGTCGGAGCCGCGCGGCCGACCGCTGCCTCGACGTCCTGCGGGTAGATGTTGCGGGCGTTGACGATGATGAGGTCCTTGATCCGGCCGGTGATGAAGAGCTCGCCGCCATGGACAAACCCCAGATCACCCGTGCGCAGGTAACGACGCCCGTCACCGGGGAGTCGGGCGTGAAACACCTCGCGAGTCAATGCCTCCCGGTTGTAATAGCCGGCGGCCACACTTCGGCCGGAAACCCAAATCTCACCGGTCGCGCCGTCGGGCAGGGCCAACCCGCTGGTGGGGTCGACGATCCGGACCGTGTGCTCGCTGTCGATGTCGCCGCAGCTGACGAGCGAGCGACCAGCAGCGTCCGAGCCATCCGGCTGCGGATCTCGCTCGGTGCGCCACCGGGTTCCCCGCCGCTTGCCGGCGATGAACAGCGTCGCCTCAGCCATCCCGTAGCACGGAATCATCGCCTTCGGGTTGAATCTCAGCGCTAGCGCCGCGTTTTCGAACTGTGTCAAGGTGTCGATGCTGACCGGCTCGGCGCCGCAGTACCACTCGGTGAGGCTCGACAGGTCCAGGCCCTCAGCCTCGCCGGCGTTGATCGCATCCACCAGCATGTCGAGCGAGAAGTTGGGTCCGACGGCGCTGATCGCCCGGTAGTCGGAGATCGCCTTGAGCCAGAGCCGGGGGTCCTGGATGAAGTTCAGCGGTGACATCAACACGAGCGACCAGCCGTAGTAGCAGGCCAGCAGGATCGTGCCCATCAGGCCCATGTCGTGGTAGGGCGGCAACCAGGACATGATGACCCGGTCCGCGTTCGGACCCATGTTGCGCATGATCGCTTGGCAGTTGCTCGACAGGTTGTCGTGGGTGAGGCAGACACCCTTGGGGCTCCCGGTCGAGCCGGAGGTGTACTGGATCAGCGCGAGGTCATCCGGGCGGATCGACACGGCGGGGGCTGCGACGGCCTTGGCGGCGGCAGACGTCAGATCCTCCGGGTAGCAGATCGCCGGGTCGAGGCCCGCGGGTCGGAGGCGCCCCTGCAGGGTCTCCATCGTCGTGCCGAACATCGAGTCGATGATGATCGCGTCGGGCGCGCAGTCAACGGTGATGGCGTGGAACCTGTCCAGCTCCCTGGGCCGCAACGGTGGAAAGCACGGCACCGGGACGGCCCCGAGCCGCATGATGCCGAGCAACGCCGCGATGAATTCCAGGCTGGGATTGGCGGCCAGCACGACGCGGGAGCCGGGCCGGATTCCCCGGGCCGCCAGCGAGGCGGCGAATTCCGCCGTGTGCGCGGCGACGTCGGCGAAGGTCCACCGGATCTCGGTTTCCGAGGTGCCGTCTACCAGAAATATGTACGCAAGGCAGTCGGACGAGGACCTGGCAGCCAGCGCATCGAGGATCGTCGGCGGATGATCACTCACGTTCGGTCCCTCACCCGCCCGCATCCGGGCCCCTGCGGCAACCACGCAGCAACAGAAGCTCTCAACGGGCCCCCTACCCATCAGCTGGCGGAGCATCGACGAAACCTGACGCCCAGGTAATCCCGCGAACTATAACGGCCGCACGGCTAGGGCGCAGGATATTCGCCAGCATTCATACGTCGGTAATATGCTGGCCACATCCGCAGCAGCGACGGAACTCGGGCGGCAACCGATGAGGTCGAAAAAACCTAGTTAGCAATGTGTTTCGTCGGAACGCCGCCAGGGTTTGAAGCCGCTTGAGCTCCGTGTCAAGACCGCGCAGGCGATCTCGTTGCTGGTGGTTCAGGGGTTGCTGGCGTGGCTAATGTCGTGAACTCACGCAGTCGTGGACGCGGACACGTCTTCCGTGCCGGTCTGTCTCGAGACAGGCGGGTCCTGCATGGGTGTGTAGCGAAGCACCGCAGCGATACCGTCGGCCGGGGCGATCCGCTCATCGGTGCGCACCACGGACGCCCCGACGGAAATCGCCATCAGTGGCAGCGCCTCGTCGGCCCGGAGTGTCTTGGCGGGGGAGGCGCCCTGCTGGGACAGCACGTCGGCGGTCGGGGCGACCGTTGTGAGGCCTTCGTCCACGACCACGGTGGCATCGTTGAGCTCGCCCAGAATCAATGTGACGACAGAGCCCTGGCGCAGAGCCGAACAGACGGGCCCGAGCCCCTCGGCGGCCAGACCGGATTGCCGGCCGACCTCAGCGGTGAAGCGCTCTGCCGCGCTGTCGATCGCACTTAGCCGTTGTCGCAGCAGCGTGATGTCGATGGCGCGTTGAATCTCCTCGAAGTCGTATCCGCCGCGTTGGACGCCGATCGGCAGCAACGTCGCACGCGCGCGGACCCATTCCGGCAGCGCTGCCAACAAATCCGCACGTGAACCCGCGTCGCCGACCACAAACACCGCGTCGAACGACGCGTCGTGAACGAGTTCGCTGACACGATCGGCAACGGCACGCAGCTTCGGGTCGCCATACCCGTCGGTTGCGGCTGCTGGCGCCGCTCGCGCGGGGCGACTGTCAGCCGCGACGGTTTCCGAATGCCGCGTGACATCGATGTGAGTGGTGATGAAGGCGCCAGCGGGGTCCACCACCACCAGGAGATAATGCGAGTGTTCGAAACCGTGTTCGATGATTGGGACGATATACGGCAACTCGGACACTCGGACGACCGGCTCGGCGGCCGGCCGGAGCAGGTGCTCGTTCAGTACGACCCCTTTGGGGCCTGCGACCACCGCCCGCCCACCGCGGCCCATCGGCGGACGCAGGTTCATGACGGCGTACTCGATTTCGGTGGTAACCGATTCTTCCGCTCCCTGCCGCTCGAGTTGTTCGCGCAATGCGAGCCAGTTGAGGTCGAGCTGAGCGCCCATGCCGTCGGTGTCTTCCGACTCCGCGAAATACACCGAGACGAAGGGTCCCGGCGTATCGAGCAGCTGACGGAAGCGGTCGGATTCCATAGTGGTCGAATATTTACCCCGACCAGCAAGGTTAGAAACTTGTTTGACGCCGTTTGCTATCCCACGCACTCAGCCGGCGGCGCGTGCGCGGGGCATCTCGGCGGCGATCGTGTCCATCAGCGCGGTGTGGCGTCGGCCCTCGGGGTCCCTGCCGGGCTTGCCGCTGCTGATCAAGCCGGCGGCAAGGCCGCGCTCGGGGTCGGCCCAGATCGCGATGTTGACTAGGCCCAGATGTCCGAACGCGGCCGGCGCATTGCGCCCGAATGGCCCGAACCTGTTCGTCCCGAGGATGAACCCGGTACCCCAGCGAGCCGGCGTCAGCCCCACCGCGAAATCCGGCCGTAGGCGTCGGCATTCGGTCACCGCACTGCGCAGCGTTTCCGGCTGTATCACCCGCACGCCGTCGAGTTCGCCGCCGCGACGCCAAATTTCAGCGAACCGCGACATCTCGTTTGCGGTCGACACGGTGTTCGACGACGGGACAATGTTGGTGAGAAACCGCGGTTTGTTCGTGTAGGGGATCACCTCGTGCACGGTTCCGCCGATCGCCTTACGGAAGATCGCGGCGATCACCGGCGGCAACGGCCGTCCGGTGGCATGACTCGGCGCCACCAATGAGAGGTCTTCTTTGGCGACGCCGAAGTTCGTCCATCGGAAACCCAGCGGGTCGAGGATCTCGGTGGCGAGGATGTCGCGAATTTCCTTACCGGTGGCGGCGTAAATGATCTCCCGCATCAGCGGACCCCAGGTCAACGCATGGTAGATATGCACCGATCCCGGCCGGTACAGCGGCCTTAATTTCCCGAGCATTTCCTGGACGTACTCGTGATCGTCCGCGCGGGTGACGTCCGGCCGCGCTCCGGTGGCGAAGGGGACGCCCGCGCTGTGGGTCATCACGTGCCGGATTGTTGTGCGGTCCTTGCCGTGACTGGTGTAGGTGGGCAGGTATTCGCAGACCCGCTCGTCGAGCGAGAAGTGTCCCCGCTCGACGAGCATGTGCACGACGGTCGCGGTGATGGCTTTGGCCGCGGAGTACACGCAGAACGGCGTGTCCGTCGTGACCGGGACCTTTTCGGCGTCGGGCGGATCGGTCGGCGCACTGCCCCAGCCGTAACCGATCGCGCGGTTGAGCACCACCCGCCCGTGCCGTCGGATGCACAACTGGATCGCGGGGTGCATGCCGGCGTGGTACCAGTGGCGCGCGGCCTGCCAGATGCGCTCGACGGCGGCGCTGTCGATTTCGGAGTGATCTTCTTCACCGATCGCCGTCACGGCGTCCAAGTCGGCCGGGAGGCGGATCTTGCCGTCTCCGGACGCGCGGGTCAGGTTCGCCACCTCCGCGAGGGTACGTGCCGCGGGGTGGCAGCGCATCGGCCTTGGGCGGGGGTGGATCTAGCGTGGTCCTATGACCGGTCGTTCTCGCTATGTCGATGTGATCCTGATCAGCTACGGCATCTACTCGGTCGCTCTTGGGGTGTTCATGATGCTGTTGCCGGTTGCCTTCTTCGACACCCTTGGCGCATTCGGTTCCCGCAACAATCACTACATCTTCGACAATGCGTCGTTTGAGTTGCCGCTCGGCCTGCTGCTGCTGGCTGCCATGCGATGGTGGTCCTGGCGCGTGCCGACGTTGGCCTTCGCCACCGCGCACTGGGGGCTGCACGCGCTCAGCCACATCATCGATACCAATCACCGGGCCGGCGCCTGGGTCGGCTACCTCGAATTCGCCGGGTTGGCGTTATCCACCGTGCTGCTCGCAATTGCGTTGCGCTACAGCCTTAAAGAGAGCTCTAGCGGGCAGCAGCCTATTCCCCGGTGAACTGCGGCGGACGCTTGGCGAACGTGGCCGAGATGCCCTCGGTCAGGTCCTTGGACGGCAGGAACGCCGCGTTCCACGCGGCGACGTAGCGCAGGTTTTCCGAGACGGCGGAGATGCGTTGCTGGTCAAGGACATCCTTGACGCCGTAGACCGCCAGCGGTGGGTTCGCGGCGATCTCGGCGGCGGTCGCATGCGCGGCGGCAAGCGCCCTATCGGCATCCTCGTACACGTCGTTGACCAGTCCGATCTTCTCGGCTCGGGCCGCGTCGATGTCCTTGCCCGTCAACGCCAGTTCCCGCAGGTGCCCGTCGCTCAAGATCAGCGGGAGGCGGGCCAGGCTGCCCATATCGGCGACTATGGCGAGTTTGACTTCCCGCACCGAGAACTTGGCGTCGGCGCTGGCATAGCGGATGTCCACCGCGGAGATCAGGTCGACGGCTCCGCCGATGCACCAGCCGTGCACCGACGCGATGGTTGGCGTCCGGCAGTCGGCGACGGCGTTGATCGCTTTCTGCATCCGCAGCACCTCGGTGTGGAAATCGGTGCGGGGGCGGGCCAGCGCGCCTTCGGCCATCAACGGGGCGAACATCCCGCCCATCGCGGGCACGTCAAGGCCGTAGCTGAAATTCTTGCCCGATCCGGTGATGACGATGGCCCGCACCTCGCGATCGGCGTCGAGCTCTGCGAACACCTCCGGCATCTCTGACCAGAAAGCGGGCCCCATCGCGTTGCCCTTGCCCGGTCCGACCAGCGTCACCTGTGCGACCTGGTCCTTGGTCTCGACAGTGACGGATTCGTATATTTCGCCCATGACCAGACCGTAGCGTGGCGAGTATGTCCCGTGATTTGCGACCCGGACCAGATTCCCCGCCGACCGGCGAGCTGGCCAGCGTCGAAGCCACGCTCGGGGTGCTGCAGCAAGTTCTGCACTGATCAGGCCTGAGGAACGTAGCCGGGTCGGGTTCCACGATCCCGTCGAAGCGCCCGAAGATGCCAGCGCGCTGGACCAGCTGATCGCGTTCACCGGCCGCAACCCGGCGAGGTAGCTGCAGTGCTCGAACGTGAAGCCAGCTTCACGCCCGGGCGCCGCTACACCCGCTCGAGATAGAAGTAGTAATACCGGCCGTCATCCAGCACGCCCTTGCCGTTCATGATGCCCAGCACCGCGTCGTCGTCAATCCTCTTGAAGTGGTCATGCACGGGTTGGCCGTCGTAGACCATCGTGGCGGTGAGCTCCCCGCGGAAGTCCTCGAGCCACAGGCTGGCCTCGCCCTTGCCCATCGCCACGTTGGAGGACTTGTTCCCGTCGGCGTCCACACACACCAGCGGTTGTACGTCGGTGGCGGACTTGAAGGTCTTACCGAACCAGCCGGCCTTCTCCAATTGGCCGTTCATCTTGTGGCCGGTGGCGAACTCACCGCCCTTCCATTCTCCGAGCATGCCCTCGATGGTCGCCGGCTCAAGGGTCGCCCAGAAATCGTCGAGCTCGGTGTCGGGAACGCCGCCACCGCGTTCCTTGAACTCGTGAACTTCTTGCGGGCCAGGCTCATTGGTTACTCCTCTGTGCGGGTAATCCAGTCGCGGGCGAACCGCAGCATGACGTCGTTTTCTTCCGGCGCGCCGACGGTGACCCGGACACCGTCGGTGCCGTACGGGCGGACCACGATGCGCGCAATCGCGGCCTGCTCCACGAAGTCCAATGTGCGGGGCCCCAGCGGCAGCCAGACGAAGTTGGCCTGCGAGGGCGGCAGTGTGAAACCGGCATCACGCAACCCGCCGCTGACCCGGGCGCGCTCGGCGACCAGGGCGTCGGTACGAGCCAGTAGCTCATCGGCGGCGTTCAGTGAGGCGATCGCGGCGGCCTGCGCAACGCTGGACACGGTGAACGGCACGTACACCTTGTCCAGCGCGGTGATCACGTCGGTGTGGCCGACCGCATAGCCGATTCGCAAGCCCGCCAGCCCGTAGGCTTTCGAAAAGGTCCGCAGCACAACGACATTACTGTGAGCGCGGACCAGCTCCAGGCTGTCTGGCAGCATGCCGTCGCGGATGTATTCGACGTAGGCCTCGTCGATGGCGATCAGGATGTGCGGCGGAACCGCCTCGACGAAGCGGGTCAGCGCGTCCGGGTCGACGACGGTCGACGTCGGATTGTTGGGGTTGCATACGAAAATCAGCCGGGTGTGTTGGGTGACCGCGGCCAGCATGGCATACAGGTCGAAGGTGTGGTCGGTCAATGGCACCCGGATGGCGGTTGCACCGGCGATCTGGACCTGGGGCGGGTAGAGCTCAAAGCTGCGCCACCCGAAGATAACCTCGTCGCCCGCCGCGGCGGCGATCTGAACGAGCTGCTGGCACAGGCTGACTGAGCCACAACCGACGGCCACCTGTTCGGGGGCGAAGTCTGCGGAACTGATCGAACTGAGGTGCGCAGCCAGCGCTGCCTTCAGTTCCACGCAGCCGTTGTCGGGGTAGCGGTTGGCCACATCGGTGGCTCGCTCGATGGCCCCGCGGACGCTGGGCAGCGGACCGAACACCGTCTCGTTGCTGGCCAGTTTGATGGCGCCAGGCACCGTCTTGCCTGGCACATAAACTGGGAGCCCGTCCAGCTCAGGTCGCAGGCGGGCGCTCACTTCGACAGCATATGTCGGAGCTGTGTACGCTATGCCTCCGGCGGTTCGGGGATACCTGGGACAGGGTCGGGTACCCTCAGGAAGTCCAAGGAGGCGTGCCAGAGAGGCCGAATGGGGCTCACTGCTAATGAGTTGTCCCCCTTCAAGGGGACCGGAGGTTCAAATCCTCTCGCCTCCGCCATGGAGACAACTGAAGACAAGCGCCCGTAGCTCAACGGATAGAGCATCTGACTACGGATCAGAAGGTTGGGGGTTCGAATCCCTTCGGGCGCGCGCAGGTCAGAGGCGCTTTTCGTCGTTGTGAAGATGCCCCTGTGGGTATTTTGACGACACCTTCGACGACAGTAGCCATCGGCGGTCGCCGTCGGCGGTCGCCATCACTGTGCCGGGCTCAGCAGCGAATCCATGCCCGCAACCGCCGCGCGCTGAACCTGCTCGATCACATCGACATACGTCCCTGTCGTCACAGAAATCGAGCTGTGACGCAGAATGCGCTGCACCGTCGCTGCCTCGACACCCATCGCGAACAACAACGTGGCACACGAATGCCGAAGGTCGTGCAGTCGGACGCTGCGCACGTTCGCTCTTCGGCACAGCGTCTCGAACGCTCGGTTGACGTTCCTCGGCTCGAGAGGCGTCCCGTTCTTCGTTGTGAATACCAGACCGAGAGTGTTGGCCCGTGCGACCTGTGCATCACCGAACTGGTCACGCCGATGGCGCCGCAAGATCGCAACAAGCTCCCCCGGCAACGGCACGGAGGCGGCAGACGATTCGGTTTTCACGTCCCGCAAGGCCAGGTTCGTCCCCACACGCGAGAGCGCCTTCGTAATAACGACCCGTCCATTGACCAGGTCCACATCGACCCACCGAAGGCCGAGCGCCTCCCCACGCCTCAGGCCGATTGCCAACGCGACCGCCCACAGCGCGTAGAGCCGGTCGTGTCGTGCAGTCTCGAGAAACTTGCCAGCCTCATCCGCCGACCACGGCGTCACCTTGCGGATCGAGCCGCTCGGCATCTTGACCTGCCGAGCGACATTCCGAGCCAACAGTTCCTCCTCGACGCCGTCTTGCAGTGCCGCACGCACAAGTCGGAGCAGATAACGCAAGGTACCAGTACCTGCGACCTGCCCGCAGCACTCGACGGGTTTCCTCGCGCAACACCGCGCCGTGCCCTTCTTCGCCCGCTCGGCGTCTTTCCCCTGCGCACAGCACTGACAGGTTGTCTGCAATCCATTTAACCAAGCGCGAATGTGTTGCGCCTGCAATGCACGCAGCCTGCGTTTGCCGAGTCCCGGCACGACATATAAGCGCACCAGCAGCTCGTACGAGGAAAAGGTCGTCTCCCGCACGCTAGGTTGCGCGATCTCCGTCAACCAGTACAGCATGTACTGCTCGACAGTGGACGTTGTGCTATCAACCGGAATTCCTTTGCGCTGCAGATCCTTTAAGCGTGTGCGTTCAGCGTCGACCTCCTCCCAACTCGAGCCATACACGCTGATTCGTTTCCGTCGACCATCCGGAGTGTCGACGAACACTTTGAGTTCGTAGCGCCCGTCATGGCGCTGGGAGATATTGCCCGAGCCGTTTGGGTTACGCTTTTTCGCACCCATCACGCGGCTCCCTCTATCAAGCCGCAAAGGTAATCATCGAAAGATTCCCGAACAATTCGGCGGCATCTGCCGATCTGCACCGATTTGACCCGTCGGTCCCAGATCAGCTGGTACACCATCCATCGACTGACCGCGAGCCGATCCGCCGCCTCCTGCACAGTGATCAATTCACCCCCTGTCTCGGTGTCCATCCGATTCCCTTTCCTCATGCTGCCGGTTGAGTTGTCGAAATCCATTCGATCGCCAAGGGGTCGAGCTGCGAGTAGTGCTTGGCCGCATTCGATCCGCCGGGTGATGCGTTGGGAGACGCCGCGCATGATGCGTTCGTCGCCCAGGTTCACGGGTGTTCATGTCGTCTGGTCCCGGTGAGCGGGTGGATCGTGTGCGCGTAGGTTATCGCGCGCGGTATGGCGGCGTTCGATCATCCGCTGGGCCGCGGAGATGATCAGGGCACGCTCGCCGAGAGTGGACAGCCCGACTCGATCGAATTCCCATTCGATCGCATCACTAGTGGGTGTCGCCAGACAACGTTCCGCGTCCTTGGTTGTCGCGGCTTGGTCGCGGTGTTGTTGGCGGGTCCAAGTGGCTCGGTACGCCCGCAGGGCGCCCATGGTGGTGGAAAACAGCCGGGATTTGGTCGTGATGTGCCCCCGATACCCCAGGGTGTGAAGCCAGCGATCCATCCCATCGTAGGAGCGGTGGGCGGCCATGTCGGTGATGGTCGTCAAGATCGCCCGCACATGGGCGGTGACGTCTAATTCCGCGACGGCTAACGGGGACATGCGTCGGATGCTGACACCGAATTCGGCCACCGATTTCGTCACGTACTTGGCCAGGTAGGCCGCCACCGACCGGCCCGATCGCCGAGGCGTCACCTCGCCAGGCCCGCCGCCCTGGTTCGGCTGCAGCGGCTGGGTGTCGGTTTGGGTGCCGAACCGCAGCACCCGACCATCGCCGTCGCCGGGGCTGTTAGGAACGGCGACAGTGAGCATGACGGCGCGGGCGGCCCGCTGGACGAGCATGGCCAAGTCTTTCGCGGTGATCGAGGACACGGGCGGCCTCGGGGGCTCGCCCGGTTCCGGTGGCGCATCCAGGCGGATGACGGCGTGAAAGTGCGGGATGGCGCGGCGTTGTAGTTCGGCGACCTTCACATAGTTGATGCGAACACTCTTGGCGGCTTCACCCATGGCGCGCAGGTGGCTGTCCAGGAGTCGGCGCACGGTGATGGTGAAGCGCCGCCACAGCTCAGGGGCGTGCCAGGCGAACAGGACGTGCCCGGTGTAGTCGTAACACTCATCGCATAACGGTTGACCCACACGCGCATCATCATCGCCGTGGATGGTGCTGCACCACAGCGGTTTCCCATGCCGACACCGGCGGTAGCCGCTGCGGCCGGGATCGTGACAGCGGCGATCGTGGCTATTGTGCGTGTCGTCGCGGGTGGTGTGCACGGGCCCGAAACCCGGTGCGGTCAGGGTGATGAACACCTGCGGGTGTTTGGCGATGGTGGACGGCATGTGGTGGTGTCCACCGTGGAGGCCGGCGTGCACGAGTTGCCAGGTGTCGCGGGCATACAGGTCCGAGCAGGACGGGCACGCGACCGCGCGGCGGTTGTTGCAGCGGGTGAACGCCTGATGCTGCCGGCCGAACGTGTCGGTGCCGAGCAGGTGGATCGGGTTGGCGCAGAACCCGACGTGTTCGGCTCTCCGCCACCAGGACTCGAAGCCCGGTGAGGCGGCGCGGCGCACCATCTGCACCACCACATCGGTGGGGTCGATGCCAGCCGGAAGGCCCGGCAGGACCGGAATCGTCGCCGCCGCAGCGGGAGCTGCAGCCGGAGTGTGACCGGGGGTGATCGTCATTGGTGGGCGCTCCCGTTGCCGGATGTGCTGGCCGAGGGCTGGTGGGGTGCGAAGTGGGTGGTGAGGTAGTCGATGTCGGGGTCGGTGATGTGGAAGGCTCGAACCCGCAGAGGTTCAGCGTCACCGTCCTCGCACACGTAGGCGACACCCGGTGTGCTGGTGGGGATCTGGTCGCAGACCGCGCCCGCCTCACGTGCCGCGGCGCCCAGGACCATCGCGGTGTGGGTGGATTCGGTCATCCGCAACCCCACCCGGATGGAGAACAACTGCCGGATGGGGAGGACGTCTTTGGACGGATCTTGCACCGCGGCGATGACGGAGACACCGACCGCGCGGCCCTGCGACAGCAGCAGACCTAACAGCTGTTCTACCTCGGTCCGTGTCTTGCGGTCGCCGATGTAGGCGGTCAGCGACGCGATTTCATCGACGATCAGCACGATCAGCGGTTCGGCAGCAGTCGGGGTGTGCAGCCGGGTATGCCCCCGCAACCGCTCCGCGCGCTGCCCCATCACGGTCGTGACCGCCCGCAATACGCCCACGGTGTTCTCGCCGTTGTCGTAGGCGAAGCCGGTGAACAGTGTCTGTCCGCGCCCGAATTCCATCCCGCCCTTGGGGTCGATCACCAGCAGGCGCACCCAGCCGACCCGCACAGCCGGTGCCAGACCGGCGATGATCGACCACAGCACCGAGCCCTTCCCGGAACCGGTCGCGCCGCCGACCAGGATGTGCTGGCCCAGTACCGGCAGCCGCCACCAGGCGCTGTTTTCGGTCACCCCCACCCGGACGCTGGACGGATCCACCCTCGTATCGGTCGCGGGGCGGCGCAGACGAATCGGCGTGGCCAGCGCATCCCCGTGGTGCGCGGTAATCGCAATTTCCCCGGGCTTGACCGAGCGGATCGTGACCCGCTGCGCGCGGAATGCGTCGGCCAGGGCGGCGGATCTGTGTTGCCAGTCGGCCACCGATTGGCCGGTCAGAATCCGCACCACGACGACGTCGCTGGCGGCGCCGATGGTGACTGACCGCAGCGCTGGCACGAGGGTGCGTTCGTTCAGTCTTGCGGTGAGCCCGTGCAGGGTGCAGATCGCGGTCCAGCGGTGGCGGTAAACCCACCAGGTCCGCCACCGGATCCGCATCCGCTGTGTCACCCACTGCTGGAACGATCCGGGCGAGAGTTGCGACCAGGCCACCAGGGCCAGGCCGGACACCGCCGCGAGGACCAGACCGAACACTGGTCCGTAGCGGAACCCGACCCACACGGTGGCGAAGGTGGGGATGCTGATCATCGGGAACAACACCGACCACCACAGCAGCACCGCTAAACCTTTGGTCAGTGCCACCACGATGATGGTGACGGTTTCGTCGATGTCAGATTCGGTGCTGCGGGAATTGTTGGCGCCGTGTGGTTTTGACGTTCCAGACATCAAAAAGCCTTCCGTGAGGGAGTGCATGAGTTAACGGCGAATTGGTTTGGTTGAGCGGGTGACCGCACCACCAGATGGGGGCTGGGTGTTGCGGTGCTGCGGTCACCTGTCAACCAGGCGATTAGGCGGTGGGCTTGCCCGTGCTTCCGGGGGTACCGGTGGGCGTGGCGGTCCTCGGCGGGCCGATGACCCCAGCCAGCGGGGCACCCGACGCCCGGATCGCGTCAGCCCGGAATGCGATCCCGCTGCGGCCTTCTTGGCTCCACGGCAGCGCTACCAGACCATCGACCTGCACCGGCTGGCCCACCGTCACATTCGGGTCACCTGCCACAGTCACGGCGATGACATCCCCACCGGAGGTGTCCAGCGCCATCAGCTGGACCTGCCACAACGGCAAACCCGTCTCCCGATCGGTTTTCGCTTGGCCGGTATCGAACGCGATCCGCGGTTCCGGTGCCCGGGTGCACACGAACGACACCCCTGCCGTATCGATCCTGAGCTTCATCTGTATGTCCTTCCTGCTCTGTCTTGTCACGACCACTCGGCCGCAATCGCCAGTTCAGGGGGACAAACCGGACATTCCCAGGGCATCCGCTGGACGAAGCGGACAAACGGGGGTGACAAACTGGACAAACCACAAACCCGGGCAGCAGCTGAGCGCGGCCGCCGGAACCAACGACGACAGGAGGGATGGTCACCGGTGTCACAGGATGGGCAGCCTGACAAAGCGCCCGTTCCCCATCACGCGCTGGCGGCGCGGATGAGGGAGAAAGGTTTCAGCGAAGGCAGGCTCGCAACGGCCGCCGGTGTCGATATCAAGACGGTGGGGCGTTGGGTGAGAAGTGAATCGCTGCCCCAAGCCGTGAATGCTCGCGCCGCCGCCGACGCGCTGGGCTGCGATCCTCAAGCCCTTTGGCCGGACTTGTTCCCCACCATGCGTCCGCCTGGCACCGGGACGGTCGCGGTCAGTGTCTATGGCAGCCGAGCCGACATCCCCGTCACAGTGTGGACCGAGCTATTCGGCGGAGCCCTCGAGGCGATCGACATCCTCGTCTATGGCGGCACATTCCTCTTCGACGGCGTCGCCAGATTCCCCAAGTTGCTCACCGCCGCTACGGACCGCGGTGTCGCTGTCCGGTTCATCATTGGCGACCCGGACTCCGCCGCGGTCGCCCAGCGCGGCGCAGAGGAACAAATCGGGTCCAGTCTGGCGGGGCGCTGCCGGATGACCCTCGCACGCCTGCAACCGCTCGTCGACACCCCTGGACTAGAGATTCGTACTCACACCACGCCGCTGTACACCTCGATGTTTCGCGCCGACGACACGCTCATCGCCAACCCGCACCTCTACGGTGCCCCGGCCAGCGACAATCCCGCCATCGTCATCAGACGCGACGACGCACCCGAGTTGTGGCACGACCACCAAGCCGCCTTCGAGCGGGTCTGGAACAGCGCCCGCCCCGTCCGAACTTCCACATAATGCCCCGTCGACGCCCTGGAGGACCAGATGGCTCGAACCGACTACTACAACGATCCCGACGCGCCTGCCGCGAACAGTGTGGTGCCCTCCACCACCGCTGTCGTGACCGACGACCAGGATCGCATCGTGCTGATCAGACGCCGTGACAACGACCTGTGGGCATTGCCCGGCGGAGGGATGGAACTGGGCGAATCGATCATCGATACCGCGGTGCGCGAAGTGAAGGAGGAAACCGGACTCGAGGTCGAAGTCACCGGTCTCATCGGCGTCTACACCAACCCGCACCATGTGATGGCCTACACCGACGGCGAAGTCCGCCAACAGTTTTCGCTGTGCTTCACCACGCGACTCCTCGGCGGCGACCTCCTCGTCGACTCCGAAAGCACCGACATTGCCTGGACCTATCCACAGGACATTTCCGCGCTGAACGTGCACCCATCCATGCGTCTACGCATCCAGCACTACCTCGAACACCGCAACACCCCATACCTTGGGTAGGTGTTGCCGCGCACTGAATTTGCCGACGATGCCGTCAGTTTCGATGCACAGGAAGCACCAGGTGATTCGTCGGCGTGATGACGGCGTGCTCGACATGATGACGGCGCACTTGCTGGCGCGGAAATGGTGGTGGACGGTTCAAGCGGGCGATCCCGGTCGCACGAAATCGCTGTCCGTTGAGGGATCCTCTCATTACGCTCAACCCGTGGTGGCAACAACGCCAACACCTCGGCCTCTAGTGCTCGTGTCTAAATCGGTTGATATTGCGACAATTTCGGCGCGGGAGTGGCACCCGGCCGGGGATACCGCGCGGGCAAGGTGACCCACAATCGTGCCCCATACCGCCCAGCGGTACGGAGGGATTTGCGACACCGTACGGGCTCCCGCCCGACCCGTACCGGGTCGGTTGGGTCCGAGCAATCGTGCCCGGCATGGCTTCACGGCCCAACCGGGCCGCCGATAAGGCGGTCCGGGCGGGAGCCACGTTGCACGGCGTACCCGGCACCCGCTGCCAGCGCAGTCTCGTATCTGGAGATTCGGGAGTGATCGGATCGACTGATTGCGGCCGAAAATCAGCCGCTGAGATCGTCATGGAGGCACGAACGCGACCGGGCCGGTGTGACGGGACAGATGGTGTCGCTCAGAGTTTGGCCACCAGGTCGTTCATGTGCTCCATGCAGTTCTCCTGATTGCTTGCGTTCACCTGGACCCGCTGACCCATCACATCCAGACCACCGGAGTGGTGGCCTCGCCGTTCGATCTGCGCCGTCGACGGCTCACCCTCGCGGACGGCGTCAATGAGATCGTCATCCCTGACGAGGTGGCTGCGGCGCTGCGCGAGTTGCGGTTGCTGGACACCGACTGCGAGCGATTGGTGTTCGGGATGCGCGCCCACACCGACGGCGCTCTCCTCGCTGTCACCGATGACGATCTGGACGAGCTGATCGGGTTCGTGGCGGCCGAGGCCAACCATGAGCCCAACCGGCGCCGCCAACGGCGACTTGACGCCGCATTCGAGGCGCTCAACACCGCAGCCCAGACTCTTAACGGCTGGTGAACCGAGATTAGGCTAGTTCAGCGTCGCGGTCGCTCAGTTCTCGTCGTCATCGGATTGGGCAGCACGCCGCTCGGCCTCTTCATCGAAGTCGCCCCAAAGCATCTCGGCGAGGTCCTCAGGATCGGGGTCACCGAAATCGACATAGACGAGATTAGGTTCCGGACCCGCGCATGTACTACCCACTGGCTCCGATGCGGCGATCACATCCTCAACGAAACTCGTTGTCTCACGCAGCAACAGCGGATCCTGGCACACGAACCCAAATTCATGGTGGTACTTCGATCCCTCAGTCCAGTTCGCTGAACCGAACCAAACCGATTGCGGCACAAAGTGCAACTCTTCGTGGTATGGGGCCTCGGGGCAGGGAGTCTCCACTCGCACTTCTCCCAAGACGAGCAGCTTGGCGTGAAGCAGCGGCTTGTCGGCGCGCTTGCCGGCGCGTTCTTGATTGCGCCAGCCGTAAACACGCACCGGTTCAACGTCGTATTCGAACCCCTGTTGAAAGTCCCAGTTGAGGGGGGCGTCATCCTCGGTGACTCCGTCCGGTTTTCTGCCGCCCAAACCCAAAGCGATGCTGGCGAATCCCGATTCGGACG
>Ga0209040_10001880_pt1 | contig 16612 bp, 15 predicted proteins | sample BogFormECP12_OM3_FD_188240 | JGI IMG/M metagenome (GOLD analysis project Ga0209040, IMG submission 188240) | Bog forest soil microbial communities from Calvert Island, British Columbia, Canada - ECP12_OM3 (SPAdes) (version 2) | ecosystem: Environmental > Aquatic > Freshwater > Wetlands > Bog ...
TTCGATACTTCGCGGTTCTGCACAACAAGAGAATCCGCCGGTGGCCGTTGGCGACATATTCATCCGCAAAACTGCTAACTCCGACAGGCTGCTAGGCCGGTGCCTTCGCCGATCGGCTTGGTCGTAATGAAGGGCTCGAAGACACGCGGCAGGATGTCGGGGGAAATGCCGGTGCCCGTGTCGGACATCGCGATCACCACGAATTCGCCGGACAGGCCGAGGTCTTCGTCGTGCAGCTGCCGGTTCGCAGCAGCGAGGCGGATGCGGCCGCCGCCCTTCATCGCATCGCGGGCATTGATACCGAGATTGAGCAAGGCCAGCTCAAGTTCGGTCCGGTCGACGTGCAGCGGCCACAGCCCTTCGGGCAGATCGATCTCGATGGTGATGTCGTCGCTCAGCGAAGAGATCAGCAGATTGGCGAATTCGCGCAGCACGACGCCGGTCTGCAGCACCTCTGGCCGCAGGCGCTGTTGCCTGGCGTAGGAGAGCAGCTGCCACGTCAAACTGGCGCCCGCCGCAGCGGCACGTTTGGCGGCGTCGAGAAGCGGACGCGCGGGATCGCTCAATGATACTTCGCGTCCTGCGAGATCCAGATTGCCGATGATGACGGTGAGCATGTTGTTGAAGTTGTGGGCGACGCCGCCGGCGATCATGCCGATGCTTCGCAACTTCTCCGACTGATGCAGGCGTTCTTCCAGCCGCCGTTGCTCTGTGATGTCCGCCACCACCCCTGCCATGCGCAGCGGTACGCCGTCGGCGTCATGGCTGATCCGACCGTCGATCACGATCGCCGCGCGTGTGTGATCCGGCCGCACGATCCGGCAATTGACATGCAGCGCGCCCGTCTGCGCCGCCTGCTCGAACGCTCGCTTGACCGTCTCGCGGTCTTCCGGCGCCACCCGCGACAGGATCGCGTCGCGCCCCCAGGGGACTGATGGGGCGCAGCCGAAGATCTCGTCGTGTCGGCGGGAACGCTCGGAGCCGCCAGTGCGCAGATCGCAATCCCAGATGCCCATTTGCGCCGCATCCAACGCGATCTCCAGGCTCTCGCCTGCCCGCTTGGCCGTCTCGCGCAGCTGGCCCTCGCGCTCTGCCGCCTGCGCCCGCTCCAGCGCCGTGCGCAGCTCGGCTTCCTCTTCCCGCCGACGGCGTCGCGTCGTGGCCACGCGTCCCACGAGCAGCCCGGCATCGGCGGCCGCCAGGACCGCGACCGGGAAAGTCCAGTCGAGCAGCAGCCCGTCCGTGCAGAACAGCAGGAAACCGCCGCCGGCCAGCAATGCGCCCGCACCTGCCTGCATCAGCCAGAAGACCGGCTCGCGGATGCGGCCGAACATCAGGATGCTGCCGACGCCCAGGCATAGGGCGAGCAGCAGTTCCGCAGCCGGTGCCAGCGGCGGCCTCACCAAGGTGTCGCCGGCGTGCAAGCTGTCGACCAACTGCGCCTGCACGCCGATCGCCGGGAGGCTGCGGCCCAAGGGCGTCAGGAAAGTCTCGCCGATCCCGAGCGCGCTGACCCCGATCAGGACCACCTTGTCACGGAACCATTCCGGGTCGGCCGTCCCGCTCAGCACCGTCCAGGCCGCTACGGTGCGAAAGTGCTCCGGCGCCGTGTAGCGCGGCCGGATTCGGCCAAGCGCGTCGGCGCGGACTTCGCGATCACCGATCCGGAGAACCGATGTGCCCGTCCACCCGGCACGGAGCACGATCCTGCCGACGGATCCCCCGACGCGGACGACCTCGGCGGCGAAACCCGGCAGCAGCGTGCTTCCGACGCCCGAGAACGCGGGCAGCCGGCGCACGACGCCATCGGCATCGCGCTGCGCCGTGACCAGGCCGATGCCCCGGGAGACGCGGCCGAAGCGCGCCAGCGGCATGGCGATGTCGGATGCCTGGGGCAGCGACAGCCACGCGCTGTCGTCGGCCCGGAAGATCGGCGTGGCAGTCTCGAACGAGGGGCCAGCGGCGCCGCGGACGCTCGGTGCTGCGGCGGCAGCAAGCACAGTGGGAACGCGCTCGAGCGCCGCCGCCAGGGCGGCGTCGGTGTCCGGCAGAGCGAGCAGCGCCGCACGGGTCTCCGAAGACAGTTCCGGGCGCGACATCACCCAGACGGCGGGTGCCAGGCGATCCGGCTCGCTCAGCAGGATGTCGATGCCGACCACTTTCGCGCCGGCAAGCCCGCTGACCAGCCGGGCGACCTGATCGCGCGGCCACGGCCACTGGCCGATACGGCGGATCGATTCGTCGTCGATGTCGACAATAACGATCCGCGCCGTCGATCGCTGCGCAGGGGCCAGCCGCTGGTAGGCGTCGAACACCGCGTTGCGGGTGGCGTCGAAAAACCGGCCGGCACCTAGCCCGGCAAGCAGGACGCCCACGCACCCCGCGGTCGCGACCCCGGCGATGAACCGCCGGAAGCGACGCCCGACCCTCGCGTTCACATGCGCCTTCCCCGAGATCGCTCCGTCGCAACGGGCTGTTCCGGCGCTGATATCATGCGAAGTCGATAGGAACGTCAAAAGCGGGAGGCTGGACGGCCTAACCCGCCCCCTCAGAACTGCCGCAGCAGCCGATCGATATACTGCAACTCCTCCTCCGGCCGCGACCGCTCGGCGCCCCGCCGCCGCAGCTCGTCCTGGATCGCCCGCGCGCGGTCGCGCTCCATCTGCTCGGGCACCTTCACGTCGCTGCCCTCGTCCGCCCCCGAGTTGCCCTGGCCCATCTCCCGGCCCAGCGGGTCGCGCCGGTCGCCCCGCCCGTGCGTGCCCGGCGTCGTGCCCGCCTGCGAGCTGCCGTCGCCCTGCTGGTCGCCCAGGCCGATCTCGCCCTCGCCGCCGTTGTCCTCGCCGCCCATCTGGTCGCCGCGGCCCGGGCCGAACTGGCGCGACAGCGTCTCGCTCATCTGCTGGCCGCCCCTCTGCAGCGCCTCGATCGCACGCTGCTCGGCGCCCGCGGCCGGCGTGTCCTGGCCATGGCCGAGCGCGTGGCCGGCCTCGCGCATCGCCTGGTCGGCGTCGCTCAGGCCCTGCGGCACCTCGCCCGTCAGGTCGCCGAACTGCTGCATCAGCTCGCCGAGCGCGCGGCGCAGCGCCTGCTGCACCGCCTGGTCCTGCCGCCGCTCGGCATCCGTGTCGCCGGCCGGCGGCGCGCTCGGCAGCGGGCGGCCGGTCAGCGGGTCGATCTGGCCCTCGCCGGTGCGCGACTGGCTGTGGTCGAGCAGCCTTCCCTCCCGCGACACCATGTCCTGCAGCGCGCCCACCTGCTGACGGCCCTTCTGGCGCTGCTCGGCGTTGCGGCGCTCGCTCGGGCTCTGGCCCAGGCGGGCGGTGCGCAGCTGGTCGAGCATGCGCTCCAGCTCCGCCATCCTCCGCTGCGCGTCGTCCATCCGGCCTTCGCGCGCATCGCGCTCGGCCTCCTCGGCCAGACGCTGCATGTCGCGCTCGGTCATGCGCTGCGCGTTCTCGTCGGCCGGCAGCTCGCTCTGCTCGCGCCGCGCCTGGTCGAGCAGCGCCTGCATGTGCTGGTCGATCGCGCGCTGCAGCTCCTGCAGCTTGCGTTCGAGCTCGGCGCGGTTGGCGTCGGTCGGGTTCTGCGTCGCACGGTCCAGCGCCTCGCGCGCCGCCTGGCGCGCCGCGTCCAGCGCCCGCGCCGTGCGTTCGGTGTCGCCTTCCTCGAAATGCAGGGCGAGGTTCCACAGCCGCGACTGCGCCTCGGTCACCGCGCCGTCGGACTCGTCCTCCGCCAGCAGCCCGGCGGTGGCGCCGAGCGCGATCACCGCGCCGAAATCGTCGGCGAGCTCGTCGGTCTGCTCCAGCACCGCGTCGATCCCGTCTTCGGCCGCCTTGCGGTCCTCCGGGTGCAGCGACAGCCCCTGGCGCACGGCGATCAGGGCGCGGGCGATCGGGTTGCGGAACGGCCGCATGGGGAGTGCGAACGCGGCGTCCGCGCTGGTGCCGGTCAGGCCCGGCGCGTCGCGCGCGACGAGGTGCGCGATCACCGGCAGCCCGGCCCAGGGATGGGCGGTGAGGTCCTGCAGGCTGACGCCGTGCGCCTCCTTCTGCGAGCCGCCGGGCAGCGGGATCGTCACCACCAGCGGCGGCGCCTGCGGCCGGTCGCGCAGCCGCATCTCGGCCTGCAGCCCGACCACGCCGTAATCGTGCGACACCTGCCAGGGCAGCCTTGTCTGCTGGCGGCCGCGCTCGGCCTGGCCGGGCGGCTCGCTCCAGGCGGCGACCGGCGGCCGGTCGGCCACCACGTCGAGGTCCCACGCCGCCAGCTCGCCGTCGCCGCGCCGCACCGACAGCCGCCCGCCCGTGGTCAGTTCGCGGTCCGCCTGCCAGCTCGTCGCATCCAGCCGGCGGAATTTTCCCCCGCTGTCGCCGAGGACGAGCGAGGGTTCCGCCTCGCTGCCCGTCACGTTCACCACCAGCCGCGCGCCGGCGGGCACCGACACCTGTCCGCCCTCCGGCTTGAGGAAGATCGGGGCGAGGTCGGTATAGGCGGGCGGCGTGATCCAGGCCTGCAGCTGGGTGGCCGCGGCGCTGGCGCTCATCGTGAGCCGCGGCGTGACGCTGTCCATCAGCCGTGGCCCGGCCTCCGGCCCCGCCACGATCAGGCAGGCCACCAGCGCGACCAGCAGGCCGCCGCGCAGCGCCCGGGGGTCGCGTGCGGCGAGGCCGGGATGCGGCAGCCCGACCCGCAGCCGCCCGACCTGCGCCAGGGCGCGGGCCACATGCGCCCGCCACAGCGCCTCGCCGAGCGCGTCGGCGGTGTCTCCGTGCGCGGGAGCGTCGTCGAGCACGGCGAGCGGCCGATGGCGCAGGCCGCTTGCCGCCTCAAGCCGCCGGTCCGCTTCGGAATCGTCCGGCTTGTGCAGGCCGCGCAGGCCGCGCCACAGCAGCAGGCCGGCGGCGGTCGCCGTGGCGGCCAGCAGCATCAGGTGCAGCACCGGCGGCAGCAGCGGCGGCAGCCCGAGCAGGGCGAGGCAGGCGAAGGCGGCGAGCACGCCGAGCGGCGGCCACACCGCCGGCCACAGCCGCTCGAACAGCAGCGTCGCGCGCGCCTGCTCCCGCCGGCGCTGCAGCCGGCGCACGATCCGGGCGGCGTGCGTCTCCTGGTCCATCAAAGCCGTGTCATGTCAGCGAGCGGGTCATTCCATCCAGTCTGGGATGCATTCGGCCTGCCACAACGCCTCGACCGGCTGGCGGGCGCGGATCGGCGCCCAGTTTTCGCCGTCGACCATCGCCTGGGCGGCGAGCGGGCGGGCGTTGTAGGTCGAACTCATCACCGCACCGTAGGCCCCGGCGTCGAGGATCGCCACGCGCGAATTGTTGCGCAGCTTGGGCAGGCGGCGCGCCCGCGCGAAGGTGTCGCCGGTCTCGCAGACCGGCCCCACGATATCGGCCTCGGTCGTCGCTGCGACGGCGTCGGCGGCGGCGACCGGCACCACGCCGTGCCAGGCCTCGTACAGCGACGGCCGCAGCAGGTCGTTCATCGCCGCGTCGAGCACGACGAACCGCACCCCGCCGCTGTGCTTCTCCTGGATCACCGAGGCGAGCAGCACGCCGGCCCCCGCGACCAGCCAGCGTCCGGGCTCCAGGACCAGGCGGACCAGGCGGACGCCCAGATCGCCGAACGCCGCGCGGATCGCGCCGGCGAGCGCGGCGGGCGAGGCCTCGGGCTCGTTGCGATAGCCGATGCCAAGCCCGCCGCCGCAATCGGCGACCTCGACGGACAGGCCCTCGGCCCGCAGCGCGCGCACGAGGTCCGCGACGCGGGCGAAGGCGGTGCGGTAGGGCGCCATGCTGCGGATCTGGCTGCCGATATGCACGGCGAGGCCGATGGGGCGGATGCCGGGCAGGGCGGCGGCGTGTCTGTAGAGCGGCACGATCTCGTCGTGCGCGATGCCGAACTTGTCGCCCGCGCGCCCCGTGGCGATCTTGCCGTGCGTGCCGGCGTCGACGTCGGGATTGACCCGCAGCGCCACACGTGCGGTCGCGTTCGCGGCGACGGCGAGGGCGGACAGGCGCGCGAGTTCCTCGGCACTCTCGACGTTGATCTGTGCCACGTCGTGCGACAGCGCGAGCCACAGCTCGTCGTTGGTCTTGCCGACGCCGGAGAACACCACGCGGGACGCCGGAACGCCGGCCGCCAATGCGCGCGCGAGTTCGCCGCCGCTGACCACGTCGGCGCCGGCGCCCTCGGCGGCGAAGACGCGCAGCACCGCGAGGTGATCGTTCGCCTTCACCGCGTAGTGGATGTGCGCGTCGAGCCCGGCCGCGCGGATGGCGTCGGCCAGAGCGCCGTAGCGCGCCCGCATGGTGCCGGCGCCATAGACCCAGGCCGGCGTGCCGAGTGCGTCGGCGATGGCGTTCAGCGGCACGCCCTCGAGCAGCAGCCCGTCCATCGCGTCCATCCGCAGCTGCGGACGCGCGGCGATCAGCTCGGCGATCGAGGGCTCGTCGGCATGGACGGCGGTGTCGTTCACTGCGTCTTCCAGCCTGGCACGCGTTCGAGGAACGGCGTCACGGCCGGCAGCCATAGCTCGGCGTGGGTGATCGACTGATGGCCGTAGCCGCCGTGCAGTTCGGCCAGGCGGGCCGAGGGGATCGATCCGATCGCCTGCTTCATTTGCGGCACGAGTTCGACCGGATTGAGCAGGTCGTCCTCGAAGTTGACGGCGAGCAGCCGCGCGCGGATCTGGCGCAGCTGCGGCTGCGGATCGTAGTCGGCGGAGCTGCGCAGCGCATAGAGCACCGTCGCCGCATCGCGGCGTTCGTACCCGCCGACCAGCATCTCGTAGAACGCCAGCGTCCTGGCCCGATCGGGTCCTGCCTGCTGCATCTTCTCGGCGTTGCTGGACATGTAGGCGAACAGAGGCCCGGCGATCTTCGCCCAGGCCGTCGGCGTCGTGGTGTAATCGCCGCCGTTCCAGCCCGGATCGTCCTCGATCGCGTGGACGATGATCTGGCGCCACATCAGGTTGCGGCCGCTGATCTGCATCGGCATCGCGCCGATCGGCACCGCGGCGTCCATCGCGTCGGGGAAGCGCTCGGCCCATAGCCAGGTCTGCATCCCGCCCATCGACAGCCCGGCGACGAGTTTCAGGTGCTCGATGCCGAGGCGTTGCAGCGTGATGTGCTGCGTGTCGATCTGGTCGTTGTAGCCGTAGCGGGGGAACTTGCCGTGCAGGCCGTCGGCCGGCTTGCTCGATCCGCCGGCGCCGATGCCGTCCGGCAGCACCACGTAGAACCGCGACAGGTCCAGCAGCTGGCCGGGCTTGAACAAATGGTCGGCGAGGTCGGGGTTGAGGAAGTCCTTGCCGGTGCCGGACGTGCCGTGCAGCAGCAGCACCGCGTTGGTGACGCGGCCCTGCGCGTCGCGATGCGGCGTGCCGAGCGTGGTGTAGTGCAGCTTCAGCGTCGGGAATTTGTCGCCGCTCGCGAGGGCGACGTTGTCGAGGGTCACGTCGCCGTCGGTCTGGCCCGGCCAGTCGGCCGCCTGCGCCGCGCGCAGCCCGAGCAGCAGGCACATCGCCAGCAGCGCCGCCCGGAAACACGTCATCGCAGCCTCCGCTCAGTGGCTCGGATAGGTGTGCGGATAGATGATCTCGCTCGCCGGGCCGGGCGCCGACGGTGGGCCCTTCTTGCCACAGGCGGCGAGCGACACCGACACCGCGGCGAGGCAGGCGAGGGCGAGCATGCGGATCATGCCAGCGCCTCCAGCCAGCGCGCCGCCTGCGCGGCGACGTTCGCCGGCGCCGTGCCGCCGTAGCTCCCGCGAGAGGCGACCGAGGCGTCGACGGTCAGCACGCCGAACACGTCCTCGGTGATCGCCGGCTGCACCGCGCGCATCTCGTCCAGGCTCAAGCCGGCCAGGTCGACGCCCTTGGCCTCGGCCATCGCGACCAGCCGTCCGGTGACGTGGTGCGCCTCGCGGAACGGCAGGCGCAGGACCCGCACCAGCCAGTCGGCCAAGTCGGTCGCCGTGGCGAAGCCGGAGCCGGCGAAACGTCGCATGCGTTCGGTGTCGGGGCGCAGGTCGCGCACCATGCCGGCCATCGCGGCCAGCGACAGCGCCCAGGTCTCTGCGGCGTCGAACACCGGTTCCTTGTCCTCCTGCATGTCCTTCCCGTAGGCGAGCGGCAGGCCCTTCATCACCGTCAGTAACGCCACCAGCGCGCCGGTCATGCGCCCGGTCTTGGCGCGCACCAGCTCGGCGGCGTCCGGGTTGCGCTTCTGCGGCATGATCGAGCTGCCGGTGGTGTAGGCGTCCGACAGCCGCACGAAGGCGAACGGCGCCGAGCACCAGATGACGATCTCCTCGGCCAGCCGCGACAGGTGCCCGGCGGCGATCGCGCCGGCGGCGAGGAACTCCAGCGCGAAGTCGCGGTCGGACACCGCGTCGAGCGAATTGGCGCACGGCCGGTCGAAGCCCAACGCGCTCGCCGTCATCTGCCGGTCGATCGGAAACGACGTGCCGGCGAGCGCCGCGGCGCCCAGCGGGCATTCGTTCAGCCGCCGCCGGCAGTCGACGAGGCGGCCGAGGTCGCGCGCGGCCATCTCGACATAGGCGAGCAGATGGTGGCCGAAGGTCACGGGCTGCGCGGTCTGCAGGTGGGTGAAGCCGGGCATCGGGTCGGCCGCGTGCTCAGCCGCGCGAGTCGCCAGCGCCCGCATCAGGTCGCGTGTCTGATCGGCGATCCCGTCGATCGCGTCGCGCACCCACAGGCGCAGGTCGGTCGCCACCTGATCGTTGCGGCTCCGCCCGGTGTGCAGGCGCTTGCCGGCCTCGCCGATCCGCTCGGTCAGCCGCGCCTCGATGTTCATGTGGATGTCTTCGAGGTCGGCCGAGAAGGCGAACCGCCCGGCCTCGATCTCGGCGGCGATGGCGTCCAGGCCCGCGGCGATGGCGGCGGCGTCCTCGGCCGGGATCACGCCGACGTGCGCGAGCATCGCCGCGTGCGCCTTGGAGCCCGTGATATCCTGCCGCCACAGCTTGCGGTCGAAGCCGATCGACGCGTTGATTTCCTGCATGATCGCGGCCGGCCCGGCGGCGAAGCGGCCGCCCCACTGGACATTGGCGACGGAATTGCCTGCTTTGGCAGTCAAGGGCGTGCGGCCAAGGAGAGTGATCCGTGATGAGTAACATACCCCGCCGCGCGGCTCTGGCGCTGGTCGGCGTGGCCGGCGGGACCGTAGCTTCGGCCCTGCTGCTGCGCAAACTGGACGCCGGCACGGCGCGCGTGGTCGTGCTGTCCCATCCGGTCAGCGACGCCGACACCGGCGACCTCGACGACCTGTCGAACCTCAAGCCGACGGTGCCGCCGGTGGCGGCGCCGAACGTCGCCTTCAGCCTCGCCGACGGCACGGTGCGCCACCTGGCCGAGTTCCGCGGGCGGGGGATGCTGATCAACTTCTGGGCGACCTGGTGCCGCCCGTGCGTGGCCGAGATGCCGGCGCTGGCGAAGCTGTCGGCGGCGGTCGCACCGCTCGACGTGGCGGTGATGCCGCTGTCGGACGACCGCGGCGGCGCCGCGGTGGTGCGCCGCTTCTACGACGCCCACGACATCACCGCGCTGCCGATCCTGCTGGACCAGAGCGGCGACGCCGCGCGGGCGTTCAACATCCGCGGCTTCCCGACCACGATCCTGGTCGATCCGAAGGGGCTGGAGCAGGCGCGGCTGGAAGGGGCGGCGGACTGGTCGTCGAAGGACGCCGTGGCGCTGGTGTCGAAGCTGGCGCAGGGGTGAGGAGGGCGAGTGGACCCGGCCTATCTCACAGGACTCGCTGCCCTGGCGGGCGCGACCATCGGCGGGCTGACGTCGTTCGCAACATCGTGGACGACGCAGCGGACGCAGCTTCGCCATGCGCATCGCGAAGCCGAGAAGGCCAAGCTGGAGACGCTCTACAGCGAGTTCATCGCAGAAGCCGCGCGCCTCTATGGCGACGCCCTGACCAACCAGACGGAAGAGATCACCAGTTTGGTGCAGCTCTACGCCATGGTCGGGCGCATGCGCCTGGTTTCTGATCGGGCAGTCGTCGTTGCGGCCGTGCGGGTCGAGGACACGATCATCGAGACCTACCTGGGTCCAAACCGCACCCTTCGTGAGTTGATGGCCTTCGCTCACGAGGGCGGGATGAACTTTCTGACCGAATTCAGCGAAGCCAGCAGAAGAGACTTGGCCGCCCGCGCGACGGCGATCCGGTGAACAAAGGCGGCTGATACCAGCCGGCACGAGTGATGACTCGTCATCACGGGTCAGTACTTTCGGCCGTTGGTTATTCGTCATTGCGAGCGAAGCGAAGCAACCCAGGGCCGCGTGGTAGGCGCCTGTCGCGCGGCCCTGGGTTGCTTCGTCGCTCCGCTCCTCGCGACGACGGGACGAGTCGCGTGCCATGACGAGAATGAAACAACTTTCATCACACGCAGGCCGAAACCGCCCTACCGCCGCGCCCGTCCGACGATCTGTGTGGGGCTGACGAACCGCAGCGTCACCAGCAGCCAGACCAGCGTCGCCGCCATATAGACGACCGCCATCGCGTCGATCGATTGGCCGGGCCGCACGCCGGCGGCGAACACGGCGTAGTACAGCGCCACCACCAGCGTCTGGCTCGTGGGGCCCGCGGTCAGGAAGGTCAGCTCGAACATGCTGATCGTGCGCACCAGCACCAGCAGCAGCGCCGACAGGATCCCCGGTGCCAACAGCGGCAGCAGCACGCTGGCGAACAGGCGCGGAGTGCGCGCGCCGAACACTCGCGCGGCGGCTTCCACCCGCGGGTCGATCTGCTCGATGAACGGGATCATGATCAGGATCACGAACGGCACGGTGGGCACGAGATTGGCCAGGATCACTCCCGAGATCGTGCCGGCCAGATGCGCCTGGTACAGCACTGTCGCGAGCGGAATGCCGTAGGTGAACGGCGGCACCACCAGCGGCAGCAGGAAGAGCAGCATGACCGCCCGCTTGCCGGGAAAGTTGCGCCGCGACATCGCGTAGGCCGCCGGCACGCCGATCAGTCCCGAGATGACGACGACCGCGGCGACGACCTCGGCGGTGACGATCAGCAGGTCGGGAAGCTGGAACTCGTCCCACACGAGCGCATACCAACTCGTAGTGAAGCCGGCGGGCAGCCAGGTGGTGAACCAGTGCGTGCCGAACGAGTTCACCACGACGCTCGCGATCGTCGCGAACAGGTTGAGCAGGAAGAACCCCGTCACCACCCAGACCGTGCCGGCCCAGGCGCGCTTGCCGAACGTGGCCGCACGCTGCATCAGCCTTTCCCGGTCGCCGCCGGCCCGCGATACACGAGGCCGCGCAGCATCAGCAGGGCCACGACGATCAGCACCTGCACGCCCGCCATCAGCATCGCGATCGCCGAGGCCATCGGATAGTCGTACTGCTCGAACGCCGCCTGATAGGCCGCAATCGAGATAACTCGCGTCGGCCCGGCGGGGGCGCCGAGCAACACGGCCGACGGAAACACCGAGAACGACTGCACGAAGGCCAGCGCCAGCGTGATCGTCAGACCGGGGATCAGCAACGGCAGCAGGATGCGCGTGAAGCGCGCCCGCGCCCGCGCGCCGAACACGGCGGCGGCGTTCTCGAGCGACGGGTCGATGCCGGTGACGTAGGACAGCACGAGCAGGAAGGTGAACGGAAACCCGGTGATCACGAGCGACAGGAACACGCCCCAGTAGTTGTGGATCAGCCGGATCGGATGCTCGGCGAGGCCGAGGTCGAGCAGCACCCGGTTCACCCAGCCGCGCGGCCCGAGATAGGTCAGCAACCCCTCGGCGACCAGCACGGTGCCGAGCGTGATCGGGATCACCAGGATCGCGGTCAGCAGCCGCTGGCGGCGCATCAGCCGCACGCGCAGCGCGACGGGGATCGCGGCGGCGACGTTCAGGACCGTCACGGGGACGGCGATGACCAGCGTGGTGCCGATGGTGTCGTACAGGAACGGATCGGAGAAGAACCGCGCGTAATTGGCCAGCGCGCCGCCCTGCATCGGGTTGAACGACAGGTACAGCCCGTACAGGAACGGATAGACGAACAGCGCGAGCACAAACAGCACCGCCGGCAGGGCGAGCAGCGTCGTCGCGTCCAGTCCGCGCTCGCGCAGGCGGGCGCGCAGCGGGTGGCGCACGACGCCGGACGCGGCGGTCACGCCGGATATACCAGCACCCGCTGCGCAGGAACGCCGAGGCGGATGGCCTCGCCCGGCTGCACGCGCGCGTGGGCGCGGAAGTGCAGTTCGGTGCCGTCGGCGGCGCGGGCGATACAGGCGAAATCGCGGCCGTGGTATTCGGCGGACTCGACGGTGGCTGCGATGGGGCCGTCCGCGGCGGGTGCCAGGTCGTCGGGGCGGATCGCGACGATCGCCGGTCCGGAGAAGGTCTCGCCGACCGCCGTGCCGGGAAGCTCGGCGCCGGCGATCGTCACGATGACACCCGTGGGCACACCTGCAACCGACGGGCGCGCGGTGGCGCGGATCATGTTGCGGTAGCCCATGAACTCCGCGACGTCGGGGTTCGCGGGGCGGGCGTACAGGTCCTCCGGCACGCCGATCTGTTGTGCCGTGCCGTCGCGCATCACCACGATCCGGTCGGCGAGCGACAGCGCCTCCTCCTGGTCGTGCGTCACGTAGATCGTCGCACAGCCGAGCAGATCGTGGATGCGCCGGATCTCGGCCCGCATCTCCAGCCGCAGCTTGGCGTCGAGGTTCGACAGCGGCTCGTCCATCAGCACCAGCGGCGGCTCGACGACGATCGCGCGCGCGATGGCGACGCGCTGCTGCTGGCCGCCCGACAGCTGGCCGGGCGGCTTGTCGGCCTGGTCGGTCAGCCGCACCAGCGCCAGCGCCTCGTCGACGCGGCGCGCGATCTCGGCCTGCGGGCGGCGCTGCGACACCAGCCCGAACCCGACATTGCGGCGCACGGTCATGTGCGGGAACAGCGCGTAGTTCTGGAACACCATCGCGAAGCCGCGGTCCTCGGGGCCGAGCCGGTCGATGCGCCGCTCATCCAGCCAGATCGAGCCGCCGGTCAGCTGCAGCAGTCCGGCGATGCAGTTCAGCGCGGTGGACTTGCCGCACCCCGACGGGCCGAGCAGGGCGACGAACTCGCCCCGCCCGACCGTCAGGCTCAGGTCGTTCAGCGCGTTCAGCGTGCCGAAGGTACGGCTGATGTTGTCGAGGCGGAGCGCGCGGAAGTCGCGCGAGGCGAGCGTCACGTGACGTGCCTCGGGTTATGCCGGACGCCCGCGGATCACCGTGCTACTTGCCCACCTTGGCGCCGATCTCCTTGTCCCAGCGCTCGAACGCATAGACCAGCTTCTTGGCCTCGAGCTGCGTGTCCATCGGGGTTTCGGCGAACAGCTTGGTGTAGAAATCGCCGCGGCCGAATTCCTCGATCACCTTCTGGCTCTCGGCGGGTGCGAGGCTGAGCGGCACGTCGCGCACCGACGGACCCGGATAGAAGTAGCCCTTGTCGTACGTCATGGCCTGCGCCGGCTTGGTCAGCATGTAGTTGACGACGTCGAGCAGCACCGGGATGCGGTCCGCCGCGATGCCCTTGGGGATCGTCATGTACTGCGCGTCGGTGACGAAGTGGAAGCCCTTCAGCGTCGCGATCTGGGCTTCCTTCGGCACCACGCCGAGGGCGCGCGGGTTGATGTCCCAGCCGACATGGCTGGCGACCATGTCGCGCGAGCCCTCGGCCAGTTCCTTCATCGTCGCCGACGTTCCGGTCGGGTAATACTCGATGTTCTTGCCGAGTTCGGCGAGGTAGCTCCACGTCTTCGCCCAGCCGCCCGCGGGGTCTTTCGGGTCGCTGTCGCCGAGGATGTAGGGCATCCCCATCAGGAACGCCCGGCCGGGGCCGGAATTGGCGGGACGCGCATACAGGAAGCGGTTTTTGTTGGCGCGCGTCCAGGCCAGCAGATCCTCGGCCGTGGCCGGCGGCTGCTTCACCCGGTCGGGCATGTATTCGAGCAGCGGGCCGCCGGGGCAGAACACGACGCACACCGCCTGTCCCTGTGCCAGCTTCTGCATGTCGTAGGCGGCGGGGAGCAGCAGCGTCTGGAGGTCGGGCAGGCTGCTCGCGTGATCGGGGAACAGCTTGGTCCAGATGCCCAGATCGACACCGTTGGAAATGATATCGACACCGCCGAGCACGAGGTCGATGTCGACGCGCCCGGCGTTCTGCTGCGCCTGCAGCTTGCCCGGCAGCTCGGGCGCCGGCGCCTGGCTGAAATTCATGCGCGAGACCGTGTCCGGACGCGCGCGCCAGTAGCTCTCCAGCGCGCGCTGCGTGAGCTGAAGCTGGCCGCCGACATCGACGATGTTCAGCGCGATCGGCGAGGCTGGAGCGGCCCTCGCGGTGGTGCCGGCCGCAGACATCGCCGCCATCCCGGCCATGCCGCCGAGCAGCGTCCGCCTCGTCGTCCCGACCATCGGTTCCTCCCGGATTGCGCGGCCACTGGCTACACGATGCCGGGTCGCGCGTTGTTATGTTATCGATACCGTGGCGGGCTGGTGATTGGCAATCGATAATCGGGCTGGCCCGCCCGCCGCCGCCTATCGATTGCCACGCCGTCGAAAGGCGGCCCGCGACGGCGCGCCGCCCGACGCGCCCGAAACTGCGCCGGCGCCCGACGGTGGCTCGGCTCCCGCGGGGATCTCGCCCACGATCCCGCCCGTCATACGGCACACCGGCCTGAAGATCGGCGCCGGCCGCTGGACCATCCCGCGCGGCCCATCCAACCCGGGCCCCGGCCCGCGTCACCCTCGCGCCGACGCCGCCCTACCGCGCGGACTTCCGGAAGCCGGGGCGGCCGCCGCCTTCGAACAGCTCGAAGCCGCGCAGGCCGCGGCTGAGCAGCAGCAGCCCGTCGCCGGCCGCCACGCGCGTCTGCGGTTCGGGCCGTCTGGCCTGACCGTCCGCACCGCTGATCTCGACGATGAAGAAGCCGCCCGCCGCCTCGCGCTCCAGGTCCTCCACGGTCTGCCCGACCGCCGGGCTGTCCGGTGCCACGGCCACCATCTCGAGCTGCAGGCCGAGATGCACGAGGGCCTTCTCGAAATCCTGCATGGCCGGCGAGCCGCGGATGAAGTGCTCGGTGTTTTCGAACAGCACGATCTCCACGATCCGCTCGGCGGACAGGTGGCTGGGCAGCACGACGCGGTTGGCGCCGGCCTGCAGCAGCTTGCCCTCGGTGCTCGGCGCCTCGCCGCGGGCGATGATCTCCACGGACGGGCTGAGCTTGCGGGCGCTGAGGGTGATGAACACGTTGGACGCGTCGGTCGGCAGCACGGTCGCCAGCACGCGCGCCCGCTTGATGCCGGCGGCGAGCAGGGCTGCTTCGTCCGTCGCGTCGGCCTGCATGCTGAGATAGCCGAGCGCGCGCGCCTCTTCGGCCCGTTCAGGCCGGTTCTCCAGCACCACGAACGGCGCGCGCCCGGCGACGAGACCCTGCGCGATCTGTCGGCCGATACGGCCGAAGCCGCAGACGATCACATGGTCGGACAATTTGTCGATCTGCGTGGTCATGCGCCTGGTGCCAAGGATGCGGTCGAGCCGGTTGAGGGTGAGGAACTGCACGAGGGCGCCGGTGAGGAAGATGATTCCGGTGCAGCCCAGCACGATCGTCGCGATCGTGATGACGCGCAACAACGGGGTGTCGATCGGGTGCACCTCGTTGTAGCCGACGGTGTAGACGGTGACGATGACCATGTAGAAGGCGTCGCCGAGGCGCCATCCGGCCGCGACGTAGGCGGACGTGGCGAGCGCGATGACGACCGCCATGTAGATGCTGCCGAGTGCGAGGTTGCGCGACGGCGAGTCGAGCACGCCGGCGAAGGTCGGTCCCGGGACGGGGCGGAGCGGGGGGCGCATGTTCAGCCGAATAGGCTACAGGTGCCGCACGAAATCCATGCGCCCGTGCAGGATGCGGACGATTTCGATGCCCGCGTCGGTTCGGCGATAGAAGACGACGTGCGAGCCGGCAGCGCATCTGTAGTATCCGGGACGAACCTCGGGACAAGGCCGCCCGAGCCCGGGCTGCGCTGCGACGGCTTGGATACGCTCTCTCAGTTCTTGCAAGTAACGTTCGGCCTGGTCGAAACCCCAGCGTCGCTCCGTGTACGTCCAGATCTCTTCGATGTCTCGCCGCGCCCGTGGTCTGACGACGTACCGGCGCGTCATGCCGAGCGTGATCGGGCAGCCCTCTTGTCCTCGAGGAAGGCGTCGAAGTCGAACGGCGCGGCGGCGCCGCTCTGCTCGCCTTCGACGAGCGCCGCGCGCAAGGCGGCAAGCTTAGCTTCGTGCTCCTCAAGCAGGCGCAAGCCAGCGCGCACGACCTCGCTGGCGTTGCTGTACCGTCCTTGAGCGATCTGCTCCTCGACGAACGCGCTGAAGTGCTCGCCAAGGCTGAATGACGTGTTCTTGCTCATGTCAAACCTCGGCCAGTCTGATACCAAAAACTGGTACTGCTGGCAACGCGATAACCTGTCTGTCAGCAGTTCTCAATGCGATTGAGTCGCGTTTGCGCGGGTATGGTCTGGGCAAGGTGAGTCCAGAATGCCACAGTTCGTGTTGGAACATGTTGCAACCG
>Ga0209040_10001881_pt1 | contig 16592 bp, 15 predicted proteins | sample BogFormECP12_OM3_FD_188240 | JGI IMG/M metagenome (GOLD analysis project Ga0209040, IMG submission 188240) | Bog forest soil microbial communities from Calvert Island, British Columbia, Canada - ECP12_OM3 (SPAdes) (version 2) | ecosystem: Environmental > Aquatic > Freshwater > Wetlands > Bog ...
GGCGAGCTTGATCAGGATGACCCGCACGTCGGTGGCCATCGCGACCATCATCTTGCGGTAGTTGTTCGCCTGCGCCTCGTCGCGCGACTGGAAGGTGATGCCGGTCAGCTTGGTCACCCCGTCGACGATCGCGGCGATCTCCTCGCCGAAGCGCTCGCGCACCTCCTCGATCGACGCGGAGGTGTCCTCAACGGTGTCGTGCAGCAGCGCCGCGCACAGGGTCTCGGTGTCGAGGCGCATGCTCGCGCAGATCCGCGCCACGCCGACGGGATGCACGATGAAGTCCTCACCGGACTTGCGCCGCTGGGCGGCGTGGTGCTCGCAGGCGAACACGAACGCGTCCTGCACGCGCTCGCGGTCGATCTCCACGGCCGAGTCGGCCGCGTGCTCTGAGACGATCGCGAACAGGTCGCTGAGCAGGCGCCGCTCGGAGTCGCTCAGCCCGAGGCGGCCCTGCGCGCTGCTCGCCGTCCGAGCGTCGCGGGCGAGCTCCGCCGGCCCGCGGGCGCCGCGCAGGCCCTCACCGCCGGGGCGCTCGGTGAGTTGCGTGGTCTTCGGGTCCTCGGCGATCGCCATGATCTAAGGGTAGGGGACGGCTCGCCCGGATTGAAGGAGCGCTCAGGGAAGCGCGAACAGGACGAGCTCCTCGGCCTCCTCCGCCGGTGCGATCGCACCCGCGATCGCTTCCTGGGCATGCGCCGGGCGCCCTCGCTGCCCGCGGGCCGGCGCCGCCGCCGCGCCGTGCGCACGGCGCAGCACGAGGCGGGGCTCGCTGACACCGCGCCACTCGTTGACCTCCAGCGTGAAGGTGGCCAGCGCGGGCTCTCCGGCGGGCACCGGCAGGCGCCCGCCGGTCCCGAACGCCACCGCGCGCGCGCGGGCGCCGCCGGAGCTCACGGTGAAGCGGACGTGCTTGCCCTCGCCCATCGGCCGCGCGTCGCTGAAGCTCGCATCGGCGATCATCAGGCTGACCGTCGGGTTGCCCTGCCCGAACGGCGCGAGCGTCTGCAGCTCCTCGGCGAGGTCCATGCCCAGCTCGGCGCCCGCGACGACCGCGTCGACGCGCTCGCACGCCCCTAGGTCCGCGCTCGCGAGCGCGCGCTCGGCGTGCGCGCGAAAGGCCGCGGCGAAGTCCTCCACCCGCCCGCGCTCGATCTCCAGGCCGGCCGCCGCGCTGTGCCCGCCGTGGCCCAGCAGATGACCCGCGCACGCGTTCAGCCCGGCGAGCAGGTCGAAGGAGCCGATGCTGCGCCCCGAGCCCCTGCCCGTCTCCCCCGCGAGCGCGATCAGCACGACCGGGCGCCCGCTGCGCTCGACCAGCCGCGAGGCCACGATCCCGATCACTCCCGCGTGCCAGCCCTCGCCCGCGAGGACGTACGCGGGCTGCTCGCCCAGCGCAGCCATCTGCGCCTCGGCCTGGAAGCGGATGAGCGTCTCCACCTGCCTGCGCTCGCGGTTTGCCGCGTCGAGCTCGGCCGCGATCTGGCGTGCCCGCGCAGGGTCCTCCGTGAGGATCAGCTCGAGCCCTGCGTCGGCGCGATAGAGGCGCCCGGCGGCGTTCAGACGCGGCGCGAGCGCGAAGCCGAGAGCGCGCTCGTCGACCCTCGAGGCGTCGACGCCTGCGACCGCCATCAGCGCCCGCAGCCCCGGCTTGCCCGTGCTCGCCAGGGCGCGCAGCCCGCGCCGCACGAGCGCGCGGTTCTCGCCCACCAGCGCGACCACGTCGGCGACCGTCGCCAGCGCCACCAGGTCGAGGTCCTCCTCCAGCTCGCGCGGATCGCGTCCGGCCGCCGTGAACAGCGCCTGCGCGAGCTTGTAGGCGACGGCCGTTGCGCACAGCTCGGCGCAGGGATAGCCGCACAGCGCAGGGTGCACGATCGGCGCGTCGGGCAGGACGCCGTCGGCGCGCGGAGCGTGGTGGTCGGTGATGACGACCTCCATCCCGAGCCGGCGGGCCAGGGCCACCTCCTCCACGGCAGTGATCGCGCAGTCCACGCTGACGAGCAGCTGCGTGCCGCGCGCCGCAAGGCGCTGCACCGTCGCGGCCGCCAGGCCGTAGCCGTCGGCGGCGCGGTCGGGCAGGTATGAGTCGACGTCCGCGCCGAGGCGCCTGAGGGCGCGCACGAGCACGCCCGCCGAGCACACGCCGTCGACGTCGTAGTCGCCGTGGACGGTGATGCGCGCGCCGGCTCTCAGCTGGCCCAGGATCGACGCGACGGCCCGCTCGATGCCGGCGAAGGCACCCGGCGGGTGCTCCTCGGCGGCGTCCAGGAAGGCGCGCGCGTCGGCCGGCTCGGACAGTCCGCGGCGGACGAGCACCTGGGCCAGCGCGTCGCTGACGCCGAGCTCCAGGCGCAGCCGCGCGACCGCCGCGGGCGGGCACTCGGCGATCTCGAAGCGCACGGGCTGCACGGGGCCGAGACTACGGCCAGGGCGAGACGGAACCGCCGTCTGGAGCCGTCGGGAGCCGCAGCCCGCCTCGGCGGTCGCTTGCGAGCAGGCGCCGCGGCGCCCGCCGCCGACGGGTTAGCGCTCGCGCGCTAACCGTACAACGGCGGTGGCTGGACGCCCTCGCGTTCGCGGCGCATGCCCACGAGGTAGACCACGGCTATCCCGATCAATGCCCCGGGCACGGCGTAGAGCACGACCGCTATGTCGGTCGCCTTTTTGCCGGGGATCTCGAGCGCCCCGACTTTCGCGCCGAAGATGATCAGCCCGACGACGACCGCGCCGATCAGCGCGCCCACCAACGCCCCCACGATCCCGCCCCAGAAGCGGTCCGGCAGCCAGATCGTGAAGTGCCAGATCGCCAGGCCCATCATCACCCAGCCGAGCATGCCCATCAGCGCTCACCCCCCTCGATCCGCCGCGCGGTCCTCGCTGCGGTGCCCATCAGCGCGACCTGCCGTGACGTTTGTTGCGCGGGCGGCGGGTCTTGGCGCGGGGCTTGGGCTCTTCCTTGAGCACGAGGTCCTCGGGCGCGAGGTCGGCGGCTGGGTCGCGCTCGGGCGCGTCCTCGCCGGTCGAGCTGCGCGGGGCCACCTTCGTCGGGCTCGCGCCGGGCGCCGCGCCCCCCTGCTCAGAGTCGACGTCGAGGTCGCGGACGAGTTCCTGGAACTCGTCGCGCGAGATCTGCTGGCCGGGCTCCTCGGGCGCGATCAGGCTGCCGCGCCGCGTGCGCCGTGGCTTGCGCTCCGGTTCGACGTCGACCGGTTCGCCCGTCGCGCTCGTCGCATACGCCGGCACGGCGCCGAGTTCGCGGATGATGCGCGCCCGGCGCGCGCGGTAGGTCGGCTCGCGCTCCTTCCAGTGGGTCAGCACCGGCGAGGCGATGAAGATCGAGGAGTATGCGCCCGAGGCGATGCCGATCATCAGCGCGAAGGCGAAGTCCTTGAGCGTTTCACCGCCGAACAGCAGCAGCGCGGTGACCGGCAGCAGCGTGCAGAAGCTGGTCGCCAGCGATCTGGTGAGCACCTCCGACATCGAGCGGTTGACGATCTGCGAGAAGGCCGCGCGCGGCATGCGCGGCACGTTCTCGCGCACACGATCGAACACGATGATCGTGTCGTACAGCGAATACCCGAGGATCGTCAGCAGCGCGGCCACGGTCGCTGTCGTCACTTCGCGGCCGGTCAGCGAGTACACCCCCGCCGTGATCAGCAGGTCGTGCATCAGCGCGATCAGCACCGGCACGGCGTACTTCCACTCGAAGCGCAGGGCGATGTAGGCCGAGATCACCAGCAGCGAGGCGATGATCGCGATGATCGCGCTGTTGGCCACGGTTTTCCCGAACGTGGGACCGATCGAGTTCGAGGAGAAGTCCCTGATGCCGGGATGGTTGGGGCCGTTGCCGAACTTCGCGCTCAGGTCCGCTTCGACCTTCTTGACGGCTTCCGGCGCGAGCGTCTTGGTCGAGATCTGATAGCCCGTCCCGCCGATGCTCGCGTTGGTGAATTTCTGGACTTCGGCGTTGGGGTAGCCGGCCGCGCTCATGACCGAGGCCACTTCGCTCTCGCTGGCGGACCTGGCGAAGGCCGTCTGGATGCGCGTGCCCGACGTGAAGTCTCGGCCCAGGTTCAGCCCCTTGCCGCCGATCGCCAGGGCCCCGATCAGCAGGATCGTGCCCGACAGCGAGAAGAACCACTTCGAGGCGCCCATGAAGTCGAACGTCCAGCCGCGTCCGCGCCGCGCGGCGCCGAGCGCGCCGGGGCGGGAGATCAGCGGCGAGCGGCCCATCGCGCCGAGCGCGGCCTGCGTGGCGAGCACGGCGGTGAACAGCGACACGAGCGTGCCGATGCCGAGCGTGAGCGCGAATCCCTTGACTTCGGAGGTGGCCAGCGCGAACAGGATGAAGGCGGTCATGAACGTGACCACGTTCGCGTCGACGATCGCCGCGAAACCGCGTTTGTAGCCGGTGGCGATACCCGACAGGATCGATCTTCCGCCCCGGATCTCCTCCTTGATGCGCTCGAAGATCACGATGTTGGCGTCCGCGGCGATACCGATCGTGAGGATCAGCCCGGCGATCCCCGGCAGCGTCATCGTGATCGGGATCAGCTTGATCAGCGCGAAGTAGTAGATGCTGTAGACCAGCAGCCCGCCGATCGCGATGATGCCGAGCACGCGGTAGAAGAGCGTGAGGAACAGGCACACCACGAGGAAGCCCGCGAGGCCCGCGAGCAGCCCCTGGTTGAGCGCCTGCTTGCCGAGCGTCGCGGAGACCTGCGAGCGGGAGATCAGCACGAGCTTGACAGGCAGCGCGCCGGACTGCAGCTCTTCGGCGAGTTCCTGGGCCGAGGTGATCGTGAAGCCACCCGAGATCTCCGAGCCGGTCGAGGCGTCGATCCCTTCCGGGTACTTGCTGTAGTCGATCGAGGGCACCGTGATCAGCTGGCCGTCGAGGGCGACCGCGAAGTGCTGCAGGGCCGCTTCGTGGGGCACGCCCGGCAGCTGGGCTTCCTGCCCGCGGTGGGCGATCTTCTTGGTGACCCCTTCGAAGACGCTCTTGCCGTGCGAGGTGAAGCCGAACGTCACGTTGGGCTGGCCGGTGGTTTCGTCGGAGCCCTGCTGCGGATTGGTGATATCCGAGCCCGACAGCACCGGTTCGTCGTTGAGCACGTACCAGCTGTTGGGTGAGCGGTTGGTGATCTTGCCCGCGGCGGATTCGACCGGATGGGCCTGGACGAGCACCGTGCCGGGGTTCACGCGCACGGCCTTGACCTTCGCGCCCGGCGGCGGCTTGTAGTTGTCCGCATACAGGTTCTGTTCGGTTTCTTCGGGGCCGCGCAGGACGGTTTCGTTGGTGGTGTCGAGCAGGTACCAGCTGCCGTAGATGCACCCGCTGACCTGCGCCGGCGTGCAGCCTTCCCGCCAGGTCGTGTCGCTCTTGCGCAGGATCGCCGCCCGCTTGGCGGCGCGCAGGACGGCCTGGTACTCGGTCAGTCCCGCGCTGACGCCGCCCGCACCGGAGCTCGTCGCGTCGCCGGTGACGGTGCCTTCGGTCGGCGCCGGCTGCCCGCTCGGGCCGATCACGTTCGGCTCCCAGTCGTAGAAGTACAGCTGCGCCACCTTGCCGACCTCATCCTGCGCGCGCGACGCGTTGCTGACGTCGGGCAGCGCGACATCGATTTCGCCTTCCCCCGAGCGCGCGATTTCCGGCTCGGCCACGCCCAGCTGATCCACGCGCTTGCGCATGATCGTGATCGCCCGTTCGAGCGATTCGGGGTCGACCTTCGACTGGGCCGTCGGCTTGGCCTGGTAGACGAGCTCCACACCGCCCTTCAGGTCCAGCCCCAGCTTCGTCGGCTTGGTGGCGATCACGATCAGCGACCCGGCGATCAGGCCGGCGACGATCAACAGGATCAGGGCATTGCGGCGACGGTCGGTCATGGCTCTGATGGAGACTACTTGTCGGGGGTGAGGACGAGCAACAGCCCGCCGTCGTCATCGTAGGCCGGGAACATGTCCGCCTTGGCGCTCGCGGCGACGTCGCGCTCGCCGCTGACCTCGACGGGCACCTCGAGCGCGCGCACGCCCCACTCGAGCACCGTGGCCACCGGGTCGTCGCCGTTGGCGAAGCGCAGTCCGAGGACCTCCTCGACGCGCTGGCCGATCACCTCCTCCTCCTCGAGGCCGGTGAAGGCGAATGAGTTCTTGCCGCAGCCGACGATGCGACCCTCGCCGTCGCAGACGAAGAAGGCGGCGTCGGGCGCCGGGTAGTAGTCGTCCAGCAGTTCGAACAGGAACGCGAACCCGCACTTGTCGCAGCCCTTGCGCTGGCGCGTGAAGCCGACGTTGCGATCGAGCTCGCTGGTGCGGTGACCGCAGTTCGGGCAGATGAACGGGTGCGCCATTTCAATCACACAGACTACGCAAGCCGGACGGCGGAGGGCCCCGCCTGCCCGGGCGGGCCCGGGCGGGCAGGGATCGGCCCGGGACCGAGCCGCGGGCGCGGCTCAGAACAGCGGCGAGCTCGCGTGCGTCGGCTGATCGAGGCCGAGGTGGGCGAAGGCGGCGGGCGTTGCGGCCCGCCCCCTGGGGGTGCGCTTGAGCAGCCCCTCCTGCAGCAGGTAGGGCTCATAGACGTCCTCGATCGTGTCCTGCTCCTCGCCGACGGCGACAGCCAGCGTCGAGAGGCCGACGGGCCCGCCGGCGAACTTGACGCAGATCGCGTGCAGGATCTCCCTGTCCAGCCGGTCCAGGCCCCGCTCGTCGACCTCGAGCATCTCCAGGGCGGCGTGCGCCGCGGCCGCCGTGACGACACCCTCCAGGCGCACCTCGGCGAAGTCGCGCACCCGCTTGAGCAGCCGGTTGGCGACCCGCGGGGTGCCCCGGCTGCGCGCCGCGATCGCGCTCGCGCCGTCGTCCTCGAGCTCGATCTCGAGGATGCCGGCGGCGCGGCGCACGATCAGCGCGAGCTGCTCGACCGAGTAGGGCTCGAGCCGGGCGTGGATGCCGAAGCGGTCGCGCAGCGGCGTGCTCAGCAGGCCGGTGCGCGTGGTCGCGCCCACCAGCGTGAAGGGAGGCAGCTCGAGCGTGACGACGCGCGCGCCGGCGCCCTGCCCGACGGTGATCGGCAGCCGGTGGTCCTCCATCGCCGGGTAGAAGGTCTCCTCCAGCGCGCGTGCCAGGCGGTGGATCTCATCGACGAAGAACACGCTGCGCGGCTCGAGAGCGGTCAGGAACGCGGCGATGTCGCCCTTGCGCTCGAGCGCGGGGCCCGCGGTCTGCACGAAGGGCACTTCCAGCTCGGCCGCCACGATCTGCGCCAGCGAGGTCTTGCCGAGACCGGGCGGGCCGGCCAGCAGCAGGTGGTCGAGCGCGTCGCCGCGCGCGCTGCAGGCCTCGATCGCGACCTTCAGCTGCTCGCGCAGGGACTCCTGCCCGACGAAGTCCCGCAGGCGTCGCGGGCGCAGCGAGCGGTCGAGCTCGTCCTCCTCCAGCAGGTAGGGCGTCTGGATCCGGGGCGCGAGCTCGCTCACGCGCTCACGTCCCCGCGCGCGCCAGGCGCAGCGCGTCGCCGAGCAGCTGCTCGGCGCTCTCGCCGACGGCGTCGCGCAGCAGCTCGTCGGCCTCGACGGGCCCGTAGCCGAGCTCGAGCAGCCCTTCGCGGGCCAGCACGGCGGGGTGCTGCTCGGTCCCTCGCCGCGCCACGATCGGAGTGCGCCCCGCCTCCGCCGGGCCGCCGGCGATGGCGACCTTCTCGCGCAGCTCGACGATGATCCGTTCGGCGGTGCGCTTGCCGATGCCGGGGACCGCCTGAAAGCGCGCCGCGTCGCCCGCGGCGAGCGCGCCGACCAGCTCGCTCGTAGCACCCGCCGAGAGGACGGCGAGGGCCACCTTGGGGCCGACCGCCTGCACCGAGAGCAGCATCAGGAACAGATCGCGCTCCTGCTCGGCGTGAAAGCCGAACAGCACGAGGGCGTCGTCGCGCACGATCATGTGCGTGTGCAGCGTCACCTGCTCGCCGAGCGCGGGCAGGTGACGCAGGGTCTCGGCCGAGACCGCCGCGCGATAGCCGACATCGCCGCTGAGGACGACCACGTGGTCGCTGCGGCGCACCGCGAGCTCCCCGCGCAGCAGCGCGATCATGCGCCCGCCTGCGCGAGCGCCAGCGAGCGCGGAGCGCCGTTGGCGTGGCAGATCGCGACCGCGAGGGCGTCGGCGGCGTGGTCGGGCCGCGGCTCCTCGACGAGCCCGAGCAGCACCTTGACCATGCGCGCGACCTGGTCCTTGCCGACACGCCCGTTGCCGCACACCGCTCCCTTGACCTGCTGGGGGGTGTAGCTCGAGCAGGGCACGCCGCGCTGCCCGGCGGCCAGCATCGCCACGCCGCGCGCCTGCCCGACGGCGAACGCGGTGCGCACGTTCTGCCCGAAGTACAGCTCCTCCAGTGCCAGCGCATCGGGCTCGTGCTCGCGCATCAGCGCCTGCACGCCGGCGTGGATCGCGGCCAGGCGCCGCTCGTGGGCCACGCCCGCCGCGGTGCGGATGACACCCCCGTCGAGCGCCACGAGGCGCCCGTCGCGCTGCGCGACGACGCCGTAGCCGGTGTTGGCCAGGCCCGGGTCTATGCCGAGAACGATCACGCTTGGGGATTCTGCGCCCGCCCCCGGACGCCTGCCCGCGCGCGCCGCGGTGTCTGGCATACGCTGCGCTGCGATGGGCGACGAGCAGATCGACTTCGCCGCGGAGGGCCTGCTCGATGGGCTCGAGGGCGAGCAGCGCGCCGAGCGCCTCGCGCTGCTGCGCCGACTCGCCGGCGAAGGCGTGCCGCTTTCGGAGCTGCGCCGCACGACGGCCACCAACACCGTCATGTTCCTGCCCGCCGACCGTGTGATCGTGGGCAGCGAGCGCTACACCGCCGCGCAGGTCGCCGAGCTCAGCGGCGTGGACGCAGCCTTCCTGCTGTCGGCGAGGCGGGCGATGGGCCTGCCGATCCCCGACCCCGAGGATTCCCTCTTCACCGACGCCGAGCTCGAGTCCGCGCGCATGATCGAGGTGGCGCGCGCCGCGGGACTCTCCGACGAGGACGTGCTCGAGCTGCTGCGCGTGCTCGGCCGGGGCCTCGCGCAGGCCGCCGAGACGCTTCGCGCGATGCCACTCAAGCTGGTGCTCAAACCCGGGATCAGCGAGGTCGAGCTGGCCGCGCAGTACGCGCGCGCAGCGGCCGCGCTCTATCCGATGGTCAACCCGCTGGTCAGCAACGTGCTCGCCCTGCACCTGCGCCACGCGACCGAGAGCGAGGTGACCAGCGCGCTCGAGCGCAGCGGCGGCCAGCTGCCGGGCTCGCGCGAGGTCGGCGTCTGCTTCGCCGACCTCGTCGGCTTCACCCGCCTGGGCGAGGAAGTCGCCGCGGAGGAGCTCGGCCGCCTCGCCGCGCGCCTGGAAGCGCTCGCCGGCGACACCTGCCGGCCGCCCGTGCGCCTCGTCAAGACGATCGGCGACGCCGCCATGCTCGCCTCCCCCGAGCCGGGCCCGCTACTCGACACCGCACTCGCGCTGATCGACGCCGCCGAGGGCGAGGGCGAGGACTTCCCGCTGCTGCGCGCCGGGGCGGCGCTCGGCATGGCCGTGCCGCGCGCGGGCGACTGGTTCGGGCGGCCGGTGAACCTCGCCAACCGCATCACCGCCGTCGCGCGCCCCGCGAGCCTGCTCGTCGAGCCCGGGATGCGCGATGCGGTGGGCGAGCGCTACCGCTGGTCGTTCGCCGGCGAGAAGCGCCTGCACGGGATCCGCGAGCCCGTTGCGCTGTTCCGCGCCCGGCGGCTCAGCGACGTGCAGAGCTAGGCACGCGAGGCGGCGCCGCGCGCGGGGGCCTCCGCACGCGCGCGCCAGGGCGCAGCCCCGGCGGCCCACATGTCGTTGAGCGCGACCGCGTCCTTGTATGTGTCCATGCACTCCCAGAAGCCCTCGTGGCGGTAGGCGCGCAGCTCGCCGGCGGCCGCCAGGCGCTCGAGCGGGGCGCGCTCGAGCACGCTGTTGCGCTCGAGATAGTCGAGCGCGGCGCGCTCGAAGCAGAGAAACCCGCCATTGATCCAGTGCTCGGAGCGCGGCTTCTCGCGAAACCCGCGCACGCGCCCGTCGCGGTCGAGCTCGGTGACGCCGAACTGCAGCTCGGGTCGCACGACGGTCATCGTCGCGAGCGCGCCGTGGCGGCGGTGGAACGCGAGCAGCTCCTGCAGGTCGATGTCGGCGAGCCCGTCGCAGTAGGTCGCGCAGAAGCGCTCCTCGCCGGCGAGCCGTGGCTCGAGACGCTTGATCCGCCCGCCGGTCTGCGTGTCCAGCCCCGTGTCCACGCACTCCACGCTCACGCCGTCGGGCCAGCGGCAATCCGCGGCGAACCGCTCGATCAGCCCGCTCTCGTAGCCGGTGGCGAGCAGGAAGCGCGCGAAGCCCTGCACCGCGTAGAGCTGGATCACGTGCCACACGATCGGCATGCCGCCGATCTCCACGAGCGGCTTGGGCAGCTCCCGCGTGCGCTCCTGCAGGCGGGTGCCGCGTCCCCCACAGAGGATCACGACCGTCGGGTGGCCCACCGCTCGGCTAGCCTGCGACGCGCTCGAGCACGTCGGCGGAAACGTCGAAGTTCGCGTGGACGGCGCTCACGTCGTCGTTCTCCTCGAGCGCGTCGATCAGTCTCATCAGGCGGCCCGCCTGGGCTTCGTCGAGCGGCACGAGGCTGGACGGCCGGTAGGCCATCTCGGCGCTCTCCATCTCCACGCCGGCCCCTTCGAGGGCCTTGCGGACCTGGGTGAACTGCGCCGGCTCGGCGATCACTTCGAAGACGCCCTCGTCCGTGAAGATGTCCTCGGCACCGGCGTCGACGGCCGCCATCAACTCCTCTTCGGAGTATTTCGCGGAGTCGATCACGATCGTGCCCTTCTTGTCGAACAGGTAGGCCACCGATCCGGGCTCGCCGAGGCTGCCGCCGTTCTTGGAGAACACGTGCCTGACGTCGGCGCCGGTGCGGTTGCGGTTCTCGGTGAGCGCCTCGACCAGCACGGCCACCCCGCCCGGTCCGTAGCCCTCGTAGAGCACGGCCTCGATCGCGTCCGCCTCGCCGCCCGCACCCGTGCCCTTGGCGATCGCCCGTTCGATGTTGTCCTTGGGCATCGACGCTTCCTTGGCCTTGCGCACGGCGTTCTCCAGCGCGGCGTTGGCGTCGGGGTCGCCGCCGCCGTCGCGGGCGGCGACCGTGATCGCGCGCGTGAGCTTGGAGAACTGCGCGCCGCGGCGCGAGTCCACGATCGCCTTCTTGTGCTTGATGCTCGCCCACTTGGAGTGTCCGGACATGCCGGTGAGTCTACGAAGCGGCGCGCAGATCGAGCATCCCGGTGTCGCGCAGCAAGGGCCCCGGCGACGTAGGATGCTCGGGCACATGAGCGCCAAGCCTCCCCCTGACATCTTCAAGGCCTACGACATCCGCGGGATCTACGGCGAGCAGATCGACGGCGACGTCGCCGAGCGGATCGGCCGCGCCTTCGCGCACGTGCTCTCGGGGCTGGCCGGCAAGCCGGTCTCGGCCCTGCGGGTGGGGCTCGGCCGGGACATGCGCCTCAGCGCCCCCGAGCTCTCGGCGCGCTACCGCGAGGGCCTGCTCGGCGCGGGCGTCCACGTGATCGACGCGGGCCAGGTGGGCAGCGAGATGCTCTACTACCTGGTCGGCTCGCGCGAGCTCGACGGCGGGCTGATGTGCACGGCCTCGCACAACCCCAAGGCCTACACCGGCGCCAAGCTCGTGCGCGAGGGAGCTATCGCGCTGTCCGGCGACTCAGGCATCCAGGACGTCCGCCGCGCGATCGAAGCGGAAGCCGGCGGGCCGGGGAGCGCGCCGCCGGCACCCGAGCCGGGCGGCGCCCGCGGCACGCTCGAAGAGGTCGACATCTACGGCGAGTTCCAGGCGGCTGCGCTGCGCTTCATCGATCCCGAGATCATCCGCACGCGCGCCGGCGGAGCGCTGAAGGTGGTCCTCGACGGCGGCAACGGCATGGCCGGCCCGATGGTCGGCCCGCTGCTCGAGCGCCTCGGCCTGGAGCTGATCGAGACCTACTGGACGCCCGACGGGAACTTCCCCGACCACGAACCCAACCCGATGCTGCCCGAGAACCGCAAGCTGATCATCGAGCGCGTCCGCGCGAGCGGTGCCGACCTGGGCATCGCGTGGGACGGCGACGGCGACCGCTGCTTCTTCATCGACGACACCGGCGCGTTCGTCGCCGGCGACTTCCTGACTGCGCTGCTGGCCGAGTCGCTGCTGCGCAAGAACCCGAATCCCGCCCACCCCGAGGCGATCCTGTATGACGTGCGCGCCTCCCGCGCGGTGCCCGACACGGTCCGCCGAGCCGGCGGCGTCCCCTACGTCAACCGCGTCGGTCACGCCTTCTTCAAGACGCGCATGCGAGCCGAGGGCTCGCTGTTCGGCGGCGAGGTCTCGGGGCACTACTACTTCCGCGACTTCTACTGTGCGGACTCGGGCACGATCCCCGCCCTGCTGATCCTCGAGATGCTCGCGCGCGAGGGCAAGAGCATGTCCGAGCTGCTGGCCCCCTATCACGCCCGCTACTTCATCTCGGGGGAGATCAACTCGCTCCTCTCCGATCCGGCCGCCAAGATGGAGGAGATCGCGGCCCGCTACGCGGACGCCCGCCAGGAACGCCTCGACGGCATCTCGATCGACTACGAGGACTGGCACTTCAACGTGCGGCCCTCCAACACCGAGCCGCTGCTGCGCCTGTGCCTGGAGTCGCTCGTCTCGCCGCAGGACATGGAACGCCGCCGAGACGAAGTCCTCGCGCTGATCCGCTCGTGAGCGTCGAGCAGGACCAGCCCCAGCGCGAGCAGGAACAGGAGCGCGCGGCGCTCGAGCTCGCCGCGGAGGCCGGCATCCACCGCCTGGCCATCCCCACCCCCTTCCAGGTCGGGCGGGTCAACGCCTACCTGATCGAGGACTCGCCGCTGACCCTCGTCGACTCCGGCCCGAACTCGGCCAAGGCCCTGGACGAGCTCGAGCAGGCGCTCGCCACGCGCGGGCGCGCGATCGAGGACATCGAGCTGCTGGTGATCACCCACCAGCACATGGACCACTTCGGCCTGGCGTCGATCCTCGCACGCCGCTCGGGCGCGGAGGTCGCGGCGCTGGACGTGCTCGCGCCGTTCCTCGCGAGCTACGGCCGCGAGGCCGACCTCGACGACCTCTTCGCCGAGCGCATGATGCTGCGCCACGGCATCCCGCCCGAAGTGGCCGGCGCCCTGCGGGCCGTCTCCGCCGGCTTTCGCGCGTGGGGCGCAGCGGTGCAGGTCACGCGACCGCTCGCCGACGGAAGCGAGCTTCGGCTCCGCGACCGCAGCCTGCGGGTGCTGCACCGGCCGGGCCACAGCCCCTCGGACACGGTCTTCCTCGACGAGTCCCGCTCGATCCTGCTCGCCGCCGACCACCTGATCGCCCATATCTCCTCCAACCCGCTGCTGGCGAGGCCGCTCGGCGCCGAGGGCGACTACACCGGCCCGCGCCCGCAGGCGCTCATCACCTACATGCAGTCGCTCGAGAAGACCCGCGAGATGGAGCTCGAGCTCGTGCTGCCGGGACACGGGCGGCCCATCTCAGACCACGCCGCGCTGATCGACGAGCGCTTCCGGATGCATCGCCGGCGCGCCGAGAAGATCCGAGGGCTGATCGCCTCGCGGCCGCGGACCGCCCACGAGATCGCGCAGGAGCTGTGGGGCAATGTGGCGGTGACGCAGGCCTACCTGACCCTCTCGGAGGTGCTCGGCCACGTCGACCTGCTGCTGCGCGACGGTGAGATCGTCGAGCAGGAACGCGACGGCGTGGTCAGCTTCCAGGTGACCTGAGCGGATTCCGCGGCGGGCGCGCTCGCGGGAGCGAGCGCCCGGCCGCCAGGTCGATCTCGCGCACGTGCTCGATGTTCGCCCGGTCGTCGGGGTCGGAGCTCGGTGCGCTCGCGAACCACGCGTCGAGGATCTCCGCGAGCTCCGCCTCGCTGCTCGCGCGCAGGCTGAGCGCGAGCACGTTCGCGTTGTTCCAGCGGCGCGCGCCGGCCGCCGTCGGCGCATCGGCGCACAGCGCCGCGCGCACGCCCGCGACCTTGTTCGCGGCGATCGACGCGCCGGTCCCCGTCCAGCAGCACACGATCCCCTGCTCGGCGCGTCCCTCGGCCACGTCGCGCGCAACCGCCTCCGAGGCCCACGCCCAGTCGGCGCGCTCACCGTCGGCGAGCGCGCCGTGCACGATCGCCTCGTGCCCGCGGCGCTGCAGCTGCCCGACGAGCGCGCCCGCGACGCCGGTGAGCTCATCCGCCGAGACCGAGATGCGCATCAGCGCCCCTCCCCCGGCGCGCGCACAGGCGCCCCCTGCAGCGCTGCCGCCGGCTCCCCCTCCCGCCCCCGCACCCACTCCAGGAACAGGCGGTGAAGCCGGTCGTCGTCCCCCAGCTCGGCGTGGAAGGACACCGCCAGGATCATGCCCTGGCGGGCCGCCACGGGGTGCCCGTCGACCGCCCCGAGGACCTCGACCCCGGCGCCGTGCTCGGCGATCCACGGCGCGCGGATGAAGATGCCGCGCAGCGGCCCACCCGTGACGCCCACCACGGCCACGTCCGCCTCGAAGCTCCTGACCTGGCGGCCGAACGCGTTGCGCTGCGCGCGCACGTCCATCACGCCGAGGTGATCGCGGTCGAGCATGATCAGCCCGGCGCAGGAGGCGAGGATCGGCGTGCCCGCCGCGGCGAGCGCGCGGAGCGGCTCCGCGAGCCCCTCGCGTTCGATGCCGAGCGTCATCGTCGTCGACTCGCCCCCCGGCAGCACCAGCCCGTCCAGGCCCTCGAGGTCCGCTGCCACGCGCACCTCGTGGGTGCGCGCGCCGAGCCGCCGCAGCACCCGCTCGTGTGCCTCGAAGCCCCCCTGCAGCGCGAGCACGCCGATCAGCGGTGCATCCACTACGCCGTCACGCGCCGCGTGGGGCGAGGAGCTGCTCGTCCTCGAGCTTCGAGCTCTCCAGGCTGACCATCGGAGTGCCGAGGCCGCGCGAGGCCCGCGCCACCCGCTCGGGGTCCTGCCAGTGCGTCGTGGCCTCGACGATCGCGCGTGCCCGCGTGGGCGGGTCGGCGGACTTGAAGATCCCCGACCCGACGAACACGCCTTCGGCCCCGAGCGCCATCATCAGGGCCGCGTCGGCCGGCGTCGCGATGCCCCCCGCGCAGAACAGCACGACGGGCAGGCGCCCCTCGCGCGCGACGTCGCGCACGAGATCCAGGGGCGCGGCGAGCTCCTTCGCCGCGCTCGCCAGCTCGTCTTCGCCGAGCATCCCCAGGCGGCGGATCTCGCCGGTGACCTGGCGCATGTGACGCACCGCCTCGACGATGTCGCCCGTGCCGGCCTCGCCCTTGGAGCGGATCATCGCGGCGCCCTCGCCGATGCGCCTGAGCGCCTCGCCGAGGTTCGTCGCGCCGCACACGAACGGGACCTTGAACGCCCACTTGTCGATGTGGTTGCACTCGTCGGCCGGCGTCAGCACCTCCGACTCGTCGATGTAGTCCACCTCGAGGGCCTCCAGCACCTGCGCCTCGACGAAGTGCCCGATGCGGGCCTTGGCCATGACCGGGATGCTCACCGCCTGCTGGATGCCGACGATCATCTCCGGGTCCGACATCCGCGCCACGCCGCCGTCGCGACGGATGTCCGCCGGCACGCGCTCGAGCGCCATCACCGCGGCGGCTCCCGCTTCCTCCGCGACCGAGGCCTGCTCGGGGGTGACCACGTCCATGATCACCCCGCCCTTGAGCATCTCCGCCAGGCCCGTCTTGACGCGGAATGTCGCCTCGTCGCGCATGCGCATCAGTCTATCCCGGGTGGCGCATGCGCCACCCGGCCGGAGCGTGGCTGCGCGGGTGGTGTATCGCCATGGTCATACGGCCGGCGCGAGGGAAGTCCCCGCCCCCACGGGGCCCGCGCGGATCACCACGGCTGCGCGGGTGGTGTATCGCCATGGTCATACGGCCGGTGCGAGGGAAGTCCCCGCCCCCACGGGGCCGCGCGTATCACCATGGCTATACAGCAGCCGCAACCACGTACTCCCATCCCCGAGGCGACCCGGGCCGGGCCCGGGGCCCGGGGCCCGGGGCGGCCCGTGAGCCCGCGACGCGCGCCCGCTACTTCAGCCGGAAGGCCTTGATGCGGTCGTCGTACTGCGCGGTGTCCTGCGCGTAGACGCCGTAGGCGAGGGCCTGGATGACGCTGAGCAGGGCGGTGTGCGAGCGCATGTAGGCGGGGCTGTTGGAGGAGTAGTAGAGCTTGATGTGGGCCAGCTTGGCGACCTCGGAGAGGGTCGCGTCGGTGATCGCCGCGGTGCGCGCGTCGCGGTGGCGGGCGAGCTTCATGGCGCGCACGACGAGCGGATGCGGGCGTCCGGCGGAGAGCCCGATGACGAGCGTGCCGCCGTCGATGCGCCCGAGCCGGCTGAGTGCCTCCTGGGAGGGGCTCGCGACGACATCGACGCGCAGGTCGAGGAGCATCAGCAGGTGGCGCATGTAGCTGGCGAAGAAGGCCATCTGGTCGGTGCCGGCGACGAGCACCTT
>Ga0209040_10001883_pt1 | contig 16587 bp, 14 predicted proteins | sample BogFormECP12_OM3_FD_188240 | JGI IMG/M metagenome (GOLD analysis project Ga0209040, IMG submission 188240) | Bog forest soil microbial communities from Calvert Island, British Columbia, Canada - ECP12_OM3 (SPAdes) (version 2) | ecosystem: Environmental > Aquatic > Freshwater > Wetlands > Bog ...
AGAAGAAAGGACTTGTACGGCGCACCTAAAGGTGCGCCCCTTCAAAACGCATGGCAAATGCCTTTTTTCAGCAGCCTCTGAAGCCGTGCCCTTTCAAAGTGTGGCCGTTCCACTTAATGAAGTCCAAATCAAATTCGAGGCCCCTTGGCTACTGAAGCGAAAACCATAACCGCCGTCTCCAACGAAAATGAATTCGTGAAGGGCCTGGGCCTGACCAGCGCCACCACGTTGGTCATGGGCTCCATGATCGGCTCCGGTATCTTCATCGTCTCCGCCGAAATCGCGCGCCTGGTCGATTCTCCCGCACTGCTGATCGCCGCCTGGCTGGTGACCGGATTCATGACCATTACCGGCGCGCTCGCCTACGGGGAGCTCGCAGCCATGATGCCGCACGCCGGCGGGCAATATGTTTACTTGCGAGAATCGCTCGGCCCGCTCTGGGGATTCCTCTACGGCTGGACGATGTACCTGGTGATTCAGACCGGGACCATCGCCGCTGTCGGCGTCGCCTTCGGCAAGTTCCTCGGCGTGTTCTTTCCCTCCGTCTCGTCCACCAACTGGATCTGGCACATCGCGCACGTGCCCCCCATCCCGATCGGCCCCATGGTGCTGGGCAACATGGATGTCGGACTGAACACCCAGAACCTGATGGCCGTCCTGATGGTGGTCTTCCTCTCGGTGTTGAATATCTTCGGCGTGAAGACCGGCGCGGCGGTGCAAAACGTATTTACCTTCGCCAAGACCGCGGCGCTGCTCGGTCTCGTTCTGCTCGGCGTCTTCGTGGGACGCAACGCGCAGGCCATCGCAGCCAACTTCGGCGCCAACTTCTGGCACAACGCCGGATGGGCGGCACTGCATCCGGTGCAGGTCGGTGTCGGCGGTCCGATAGCGCTGGTCGGGATACTTACCGTCGTTGCCGCCGCACAGGTGGGTTCGCTGTTCTCCGCCGACGCCTGGAACAACGTGACGTTTACCGCCGGCGAAGTCCGCAATCCGCAGCGCAACCTGCCGCTCGCCCTGGCGCTCGGTACCGGCGCGGTAATCCTGCTGTATGTGCTGGCGAACTTTGTGTATCTCAGTGTGCTGCCGCTGGTGGGCGATCCCCACGGGACTACGGTCCTGGCCCGCGGCATTCAGTACGCCAGGGAAGACCGCGTCGCGACTGCCGTAATGCAACAGATTTTCGGCTCCGTGGGAGCACAGATTATGGCTGCCGCCATCCTGGTCTCTGCTTTCGGCTGCAACAACGGGCTGATTCTCGCTGGCGCTCGCGTCTATTACGCGATGGCAAAGGACGGATTGTTCTTCCGCAGCGCGGCGCGGCTTCATCCCAAGTACCACACTCCGGCGCACTCGCTGATTATGCAATGCGTCTGGACTTGCATCTTGTGTATCTCCGGCAGCTACGGGCAACTGCTGGATTACATCATCTTTGCGGTGCTGGTGTTCTATATCCTGGCCATTGCAGGATTGTTCGTGCTGCGCGTGAAGCGCCCTGACGAGCCACGCCCCTACCGCGCGATCGGATATCCCGTGCTGCCGGCAATCTATATTTTGATGGCAGTCTTTATTGATATAGTCTTGTTGCGTTACAAACCGCAGTACACGTGGCCCGGACTGATCATCGTCCTGCTGGGAATTCCCGTGTACTTCCTATGGTCGCGGCGCAACCCGCAACGGGACGGCCAAGCCTAATCTTGAAGGGAAAATAAGCTGAATGACCGATCTGTTTAAGACAAAACCCATGAAGGCGTTGCTGGCCGAGGCCCATGAGCACGGCTCGCATAGCCTGAAGCGGGAACTAGGCCCGGTCTCGCTGGTGGCGCTGGGGATTGGCGCCATTATCGGCGCGGGCATCTTTGTTCTTTCGGGTCTGGGTGCGCACTACGCAGGCCCTGGGTTGATGCTCTCTTTTGTACTTTCGGGACTGGGATGCGCCTTTGCCGGATTGTGCTACGCCGAATTCGCCGCAATGATTCCCTTGGCGGGCAGCGCTTATACGTACGCCTATGCGACGCTGGGCGAACTGTTCGCGTGGATCATTGGCTGGGACTTGACTCTGGAATACGCCATGGGCGCCAGCACGGTGTCGTCGGGCTGGTCGAACCATTTCATCGAGTTTTTGAAGATCTTTAAAGTCAACATGCCGCTATGGCTGGCCTATGATCACTGGACGGGCATTCGCACCGCCCGGGACACGATCGCACACCAGATGGCGGCGGCACAAAACCCAGGCCTCATGCCCGGCACGCAACAGTTCCTGCATGCGGTGGACGCGATCAAGACTTCGCAGCCGGCTGAACTGGTGCAACGGGCCCACGACCTGCTGGCCGCACCCAGCATTTTCGGTGTCGAGATTGGTTTCAACTTGCCAGCCTTCGTGATCGCGCTGATCATCACCTGGATCCTAGTGGTGGGCATTAAGGAGAGCGCCCGATTCAATGCCACCATCGTGGCGATTAAGCTATCAGTCGTTTTGTTCGTGATCATTCTAGGCATCAAGTACGTCAACTTCTCTAACTGGGGAAGCGACTGGCATAGCTTCGCGCCTTACGGCTTCTCAGGAATCGGGGCCGGAGCGGCATACATATTCTTCGCGTACATCGGGTTCGACGCAGTGTCGACCACGGCGCAGGAGGCCAAGAAGCCGCAGCGCGATTTGCCGATCGGCATTATCGTCTCCTTGGTGGTATGCACCGTGCTCTACATTGCGGTGGCTGCGGTGCTGACTGGCATGGTGCCGTGGCGTGAAGTGAATATCGAAGCGCCGATCGCCCGGGCGTTCCTCGACCGCAATCTGGTGTGGGCTTCGCACCTGATTACCGCGGGAGCCTTGGCCGGGCTTACCAGCGTAATGCTGGTGATGCTGCTGGGCCAGACGCGGGTTCTATACGCCATGGCCAATGACGGCCTTCTGCCCCGGAAATTCTTTGCCGCGGTTCACCCCAAGTACCGCACCCCGTGGAAGAACACGATTTTGGTGGGACTGCTGGCGGCCATCGTAGGCAGCATCACGCCTATCGACGACATCGGCAAGATGGTGAACATCGGAACGCTACTGGCGTTCGTGATTGTGTGTATCGCCATCATGATCCTGCGGCATACCAATCCGGCGCAGCCGCGTCCTTTCCGCACACCGTGGGTGCCGTTCATCCCAATTATGGGCATCCTGTTCAACGGCTACATGATGTACAAGCTGGGCTGGGTGAATTGGGCGCGGCTAATTGTCTGGTTGATCATCGGGCTGGTCGTTTACTTCACCTATGGCCGGCATCACAGTCGTGTTCAGCAAGAGGCGCCTGACGAAGTGAAGGTCGGTGGCGACTAGGACGTATCTGGTATTCACCCAACAGTTGGGGCAGCAGGCGACGCGATGATGTAAGCACCCCGGACCGCTTGATGGCGCTTGCCCTCTGCACCGTACAACTTGTATAACTAGTATGATAATTTGGCATTTATTGTATTACTAGTATTCCATACAAATTGGCATTACTTATGTAACTTATGTAATAAGTATTACACAGCGTTGATATCATTTCTATTACTAGTATGATAAGTCCCTTCAAGAAGCAGCGACTTTATCCGTCTAAATCATTATTTTAGAATATTGTACAATTAAATTATTCAAAATCAATATTTTACAACACAAACATGCGCTAAGTTGTTGATTCTAGGTAAGGACTGGGGGGGTAGGGGAGGTCGCCGTGCAGAGAACGCATCTCTATGAGCGCATCTCTTCGCAAACCTCCGCAACTCGTTTTCTGTAACTTCAAAGATTGGCCGCAGTTGAGGTTCCCGCCGAAGAGACAATCGCCTCTTCCTCATGATCGTCATTGCGCTTCCCTCCGCAACGCGCCAGAATGGCTGCAGTGAAAGCCATCTTCAACCTGAAGATCCTTTTCCTAGCGCTGATCGCGTTGGTGCTCATCGGTGTCGCGGGCTTTCACTTCATGGAAGGCTGGTCGTGGTTTGACGGTTGGTACATGGTGCTTACCACCATCACGACCATCGGATACGGCGAAGTTCATCCGCTCTCGCACGCTGGACGCATCTTCAACTCTTTCATCATCGTTGCCGGCGTTGGATTATTGCTGCTCTTCTTCGGTGGCGCGACCCAGGCTTTGCTGGAATTCGAGCTACAATCGGTCTTCGGCAGGAGACGCATGGACCGCGAAATAAGCCGATTGTCGGACCACTTCATCATCTGCGGCGCGGGGCGCGTCGGCCGCAGCGTGGCGCGCGAACTGGCGCGCAAGCCTCTGCCCTTCGTCGTAATCGACTGTGACGAAGCCAAGTTGGCACGCTACACCGCCGAGGGCTGGCTCACTCTCATTGGCGACGCTACCCAGCCAAAGACTCTGCAGCGGGCGCACATCGACAGCGCTCGCGGCTTGGTTGCAGCCACTACCGCTGACGCAACCAATATTTACATCATCCTCACAGCGCGCAGCCTGAACACGAAGCTCAAGATCATTGCGCGTGCAAGTGAAGACAATGCCGAGAAGCATTTGCTCACTGCAGGCGCAGATCGTATTGTTTCGCCCTATCACTTTGCCGGCTATCGCATCGCGCAAACCTTCATGCGCCCGCACGTGGTGGATTTCTTCGACACCGCCATGAACCAGCAGAAGCCGCTGGAGATCGAGGAAGTGCAGGTGCAGGCGGGTTCACGCTTCGCCGGACAGACGTTGGAAGGCTCGCGTATCCGCCAGGAAATGGGTGTTATCGTGCTCGCCATCAAGGGAGAGGATTCTCACATGCGCTTCAATCCCCCGCCCGACGAAGCCATTCACGTTGGCGACCATCTCATCGTCATGGGCGAGCCCACTGGCTTACGGCGGTTGGAAGAATCCGCAACAGGACGCGTATGAAGATCACAACCGCAGCCGAAATGCGCGAGATCGATCGCGCCACCACCGAGCGCTTTGGCGTCCCTTCCCTCACGCTCATGGAGAACGCCGGCTCGGCCATCGCGCAGTTCATCCTGGAAGAGTATGGTGAGGCGAATCGCATCGCGGTGGTTTGCGGCAAGGGCAACAATGGCGGCGACGGTTTTGTGGTGGCGCGCAAGCTGCATCGCGCCGGTCGCGTGGTCGAGGTCCTGCTGCTCGCCTCGCCGACCGACCTGCGCGGCGATGCCTTGGCTATGTTTGAACGCCTGCCGCTTCGCCCTATCGCGCTGCAAAACCCTGAGCAACTTCAGGCCGAGTCGTCGCGTAGCCTGGCTAACTGCGATCTCATCGTTGACGCCATACTCGGTACCGGATTCCAGCCGCCAGTCAAAGGCCTTTACGCGGACGCGGTCGCTGCGATGAACAGCAGCGGCAAACCAGTGGTCGCGGTAGACATTCCCTCGGGCGCTGACTCGGACGCGATGTCGGAGCAGTCGGGCGAAGGCGTAGCGCGCGCTGATGCCATCGTTACTTTCACCGCGCCGCGTCCAGCGCATGTCTTTGGTAACCTGACGCGTGGTCCGATTGTCATCGCACCCATCGGTTCGCCACCCGAGGCGATCGTCTCCAAGCTCGGCCTTGAGCTCACCACGCCGCGTGACATCGCGGCCCTATTCGTTCCGCGGCCCGCCGACAGTAACAAAGGCATGTACGGTCACGTGCTGATCGTCGGTGGCTCTCTGGGGAAATCGGGCGCTGCTGCGATGGCTGGTATGGCTGCATTGCGCTCCGGTTGCGGATTAAGCACGGTTGCCACGCCGGCAAATGCACTGGACAACGTCGCAGCATTTGCCGCTGAGTTGATGACCGAGCCGCTGCCGGAAACCGACACTGGCAGCATCGCCATGGGAGCGATCGAGAGCGGCCGGTTTGGGCAGCTGGCGAAGCCGATCGACGTGGTGGCAATCGGCCCCGGCATCGGGCGTAATACCGAGACCGCCGAATTCGTGCAAGAGGCCGTGCGACAAGTGCAGGTTCCGCTCGTCCTTGATGCCGATGGCCTGAATGCGTTTCAGGGACACACGGATCAGCTCGACGGACGAGTGCGTCCACTTGTGCTTACGCCCCATCCGGGAGAAATGTCTCGACTCACAGGCCTTTCGATCAAGGACGTTCAGGCTAACCGGCTCAAAGTCGCGCGCGATTTCACGCGGGAGCATCATCTCATTCTCGTGCTCAAGGGCAACCGCACCATTACCGCGCTGCCGGACGGAACAGCTTGGGTGAACCCGACCGGCAATCCGGGAATGGCCACCGGCGGCACCGGCGACATCCTTACAGGCATGACCGCTGGAATTATCGGCCAGATGCAGAACGACGTGGCGCGCGCCGCCATCGCTGCGGTTTACATGCACGGCTTGGCGGGGGATATCGCCGCAGAGAAAATGGGAGAGCACTCTCTGGTAGCGACGGATCTTCTCAACGCTCTCCCGGAAGCCTTCCGTCGTGCAACGCAGTGGGCGAAGAAAAGTACTGTCCGCATCGGAGGATAGGTAGTTCGCTGAGTGCAGCCGTTGGGAGACATGAAGATGAACCAACGCATTCGAGAAGTGTCCCATGTTTTTCTGATTGCTCTTTTCCTGGTCACAGCAGTATGTCGGGCACAAATCATACAGCCGCCTGTGAACAAGGTAACGCCGCAGGAAGGCGATTACCTTCTCCGTGATTTCCATTTCAAGTCGGGTGAGACCTTGCCTGAGTTGCGGATGCATTACATGACGCTCGGCAAGCCCGTGCGCGATCGAAACGGGCGGGTGACCAACGCTGTACTCATCCTTCACGGCACCGGAGGATCAGGCCGGCAATTCCTGGCTCCCCAATTTGCGGATGTGCTGTTTGGACCTGGTCAACTTCTTGATGCGACCCGGTACTTCATCGTGCTTCCCGACAACATTGGCCATGGAAAGTCGAGTAAGCCGAGTGATGGCCTGCACGCGCATTTTCCGAAATACGACTACGACGACATGGTCCGGGCACAGCACGAATTAGTATTGCGGGGACTGGACGTCAATCACCTGCGCCTGATATTGGGCACCTCCATGGGATGTATGCACTCCTGGGTTTGGGGAGAGACCTATCCGGATTTCATGGATGCCATGATGCCTCTTGCCTGCTTGCCGGTACAAATCGCCGGTCGCAATCGCGTCTGGCGCAAGATGGTGATCGATGGGATCCGCCAGGATCCGGATTGGAAGAACGGAGAATACGTGACGGAACCCCGCGCAGGCCTACAGATCGGAGCAGATTTCCTGATTATTGCCGGCAGCGCGCCGCTGCTGATGCAGAAAAATCTTCCCACGTGCGAGGCGGCCGATAAGTATCTTGACGACTCCATGAAGCGAATTAGCGCGAATCTCGACGCCAATGACCTGCTGTACGCTGTGAATGCGTCGCGTAATTATGATCCTTCGCCTCGATTAGGAACGATCACCGTGCCGGTGATGTTTGTGAACTCAGCCGACGACTTCATCAACCCTCCGGATCTCGGAATTGCGCAACGCGAGATCCAGAAGGTTAAGCAAGGACAATTCATCCTCATTCCTGCCTCCGAGCAAACCCACGGGCACGGCACGCACACCTGGGCAATCGTGTGGCAGCCATATTTGAAGCAACTACTGGACGAGTCGCTTTAGGATCCGTCGCCAATAATTATGGAAGTCGCACGCTCGGCTTCCTCACCACGAGGCGATCTCCGTGAACCATGATGTCCGAGTGACTCACCATCCACCAGGTGATGCTCAACCGTTATGCGAGACCCTACAATATTTGCACCCCCAATTCGTCTACATCGGTAGATGAAGGACGCGGCGAGCCTGGGCACTCCTGATTCCGGTGGTATCTCGGTCACTTGTACCAGCGTGCTCGCGCTGCCCTGAACTACCGAAGGACTTTGTGATTCATTCGCTACGCCATACAATGCTATCGAAGCTGGGAGAGTCGGACGTTGATGCCTTCACAATGACGCGGTTGAACGGGCCTGTAGCTCAGCGGTAGAGCAGGGGACTCATAATCCCTTGGTCGGGGGTTCGAATCCCTCCGGGCCCACCAATTCCTTCGTTACGAACGCATGAATTCCCATGAATTCCCACTCTTGAAACGAGATGAGCTGCCATGTCGCACATTGATTCGCACCCTCCGGGTTCCTTTTGCTGGCTTGAACTGGCTACAACAGATCAAGCCGCAGCCAAGTCGTTTTACTCATCGCTGTTCGGATGGACGCCGTCCGACTCGCCGCTGGGACCGGGAGAGGTCTATACCATCTTCAAGCTGGATGGGCGTGACGCCGCCGCTGCATACACGATGTTCGCGGAGCAACGCTCACAAGGAGTGTCTTCGACCTGGATGCTGTATATGTCCGTGACCAGCGCCGACGATGCGGCCAAGCGCGCCAAAGCGGCTGGCGGCACCGTACTGAAAGACGCTTTTGACGTTGGCGAATCGGGGAGAATGGCGGTGTTACAAGATCCCACTGGCGCGGTGTTTGCCATCTGGCAACCCAACAAACACTCGGGCATCGGAATCGCGCACGTGGACGGAACTCTCTGCTGGGCTGATTTGAGCACGCCTGATCCAGCACGCGCCGGCAAGTTCTACTCCGATCTCTTCGGCTGGAAGTTACTCACCGAAGACGAAGATCCCGAGCATGAATACCTGCACATCAAGAATGGCGAGCACTTCATCGGAGGTATCCCTCCCGCCAAATATCACAACTCCAAGGCTCCGGCCCACTGGCTGGCCTACCTCCTGACTTCGAATTGCGATGCGACGGCGGACAAAGCCAAGCAGTTCGGCGCCCGGCTTTATCTCGCGCCTACAACTGTCGAGAAGGTTGGCCGGATGGCCGTGGTCGCCGACCCGCAAGGTGCAGTGTTTGCGCTCTTTCAGCATACTCGGCGTGACTAGCAGCCACTCTCGAGTGATCAATCGCAGTCAGCGGTGATCAGTTGCTATTGCAGCAGCAGAAATTTTTCTCAAAACGGGAAAGATTATTCCTCACGTTCCCTGGAATTCTGCTATCGATTTTCTCCACGCATCGGTCTAATTCATGGCAGGGGCAATTTGCGTCTCGGTTTTCCTGCCACCCCACGGAACTATTTCCGCGCTCCGCACGTAACAAAGAACAGCAGAACAGAATTCCGCCCGTTATTGGGAGGCTACAGTGGCGAACGGCAACGGGAAGAAGAAAAAGAAGCGCTGGCTCATCATTACCATCGCCTCAGTAGCGGTCCTCGCTCTGGTGATCGTTGCGATGGCGGCAACTCGAGGCGGCACGAAAATCGATCCTACCAAGCTGGCGAAAGTTGAGAAGGGCGATTTGGCGAAGAGCGTCGTGGCGACGGGCAAAGTCACGCCTATTACTAAAGTCGAAATCAAGTCCAAGGCCAGCGGCATCGTCAAGAAGCTCTATGTGGACGCCGGCGACAAGGTGAAGGCGGGCCAGGTGCTGGTTGAGCTTGATCGCGTGGAAATCGAGGCCCAGGTGAACTCGGCCCGAGCGCAATTGCTCTCATCTGAGGCCAACCTCAAAGGCTCCGAAGCTGATTTGAAGCGTGCTGAGGTGGACGCTCAGGGCGTTGACATTCCCACCTTGCAGCGGGCCTATGAGCGCGCGCAGGAGATGTCGAAGGACGGCGTGGTATCGCAATCAACCCTCGACGACGCGCAGCGAAGCTACATCATGGCAGTGAACAAGCGGGACGTAGCCCGCGCCCAGTACACGGTGAACAAGGCCAAGGTCGCTCAAGCCCAGGCTCAGGTAAAGAAAGACCAGGCCACCCTTAACCAGCTTGAAGAGCAGCTCAGCTACACCACCATCACGGCACCCATCGACGGTGTTGTGCTCTCTCGTGATGTGGAAATGGGCGATGCGGTCAGCTCCATCCTGGTATTGGGATCCGGCGCTACTCTCGTCATGACCCTTGGAGATACGAGCGAAGTATACGTGAAGGGCAAAGTTGACGAGAGCGACATCGGCAAAGTGTATCTGGGCCAGCCGGCTCGCATTCGTGTCGAGACATTCAAGGACAAGACTTTCACAGGCCACGTTACCAAGATCTCGCCCATGGGCGTTGAGAAGGACAATGTCACCACATTCGAAGTGCGCGTGTCCATCAACAATCCCGGCGGAGAGTTGAAGGCCGAAATGACCGCCAACGCTGAAATCCTTCTCGACGAACACAAGAATGTGCTGATGATCCCCGAAGGCGCCATTATGTACGATAAGGACAAGAAAGCGTCGGCCGAAATACCCGATCCCAAGGCAAAGGATGGCAAGCGCAAGGTCGCGCTCACTATTGGAATCTCCAATGGCGCCAAGACCGAGGTCACATCCGGCCTTAAAGAAGGCGACCAGGTTGTTCTGCAGCAGTGAGGTGGTTCTTTCCTCTGTGGGCTGCTTGCGAGGGCAGCCCATTTTTTGTGAACGCACTTACCTCATCATCTCCCTATGAGGCTTTATGAAGAAACACCGCATAGCTTTCCTGCTCATTTTCTTGTTTCTCCCGCTGCTGTCACACGCACGTGTCGAAGGCCATTTTGACCGCACGCTCACCGTGTCCGGCACCGTTCGCCTCGACCTCACCACTGGCTCCGGCGACATCACGGTCAAGGCAGGCAATTCGAACCAGGTTGTGATCCATGGCAGGATAAGCAGTAACAACGAGTGGTTCTCCAACTCTGAGGGTGCAGTCCGGCAGGTTGAATCCAATCCTCCGATCCAACAGAACGGCAACGATATCCGAATTGGCTATAACTTGCCGGAGGACGTAAAGCGGCACGTTTCCATCAGCTATGAGGTGACGGTCCCGGCCGACGCTACCGTGCAAGCACATAGCGGATCCGGTGGCGTCAACCTGGAGAGCATTCGCGGCGAGGTGCAGGCGCAAACCGGTTCGGGAGACATCCGCCTGCGCGACCTCGGAGGCCGCGTGCATGTGCAAACCGGCAGCGGTGGGATCCGGGCGCAGGATGTCGCAGCCCCGTTCTACGGTCACACCGGGAGTGGCGATATTCAAGCTGAACTGACCGGCTCAGGCGATGTAGATGTTCAATCCGGTTCGGGCGGCGTGCGCCTGCGCGGTATTAGAGGCGGCTTGCACGCGCGCACCGGGAGCGGTGACATCAGCGCCGATGGCAACGTGACGGGCCCGTGGCAGTTGCATACTGGCTCCGGCGCCATTCGCCTGGCCATCGGCTCGGGTGGCTTCAATTTGGACGTGCACACCGGCTCCGGCTCTATCAATTCCGGTTTGCCCGTTACCATGCAAGGCTCGATCGGAAGGCGTGAACTAAAAGGGAGCGTGCGCGGCGGTGGACCCGAAGTTGCTGTTTCTACCGGATCGGGAGACGTGGATATCCGTTAGTCGCGCGCTTCGTCCGAAGACTAATCGATCGCATTGATCAATCCCGCTAACAACGCCGCGCGACGCGGCAGTTCCGCGGCAACCACTGACTCGTGCGCTGCGTGCGCGCCCTCGCCAACTGCCCCCAGACCGTCGAGCGTCGGCACACCGATGCCGGCCGTGAAGTTGCCGTCGGAACCACCTCCGACTGCGATCTCCTCCAAAGAGAAGCCTAATTCGCCGGCAATTCTTCGGGCCAACTTGAACAGCGCGACGACTTGCTTCGTTCTTTCCAGCGGAGGCCGATTGATAGCACCTTCAATCTCCAGCTTGCACCTCTTGTTTACGGGATGAAGCCGCCGAATCTTGCGCTCCATGATCGCACCGTCTTCTTTGTGGGCGATGCGAAGATCCACTTCAGCGACTGCTTCAGCAGGGACAACGTTGGTCCGCGTTCCACCACGGACGACTCCCACATTGAGTGTCGTGCCCCGCTTTAGGTCGATCAGTTGCGAAACGGCGAGAATCTGGTGCGCAAGTTCTACGATTGCGCTCTGCCCCTTCTCGAAATCCAGACCAGCATGCGAAGCCTGACCGGTGATCCTCACAAAGAACGATCCGACCCCTTTGCGGGCAGTCTTCAGCGCGCCCCCAGGACCTGATGGCTCGCAAACCAGGACTGCTGCACATTGCCGAGCCGCACTCTCAGTGATCGCGCGGGAGCTTTTACTCCCTCCTTCTTCGTCCGAAACTAGAAGTACCTTCGCGGGCCGAGGAAGATCGCCCCGAACTTCGCGTATGGCGTTAAGCGCAAACAACATCTGCACGATGCCGCTCTTCATGTCGAAAACGCCCGGCCCGTGCAGCCGCCCCTTCTCCTCGCGCCACGGCATCGACTGAAGTGCTCCTACGTCGTACACCGTGTCGAAGTGCCCTAACAGCAGCAGTGGTTTGCGATCACCAGCGCCGCTGAAATCCACCTCCAGGTGATCGCCTGCCACGTTCTGTCGGTGTACCTTTACTTGGCCGCCAATGCGTTCGAATTGAACCGCGAGGTAAGAGCACAGTTTGTCGCACGCCAGCTTATCGTGGGTTGGAGATTCACGCTCCACTAACTCGCGCACGCACGCGATGATTTCGCTCTGGCGGCTCGCCAGCCACTGCAAGACCTTGCCAATGCCATCCCTCGACTTGGGAGCCTTCGCCTTCGCTATCTTTATGCTCTTTGCCATTTGGATCTCGCGCTCCTGCAGAATCGTGCGGAATGTATAATCGTGACTCTCACGAGAGCCTCATGAGTGACATGGCGAATCCGCCGGGCAGCGGCGACAATCTTACGCTCGACATTGAGGATATCCTGCATATCCTGCCGCATCGGTATCCGTTTCTGCTGGTCGACCGCATTACCCATATCACCCGTACCAAGCGTATTGTGGCGATCAAGAACGTCACCGTCAATGAGCCGTTTTTCGCAGGACACTTTCCTGATCACCCGATCATGCCAGGGGTGTTGGTGGTAGAGGCCATGGCGCAGGCTGGCGGAGTTCTCCTTTTGACGGAGTTTCCCGACCGTGCTGAAAAGCTGCTGCTGTTTACCGGTATCGAACGCGCTCGCTTCCGCAGACCTGTAAGACCGGGCGACCAGCTTCGCATCGAGGTGGACGTTCTGGCGTGGCGCGGAACTGCAGGCCGCATGCAGGGCAAAGCGTACATCGGCGAAAAATTAGCTTGTGAAGCGGTTGTCACCTGCCGCCTGCTGAACCGCTCGGCGAAATCGCCGGAAGCATCTTCAGAGTAGTTACAGATTTGCATGAATATTCACCCGACAGCGATTGTCGACCCATCCGCGAAGATTCCACCATCGTGCAGCATCGGGCCATACTGCGTCGTGGGCGCCAACGTGGAGTTAGGCGAGAACTGCGAGCTTGTTTCGCAGGTAGTCTTGGACGGACCGTCGCGGTTGGGCAGTAACAACAGAATCTATCCGTTCGCCGTGGTTGGTGGGGACCCGCAAGACGTGACCTTCGCCGGTGAGACCACCTGGCTCAAGATGGGCGACCACAATGTGATCCGCGAATATGTAACCATCAATCGCGGAACCGCGAAAGGCGGAGGAGTTACCCGCGTCGGCAGCCATACTCTGATCATGGCGTACGCGCATATTGGGCACGACTGTTTGATTGGCGATCACGCCATGCTGATCAATGCTGCCACGCTCGCAGGTCATGTCACCGTTGAGGAGTGGGCAGTTGTCGGCGCGCTTTGTCCGGTCCATCAATTCGTTCGCATCGGCGCTCATTCCTATATCGGGGGTGGAACCACGATCACGCGGGATGTGCTGCCGTATTCCATGACTAGCGCCGAGCGCGACACACACGCCTACATGCTGAACAAAGCCGGCCTGCAACGGCGCGGTTTTTCGCAGGAGCGGATTGCGAAGTTGCGTCATGCTTTCAAAGTTCTGTTAGCGTCGAAGTTGAACATCTCGCAGGCGCTGGAAAAACTGCGCTCCGAGAGCGACCTTGGTGACGACGTGGAGTCGCTGGTGCGGTTCGTGGAAACGTCGCAGCGCGGAATCATTAAGTAGTAGTTGCTAGTAGTCGATGTCGAACCAATCGCAAGAACGCATCGGCCTCATCGCCGGGAATGGCAAGTTCCCTTTCCTGGTTCTGGCTGCTGCGCGTTCACGGGGCATGCAGGTGATCGTTGCCGCCATCAAGGAAGAGACCTTTCCCGAGATCGAACAGCACGGCGCCGCGGCGGTGCACTGGCTGTCTCTGGGCGAATTGTCGCGACTGATCGAGACCTTCAAGAATGAAGGCGTTACCCGCGCGATTATGGCCGGCCAGGTGAAGCACAGGCAGATTTTCAGCAGCATCAAGCCGGACTGGCGGCTCGGCAAGCTGCTGCTATCCCTGACCACGCGAAACACCGACTCGCTCATCGGAGCTGTAAGCAAAGTCCTCGCCGATGAGGGCATCACGCTGCTCAGCTCCACTGCGCTGCTCGAACCTATGCTTGCCAACGAAGGCGTTCTGACAAAGCGCGGGCCGAACGATTCCGAGCAGACCAACATCACCTACGGGCGAGCGGTGGCGAACCACCTTTCGCGCTTCGATATCGGCCAGACGGTGGTAATCGCCGACGCCGCTTGCGTGGCCGTGGAGTCCATGGAAGGAACGGACGCAACGATTCTGCGTGCCGGCGAGATCATGAAGTCGCCATCGCTCGGCAAAGCGCCATCCATCTTGAGCCGCGCGTTGACGGTAGTGAAAGTCGCCAAGCCAAACCAAGACATGCGATTCGACGTTCCCGTGGTTGGGCTAATGACGATCGAGACCATGAAACAGGCGGGCGCTACCTGCCTCGCGATCGATGCTGGCCGATGCTTGCTGCTGGACAAGGAGGCGTTCATCGCGGCTGCCAACGAGGCGGGGATCTGCATTGTTGCCGAGACGCAAGTCAGCCACATTCCCCATCACGGCACTCCGTAAGCTTTGGCCACTGGCTTAGTGATTGTCATAGTGGTGTTGATGCGCGACAATCGCACAATGCACAACAGGGATGAATTGCGCGTCGGAGTCGTCGGAGTCGGCTCCTTCGGTCGCAATCATGCGCGCGTTTATCGCGATCTTCAGAACAATCCCTCGCAGAAGGTGCGATTGGTAGGCGTTGTGGATTCAGACTTCTCTCTCGCTCAATCGGTTGCCAAGGAGTTTGCTACCTCTGCATTTCGGTCGATTCCGGAGCTGATTCAGGTTGGCGTACAAGCTGCGTCCGTAGCGGTCCCCACCGTTGCTCACTTGGAGGTTGCGAGCCAATTGATGGAGAAGGGCGTCGACGTCCTCGTGGAAAAGCCGCTCGCGGCAACGGTGTCTGAGGCTGACGAGATGATTGGGTTGGCCGAGCGCTACGGCTGCATGGCTCAGGTTGGCCATCTTGAACGATTCAATCCCGCGGTGCGGGCGACTCTCCCTCTGTTGACCCAGCCCATGTTCTTCGAGGTGCACCGCCTCAGCGTGTTCACCCCACGTTCGCTTGACATCGATGTAGTACTCGACCTGATGATCCACGACATTGACATCGTCCTGGCCTTCTCTAAGTCCGCTGTCAAAGAGGTCCGCGCGGTCGGCCTACCTATTCTCTCAGCGAAAACTGACATCGCGAATGTGCGTATGGAGTTCGAGTCCGGCTGCGTGGCCAACTTCACTGCCAGCCGTGTGAGCACCGAACGAGTGCGCAAATTACGATTCTTCCAGCCCCGTCAGTATGTGTCGATCGATTATTCACGCCAGGACGTATTGGTGCTCACCATCGATGACGTGATGTCGGCACCGGCCGCACTCGATCCGTTCAATCCGGCTAATGTCGCCGCCAGCGCGTTTCCCGGCATTACACCATTCAAGCCGGCAGTCGAAGTGCAGGAACCTCTGTCCGCCGAGTTGACCAGCTTTTTGCGGGCGGTGCGCGGGCGCTCGACGCCGGAAGTGACGTTGGAGGATGGTCGCCGCGCGCTGGCGGTGGCTACGAGGGTGGTTGAGGCTATCGCGAAACACAGCCGGCATGTGCGTTTACCGGAATTGACTCGGGCCGATAGCTAGCCTACGCTTCTTGAATCACGATGTCAGAAGACCTGGTCACCATCATGAGGTTTTACAGTCTGGGCGAAGCCAAACTGGCACAAGGCAAGCTTTCCTCAGAAGGCATATCGGCCTTCGTCTGCGACGAGCATATGCATGCCATTAACTGGCATATGGGAGCGGCGTTTGGCGGTATTCGCCTGCAGGTGCGCGACAGTCAGTTGGTGCGTGCTCTGGAGGTTCTCGACGGCTTCGAGCCTGACGAATCCGAGGAAGAGGACGAGGTCGACGATGTCCCCTGCTGCCCGGAGTGCGAATCGCTCGAGATCCGCCAGGTGACCGGCAAGAACCCGCGTCAGATCTCTTTGTGGTCCGCGGCAATCCCCTTTCCCGAGCCTCCCACACAGACGACGCACCGCTGGCGCTGCCTGGTTTGCGGATATCAGTGGCAGGCGGAAGCCGACTAGTCGGGCCTTCGACATTTTCTTTCCCAAGGCGGTCCTACGTGCGACAATAGGCTTTCCTTCCTTCTCGCCATGAATCCAGTTGAGAACGGACCCACCATCGCCAAAGAACCCGCCATCACCCCAGAATTGCTTCGCAACCACGGAATCTCGCAGGAAGAGTATGACCGCATTCTGAAATCGCTGGGCCGCGAGCCTTCGTTTACCGAGCTCGGCATCTTCAGCGTGATGTGGAGCGAGCATTGCTCCT
>Ga0209040_10001884_pt1 | contig 16572 bp, 11 predicted proteins | sample BogFormECP12_OM3_FD_188240 | JGI IMG/M metagenome (GOLD analysis project Ga0209040, IMG submission 188240) | Bog forest soil microbial communities from Calvert Island, British Columbia, Canada - ECP12_OM3 (SPAdes) (version 2) | ecosystem: Environmental > Aquatic > Freshwater > Wetlands > Bog ...
TTCATCGCGCCATCTCAATGAGCAGCAGAGAGGGTTTGCCTGGCAAGACGGCTACGGCGCAATCAGCGTCAGCCCATCGCAGCTGCGACCAGTCGTGACTTACATCGAACATCAAGACGAGCACCACCATACCCGAAGGTTCGAGGAGGAATACGTGACGATTCTCGATCGTTCCGGAGTGCAATATGATCCGTTGCATTTGTTGGATTAGTGCCACCGCTCCGCGGCTCTGGTCTCGTACTCTAGGGTTACCCGGGCTCACGCCCGGGGCTCACTTCATGCTGCCGCTCCGCGGCGAATGATCAGCGGCTGAACAGTTTTGGTGAGCCCTTACCCCCTTTCTACAAAAGATCTTCACGGTCCTCAGTTAACGCGATGACATGGTGCCCAGACCCAGAACTTGTTGTCGGTTTCCTTTAAGGCGGCAACGTTTCCCCCGGAGCAGTCCAAAGTGCTACCTCCCGCCATGCCCGACACTCTACAGCTCGCTACCGAGCACCGAGGCTATTCTGCCTTTCAGGACGCTCCACCGGACGACTTGGTGGTGACTGAAGTCTGGCGAATGTTACGCAAGCGCAAACTCCTCATTGCGGGATGGGCCCTCGGCTGCACACTTCTCGCAGCGCTTTACATCATAGTGAGGAGTCCGCGCTATGAAGCCACCGCCCGCATTGAAGTGAGTCCGGCGGGCACGAATTCGATGGGCCTCGACGAGCTGACTTCGCGAGTGCTGGGTCCCTCTGATCCGACCATTCAGCTGCAGAGCGCGGTCACCGTTCTGCAGAGCAACACGATTGCGCTCGGGGTCATCAAGCAGCTCCGAATGGCCGAGAGGAGGGATTTTGCGGGTAGGTGGGTCCAACCGCCGGACACAAACCCCAGCAAGTTGTCACCCCAAGCGCGCGACCAGCTACTGCTCCGCTTCCAAAAGGCGCTGAAAGTTGAAATCGTTCCCAAGACTGACATCATCACCGTCCAATTCCGCGCGAAAGACCCCGAGCTGGCGGCGGATGTGGTCAACTCCACGGTCAGGAGCTACGCCGAGCGCAATTTTCGCAGCAGTTACGATTCGGCCACACAGGTTTCGAACTGGCTGTCGAAGCAGATGGACGACCTGAAGATCAAAGCCAACCAATCGCAGGAAAAGCTGGCTGAGCTGCAAAAGCAGAGAGGACTCATCGGGGTCGATGAAAATGACAACATCGTTACGAAAAAGCTGGAGGGAATCGATGAGCAGCTAACGTCAGCGGAGTCGGACCGCATCGTGAAGGAGGCACGCTACCGCATCGCCGCTTCCGGCAATCCCGAACTGATCGCCTCCATGGTTCCGGAGCCGACACTGCAGGTCCTGCGCTCGCAACAGGCAGAATTGCGGGTCGAGTACGCTCGCTTGAACACCAAGTTTGGCGCGGGGTATCCGAAGGTGGCAGAACTCGCTAACGAGATGACGCAGGTGGAGAGCGCGATCAATGCCGAGCTGAAGAACCTTTCCGACCGCTACAAGAACGAGTACTTCGCCGCCGCCAACGCGGAGAAGATGCTACGCGTCAAGTTCGAGGAACAAAAGCAAAAGGCTTATGACCTGAACCAGGGCGCGGCCCAGTACGCGATTCTCAAGCATGAAGTTGACGCCACCCAGGAGCTGTACCAGACCTTGCAGTTGAAGCTGCGACAAGCCGGCATTGTTGCCGGTTTGGCATCGGCGAACATCGCCGTAGTTGAGGCGGGGCAGGTGCCTTCTGAACCCGGGGACCCACGGCCTCTGCTCGATCTTCTGTTCGGCCTGGGCGCGGGGCTCGGCCTCGGACTGCTTTCTGCGCTCGGGCTGGAGGCGCTCGACACCACCATTCGAAGCAGCGAAGAAGCGGAGAGCGTCAGCGGTTTGCCGGCGCTAGCGGCGATCCCGCAGGTTGGCGCGGCCGAGTTTGGCACCGGATGGAGAAAACTTCCACCTGACGAGCGCACCGTCCAGTTGCGGTGGGTCGCGTTCAAGAAGCCACATTCGCAGGCAGCGGAATCCTATCGCAGCCTGCGCACCTCGCTGTTGCTGTGTGCAAACGGAAATCCGCCAAAGGTGTTGGCAATCACCAGTTCACTGCCGTCGGAGGGAAAGACAATTACCGCAGTGAACTGCGCCACTGTGCTGGCGCAGCAGGGCGCAAACGTGTTGCTGGTGGATGCGGACCTCCGGCAGCCGTCGCTGCATGAGGCTTTCGGGATTCCACAAAGTCCGGGGCTGAGCGGCATTCTGACCGGTGCTTGTACGGAACGCGATGCCGCCGTCAGGGCCGAGGCGATACCGAATCTGGCGATGCTCGCTTCGGGCGCGCTACTCGACTACCCAGCCGAGATGCTGGCCTCCGCGAAGATGCTGGACCTGATGGACGGCTGGCGATCTAAGTATGACTACGTCGTCATCGACACGCCGCCCGTCTCAATGTTTACCGACGCGGTGGTGCTGGGCTCGCATGCGGACGCCGTGTTGCTCGTCGCGCGCACCGGCGCCACGACCAAACAGATGCTGCGCCACACGCGAGACGTGTTGCAGCGCGCCAACGTCAACGTTGCCGGGGTCGTACTCAACGGCGTCGATTTGCGCGATCAAAACGGCTACTACCGGGCCTATGGCATTGGCGCCCGAAAAGGCGGGCAACCCACCCAGAGTTCCTCGCCAACACCCCGAATCAACTGATCACTGATCATGAAACTCGTCTGGATCCTTACCCTGATCTTGTGCTCGATCCCAACCACAATTTGGGGGCAGCAGTTGCCGGTGGCCGGTGACGCTTTGCAACCTCCTCCCGCCAGTGTTGTGCCTGTGGATGCAACAGCACTGTCCGCGGTTACGAGTCAACCCCCACAAGCGAGCACGATCGAAACCACAGCCAGCGGCGGCGCGTTGCTGCTGGATGTGGGTGACGTCGTCGAAGTTCGGGTGTTCGACACGCCCGAGCTTTCAGGCAAATTCCAGGTCGACAGTCACGGGAATATCACGCTGCCGGTAGGTGGAACGGTCGAAGTCAAGGGGCTCACTCCGGAGCAGGTGCAGGTCTCGATGGAACAGCGTTTCCGCCAGCGGCAGATCATGCGCGATCCGCACGTCGAGGTTTTCGTGCTCGAATACGCGACCCAGCGGGTCACGGTCATGGGCGAAGTCAAGAATCCGGGAGTTTATCCCATGGGCGTAAAACGCAACGTGCTCGACTTCATCTCGGTGGCCGGCGGGCCGACTTCTACCGCTTCGAAGACCGCTCTCGTGACGCACAAGAATTCTCCGGCGCAGCCCACGACTGTGGACTTGAGCGGTTTCGCGCCGACCGCGTCTCAGCCCCAGGTCGAACCGGGCGATCGCATCTTCGTCACGCGTGCCGGGATCGTCTACGTTGTGGGCGATGTCGGCAGGCCCGGCGGCTATCTGATCGAGAACAGGAACACCATCACGGTGTTGCGGGCGCTGGCCCTAGCGCAGGGGTTGAACAAGACAGCCAAGCTGGACGCGAAATTGATCCGCACCACACCTGCGGGCCGGACCGAAACCGATCTGCCCCTGAAGAAGATCTTTGCCAACCAGACGGTCGATCCCAAACTCGAGGATGAAGATATCTTGTACGTCCCGGTCAGCGGGGCGAAACAGTGGACCGACAAGGGGCTGACCTCGGCCCTGCAGATGGCTGTCGGTGTGGTGATTTACGGCAGGTATTGAACCGTGGGCACGCTAAATGGGCGCGGGAATCATCGTGGGTTGTGGGTCGCGGTCTTCGGTCCCGATGGGGCAGGGAAGTCGACCGTGATTAGGCTACTGGCACGTGATCGTTCGCTGCCGTTTCTCGGAATGCAACAATTCCATTTCCGGCCGATGTTCCAGCGGCAATGGACGGATTCTCCTCCGCTTACAGGTCCGCACGCAAACCCTCCGCGCAACGCGCTGATCTCCATTCTGAAACTGCTGTACTGGCTGGCGGACTGCTGGTTTGGATACTTGGTCACCACTCGGCCGGCGCGACGCAACTCGCGCCTGGTCATCTACGACCGCTACCTCGATGATATCCTGATCGACCCGCGGCGTTATCGCCTGCCCAAGCCGAGCCTCTGGTTTGCCAAGCTAATCGTGCACCTGGCGCCACGTCCTGATCTCTACGTTCTGCTAGACGCACCCGCGGAAATCGTGCAGCAGAGGAAAGCGGAGGTGCTCCCCGCTGAATCGCAACGGCAAAGGCTGGAATATCTGGAGATGTTCCGGCTGCTGCCAAACTCCTTCATCGTTAATGCGGCCGCTCCCGTCGACGAAGTGGCAGGGGAGTTGAAGACTGTGGTTCTCAAATCTCTAACCGACCGGTCCGTGAATCGAGTCGAAGTCTCGCCGATGCCGACTGCTGATCTTGCTCGAGACGTATTGACTCCGTTATTGCAGGACTGTGCGGCGGGGACTGCCACCCAGGAATTTTTGGTGGTCCCGGGGAAGGGAACGCCGCGCTGGCTTCTCCCGGCGCGGCATCACAAGATCGATCCGGTACTGGCGTGTTGGTCGCCCTATCGCTGGAAGTCGCGAGCGAAATGGTTGGCGATCCGCGCCGCTCATCGCACAGGATTCCTGTCAGCCCTGCCCGCTGTTACGAGGGTGTACATTCCCGGCGTCCAAAACATCGATTGGCGTTCCGTAGGCTGGAGCGGCAATGCGTCTCCAGTGCCGCTGATTTACATTGGCACGCCTGGGATCAGTCGCAAGGCCGTCATTCATCTCGTGAATGCCGCGTCGGGGAGTTGTGACGTGATAGTGAAAGCGCCGCTCACAGAAGCAGCACGCGTAGCGATCGTGCGCGAGGCCGACGTGCTGACCACGCTGGCCGACGAAGACTACAGCTGTGCGCCTCGGCTGCTGTGTGTGGATCAGGAGCGCGGCGTAGCGGCGCAAACGGCTCTCAATGGGAAAGTTGGCAGTCGCAAACTGACCGACAGCTACTGGGTACTGCTGCGATCGCTGATGCTCCCCGGGGAAAGCACAGCCATCGTTGGACACGCCGCGGAGTGGGGGGAGCAACTGTTGTGGGCGGTTGGACGTGAAGGCGACATCAGTGTGATGACCGCGGCTCTCTCCGAACTCTGCGACCCCGATCCGCTGCCAGCCTGCTGGGTGCACGGCGATTTTGCTCCCTGGAACATAAGACATCTGCCGGATGGCAAAGTTGTTCTGCTGGATTGGGAAGACGGGCAACGTGGCGGCTTACCATTGCAGGACGCGTTTCACTTCCTGCACATGCAGGACTATCTCTTCGGGGCGCGCCCGGCGGTTCACGCGACTGGCATAGAGCCGTTTGCAAGAACCATCGGCATCCCGCCGGAGCAGTGCCGCAAACTTGAGATTGCATACCTCGCTCACTCGTACTTGCAGCGACTGGCTGCGGGCGAAGCCAAACACTCCGAGTATTTACTGGAAACGCTCCGAGTCGTGCTGCAAGAGAGGCATCAGCTTCCGGCCCCGACGATCCACTTCCCAGTCAGAAGATCGCCGGAGTTGGCGGAGATCACGATGTTCTCGCAGCCCTCGCGCATTCGCTCGGACTTGTTTGCCGCCGTCATCGCCCAACTGAACTGGGCCGAAATTCCATATTGCGTGTTAAGCGGCCACGAAAGCCATGGGAACAGTTCCTCAGACGTGGATTTCATGTTTCTTCCGAGGGACGCGTACCGCGTCGCACCCCTGTTGGCGCAGGCGGCCCGGGGCACAGGCGCGAGAATCATTCAAGCTATGCGGCACGAGACCAGCGCATGCTACTTCGTTATTGCCAAAAACGACGGAAGCGAGATTGGCTATTTCGATCCCGACTGTGCGACGGACTATCGCGCGCAGGGCAGGTTGTGGTTGTCCGCCGAAAAAGTTTTGGCTCGTCGGCGGCGATGCAAGGGGTTGTATGTTCCTGCGGTTCCTGACGAATTCACCTACTACCTGGTGAAGAAGGTCCTGAAGCAATCCATCGCCGATTTTCAACTGAGGCGGTTGCGCCATCTTTACCAGCGCGATCCAGCGAAGTGCCGGGAGGAGATACTGAAGTTCTGGTCAGTGACCACGGTGCGCGAGGTGGAAAGGGCATTGGTTGCGAGTGACCTCGCCTGGTTTCGAGCGCGCATGCCTGGCCTGCTTGCGGAATTGAAAGCATCCGATCCAGTGGAAGGCTTAGCCAGGCGGGTTGCGCAAAAACTGCTGGACCGAATACGCCTGGTAGGACGTGCGCTGCGCCCTACAGGAATGTCCGTACTGGTGTGCGGCGGAGAAAAGAAACAGCAGTCCGCGATTGTAGAGGGGCTTTTGGACCAGCTTGCGCCAGCATTCCGGAGGACGGCCAATCTGCAAGATTACCCAACACTCGCCGTCGGCCTCGTTCCAAGTTTGCGCCTCGCAAGGAAAGTTCTCGCCGCCCGTCTGCTGTCGACCCTCGTAGTTAGCGCCACCGGGGAAGGCAAACTCCTCACCCGGGACGCCTGCCCGTTCACCGCGCGTATGCTTTGTCGGCCGGACTTGATCTTTGTTCTGGCAGGGGGCGAGGCGAAAACATTTTCCGGAGCCTCCTGCGATGCCGATTACAGCTCTACTGCGGGCCACAACCGCACGATCTATCTGAGTGTCCGCCTTTCCACCGAACAGAATGTGCAGCGGGCCAGCCGAACCATTCTGCGCTGGCTGGCGGCGCGACAGGAGAGGCGGCTATCTCCAAAAGGCGGGCATTCGGCCGACTCGAGTGCGGATTCGCTAGCGGAAACCCTGCGCGAGCCTTCGGGTCTCCATTTGGTGGTGAAATAGTTTGGCGCGAATCCTGCTGTCCGCCTATGCCTGCGAGCCTAATCGCGGCTCCGAGCCGGCTGTGGGTTGGAGTTGGGCCATCGAATTGTCGAGGTTGGGACACCAGGTTTGGGTCTTGACTCGCACTGGTAATCGCACCTCGATCGAACGCAAGGCGCATCGCGATTTTGACTTCATCTACTACGATCTGCCGCGTTGGATGCAGTCGTGGCGGACCGGCTTCGCCGGCAAGCGGCTGTATTACGTGCTGTGGCAATGGTGCGCCGCTCGGCACATTCGGAAGCTGTTCCCGGAAATGCCGTTCGATGTGGTGCAGCACGTAACCTATGTGAGCGCCAGGTACCCCAGCTTTATGGGTTCGCTTGGCATCCCCTTTTATTTCGGGCCAGTGTCCGGCGGTGAGAAGGTCCCACCAAAGCTGCGTAGAGACTTCTCTGTTCAAGAGCGTTGGCGTGCATGGTTGCGAGACCTATCGAATTGTTTGATTCCATTCGACCCGCTGCTGCGAAAGACATTCCGGCGGGCGCAGAAAATCATTGTCACCCGCGACACTGTTTGGCTGATTCCGCGACAATGGCGTCACAAGTGCGAGGTCCGGCTGGCGGTCGGTCTGACTGGTGAGTACTTGAACGATGCCAACGTAGGGCAGTTTCAGAGTTGCAGCGTACTGGTAGAGCAGGCCTTCAGGCCTGCGTTAGCCACTGCCTACATTAGCCCCCGTGGCTTCAGCCCGTGTTCTCGGGCTGAAGCCACGGAAGTTATGTGGGAGGGCGTGGACGCGGCGCTGAAGCGCCGCTCTACCCGAACAATTCGGGGACATGCCAATTGTGGAACTGCTATAGCTTCGCACCGCGGCGGCCGCTGTTTTCGCCTTCTCTACGCCGGCCGATTGCTGGAATCGAAGGGGGTTGACCTTGCACTGCGCGCCGTTCACCAGCTCAGACAGTGGCGTCACGATGTTCGCTTCACAGTCGTCGGCGATGGACCGGAACGGTCAAGGCTCGCGAAACTGGCTGAGAAGCTGGGGCTTGCTGAAGCTGTCGAATGGGTTGGCTGTGTCTCTCGGCACTCCGTAGAAGATCATTACCGCATGGCCGACTTGTTCCTGTTTCCCAGCCTGTGTGACTCGGGCGCAATGGCCGTTCTGGAAGCCATGGCACACGGTCTACCGGTAGTGTGTATGAAGCTGGGCGGTCCTGGTGAGATGGTGAATGAGAGCTGCGGACGCGTGGTGCCAGCGCTCGGCGAGAACCGGGAAGAGCTAGCCACCAGTTGCGCCGAAGCCGTGCGCGAGATCATGACGACCCCGGGGCTGCAGGAGTATCTATCCGCTGGTGCGAGAAGACGCGCAAGAGAATTCGATTTTCAGAACCTCGTGCGCTCCATCCACCCGCGTTCCCCATATCCGGCAATAAACGACAACCATGTCTACAGTTTGCAACTCAGCGCTCTCGTACCGCCTGACGCCGCGGTCTGAGGCGCTTGCATCTTCAGGTACCCGGCCTTGGGCAGTGGGTTGCTGGCGAGGCTTGATCTTCTGTTCACTGTTCTCCGTCATCTTTCTGCCCGAATTCCTTCACGAAGGAAATGGAGCCCCTAGTTCATTCGTGTTCGCCAAAGCTGCGGCGGGTTTCCGGTTCATCGACCTCGGAATTCTCGCGCTGGTCTTGGTTCATTTGGTTGCGCTGGCTTGCTCGCGCAAGCGAATCGTGTGGTTCCCGCGAGCCCTGACGTTACCAGGATTCGCGTTCCTGCTTTGCATCGCCACGGGCATCGGGTATGGCCACCTGAATGGAGGAACAAACTTCTTCTTCGATTGGCGTGCGCTCGCCCTTGGCATCGGGTTGTATTTCGTGTGGATTTTCTGGTTGCAGACTCCCACCGATGTTCAGAGCGCGGTCCGGCTTTTCGGTACTTACATGGCGCTGCGCATCGCGCTCCTGTACGCGCTGTATCTGACCGGGCGCGGAGAAACGTTGTTGGGTGTTCCCATTCCCACCTTCGACGGGCCAGCCCTTTCCGCGATTGTGTTCACCGCTTTGCTGGCGGTCCGTTACCGGGAAAGCTCCGGCAATCGCACCCAAAAGCTGCTCTGGATGGTCTTGGCTGCTGCTGCCTACCTGGTTGTGCTGCTCTGCTTCCGCCGCACCTACTGGGGAGAACTTGCGATCGGTACCGCCATCCTGATGCTCCTCCAGCGACGCCATCGCGTCCGCAATTGTGCCCTGGTCGGGACGATGGTATGCATTGCGGCGATCACTCTGGGAAAGCCGTTTGCCGCGCGCGTTCAGAGCCTCGACTTCCTGCAGATGGATAGCGAATTTGGCGCCGACAACGCCGACCACTTGCATGATTTGCAGGACGCCTGGGACCAAGTTCGGCAGTCACCGCTCATGGGAATAGGGGTTGGCACCGCGTATCCCACCTGGCGCATTCGCAATTGGAAGAACGAGTCGGTGATGGTTCACAACGCGCCGATCCATGTCTGGCTGAAGTATGGCGCGGCCGGTCTGATCTGCTACGTGTGGTTTCATGCTGTTTTGCTGTGGTGGCTGCACACACGATCGAAATACGTAGTCCCGAAGGACGCCGCATTCCTGAATGTCGCATTTGGATACTTGGGGGCCCAGTTTGTGATGACACTGGGCTTCGCTCCCTGGCCCTACTCAGAACTTCAGCTTACGACGCTGATCTCTTTCATTCTGGCGGCAGCATTTTCCAGCATGCCGAACCTATCCTTCAAAACGCTAAGAACTGAAGGGCTGCAGATATGATGTCGCTGCCGACGCTGTCCGTAATCACTCCGTCGTTCAATTGCGGCGAGTTCATCGATGACGCAATCCGAAGCGTCTCGCAGCAGCAAGCCGTGGCGGTCGAGCACATTGTCGTGGACGGCGGCTCGACGGACGACACAGTCGCAATTCTCAAGCGCTACCCCCAAGTGCGATGGACCTCCGAGCCGGACCACGGGCAGTCCGATGCCATTAACAAGGGATTCCTGCGTGCTACCGGCGACCTGATGGGCTGGCTGAACGCCGATGACTACTACCTGCCCGGAGGACTCGAAGCCATCGCCCACGCAGCTCAGGAGCACCCGGAAGCTGACGTTATCTATGGCGACTGCGTCTTTGTGGATGGAAGGGGAAAGATCGTTCGGTCCAAGGTCGAACACGACTTCGATCCCGCCATCCTTATGTATTTCGGCTGCTACATACCATCGACTTCCACTTTCTTTCGCCGCCGCGTCATCGAATCGGGACTGCTGCTAGATTGCGAGTACCGAGTATGCATGGATTTCGAATATTTCACCAGGCTGGCCCACGCCGGATATAAGTTTCTCTACACACCGCGGTTCATCGCCGCGTTTCGCTGGCACGGGAACAATATCAGCCTGAGCCACGCGGCCAGGCGCGCGGAGGAGCGACGGCAGGTGCAGCTCAGGTTCGGCGCGGGCCAGTACTCGGATTCAACCTTCAAGTTGCTCTCCGACGTGCACCGGGCGAAGCGGGTAATGCTAAAAGTAACCAGCGGAAACATCGCCCGTGAGTTTCTCATAAACGGGATGATGGGCCGCGATACGCGATGGCTGCAAGGCGAGACGGGTTCCCAGACATGCGCCAGCTTAGCGTGCTTGTGATCCACAACCAGTATCAGCAGCCCAGCGGGGAAGACGTCGTGGTTCGCGCCGAAACGGAAATGCTTCGCCGGGCTGGCCATCGCGTGGTTTCGTTCATCCGAAACAATGCGGCCATCGCAGAGTACAACCCGCTGCAAAAGGCTTCTTTGTTGGTGAGCGCGACGTGGAACCAAAGCGCTTGTGTGCAGATTCGTGAGCTCATCACGAAAGAGCGGCCCGACATTGCGCACTGTCACAACCTTGTGCCGCTGGTAAGCCCGGCTGTGTACGACGCCTGCAAATCCGCAGGTGTTCCGGTCGTGCAGACACTTCACAATTATCGGCTGCTGTGCCCGGCTGGGACGTTGTACCGCAGAGGCAGTATTTGCGAGAAGTGCAGACGGAGCCTGACCTGCGGCGTGGTGGGCGGGTGCTATCGCAATTCGCGCCTGCAGACCGCGACTCTGGCAATGATGCTCGGCGTGCACCGGCGGCTTGGCACGTGGAGCGGTTCGGTCGATGCCTACGTGGCACTCAGCCAATTTTCCCGAGATTACTTTGTTGCCGCCGGCTTGCCGCCGGAAAAGGTTTACGTCAAGCCAAACTTCCTGACGGCTGATCCCGCGCCGCGTAGTGGTCTGGGAGACTATGCGCTGTTTGTGGGCAGGCTTAGCCCAGAAAAAGGTGTTCTGGAAATGCTGCATGCGTGGAAACATCTTTCGCACATTCCGCTCGTTGTAGTAGGCGACGGCCCATTGCGCGATTCGGTTTCGCGGCTGGTGCGGGAATCCGGCCGCACGCATGTCGAGATGCTCGGCCAGTTGGGCGCAGACGATACGCGAGCGCAGATGAAAAACGCCCGCTTCCTTGTCTTCCCTAGTCGCTGGTATGAGCCCTTTGGCATGACTTTGCTGGAAGCTGCGGCGTGCGGTGTTCCTTCCGTTGCCGCCCGCATTGGCGGAGTTCCCGAGCTGGTTGCTGAAGGCCAGACCGGATTGCTTTTTGATCCGCAGAATTTCAAAGAGCTGGCTGTGAAAGCAGATTGGGCTTGGACACACTCGGCGGAGATGGCCGACATGGGTTCTGCCGCTCGACACCTTTACCGGCAGAAATACACGGAGGACAGAAATTACGAGCTGTTGATGAACATCTATCAAGCGGCTCTTTCGAACTGACCACAGATCAAGTCCAAATTTCGCGCCTACGGCATCAGTTTCGCAACCATCTCCATCCTCGCTGCGAAGCGAACAACTGAAACTTCATTTCCACTCTTACTGCAAAGGGGCGTCTCCACATGAAACCAGTAACTCGTGTCTTGGTCACCGGAGCCGGTGGCTTCATTGGTCATCATCTGGTAAAGCGGCTGAAGGCGGAGGACTATTGGGTCCGCGGCGTTGACATAAAAGAACCAGAATTCGAATCCACCGCAGCCGACGAATTCCAACTTCTCGATCTTCGTTTCTGGCACAACACGCTGCAGGCCACGAGCCAAATGCACCAGGTTTACAACCTCGCAGCCGACATGGGAGGTATCGGCTACATTACCGCGCAACTTGCCGAGATCGCCCGCAACAATATCCTGATTAACGCTCACATGCTGGAGGCAAGCCGCCTCAACGGCATCAAGCGATTCCTGTTCTCCTCCTCGGCTTGCGTTTATGCGGGGTACCGGCAGAACTGGGCGGATGTGACGCCGCTGAAAGAGGAGGATGCTTATCCTGCAGATCCCGAAGCAGGCTACGGATGGGAGAAGCTGTTTACCGAGCAGCTCTGCCGCTACTACCTGCATGACTTCGGCTTCGAGACGCGGGTGGTTCGCTTTCACAACGTTTATGGCCCGCTTGGCACCTACGAAGGCGGCAAAGAAAAAGCGCCGGCGGCCATTTGCCGCAAGGTGGCACTGGCTCCCGACGACGGGGACATTGACATCTGGGGCGACGGCCTGCAGACCCGGTCCTTCATGTTTATTTCTGACTGCGTTGATGGATTGCTGCGGCTGATGGCCAGCAGCTATCGCGAACCTCTGAATCTTGGGACCGAAGAACTGGTGACCGTCGATCAGGTGGCGGATATGGTCTGTGAAATTGCGGGCAAGCAACTGATCAAACGCCACGACCTCACTCGGCCGCAAGGCGTACGCGGTCGCAATAGCGACAACTCGCGCCTGCGGGACGTGCTCGGATGGGAGCCGCAGAGGCAGCTGCGCGACGGTCTGGGGGTTACCTATCAATGGATCGAGCAGGAACTGGAAAAGGCAGGACGCCTTTCCGAGACCGTTGCGTATGCGCCCGTTTAGCGATGCGCGACTGCCTGTGGCCAACGTTCTCGGGGTTGGCATTAGCGCCATCAATATGGCGGAGGCGTTGCGGCTTTCCGATCTTCTGCTCCAGGAGCGCGGCAAAGGCTACGTCTGCGTCACTGGAGTGCATGGCGTCATGGAGTCGCAGCGTGATCGGGCCTTGCGGGACATTCTGAACGGCTCGTTCCTGTGCCTCCCGGATGGAATGCCGACGGTGTGGGTGGGACGGCTACAGGGACATCGGACGATGGGCCGGGTGTACGGACCCGACTTCATGCTGCAATTGTGCAAGCTCTCGGCGAGACCCGGTTACCGCCACTTCCTCTATGGTGGCAAGCGTGGGGTCGCGGAAAAGTTGCGAGCCAGGCTTGAGATCCTTATTCCCGCCATCAACGTCGTTGGTACCTACACTCCGCCATTCCGGCCGTTGACTGCTCTGGAAGAAGAGGCACTGATCGCAAGGATTAACCAGAGTCGCCCCGACATCGTCTGGGTCGGCCTCAGCACTCCCAAGCAGGAACGCTTCATGGCACAGTACCTCGAGCGGCTCGACACGAGCCTGATGATTGGTGTCGGCGCCGCCTTCGACATTCACGCCGGGCTTCTCGGCGATGCGCCGCAATGGATCAAAGAATGCGGCTTGCAATGGCTGGATCGCCTGTGCCAGGAGCCGCGCCGGCTCTGGCGGCGATATCTCACGAACAATCCCCGTTTCCTGTGGGACATCGCCTTGCAGTTCTCGGGCCTAAAGAGGTTCGAGGTGCATTAGATCCATATGAAATCTCGACATTTCCCATGATCTGACAACGCATAGACTCCTCCTAAACTGTTGCATTTCGGCGGACCCGCTGATTGGGTCCGCTTTTTTTCTTGGCCTACGAACATTCCTATGTGACGGGGGTCACTGCCAGATGCTAATTTTGCGCAGAGCATTACAGACTGTGAGTTGCTGAGTGGCGCGAAACACGGGACCGCTGCATTGGCGATGCAAGGTACAACTGGTAGGGTCACCGCTCCCAACTTGACCTGAGTTTTTCCCGACAGCGCCGCAAGACCCTCGAGCACTTTTCGCGATAGCAGGTGTGAGTGCTTGAGTAGAAATCGAATTCTCGTCATCGACGTTGATCCAGTGATCCGTTCCGGGATCTGCAACTTTCTCCTGGCGCACGGTCATTTGGTTGCTGAGGCCCCAACCGCGCGCGAGGCCCAGGTGCAGGTCCACAAGTTCCGTCCAGATGCCGCCATTCTCGATTTTTCCTTACCCAATGGCGATGCGCTCGATCTACTGCAGCGGATTAAGAGCATGGAGTCCAGCGTCCCGGTCGTTGCGCTGGTTGGTCAGGGTTCCACTGATGCCGCCGTTCGCGCCATTCAGGACGGGGCTGAACAGTTCCTCATCAAGCCCGTGGAATTGTCGCTACTCCACGCGGTGTTGCTGCGGGTCTTGGCGAACCAGCGTTCTCGCCATCAGTCGCTAGCCCGCATCTCCACGATCAAACCCGAGTGCATTGACCCCTTCCTCGGCACCAGCGCCGCAATTCGCCGCATACAGGAGCTCGCCAGGCGGGTGGTGCACAGCGAAAGTCCCATTCTCCTGCAAGGCGAAACCGGCTCCGGTAAAGGTGTGCTGGCCAACTGGATCCACTGTAACGGGCCTCGCGCCGAAGAGCCGTTCCTCGACCTGAATTGTGCCGGACTCTCCCGTGAACTACTCGAATCCGAGCTGTTCGGTCACGAGAAGGGTGCATTTACCAGCGCGCTAAATGCAAAAAAAGGCTTGCTCGAGGTGGCCAACCGAGGCACAGTTTTTCTGGATGAAGTCGGAGACATCGACCCGCAGATCCAGCCCAAGCTGCTCAAGGTTCTGGAAAACCGGGTATTTCGCCGTTTGGGCGATGTGCGTGACCGGACCGTCGACATCCGGTTGATTTCCGCAACCCATCGCGAGCTCCTGGACCTGGTGCGACAGCAGAAGTTTCGCAGTGATCTTTATTTTCGAGTTAACATTGTTCCGCTGCGAGTGCCTCCACTTCGCGAACGCGCGGAAGACATCCCCATGCTCGCGCAATACTTTCTCGCCCACCTGGCGCACGACGTTGGCCGGGGCGAGATGACGCTTGAGAAATCCGCAATGGACGCGCTTCAGGAGTATTCCTGGCCCGGCAACATTCGGGAGCTGCGCAATGTTCTGGAGCGGGCAGTTCTTCTGACGGAACGCAACCACCTCACCGTGCATCAGCTTCAACTTCAGAGTTCGACCCTTACTGCGCAACCGCAGGTCAGCAGCACCGGAACTCTGAAACAGATGGAGCGCGCGTACATCACTCTCGTGCTGCAGGACGAAGGCGGCTCCGTCGAGCGCACCGCGCGCCGCCTCGGGATTGCGCGCAGCTCGCTTTACAACAAACTGAAGCGATTCAAAATCCCGACTGGAAGCGGCCAGGCATAGACGCATCACCAAGATCCGCGTTCAAGTTATGATGAATTGGCCGGAACCACAGCTTGCTGCTCCGGGTTTCATTTATGCCGGACGCCTTCATCTGCGATGCAATCAGGACGCCCTTCGGCCGCTACGGCGGAGCACTGTCTTCCGTGCGCACCGATGACCTCGCGGCAATCCCAATCAAAGCCCTGCGCGAGCGCAATCCGTCCGTCGATTGGAGTGCGGTGGACGATGTGATCCTGGGGTGCGCCAATCAGGCCGGGGAAGACAATCGCAACGTTGCCCGCATGGCATTACTACTGGCAGGTTTGCCGCAGACAGTTCCGGGCACAACTGTGAACCGCCTGTGCGGTTCTAGCATGGACGCCGTCGCCGTCGCCGCGCGCGCGATCAAGGCAGGAGAGAATTCGCTTGTGGTTGCCGGCGGGGTGGAAAGCATGTCGCGTGCACCGTTCGTCATGGCAAAAAGCGACAGTGCTTTTTCGCGAAGCATGAAGCTGGAAGACACTACCATCGGCTGGCGCTTGGTGAATCCTCTAATGAAAGCCCAGTGCGGCGTCGATTCGATGCCCGAGACGGGCGAGAACGTGGCTGAAGAGTTCCGGGTCTCCCGACAGGATCAGGATGCATTCGCTTACCGCAGTCAGCAGCGTACCGCAGCAGCCGTCAAGAACGGCAATCTTGCGGAGGAGATTGTTCCGGTTACGATCACGACCGGCAAAGGCGTGCCCAGCATCATGGACAAAGACGAACATCCCCGTCCCGACACGACGTTGCAATCTCTCGCCGGGTTGAAGCCGATCGTCAGACCCAACGGCACCATCACGGCGGGTAATGCCTCCGGTATCAACGACGGCGCTTGCGCACTGCTCCTGGCATCGGAGGACGCTGCCAAGCGCTTCGGCTTGACTCCGCAGGCGCGCGTCATCGCCTCGGCGACAGCCGGCGTCGCACCACGCATCATGGGCATGGGCCCGGCTCCCGCTACGCGTAAGGTGCTTGCCCTGGCGAAGCTTGGCATCAATGAGATCGACGTGATCGAGTTGAACGAAGCTTTCGCCTCGCAGGCGCTGGCCGTGCTGCGCGAGCTTGGAATTCCGGATGATGCTCCGCACGTCAACCCTAATGGCGGAGCGATCGCGATTGGCCACCCCTTGGGCGCGAGTGGGGCCCGCCTGGTGACCACCGCAGTGCGACAACTGCAGCGCACCCGCGGACGCTATGCCTTGTGCACGATGTGCATTGGGGTAGGGCAGGGAATTGCGATGCTTCTGGAGCGCGTGTAGCGGCGGCGAACCGCTGATATTACTGAATATTATTCAAGTATTACTTTAAGTACTTTGCCAGGAAGTTTACGGTCAGCTTCCGCGCCTGCGCGGCGTCGTCGGCGCGATAGCCCTGCTTGTTGTTCGGGTTCT
>Ga0209040_10001885_pt1 | contig 16565 bp, 14 predicted proteins | sample BogFormECP12_OM3_FD_188240 | JGI IMG/M metagenome (GOLD analysis project Ga0209040, IMG submission 188240) | Bog forest soil microbial communities from Calvert Island, British Columbia, Canada - ECP12_OM3 (SPAdes) (version 2) | ecosystem: Environmental > Aquatic > Freshwater > Wetlands > Bog ...
TTCTTCACGCTCAACGGCCATCTGCTACGGGCCACAACCCTGGCTCCACGTCAACGCGAATTGGTCGTCATGCGCGTGGCCGTGTTACGCCAATGCAGCTATGAGTGGGCACAGCATGTGTTCCTGGCGCGCGACGCAGGTTTGACCGACCTCGAAATCGCTTGGATCGCTTGGGGACCAGACGCGCCGCTTTGGGAGGAGCTCGACGCAAGTGTTTTGCGCGCCGTCGGCGAACTCGACCGCGACGGCTTTATCGCGGACGAGACGTGGGCGGTCCTGGTCGAGCACTTGGACGCTCGGCAGATTCTCGATGTCATCTTCACCGCCGGTGCGTACGCGACGATCGCGTGGATGGTGCAGTCCCTAGGTATCGAACTCGACGACGACCTACAAGCGGGCCTCGCCGGGTGAAGGTGCGGATCGCTCCCGCCTACCACCGTTTCGGCGCCGGCGTGTCGATGGATAGCGGACGCTGGTAGGAAAGGTCGCTGCGGTCGCGAGTGCCCACCGGGTAGCCCGTGTCCTTGAAGAACGACGATTGCAGCACCGACGCGTCGGCCAAGAACATCACCTCGACCGTTGATCTGCGAACTGCTATGCGCCACTGTCCGTCCCGCCGCTCCAGCCGGTCGACATATCGACCGCTGATGAACTGAGCGGTTCGACCGTCGAGACTCAGCAGCACCACGATGACGTAGCTCTCGGCGTGGGCGTTGTCGCCGTCGATCTCACAACTGTGAGTGGTGATGTTGTGCGTGTGGACCTGGGAGGTCGCCGCATGCGTGTGATTGGCCCAATCACCGTATTCGGCGCCGAGGTTGGTCACGTTGCCGTGTTCGTCAACGCCATCGCGGTGATAGGCCGCGGTGATCAGGTCCACGTCGTGGCGGTCGCAACCGCGTGCATGACCGGCGATGCAGTCCATGATCGTCGTGCGATCCATCAGGTAGGCGACATCGCGTCGTACAGCGGTTAGCTCGGTTTCCATCGTGATCTCCTCTGGACTGATACACACGTGCCGTAGCCTTCAAGGCGGCTAAATGTCCGCCGCGGCAGTGTGTGCTGTACGATCGTACAGTAATGACATGGGCGAGCACAGCCGTTCGGCATACAAATCGGGAGGTGGGTGCCACGGCAACCAATCGGCGCGTGGGCGCGGAGACATCGAAAACCCGGGACGCGGTGCTCGATTCCGTCGAGGCGCTGCTGCTCGACGAGGGCTATGCCGGCGTCAGCTACCGGGCGGTGGCCACTAAGGCCGGCGTGACCCCGAGCCTCATCCAGTATTACTTTCCCACCCTGGACAGCATGTTCGCGGCCTTGATCAGGCGCTTGATCGAACGCGACATCGCCCGCTGGACAGACGCACTGGAGCGCCGCCCGGATGAGCCGCTGCGTGTGCTCTGGGAATACAGCTGGAGCGAGGCCGCTGGCGTGCTCAGCATGGAACTCATGGCACTGGGCAACCACCGGCCAACGGTGCGCGCCGAGATCACCGAAGGGACCGAGAGGATTCGCCGAGCCCAACTCCAGGCTCTGGCAAGGAAATACGGTGACACCAATTTCCTCGATGGCAGGTTCACGCCCGACGCCATGGCGCTGTTGCTGACGAGCATGCCCAAATACCTCAGCCTGGAGGACAGTATCGACGTCAGCATGGGGCACCGCCAACTTGTCACGGCGTTCGAGAAATATCTCGACTCCATGGAGCCCAAGCCCCGCGCCCGCAAGCCCAAGGTGTCCTCGCGCAACCGATCGCGCTCGTAGCGATCCTCCACATGCTGTACTGTCGTACAGCATGCGTATCGGTTTGACCGGCGGCGGTTCCTCGACCGGGCGGATTGTCGCGCAGGCTCAACAAGCCGAAGCAGACGGATTCAGCGCGCTGTGGTACGCCAGCGAAGTGTGCGGCGACCCTCTGGTCGCAATCGCGCTCGCGGGTGCGCAGACCACCGCGATCGAGCTGGGCACCGCGGTGCTACAGACCTACCCGTGCCATCCGCTGTTGCAGGCCAAGCGAATCGCGTCGGTGGTCGACGCCATGGGCCGCCCCGGCTTCACCCTCGGGATCGGTCCCTCACATGAGCCGCTCATCCGCGGCGTGTACGGGCTGTCCTATGAACACCCTGGACGAAACACCGAGGAGTACCTGCGGATCATCACCGCGCTGCTACGCGGCGAGGATGTCGACTTCGACGGCCACGACTGGTCGGTCCACACGCAGGGACGGGGGGTGAAACCTCAACAGCGAGTTCCGGTCTTGCTTGCGGCGCTGGGTCCGCGGCTGCTGCGCGTTGCAGGAGAGCTGGCCGATGGAGTCGTGTTGTGGATGGCGCCGACGCGAGCAATCGCCACCCATGTCGTTCCGAAATTGCACGCCGCCGCTTCGGCGGCCCGCCGGCAAGCACCCCGTGTCGTGGCCGGCTTGCCCGTGGCTGTCCACGACGACGAAGCCGAGGCGCGTGCGACAGCCGCGGCAACCTCGGGCATGTACTCGGGGATGGCTAACTATCAACGCATTTTGGCGATCGGTGGGGCGGCCGATCCCGCCGAGGCCGCAGTGGTCGGAGACGAGGCATCAGTGCGTGCCCAGCTCCAGTCGCTGCTCGATGCCGGTGCCACCGACATCTGGGCGGCGGTCTTTCCCGTCGGTGACGACAAACGTACGTCGATGCGGCGGACCACCGATCTGTTGCGCGAGCTGGTGTCATAGTGAAGGAGCAGACAATGCCGGTCACCATCAATGCGATTACGCCCACCGTGGGTCTCGAGATCATTGGCATGACCGCGGATCAGTTGGTCGAGCCTCAAACTGCCGCGGACACGCAACGTGCCCTCGACGAACACGGCGTCGTGGTCTACCGCGAGGTCAACATCAGCGACGAACAACTGCTGGCATTCAGCCGACTGCTTGGGAAGCTCGTGGTGCAGCCAACAGGCGAACACCAATACCCCGAAATCCAAACCATCACTTTGGATCCAGCCAAGACGAATGCGCTGTTGGCCTCCTATCGGCAAGGTAATTTCCATTGGCATATCGACGGCGCCATCGACGAATACCCGCAAAAGGCAACGCTTCTGACCGCGCGTGCGGTAGACTCGGCTGGCGGCGACACCGAGTTCGCCAACACCTATGCCGCCTACGCCGCCTTGACGGACGATGAGCGTGCCGAGATCGCCGACCTGCGGGTCGTGCACAGTTTTGCGCACGCGCAGTCGCTGGCCAACCAGGACGCAACCGAGGACCAACGCCGGTCGTGGGACCGCGTCCCAGTCCGAGTGCATCCGCTGGTTTGGACGCGCAGCAATGGCCGCCAGTCGCTACTTCTCGGTGCCACCGCGGCCGAGATCGTCGGCTGGCCCGCCAGCAAGGGGCGCGCCCTGCTGGACCGGCTTCTGGACTGGTCGACACGACCCCAGTTCACGCTGCGTCACAGGTGGCGCGAGGGTGACCTCGTTATGTGGGATAACACAGGTATGCTGCACCGCGCCTTGTCGTTTGAGCCTACGTCGGTCCGGCTGATGCACCGCACCACCCTGGTGGGGGAGGAACCAGTGGCCGCTTCATAATGAAGCCGACAGCCGAGCTCAGATCACTGCGCCACCATTGACACCGATGACCTGGCCGGTGATGTAACTCGCGGAGTCTGAGCACAAGAACGCGCAGATCGCCGCAATGTCCTCGCCTGTGCCCAGTCGGCCCGCGGGAATCGCCTTGGCCAGGATCTCGCTCGGCGGGAGCTTTTTGGCGCGCTGAGCTTCGCGCAACATCGGGGTGTCGACCGTGAAGGGCGGAATGGTGTTGACTGTGATTCCCTTGGCGGCGTATTCCAGCGCAACGGTTTTCGTCAGGGCGATGACACCGCCTTTGGATGCCGAGTAGTGGCCTTGTCGTACAGAGCCGGTCTGGCCAGCCGCCGACGAGATGGTGACGACACGGCCCCACTCTGCGGCGACCATGTCTGGAAGAGCGGCTTGCAGGCACAGGAATGTGCCGGTGAGGTTGACTGCCAGATACCGATTCCACTCGTCGAATCCGATCTGATCGAAGCGGGTGAACCCAGCAACCGCCGCGCTCGTGACCAGGACCCCGATTGGCCCGAGGTTGTCCCGCACCGTCTCGAAAGCGGCATCTACGGCAGCGGGATCGGATACGTCAACCTGTACCGCGATCGCCGAAGCGCCCCCGCCCACCAGATCAGATGAAACCTTCTCGGCAGCTTCGGCGTTGACGTCGAGTACCGCGACCCTGCGGCCCCCGTGCGCCAAGTACTCTGAAATCGTCTGACCCAGACCGGACGCACCCCCGGTGACCACGGCTACCCGTGTCATTTCAGATGCCTGCCGGTCCCGGCCCGCCGTGCATGAACAGCGTCTGACCCGAACAGAAGCTCGACGCGTCAGACGCGAAGAACAACACGCCATAGCCGATCTCATCAGGTTCACCCAGGCGCCCCGATGCGTTAGTCATTCCGATCGCCTCCGGATCGAGCCCGTACCGTGCGGCGTCGTCGATCAGCGTCGCGGCACGAACCGCACCGACGGCGATGGCGTTGACTCGGATGCCTTTTCCTGTCCACGCGGCGGCCATAGACGCGGTCAGGTTATTCACCGCTGCCTTGGCGGCACCGTAAGGTGCGGCTTGCGGCATGCCCACCAGGCTTGCTCCCGAAGAGATGTTGACGATCGCCCCCTTGCCTTGTTCAAGCATCGGCTTGGCCGCGGCGCGCGAAAGATGCCAGACCGCGCCGAAGTTCAGCGCTATGACGTGGTCGAAATCGTCGTCGGGCCATTTCAAGATCGACTTGGTTTCGGCGCCCCCGGCGTTGTTCACGAGGATGTCAATCCGGCCGAACTCCTGTAACATTGCGTCTATAAGGGCCTGGCATGCCTCGGGGGTGGTGACGTCGGTTGACACCGCGAGTGCCCGTCGCCCCAGAGCCTGTGCCTCCTTGGCGGTCGATTCGAGCGGATCGCGACGTCGACCGGCGAGCACGACATCGGCTCCGTGCTCGGCGAGCACCAATGCTGAGCCTCGCCCGATTCCCGTGCCACCACCCGTGATCACTGCAACCCGACCTTCGAGGGAGAATCGATCACTCACCTGACTATTCCTCCATCCACGTTGACTGTACGAGTGTACAGCAGATGCTATATGCTCGTACAGTCACGCGTGAGGAGGGACGTTGATCGAGCAGCTTTACTACGACCCGTGGGATGTCGAGATTGATCTCGATCCGTACCCGGTCTACCGACGACTACGGGACGAGGCCCCGCTCTACTACAACGAGCGCCATTACTTCTGGGGAGTAAGCCGGTACGCCGATGTCGAGGCAGCCCTCAAAGATCCGATCAGGCTGAGCTCGGCGAAGGGCGACATCCTGGAGGTGGTGAAGACCGATCCTGTAATGCCGCCCGGGGTTTTCATCAATGAGGACCCGCCATTGCACACCATTCATCGTGCGTTGGTTTCGCGGGCCTTCATGCCGAAGAAGATGCGGGCACTTGAGGAGAAGGTGCGCGCCTTCTGCGCTGCCTGCCTCGATCCGCTGACCGACAGGCAGAGTTTCGACTTCGTCATTGATCTAGGGCGTGAACTCCCCATGCGGACGATCGGCATGCTCGCCGGCATTCCAGACGCCGACCAACCATCGGTGCGTGCCGAGGCACATCGTGTTCTGCGGAACGAGCCGGGCAAGCCCCTGCCAGTGAACAAAAACCACTACTTCGACGGCGACATGTTCACCGAGTACGTCGCGTGGCGTGAGAAGAATCCATCTGACGATTTGATTACAGAGCTGCTCAACGTCGAGTTCGAGGACGAGACGGGGACGACGCGTCGGTTGACCACGCAGGAACTGTTGATCTTCCTGGCGGTCGTCGCAGGTGCTGGCGTCGAAACCACGGGTCGATTGTTCGGATGGATGGGCAAAGTGCTGGCCGAGCACCCCGATCAACGCAAGGAACTCGTCAACGATCACTCCCTCATCCCAGGCGCAATCGAAGAACTCCTCCGCTTCGAGCCACCTGGTCCACATGTGGCCCGCTACGTCGCGACCGAGGATGTGTCGTTCCAAGGCCAGACGGTGCCGGCCGGGAGCGCACTGCTCATGATGCTGGCCTCTGCCAATCGCGACGAGCGCCACTTCGAGGATCCCGATCGCTTTGATATCCACCGAAAGCCGGGCGGACACTTGACCTTCGGCCGCGGAGCCCACTTCTGCGTCGGCGCTCCTCTGGCCCGACTGGAAGGTCGCGTGGCGCTGGAAGAGGTACTCAAGCGATTCCCAGAATGGCAAGTTGACCTCGACAACGCCCGCCGGTCACGCACATCCACCGTGCGCGGGTGGGACTCCATGCCCGCGATCGTCGGCTAATGCAGGATCAACGCCCACATCAGAGTTGCGGCCCTCATCGTATCGAGAAGACGGCATGGCTGGATCCATCGTTTCCCGAGTAAGAGAGAGCGTGGTAGAGCATTCCTGTAAACGGACTGTATGCACACGTCACCGAAACATCCCCAGACGCGACAACGCAGATTTCCACGTGTGTTTGCTGGTAAATACGATTTTTTGTAATGGTGCCAATGCATGACAATGACCACAAACGTCTAGGATCGCGGACTGTAAATCCGTCGGCAACGCCTACACAGGTTCGAATCCTGTACCTGCCACCAAGGTCAGGCCCCCTTTCGAGGGCACCTGACTTGTTCGAACAGCGGTGGATCGTCACAACTCCAGCGCTACTCTGCGCAGCTTCTTCGATAGATCGAGACCTGCCCACGGCCCGCCTCCGTGTTAACCCCGGTCATTCACGGGGGGTGCTGACGGCGGCCGGTTTGGATGGGTTGGGCGGATGTCGTTGTGCGGGTGCGGCGGTTGGCCGGCTGACGCTGCCGGGCTGCGGTTCTCTGTGTTCCTGGGTGGTGGGGATGTGATGGTCAGGCTGGCAGTGGGATAGCTGCGATGCGGGCGAAGACCGCCACGATGTCATCGACCCAGGGCCAGGTAGCGGGGATGCGCAGGTGTCGCCGGCGGCCGCTGTGGGTCAACCGTGCCGGGACGTGTAGCAGCCGGTAGCGCAATGCTTTTGGTTCTGCGGGCGCCAGGTTGTCGGGGAGTGCGAGCAGCCGTAGCCAGGCGATGAGATCGGCGGCGATCGCGGTGGTCATCAGCCAGGCGGAGTTGATGGCGAATTCCCGGGAGGGGAACCGGCCCAGTCCGCTGTCTTTGGCGTGGCGGATGCGGTCCTCGACGCGGGCGTGTGCGCGGTGGCGTGCTTCCAGGAATGCCAGCTGCCCGGTGGCGGGCCACCAGGCATTCCATCCCGGCCTCGGTGATCGCCCGCGCCAACCCGAAGCCGGTCGGACCGGCTTCGTAGGCCACCCGCACCGGGGCCCTCAATTGATGCAACCAACCCAGGATCTCGCCGTGATCCGGGCACAACCGTGCCCGCGCGACTTTGCCAGTTTCCTCGTCAACGGCGTGCGCCACGACCGAAAGTGCGTGCACGTCCAACCCAACGCTCGTACCCTGAACAATCACCGGAGGCCTCCTGATCTGCAAATGTGGCTCTGCCAGCGCGAGTGTTCACCCACGCGGCAACCCACGAATCGTTTTGCAGCACGAGGCCTTCGGCCTCAGCTAGCCCCCATATCGTCTACATTGGGAGCGGATTCTCGGGTTTGATGCCACGCCTGGAAACGCTCGGCAACTGATTCGTTCCACGTGCCGCACCTTTGCGTTCAGCTGGCCGGTGTACCCGGGGCGGATGTCGGCCTGCAGCACCAGTCCGACTTGCGGTGACACGGCCGCGGCGGCATCCAGGCTTGCTTGGCGACGGCCATCACCTCATCACGTTCACCCTCGACATTGGTGAAACATCGGGTTGGTCTCGTTCGGCAACCCTGACGTCGGGGTGAGTTACGTTGTCGGTCAGGTTGTTTGGTCGATCCTGGTGCCATTGATCCACGAAGGCGCACCGATGGACAGCGGGGAGTCGTTGAACTCGGACATGTCGGCGGCAAATGCTTCCAAGGTGGATTTCATTGCCGGCCGCAGGCCGGCTGCGATGAATCCGGCGAGTTCGCTGTCCAAGCCGGTGTCGAGCGGCTCGCTGGTGTTGAAGTAGGTGAGTCGCTTGATCGCCTGCACTGCTACGGGTGACCTGCGCGCGAGCCGGGCCGCCGTCTGCTGCGCATGCGTGACAAGCTCCGCGTCGGGGACGATCGCGTTGATCAGGCCGAGCTCGAGTTCCTGTTCAGCGGTGAGCGGTGCGCCTTCCAGCATGTGCTCGAGTGCCTTGGCGGTGCCGATAATGCGGGGGATCCGTTGGGTGCCGCGGGGATCTACCGCTCCCTGCCAGGACTTGGTGTCGTGCTTGGCAGTCGGATCCTCGGTGAGTTCGGCGACGACCCGCAACGCTACGCCGACGTCAAGTCTCGCCGAAACTACTGCCAGCGGGTTGATCGCAAACACCTGGTAGCCGGCTGCGACAAGTGCTTCCACCCATAGGCCGCGGTCGGTTTCAATGCCGATCACCACGTGATCCGGTTCCTCGGCGTGGCTGGCGATCAACGCATGCAGCTGGCCGATGCCAGTCAGCCCTTCGGGCAGCCGCCGCGAGGAAAGCCGCAGCCCGGCCTCATCCATCACGTGAACGTCGTGGTGGTCTTCGGCCCAATCGTCGCCTACAAAGATCATCGATCCCTCCTCGATCGGTTCTGTGTTGCAACCACTTTCGAGCCCGAGGACACCCGGCGGCGACCTAATGGATCAGTGCTCAACGCGCGTGGCACGACATCCCACCAGAGCTACAGGCGGCCTCGCCAACCGGTCGGGGCACGATCTAGAACTAGGAATCGACTCTCACTCCAGGATCCGACAGTGCTCACCGACCAGCGGCTCGGTGATCAGCCTCGCTCGGGCAAGGGCTAAAACCCATCAACGGCACGCTGATCGGATCCCATTAGGATCCGCCACGAAGATGAGAAAAATCCGTCCGCCATTTCGATGAGAATTCTGCAAACACGCTGCTAGAGGAGCCGTCGTCCGCCACGGAGTTTGAGGTCCTACATTTGTAGACATCCCAGGGTTGTAAGTCGTCAAGCCGCGGTGGTGGTTCGGTGCGCCCAGGCGGTGTGTTCGCTGTAGTGGGTGTGGTGGCGTAGGCAGCCGTGCAGGATGCCGACGAGTCGGTTGCCCAGGGCGCGTAGGGCTTGGTGGTGGAGATCTCCGACCGCGCGGTGCTGATCGTAGAACGCTCGGGCGCCTGGGCTGTTGTTGATGGCGCCGAGAGCCCATTGGTCGATGGCGTCGTAGAGCCGTCGATTGCGCACGCGGCGAGCCAGGACGGCATGTTTCTTGCCGGATGCGACGGTCAGGGGTGATGTCCCGGCGTAGTTTTTGCGAGACTTGGCGCTGGTGTATCGGTTCGGGTCGTCCCCGAACTCACCGAGCACCCGGGCGCCGAGGATGACACCAAGTCCTGGCAGGGAACGGTAGATGTCGGCGTCCGGGTGTGCCTCAAAATGTGTCGTCAGTTCGGTCTCGAGTTCGGCGATCTGGTGGTTGAGCTCGATGATGATGCCTACCGCTGCGCGGGTGGTCGCGGCGAACGCAGCGGTCAGTGGCGCGGGAGCGGCGAGTTGTTCGGTACGCAGTACCGCTGCGATCTCTTGGGCGCGTACGTCGATGTTGCGTTGACGCCCAGCGTGTTTGAGGGCAGACCGGATCTTGGACAGGCTCAGACGTGCGGCGTCGGCTGGTGTCGGGGCGCGGCCCAGAACAGCCAGGGCATCACGGTCATGCAAGTCCTCGAAGGCCTCCAAGGCTGCCGGGTAGTACTCCCGCAGTGCGCTGCGCAGCGCGTTGGTGTGCCGGGTGCGCGCCCAGATCAGGTTCTGGTGTGCTCGGGCGAGGACCTTGATCGCCTCGGCCTCGAGGCTGTCACCAGCCAGAGCGCGGTGGTTGTGCCGGTCGGTGCGGACCAGGTCAGCCAGTACTTTGGCGTCGCCGGCATCGGATTTCGCCCCGGAAACCTGGTGGCGCTCGCGGTAGCGGGCGACCGCCAGCGGGTTGACCGCGAACACCTGATACCCGGCCGCACCCAGCGCCTGCACCCACAGACCGCGATCGGTTTCGATACCGATCACCACATCACTGGGCTCAACGGCATGGCCGCCCACCAACTCGTGGAAACCTCGAACACCGGCAAGTCCTTCGGGTAGCCGCCGAGACGCCAGCCGCGCCCCCTCAGCATCCATGACGTAAACGTCGTGGTGATCCTCGGCCCAGTCGTCTCCGACGAAGATCATCCATCCGCCTCCTCACTCTGTTGCGGTGCAATACATGCAGAGCCGAAGGACACCCGGCGGCGACCTAATGGACCAGTGCTCAACCGGCACGACATCCCATCAGCGCTACAGGCGACCTCACCAACCGGCCGGGGCACCCTCTACAGCTAGAAGTCGACCACCACCACCACAGGTTCTCACAAGTGCTCACCAGCCGGCGGCTCGCTGATCAGCCTCCCCGCAAACCAGCCACCAGGCCGTCAACGGCACGCCGATCGGTTCCCATTAGGTTCTCAAACTTCGTTACGGATTCTCAAAGTCGATCGCGGGGTCGTTGCGGATCCGCAGTGAATATGAGACGGGTGCTGTTGCCCAATTGCCCGCATGCCGCTTTGCGCAAGCTTCGTGCCTCTAATCGGGCGGAGGCGGCCGCCCGATACATCCGCCTGCGCCAGAGCCGCTGACGACGACCGTCACAGAAGCTGAGCAGCGTGCTCGCGCGATCGGCTGTCTGGTGTCGACGGCATCTGAATTTTGACCCTGGCGCCATGTGAAAATTGACCCCCTGGGGTGGATCTCAATGGCATGGTGTCCCATGTTGGCACCCCTATCCTAGTGACCGTCACTCTCGTCCTAGTGGGGCATGGATCTCATAGCTAGCGTTCAAGTGGTCGCGACCACACCGGCAAGGCGATCTGCCGGCGAGGCCCGGATTTGAGATATACGCGAGGTTCTTGGCGTCCTGACTGGAGAGACATGAGCTACGAGGACATGGAGTGCAGGCCTGAAGTAGGACAGAAGAACCCCCCGCGTCGACACGCTCGCCTCGGCGCGACAAACGCTGTTCGATCCAGATCAGGGCGGTAACCCCGCCCGTACCACAAGAGCCCATCTCACCAAACCGAACACCCGCAACGGCATCGCATCACGTCGGCCTCCCCAGGAAGGTACAACAGTGACTGTTCTCGACCAACCGAAAGCCCCTGACTCCGAGGAGCTTTCGGGTGCAAATAGCTGCAGGGGCCGGACCTATTATCCGACCGAACGCGATTTCAGGCGATTCGCCCACATCGAGAAGCAGATCGACCGTGCCGTCGGACACGGTTCGCGGCCGTACTACGACTCTGTGGTGATCGTTGGCGCGGGCTTCAGCGCCAGTGTCATGGCTGCCCGTCTCGCGCGCAGCGAGGAGTTCCACGGGAAGGTGGTGATGGCCGGGCCCCGCACGGTCGAATCCCGCCGGCTCAAGGACGGGGCGACGCTGCGTGGTCACGGCACCGATTACATCTGCTACGCGCTCGGCGTACCTCAGTACGAGTACGTTGATGCTTTGTACGGTGACATCGTCGATGGCCGCGGAGTGGGAACGCGGAATCTGGCGACGATGGCGAAGAAGGGCAAGAGCGGGGTCTTCGAGTTCGGCCGTGTCGCTCCGTGGCAGAGCGGGCGCCGGGGGTATCCGCGTCCACTCTTCTACGGCGCGCGCAACAGCCGCATGCAGGGCGCCATGTATGAACTGATGGATCGTAGTGGCCTGATCGAGGTTCCCGAGACGGTGAACTCACTCGATGAGGCCTTCGCGTTGGCGCCCGGCAAACGCCCCCTGATTGTCAATGCCGGCCACAACCCGCGACTTCTGCGCACTGACGTTCCGAAAGTCGACTGGGCCACGATTGCCGTTCAGGCGCCCCTGCAAGTCAAGGCCAGTGGGCTTCGATACGTCGAGACCAACGCTGCATTGTTCGCCGGTGTTCGCCGTGGCTACAAGATCGATGTCGGATTGTTCAACCCGTACGGGGATCCGTTGTCGCCGAGAGCGACTTTCTACGGGATCATGGTCGGCGAGGTGTCTCTCGGCCGGGCCGGATACGACAAGGAACGCGAGATCGACACTCTCACAGACGAGCTCTTCGGCATTGCCGACGCAATGGGGATGGACGTCGATGACCCCGACGAGACGCTGTACGCAGGGTTGATTCCGGGCTCCCCCTGGAAAGCGCTCGAATCAGCACCCGGGACGCTCGAACTGCAGATGATCGCTCATCAGGGTGTTTCGGCCACCTTCTCGGACGGAATGACCTCTGGCGCCACTGCGGCGGTGGCTGCCGCCGAAGCGGTGATCAGGGGTGTCGATCCGGATCGTGCGACTCGCAGGACTGTCCGCGAAATAACCCGCGATCGCCGAATCTGGAATATCGAGAGAAACAAGCTCGCAGTGCCCTTCGACTTTCTTTTGCGTACTGCCACTGAAGCCGTTGCATATTATCCGCACACGAGCCACGCGAGGACAACCTGGGGCAGCGCGGGCTAACCGAGGCCGGCGCTCCTATTCATCCGCAACGAGACACCTTTAAGGAACCAGAAATGACTACCAGCGAAAAAAAGGGCGCCAACTCCGCGCCGCGGCCGTCGGGGGCTGCCGAGAAGCCGATCCAAAGCGCAGGAGACCAATCTTCGGCAGCTGTCGAGGATCTCGCTCAGGTCTTTGAGAGGCAGCGCAGCGCGTTCACCCGGAATCCTGCTCCGTCGCTACAAGACCGCAGGGCTACTCTTCTCAAGCTACAGCGAGTGATCGAACAGAATCGGCTGGTTTTGATCGAAGCGGCTAACTCGGATTTCGGCACAAGATCGGCATTCGAGACAGAAATGTCAGAAATTGTTGGCACTGTTAGCATTATCCGTTATATGCGGCGAAATCTGAGGTCCTGGATGGCGCCGCGTCGACGTTCAGTTTCAATGTGGTATAAGCCGGCCAAGAACCGGGTCGAGCCGAGTCCCGTCGGGGTTGTCGGAGTCGTCTCGCCCTGGAACTTTCCGTTACACCTCGCGTTGATTCCTGCAGCAACCGCGCTCGCCGCAGGGAATCGCGTCATGCTGAAAGTCAGCGAATTCACTCCACACACGTCGGCGGTACTCAAGCGGCTCATCTCAGAGAACTTCGACGCGAATGTCGTTTATGTGACTGACGGTGGCGGCGATGTGGCGTCGGCGTTCACGAAGCTGCCTTTTGGCCATCTGTGCTTCACCGGCTCTACCCAGGTCGGCAAGCTTGTCGCCAAGGCTGCAGCCGAGAACTTCACGCCGGTGACACTCGAACTCGGCGGAAAGAGCCCGGTGATCGTCGATGAGAACTACCCCGTCGAGCGTGCCGCAACCGCTGTGGCGTGGGCAAAGCTCTACAACGGCGGTCAGGTCTGCATATCGCCCGACTACGTCCTTGTGCCGCGCGGACGCGAGAAGGAGTTCGCCAACGCCACGCGCGCGGCAGCACGCAAGCTCTATCCCCAGGCCGCTGGGAATCCGGAATACACGGCCATTCTCAACCAACGGCACTACGACCGAATCAACGCGTACATCCAGGAAGCACAAGCAAATGAAGTGGAGGTGATCACTGCCGAAGACCCGGAGCTGGGCAGGACGCGCCGACAGCTTCCGCTGACCATGATCATCAACCCGCCGGTGGACTCAACGGTGATGAAGGAGGAGATCTTCGGGCCGGTTCTGCCGATCATCGGGTACGACTCCGAGCACGCCGCCGTCGATTTCGTCAACTCTCGGTCAACACCGCTGGCTTTCTATCTCCTCAGCAATACGAAGCGCCGCCAGCGCCAATGGCTGACTCGCGTCGCCAGCGGCAGTGCGGTGGTGAATGATCTGATGATCGGGTACTTGCAGAACGACCTGCCGTTCGGGGGCCGTGGCGGATCGGGATACGGTGCCTATCATGGCCGCGAGGGATTCGACTCGATGTCGCATCTGCGTCCGGTCCTCTACCAGAGAGCCATATTCGGACACACCGGTGGCCAGATGCTCTACCCGCCGTACGGGTCGATCGCTGCAATACTGCTGAAGCTCATGCGTCGCACGTAGTGGTCACGTCTGTTAGTTCGTCGGGGGGTTGGGTCCAGGCGGTGGGTCGTTGAGGTGGAGTGGTCGCCCCCGTCGAGCGCCAGCAGGGCAACTTTCGGGCGTTGGGCACTCGCGGTGGCGTCGGATTCCTGGCTCCCCTGCTCCTGGCGTTGGGCATCGTGGTGATCATCTTCGGGACCCTGATGGTCCTAGTGACCCGGCGCGGAGTGCCGCGGAATCCGCTCAGGTTCGCGTGGGCGGTCGTCTCGGTGGTCGGTGTCGCCGTGGTCGCGCTGGTGCTCGGGCTCAACCTGTTCCCGCGGCTCATCGGCGGACAGACATTGCTCGACGACATGCGCCCGTTCTTCGCGTTGGACCGAATTCAGGGCGATCGCGCCGGGATCGAATTCATCTTCATCGTCGTCGATGCCCTCGGACCGGCGGTTCTGCCCGCGCTACCGCGCCAACGTCGCGCAGAAGGTGGGTATTCCCACGCAGGACGTCCGCGATCTGGTGGCACTGGATTTCCCCCACACAGCTGCGCTGCTGGACGGGGTGCCGTTCTCGGCCTCCACCGCGGAGGCTTCGAAGCTGGTCGATTACTTGGCTTCCGCGTCGAGTGTGACATCCGACCAGATGTGGGCGACCCTGCGGGCTAAATTCCCGAAGGCTTACCAGGTGGTCACGAATCTGCGGCTCGTCACGGACGGCTGGACGGAGGTGCCCGGCACCGACAAGCTGACCCGCTTCGACGGTTCACCGGCCCGCTCTGTTCCGCTGATCAGGGATTACTTCCGCGACGATGTGATTCCCGGACTGGAACGGCAACAGAAGAACTACGTGATCCTCGACACGAACTGGCCGCCGCTGACGGTGTTCGCGCCGTTGCTCACAGCCGTCGGCATACTGGTGGTCGGCTACGGCATCCTGCTGGGCTTCCTGACCAGGAAGCAACTCCGAAGACAACGCGATATGCCGAGCCCCCCGGCAATCGCACCCAATGTGCCCATCCCGGCCGACGTCAGCTGACAGAGGTAGTCGGGGCCAACAACTGGCCTCACACCCATTCCGCGTTAACCGGGGGTTATTGGCGTCCTGGTGTTATTGATGGCAGCGTCTTTGATCTTCGTCCCCGCGACGACCATCGCCGCGGCGCCGGCCCTCGCTGGAGAGGGCGTGTATGAACCGCAATACGAGGAGTTCTACACGCCGCCGGACCCGTCACCGGCCGACAAGCCCGGGGATCTAATCCGTTCAGAGCCTCACGATTGGCGTTGGAGCCATCGGGACAGCTGGGGTCCTATGCGGCGGGCGGAACGCGGATCAATTCGATCCGCTCTAGGCGGGGGACCAGGTGATGACACGATGAAAGCCGCACTACCGCTTGGCAGCCTGGCGGTGGCGAGCGTCGTGATATTCGGCACCGCCGCCGCGCCGGGCGCGGCGCCCGCCCGTGCTGATGCCGTCGCCTATCTCGTGAATGTGACAGTTCGACCGGGCTACAACTTCGCCGGCCCCGATGCAGCAGTGGCCTACGGCCACGGGATTTGCGACAAAGTTTTCCAAGGCCGGAGCTACGCCGACATCATTGCCGATATCGGAACCGACTTCGGAACTTCCGACAATTACCAGGCGTCGTATCTGATCAGCCAGGCCGTCAACGCGCTCTGCCCAGCACAGATCTGGCAGCTGCGAAATTCCGCAGCCCACTATCGCCCTCCGGCATAAGGACGAAGCCAATGACGTCAGTAGCAGACATGATTGCGCGGCGCCGAACAAGCCCCCGCACCACTATGGGACGCCGGGCGGCGGTGGTGGCGCTGTCAGCTGGTCTGATCGCGGGCCCGATGCTGTCGGTGCCCGTTGCACAGGCAGACAACAAGCGGCTCAACAACAGCGTCGTTGCGAATGTCTACACGATTCAGCACCAAGCTGGCTGCACCACCAACGTGAAGGTCAATCCCCAACTGCAGCTGGCTGCTCAGTGGCACACCAACGACATGCTGACCAACCGCAACCTCGACGGTGATATCGGCTCCGACGGATCCACCCCCCAAGACCGGGCCAACGCCGCCGGCTTTCCACGGGAAGGTCGCCCAAACCGTCGCCATCAATCCCGCGCTAGCCATCAGCGGGATCGAAATCCTCAACCAGTGGTATTACGACCCCAACCGACCTGGCCATCATGTCCGACTGCGCTAAGTCGGCCATCGGGGTCTGGTCGGAAAGTAGCCTCGACCGTACCGTCGTTGTTGCGGTGTACGGCCAGCCCCAGTAAGCACAGCGCCGTAGTCTGCCAGGAATATCGCTGTCGTTGGCCGACGTGTCGAGGAGGCCGGTCGGGGAGCCCTGTCGCGCAACGAGTCCCGTGCAGTGGGAACAATATCGGCAAATCGCGGGTGGTGATGATGGGCTCGCCGTC
>Ga0209040_10001886_pt1 | contig 16559 bp, 19 predicted proteins | sample BogFormECP12_OM3_FD_188240 | JGI IMG/M metagenome (GOLD analysis project Ga0209040, IMG submission 188240) | Bog forest soil microbial communities from Calvert Island, British Columbia, Canada - ECP12_OM3 (SPAdes) (version 2) | ecosystem: Environmental > Aquatic > Freshwater > Wetlands > Bog ...
CAGCAGTTTCCCAACCGCATCCTCAATATTCATCCGGCGCTGCTGCCGGCATTTCCCGGACTCGAGGCCCAGAAGCAGGCTTTCGACTATGGCGTGAAGGTCTCAGGCTGTACGGTGCATTTCGTGGACGCGGACCTTGACCACGGCGCCATTATCCTGCAGAAGGCCGTGCCGGTCCTCGATAGCGACGACGAGCACACGCTGGCTGCCCGCATCCTGGAACAGGAGCACATTGCTTACACTGAGGCGATCCGGATAGTGCTGGAGGGGAAGTACCAGATCAAGGGGCGGAGAGTAATTACCGGGTAATGATTGGGGGCTGGAATCTATATGACCATGTTAAAATGACCATGGTCATCTGGAGGTGACCAATTGTGCCCAAGATAGCAAGCAAAAAGAAAAAGTTCTACAGCATTGCTGGAACTGACGGCGCCAAACGGATGGCCGCGGGCGAGTTCAAGGCGAAGTGTCTGGGCCTGATTGATGACGTTAGCGAAACCGGTCACGAAGTCATCATCACAAAGCGTGGCGAGCCTAAAGCGAAGCTTGTACCGTTCGCCACCCCAAAGAAGAAGCCATTTCTCGGAAGGCTGGTAGGCCTGATGGAAATCGTCGGTGATCCCGACGATCTCATAAAGCCGGTCTTCCCACTTGAAGACTACGACATGCTGAAATGATCCTTGTTGACACTCACGTGCTGGTGTGGTCGGAGCTTCAGCCCGGTAAACTCTCGCGTGCGGCTGCTTCGGCCATCAATCGAGCGCAGGCATCCGACGGGCTGGCGATCTCCGCAATTACCCTTGTCGAATTGGCGGGACTTCTCCATCGCGGTAAAGTGCGCTTGCGAGGCAGCTTCGAATCAAGTATTCAACAGTTTATTGCCGATGTGACAGTCAAACAGATTACCCTGGATATCGCGGTTTTGACGGCACACTTCCCGAATGATTTTCCTTCTGACCCCATGGACCGCATCATTGCTGCCACTGCCCGCGCGGAAGGCTTGCCGCTCGTTACAGCTGATGAGCGAATTCTGCGCTGTCCATTGCTAAAGACGATCTGGTGAGTGCGGTTTGCAGGTACTGCTGGACGGCACTGTCCACTAGCTTTCGTAGTGCAGCAGCGAGAACACATCGTAGCTGCTCAGCTTATCGCGGCCCTTGAGGGCGTCAAGCTCCACCACGAAGCCCAAACCGCGGATATCGGCGCCGAGCGATTTAGCCATCTCAGCCGTGGCTTTCGCAGTGCCGCCGGTGGCCAGCAAGTCGTCGCAGATGACGATCCGCTGTCCGGGTTCAATCGCGTCCCGGTGCACCTCCAGCGTGTCGTGGCCGTATTCCAATTCGTACTTCCACTGCAGAACGTCAGCCGGTAGCTTCTTGGGCTTGCGCACCGGGACGAAGCCGGCGTTCAATCGATAGGCGAGGGCCGGTCCAAAGATGAATCCGCGTGCCTCGATGCCCAGAACCAGGTCAACGTCCTGGTTGATGTAGTGTTCGGTAAGCGCATCGATCAGGCGGGCAAAACCGAGTTTGTCCTTTAGCAGCGTGGTGATGTCGTAGAAAAGAATGCCAGGCTTGGGGAAGTCGGGAACTTCGCGAATGAGCTTCTTAAGGTCGTTGCAGTTGTGCGGCGGCATGACTTACCACGCTCCTTCAATGCCAAACGATTGCGCTTCCAGCAGTGGGGCAGCAGATTCGCTGATGTGGTCAACGCGCGCCGCCCGGGGACCTTCCTGCAGCTTGGGGCGCAGCGAAGCATGCTGCTCGCGCGTGCCCGTTGCCATTACCTCGACATCACCGTTCTCGCAGTTGCGCACCCATCCCGTGACGCCGATCTGCCCCGCCTCACGCTCTACAAACCAGCGAAAACCGACGCCTTGCACGCGTCCGGAGATGAGGTAACGACGGGTTTGGAGATCAGACATCAGCACTCAGCAGTTACGCCCGCGAGAGATACGCGCCTTCGGAAGTATCTACTCGAATTTTCTCGCCTTCGTTGATGAAGGGCGGCACATACACCACGAGCCCGGTTTCGGTCTTGGCCGGCTTGGTGACACTACTGGCAGTGGCGGACTTCAATCCTGGTTCGGTCTCAACCACCGTGAGTTCCACGGTCTGCGGCAGCTCCACGCCAACCGGCTTGCCGTCGAAGAACTCGACTTTGATTTGCAGGTTGGCGATCAGGTAATCCACGGCGTCGCCCAGAATGTCTTTGTTCAGGTGAAGCTGCTCGTAGTTTTCGGTGTTCATGAAGTAGTAATCATCGCCGTCGGCGTAGAGAAACTCCATTTGCACCTCGTCAACCGTGATCTTCTCGATGGCGTCGCTGGAGCGGAAGCGGTGCTCGAACATGGCTCCGGTGCGCAGATTGCGCAGCTTGGCCTGGATGAAGGCACGCAGGTTGCCCGGAGTGCGGTGCTCCACACTGAAAACAGAATGCAGGCCATTGTTGTGCTTGATGACCATACCCGGACGCAATTGTGTGGCTGGAATCGCCATTCCTAAAACTCCTTATTTCTTTGGGGGAGCCGCTTGCGCAAGAATATCCTCTCGGGACTTCGTAGGCGCGCGGCTCTAAGGATGAAAACCTGATTTTACACGCCCGGCAATACGATTGGGAAATGGGCGATTGTCGGTATGGGCGATTGTCGGTACTGGCCTAATTTGGCAAATTAGAACACCACCCGCTTGTCGTGCGACGAGGCAACGACTTGCCCGATCGCGGCTTTCTAACTTAGGAATGGACGGCGAACGCTATCGGCCGTCGAGGATCGGCGACATTTAAGTGGCGAATCTGACCGCTGCCCTCGTTATCGCGGTAATATTTCCTTAGGAAGGATGGTTCTAATGAGTGATGAAATGAGTGATTCTGCGAGTTCTGGAGAATATCGCCAATCAGGCAATGGACTGACCATGCTGTTCATCGGACTGGCGGTTGGCGCCCTGATTGCGCTGATGCTCGCGCCCCAGACCGGCAAGCAGATGCGCAAGACCCTGCGCCGCAAATATGAAGACGCGCGCGACGCCATGGACGACCTTGGCGACCAGGCAAGCGATTGGATTGACAAGGGCTCGGAGTGGGCCGACAAGGCGAAGAGCAAGGTCGCCCCACTAGCGAAGCCGTTCCAGCGGTAAGCCGCGTCAGCGCAAAAGGAAAGCGGCAGGGAAGTGCAACTGGCTGCATGTTGATTTTATTGAGGCCGCGTTCCCTTTCTTGAATTCGCGCAACATGCGATGTCTCGTCAACGCCAGGATTGGTGCGGTTCCCGTCAGTCAGCGTCCGCACCTTCCGACCACCTTATGAACTTACAATCCTGAAACGGATCGCCCTCCAACCATCGATTGGAAAGCCATTGATATAGAATTCGTGCCAGTCGTGCAGCAGTGAGAGTCATGATCCGCTTCCCATTCCGTCGCGTGCCATCTTGAGCTTCCGTCGCAAACTCGCTCTCTGTGCGGTCTTGGTCCTCGTCTGTTGTGCCCTTCGCGCAGAGAAAATCTCTGATATACGCCCGCAAGGATATGTAACTGATCTGGCGCAGGTGATTGACCCAGCAACGAAGGCAAGGATTGAAGCACTCTGCACGGAGGTCCAGCAAAAGACGGGTGCCCAGATCGCGGTGGTCACCGTGCATTCTCTGGAGGGCCAAAGCCGAGAGAACTACGCGGCCGATCTCTACAAGCACTTGGGCGTAGGCTCGAAAAAAGATAGCACCGGCGTTCTGTTGTTGCTGGCTCCCGCGGAGCGTCAGTACAAAATCGAGGTGGGATACGGCCTGGAACCGGTAATCAACGACGCGCGCGCCGGGGACGTTGGGCGCGCCATGGTGCCCGACCTCAAGAGCGGCAATTATAGCGGCGCCGCGATGTCAGGTGTCACCCTTCTTGCACAATTGATCGCCGCCGACAAAGGTGTGCAGCTTACAGGTGTGCCGAGTCTGGCAGCCAGGCACCAACCATCTGGGGGAAACGGTCTGCCGTGGTGGCTGCTGGTGCTGGCCTTAGTCGGAATTCCCTGGCTAATTCGCGCTATCAGTCGCAGAGGCGGCGGTGGCGGATCAGGTTTCGGCGGACGCGGCGGCGGTATTCCTCCCGTGATTTTCATGCCGCCAATGGGCGGCGGTTGGGGCGGTGGTGGCGGTTTCGGAGGCAGCTCTGGAGGGTTCGGCGGTGGTGGCGGATTCGGAGGATTTGGCGGCGGCATGAGCGGCGGCGGTGGCGCCGGAGGCAGTTGGTGAGCGATAAGGGGAGAGAGTCGCGATGAAGAAACCCGAAAGCAAACTTCAGGACCTTGTCAGCCGGCTGCATGCAGCTTGCGGCGACAATCTGGTTTCTCTGGTGCTATACGGCTCGGCGGCGCGGGAAGAGTTTCACGAGCAGTATTCCGACGTAAACGTGTTAGCGGTATTCCGCGAGCTGGGCGCCGCTCGGCTATCGGTTATCTCGCCGGTGGTCCGCTGGTGGACGCACGAAGAGAAATTCACGCCTCCGCTGATGATGACCGAAGTCGAGCTTCGGGAGTCGGCGGATGTGTTTGCCATCGAGCTGCTCGACATCCAGCACATGCATAAAACCCTGTTTGGTCAGGACATTGTCAGCGCGATTCAGGTTCCGATGAACCTGCATCGGGTCGAGGTGGAGCACGAACTGCGGACTATTCTGTTGCGCCTGCGGCAGCACCTGCTGCTGAGCCCTGACAATCAGGACGAGCTGCGGCGCGTGCTAGCGAAGTCGATCTCCAGCGTAACTACCCTGCTGCGTCACGCGCTCATCGCGGTGAGAGAAAATCCTCCTCACGAAAAGGCAAAGGTGCTGGAGCAGGTAGGAGCAGTTTTCGGCTTTGATGTCCAGCCGATGCACGCAATTCTTGCGCTGCGCAGCGATCGCGAGCATCCCGCAAATGTCGCCGAAGTGTATAACGCCTACATGAGTGCCATTAGCCGAGTCGCGCATGAACTGGATGCACGGGTACCGAAGCGCCACTGGCAGAAAATGTCCTCCACGGTCTAAGAGACTCAATGTGAAAGTGAGACGCAAATGAAAATTGGATTGATCATACTTATTATTTTGCTGGTACTGGGATTCTGGTTAGGCAGTACGTTCATCGGCCATCGCAACGAGATGGTTCGCAAGAAGGAGGCGGTGAACGCTGCGTGGTCTCAGGTGGACGTTGTTTTGCAACGCCGCGCCGACCTTATCCCGAATCTGGTCGAAACGGTGAAAGGCTACGCTGCCCAGGAAGTAAAAGTGTTCGGCGACATCGCAGCAGCACGAGCTGCCTTGATCGGAGCCAAGACTCCGCAGGACAAGATCGCCGCCAACGGACAGTTGGACTCAGCCCTGGGACGCTTGCTGGTTGTCGTGGAGAACTATCCGCAGCTCAAGTCCAACGAAAACTTCATGCGCCTGCAGGACGAGCTGGCAGGCACGGAGAACCGCATCGCGATCGAGCGGCGCCGCTATAACGAAACGCTGCAGGACTACAACACTTACATCGGATTGTTCCCCAACAACATTGTGGCGAACCTATCCGGGTTTACCCGTAATGACGCTTACTTCAAGACGGACGAGGGCGCGCGGCAAGTTCCCAAAGTGAACTTCGGAGGAGCCTCAACCCAGCAACCGGCTCCCGCGCCGACACGTTAGTGAGAATTGCCGATTATGGTGATATGCCGGCGATGAGCGTGAGACGGCCTTCACCTAAGGTTTGTCATACGAGTGTCACCTCGGCCTGCCCACCCATAGCGATGACAATCGGGTGGAAGCGCCGGGCTTCAGCCCGGCGAAAGGACGGTCTTATTGAACCTTGGGCTTTAGCCCCGGCTACGACAATCGGAACCGGGGCTAAAGCCCTCGTTCGGGGGAAGCGATATTTCGCCGGGCTGAAGCCCGGCGCTTCCACCGTTGGCGCAGCTCACATTTTCGACGGAGCACCCCGCCGTTGGGCGCGAGGAACTTGCTGGTCGGTAGGAAAGGAAAAAGGCAGGCCCCTCGTTACGATCATGATGACAAAGAGTGGGCCCTCCGAACGGAGGAGGTCAGTACAGCCGGAAGTTCACTTCGACGTTGATCATCACGGGAACCGGCTGGCCATCTTTTCTGGCAGGGTCGAACTTCCACTGCTTTACCGCCTCGATGGCCTTCTCGTCGAGGCCCATGCCGAGCGGGCGCTGCACGCGGATCTGTTGCGGACGGCCAGCGGCATCCACCACCAGCCACAACACCACAGTGCCCTGATACTTGGCCTTGCGCGCTTCTTCGGAGTACTCGGGATCAGGCGCGTACAACGCCTTGGGAGCGCTGACGCCGCCGCCTACGCGATAAGCTCCGCCGCCGTATCCGCCGCCGTGGCCTGGACCAACACCAGGACCAGTTCCGGAACCGACGCCGCCACCGCTGCCGCTACCGATGCCTCCGCCAAATCCTGTTCCGTTGGAAGGCGGTCCGATTACCTTGGACAAAGGATCGCCCAATTGACCAACCGTGGGCAGTTTAAGCTCTGGGGGAACCACAACAGTTGGGGTCACTTCCAGCTTAGGATGCTCGTTGCGAACGACGATCGCAGGTGGCACGATCTGGTCTTTCGCCAGCTTGGGCAGAGCGCCTTTGGGAGCGTTCAGCTTGTCGCGGTCGCCGCCGCCGCCGCCGCCGCCCATGCGGTTTTTCGAGACCGGTAGCGGGATGTAAGGGCTAATGTCGGTGGCCAGCGAAACCACCTGCTGCTTAATCTCGTCCTGGTGCGTGAACGCCCAGTGGCCGGACCATATGATGACGCCAATGGCAATCAGGTGCACCGCGAACGAATAGAGGAAGGTATCCTTGCGCTGCGGATAGAGTCCGGGGCCCTCGAACAATGAGGGCAGAACCTGGTCCTGTACTGCAACCCTCGGGATGCCTGCAGTCGGCGGTTTGGGCACTTTGGACACTAAGGGCGTCGACATCGCTTTGTATATAGTATAGACCCAGCAGCGGGCGATAAGTTCCAAAAAAATGTCAGCGAAGTGGCGTTCGTCCCAGCATTTACGACCATCAGCGCCGCAACCGCTTGTGCCTGCAATGCTTGTCCCGCCTCATTCGCCAACGATCACCCGCAGCGCATTACAGCGCACACCTATTTCGACGGGCGTCGTGCAAATAGGTTCGCCATCTGCGAAAATTTCGGTCGCGGGCTCCGTCCGAATCCGCACCCGCGAGGCCCTGAAATATTCCACTTCCTTCATGCCGATGTGCCCGCCGCGATACACCACGCGAAACAGCCGCAACAGCCGGAGCTTGCTGAGCGGCCGCACAAAGCAAAGATCAAGCAGACCATCGTCCATTCGCGCCTCGTGCGTTAATCGCATTCCATGACCATATTGTGGCCCGTTGCCGGCGGCGATCAGGAATCCCGGCTCGTCGAGGCGCGTTTGCCAGCTGCCATCAGCTTCGACCGAAAGCGTTATGTGCGGTGGCTGAAAGCCTCCCAGCACTTGCAACAGCGCGACCACGTATCCGCCGTGAGCGCGCAACCAGCGCGGCTGCCTCAGCGTCAGGCGATTCAGCGCGGCATCCAGGCCTGTCCCTGCAATAGATGCATAGAACGTCGTGCGTCTAACCTCGCGTTCGGCTTCGCTCAGGCGGCGTACCTGCGATTGCATGATCCGAGCGCCCATCGCTGGAAGATCAGGCCGCGGACCATCAGGCACGAAGTGCAGGGATTCGAGGGATTCTGATTGCCAAGGGATAAACTCGTTTTCGTCGCGCCGATCGCCGGCGGTAGAGCCGGGCTTCAGCCCGGCGTCCCGCGGCGCTATCGACGATTTGGGCTTTAGCCCCTGAGGTTCCTCGTCGAGGCGCTGAATCGTCCCGAGATCAATCGCTCGGATGTTGCCGCCTGTAGTGCAGAAGCGCCTCCAAGCCGCCAGAGCCTTCTCGACCGTCTCCAGCCTCAAAGTTCGCGCGAAATCGTTGGCGCTTCCCAAGGGAACGATCAGCGTCGGGATCTGCTTCAGCGCCAGTCCGCCAAGATGACGATGAATGGTGCCATCGCCGCCGAAGATAAGCGCGGCGTCTGGCTGGTCGGTGGGATCGAGCTCGTTGCCGGAGAACAGGTTTACGCCTGGCAGCTCAAATCGCAGAACATCGTGTTCCCTGGCGACAGGTCCGAGAAGGGCAACGGCGCGCACGGCGCTACTTTCGCATAGGGAGAGGAAAATTCAAAATTGAGTCGCGCATGAGAGACGCTGTGCGCTGGTCGCTCGGCTCCAGTTGACAGCGTGTGGTCGGCGAATACAGCGCAGAGCGAAAAGTGAAGAGCGGATTTCCCGCTACTTGAGTGTTTGCAGTTTCTGCGAAGCAAGCTGCGCCACCGGACCCGCGGGGCTTTCCTTCTGCATCTGCTGATAAAGCGCACGTGCCTGGTCAGGCTGGTGGCTGTCTTCATACAAAGAGGCCAGCAGGAATTGCGCCGCGCTCTTGCCTACGGAAGCGGTGGGATGATCGGCCAGCTCTTTGTAGAGCGCGATGGCCTGGGGATCGCGCTCGGTGTCGTGATAAATGCCGGCCAGCGCCAGCTTCGCCAGGCTGGCAATCTCCTTGTAGCGGCTGTTGGTAACGTCCTTCAAGTCCTTTTCCGCGCCGGCAGTGTCGCCCATGTTGTGCAGGGTTATGCCGGCAAAGTAGCGGGCCACGCGTCCTGACTGGGTAAAGGAATACTTGTCGGCGATGCGGGTGAACTCGGCATTGGTGACCTTGGCGCGCTCGTCCGCCGAGGCGAAGCTCAGCATGTCGGGAGTGGCCGGCGTTCCCGCCGGGCGGATGGGAGCGTTGAACTTCTCAATCGCCTGGGCCAACTGGCTTTGCGCCTGCTGGTCGCGATAATCCACATACCACCAGCCGCCGAGCACCGCGGCCACAACCACGGCAACGGCGATGCCCGCGGCAGTGAGCTTGGATTGATGTTCCACCGCCCAGGAAATGGTTTCGGTGGTGGATGTCCTGAACGAGTCCTGCTTAAGTTGATGTCGAGTGTAACTGCGCACGAATGGTCCTTATCTGGAATGCCACAAGGTGGGAATCCCTAAGTGTAACAGGCAGCAGAATTAGGGGTCAAACCGCAGGCGGGAAGATTATTTGCCCTCAGTGGCGGCAGCTTGAAGACTGTTCCCCACTCTGTGCGGTATCGTAAGTGAGCGAAGCGCCGAATCTGCCCGCGTGATGGACTCTGCAGAGCAGGCAGTGTGAGGCTCGACGTTGTCAAGGAGTGCCGGTAAGACATGCTTCAAGAATACAAAGAGATCCTCTTCGGGCTGGCCTTTGGGATTGGTGCGGTCATCCTCGACACGGCCATGGATGCCACTGCTCAGGGCAACACTTACTTCGGCGAACTGACCGCGCATCCCGCGATGATGTTGTACCGGGCCGTATTCATCCTCCTGGGTTTGTCCCTGGGCTGGTTGCTCTGGCAAAGGAACCGAACCGAACGCGAGTTCCGGCGCGTGACCGAAATCCTGCGCAGAATCCAGCAGCAATCTGGGACTCAAGGGCTCCTGTTACGTTCCACGCTCCAGACCTTGTTGACTCGAAACAACCTTGGCCTTTCGGATGAAGCCCGGCAGTTGGTGCAAGAGGCCTATCAACGCACGCAGGAGTTCCAGAGAATCGCCGAGGAGAAGCTGCCAGTAAGTACTTGACCGGCGCGGAGCCGGATGGTCAGCCAGTTGTCAAGGGTTCGATGCGTCGTGGTCCGGCTCGCTAATTGACCCGCGCAGACGCCGTCTTTCCCAAATCGCGCGCCAGCCATGGGAAGGCGCTGGTGCGCTGCATCCAGCGGACGATCAAGTCGGCGCGGCGCTGGACGCCAAATTTGCTCAGCAAATTGGAGACGTGGAACTTCACGGTGCGCTCGGAAACGAAGAGCTTGCTGGCGATCTCCTTGTTGGCAAGATTGTCGAGTAGCAGGTCAAGCACTTCGCGCTCGCGGCGGCTGATGTCCACTTCGCTGTCGAGCGACTTGCAGCCGCGCAGCTCCGGCAGGATGGATTCCACGAAACGGCCGAGCAGTTCGCGCGGCACCCAATACATTCCGGCATCCACTTGCCGTGCTGCACGAGCCAGTTCGCGAGGTGCCTGCTCATAGGTCAGCAGACCTTTTACACCCAGCCGCAACAATGGAGACGTGACCGAATCTTCCAGCTTGGGCAGCAGCACCAGCAGATGAACCGTGCGCTGTTCAAAGCGAAGCATGCGGACAAATTCCAGGCTCGCGATCACGTCGCTGGCATCGAGGACAGCCAAGCAAGGCTGCTCACCGTCGGAGGCTACTGCCCCAGCTTCGGGCACAAGCAATTCGCGGCACAGCACGATATCGAAGTCAGTGCACTTCAGCAGGCGCGTGAACTCTTCCTGCGCGACGGGGTGGCTGCAGAACAAGAACAATTTGCGTCTGCATCGCCGCGTGGTGCTTCGAGTTCTCGCCGTAGCGTCCATTGCCCCGGGGCTGCTTATCCTTTTAGTACCTATCGGCTGAAATGGACGCTGCTTGACCCGGGTGGCTCAGAACTTGCTGATGCGGATGCCGCCGTCGCCGGTGGTGATCTCCAGCAGCGGACCGCCTCCGTTGAGCTTGCCGCGAATCCGCGAGCGCTCGATGGAGCCGTTCACCGTGACCGGCAGGTCGAGTTGGATGTGCCCGTCGCCGGTATGGGCGTAGAGTTCGGCGGCAAAATCCTGCGGCAGACGAGCTTCCACCCGGCCATCGCTGGTGTGGATTACCCATCCGGTGGCCCCCATCTTCGAGCCGGGACGCACGGTCAGGTCAATGTGCCCGTCGCCAGTGCGCAGGTTGACGTCGCTCAGCACGCCGTCAATCGTCATAGACCCGTCGCCCGTATGGGCGTTCAGCGCGCCGTTGAAGTTCCGCACCTCGATGTGGCCGTCGCCGGTATCGAGTCGCGCTTGTCCAGCAGTGCCGTCCACGCGGATGTGGCCATCGCCAGAGTGCAAGTCCAGCGCGGTGTCAGCCGCTGCCTCCGATCTTGTAACCGTCAGCGATCACCCGTGCCGAGATGGTGCGGCTCACGCCTCGGGAAATCTCCACTGAGGCATCGTTGGTGTCCACGCGCAGGCTAGGTCTGTCGCCGACCTGGTACGACTTGGTCCATTCCTCGGCAAGAACGGAGAGGCGGAAGATCGAAACGCATAGGAGAAAAAGCAGGAAGGGTTTACGCACAGAGCGCCTCCGGGATTGGATACGGAAGCAGGCACCGGTTTGTTCAAAAAAAAGCAGACAGGGTATCCAGCGCACTGGATGCGAGGATCCCTGTCTGGTTGCGAATCAGGAGAAAAGGAAGGCCGGTTCGCGGTGCCCGGGGCATGCATGTCTAGCGGAGTGAAACATGATGCATGCCCCCACGAGCATCGCTCCCTGCTTGCTGAGATAGACGGGGAAGGGAAAAAAGGGTTAGCAGGGATCGGCAGCTAGACTAGCCGGAGGCCATCAGCCCGCCGGTTGTGCCAACTCGGCAACTTCGACAATCGCGTCGAGTTTCTCACGAACTTCAGGGTCGATTTTGTCGAGAGGGACAAGGAATGCCAGCTCGTAGAAGTTCTTCTTAGCCATGAGATTTGGAAGCCCTAGCCTCTTGAAGTAATTTTGGAACAGCGGTCCTAAGAAATCGTCGCTCACCTTGGTATTTGGATCCCAAGGAGAACCCTTGCCGAGCGTCTTAAGAGCTGCTTCCAGTTCAGCTATTGATTCTCGCATTGCATCGAGCCGCCGCTGCGCCTCTGCTGCACTGAACAGCGGCCCGGCTGCGGCAGCTTCAGCGCTTTGTTGCGCATAGGCCTCTAATGTTTCGGGGTAGCAGAAGTAATTCTCAATTTCCTTCTTGCGCCAGGTCAGCCCCGTTGCACCTAGGTTAATAGGCAAGGTGCGTTCCAACTGGTCGAAAATCGCCAAAGCCTGTAGTTGACCCACTGCTTCACGAAGACCCTGAAAGTGCTTTTGCACGAGGCCTGGTTGGTTCCCAACATAGTGAACGAAGGGGCGGGCAAGGCGCTCCATGGCCGTCTTGTGATCCAATCTTTCGGCGAACGCTCTTAGAATCGCGAGATCAGTTGACCCTTCCAAATACAAGACCCATCCAGTTTGTTCGGCTTGGTAGTATTGCTCAAAGCCGATTTCCTCCAGCGCCTTCATTACCTGACTACCCCGGTCGGTTATGGTGTGGGGTTTACCGACAAAAGCAATTACGAGATCTCGGCCAGCCGCCTCGTTAAGGAGCACTTCGCTGTGACTTGCCGCAATGACCTGGTTCCCGTTTGTCCTAGCCACATCCGTCAACAGCTGATAGATCTGACGTTGTCGGAGAATCTCGAGATGCGCGTCGGGCTCGTCAAGTAGAAGGACAGAATTCGGGTTGGCAAACATGTACGCGAGGAGCAGCAAGGTTTGCTGCAAACCCCGGCCGGAAGATGACAAATCCAGGCGCACATCGTTCTCACTGTAAGTCATCACCAGCTCTCCCCTCTCGGGTACGTAACGAGGAGGGTCGAGAACAGAGCCAAAAAGCATCTTTATGTGTTCAACAAGCTTCTTCCAGAGTTCTGGTTTGTTGCTTTGAATGTCAAAACACAGATTTCTGAGCACCGCCGCAGTCTGGCCTTCCCCAACGCGGACGTTTATTGCTCCTTTGTCGAGTCGCGTCTCCGTGGCTGCCAACCCAGACATAGGTGGAAGGAACGCAACTAGTGTCTCCGCGGCCTCGTCAGGTATGGGCATTCGTTGGGCTGAATCACCGTCGGCAACTCGGAGAGGACGACAGTAGAAGGACTCTTCGTTGGCATAGTCAAATTCCAAGCCGCACTTCCAGGGCTTGTCGTTGGTAACGCCTTCGACGATTACGTCGAAATTGACATGCTTTGTGTCCTGCCCCGTGTCAGTCCTCTTCACATCCCTGACATGTAGATTTCTCCAGAGAAGGTTCGCGTCCGGGACGGGAACCGCGACCAAGTCGCGGCGGTTTATGGTTACTCCAGGTCTCTTTTCGGGCGTCCCCTTGCCCTTTCTCCTCTCGTTCCATCTGCTAAGCCCCACCTGCCACAAGGCGAGGGCCTGAAGTGCGGACGTTTTTCCGGAATTGTTTGGACCAATGAACACAACCGGATTCCCGAGGTCGATTTCCACGCTGCCGAAGCGTTTGAAATTTCGGATCTTGATTTTTGTCAGCATTCACTCATCCTTCAAACGAGAAGCCCGGAGGCATTGTATCTTTCTACCGCCTCTCGATACACCCTGAACGAAGCGAAGCACAGAGGGCGCAGGTTGCCGTAGGAATTTTGGGAAGCGCCGGACTGTGTGCCAAAGTCCTTTCGCGAAGCGAAAGGGTGAGTAGTTACCGGCTGTACTGATTTTGCTTTTTGTCGGCGTGGCGCTCCAGGCCGAGCTGAATCAGGCGGTCGATCAGCTCGGAGTATGGAATGCCGGTCGCTGCCCAGAGCTTGGGATACATGCTGATGGAGGTGAAGCCGGGAATGGTGTTGATTTCGTTGACGTACATCTTGCCGGTGCGCGGTTCCATCAGACAGTCCACGCGCGCCAGGCCGGCGCAGTCCACCGCCTTAAACGCCGCGATCGCGAGCCGCCGTACCTCGTTCTGCCTGGACTTGGGCAGTTTGGCTGGAATGAGCAGCTTCGAGCCTTCGTCAAGGTACTTGGCGTTGTAGTCGTAGAACTCCTTGATAGGCACGACCTCGCCGGGAACGGACGCAATCGGGTTATCGTTGCCGAGCACCGAACATTCAATTTCGCGCGCCTTGCCTTTCTTGCCCCCGACGCCCTGCTCGACGACAAGCTTGCGGTCGTAGCGCGCGGCGTCGTCCATAGCCGCGGCAAGTTCGCTGGCATCGTGGACTTTGCTAATCCCGACCGACGAGCCCAGGTTCGCGGGCTTCACGAACAAGGGATATTTCAGGGCGCTCTCGATATGCTGGCGGACTTTTTTCGGCTCCATGCACCAGGCGCTGCGCAGCACAGTTATGTGCTTGACGATGGGAATGTCCGCATCGCGAAACAGGCGCTTCATGATGTCCTTGTCCATGCCCGCGGCCGAGCCGAGCACGCCCGCGCCGACGTAGGCGATGTCCGCCAGCTCGAGTAGCCCCTGGATGGTGCCATCTTCACCGAAGGTACCGTGCACCACGGGGAAAATGATGTCCACGTCAATGGGACTTTGCGCCCCGTGCAATTCGCTTGTCTGGGTCTCGAACGGCATCAGCGCGGAGTGGTTCTGGCCCGGGATCGGTGGAACGACGACACCTTCGCCCTTGGCGAGAACGGCGGCGGCCGAAGTTGTCTCGGGATCGCCGGCACGCAGATGACGCGGCCGGTGGGCGCCCGCTGCGTGCCCTTTGAGCAGGCGCTTGGCGTGCGCAGCCGTGACCCATCGGCCTTCCTTGGTGATGCCAATGGGAACAACGTCGTACTTCTTCTTGTCAATCGCCTTCAAGACCGAGGCGGCCGACAGTAATGAGACCTCGTGCTCGCCGCTGCGTCCGCCGAACAGGACACCCACCCGCAATTTCTTCATCAATGCATCTTAACTCCGGGCAGCAGCTCGCAAGCTTGCGCACAACCAGTAGAACCGCGAATGTCAATAACGGCACGCTCGGAGAAAATCCGCCCGAAGGGGAGAGCTACGGAGTTTGTGTGCCGCTTCCGCCGCTTGCCGCCGCCGCTTGGCCTACTGCTCCGATCACAGGTACGACAGTGTGCGACGGCGCCAGCCGGCCCCCGCTCACCTGCAGGTTTACCGGCTTGTACGACATGTCGCATTGCAATCGTATCTGGGCACTGTTGCTGATCGCAGCGTCGCTGGCGATGCTTCGGGATTTCGGGAATGACCACTTGATGCCCCATGACTCATGCTTCTGGTCGAGCGCGTGCTTCGGGTCGAGGGTCGCATATTGCTGGAACACGGCGTTGTCAAAGTCCACGCCCAGCGCCTTGGCTTTGCCCATCATCCAGCCCAGGGTGATGTCCGACAGGCCGCATTCCGGATAGCCGCCACCCACGTCGCAATGAACGCCCGTAAAGTACACCTGCTCGATCACTTGGCCCGGCACCGCCGGTCCTGACCAAAGCGTCGCCGGAAATTCCGCCCGGCGCTCATCGATGGAGACGGCATGATAGGCGTGTTTCACATCGGGATGAAGCGAGGTGTCGAGGAAGCCGTACTTCGCCGAGTCGACGCCGCCGATAATCGCGGGAACGCCGAGCGCGCCCACGGTGTCCCAGACACCGACCATGGTGATGGGGGCGTCGTACATGGCGTACTGCTGGCTAAGCGCCTGCAGCTTCTGCTTGCGGGTGTTTTGATCGCGTTCGTGATAGGCGTCGAGCGCCAGCGCCACCAGGCTGTCGTCAACGTTTTGCGTGGGCAATCCGCAGACGGCGATCATGCCGGCCAGACTGCGCGCCGTAAAAGCCCCGCGGCTGAAACCAAAGAGGAAGAGTTGGTCGTCCTTCTCATAAAGATGGGAAATGCGCGTGTACCCGTCCTGGAGCTTCTTCTCGAGACCGAAGCCCATTGCTCCGCCGGCCATTCTCCACAGAGGGTTGCCGTCGGACCCCACGCCATCGTCGTAGATGGGACACTGCTCCGCAGTGAAATTCATTGCCTTGAAGATCTTGTACACGTTGGTGTTGGTAGCAGCGTCGTTCCAAGTCCCGTCAGCGCAGTACAGGATACGTTTCGACATGGGATCCTCTCACCGAAAGTGATTTTCCGCACGGCGGTGTTCTTCACGCGAATGACTGGGTCGTTCGCCGGAGCACCGAAGTTTAATTAGTGCTGAAGATTATAGCCCGAAAGGTTGAACAGTTTCCTTGCTTCATGCCGGGAACGGTTAAACAATTTTGTCGTGTTTCTCAGTCACAATATCTTCTTGCCAAACGCCGACAGGGCCAACTCGACTGCCAGCTCCGCGGTCTGGTTGCGCTCGTCGAGCACCGGATTCACCTCCACCATCTCGAAGCTCAACATGCGTCCGTGGTCGGCAATGATCTCCATAGCCAGGTGCCCTTCGCGGTACGTTGCTCCGCCCCAGACGGGAGTGCCGACGCCGGGCGCATCTTCGGGATCGATCCAATCAAGATCGAGCGAGACGTGATAACCAACCGTGCCGCGTCCGGCCAGGCGGAGGGCCTCTTCCATTACGGTCCGCATGCCCCGCTCGTCAATATCGCGCATGGTGAAGACATGCACACCCGCCTTGCGGATGTTTTCGCGCTCAAAGTTGTCCACGTCGCGAATGCCGACCAGCACGCAGTTCTCCGGTCGCACTTTGGGACTGAACCCGTACAGATCGGTCAGCGGCGAGGGAAACAGTCCCATGATGGCCCCCAGCGGCATGCCATGTACGTTGCCGCTCGGCGAACTGTCGGGCGTGTTGATGTCGGTGTGCGCGTCGATCCATAGCAGCCCGACGCGCTGGTGTTTGCGGCGGTAAAATTCCGCGACTCCCGACACGGTTCCCATGGCGATGGAGTGGTCGCCGCCCAGAACGACTGGGATAGCCCCG
>Ga0209040_10001887_pt1 | contig 16555 bp, 10 predicted proteins | sample BogFormECP12_OM3_FD_188240 | JGI IMG/M metagenome (GOLD analysis project Ga0209040, IMG submission 188240) | Bog forest soil microbial communities from Calvert Island, British Columbia, Canada - ECP12_OM3 (SPAdes) (version 2) | ecosystem: Environmental > Aquatic > Freshwater > Wetlands > Bog ...
CCAGCCGCCGCAGCCCGAGGCGAGCGTGAGAGATGCTGATCTCGCCGCCCAATTCGCCTATGCGGACATTCCCGAAGCGCCGCCGCCCGCGGTCAGTGTCGGCTCCGCCGGCGTCGTGTCGGCGTCCGCGGTCGCCTCCGCGTCGGCCGGGCCGCCGGCCAGTGCGGCCCAGAGCGACGCCAACCTCGCCGCCCAATTCGCCTATGCGGACATTCCCGAAGCGCCGCCGCCCGCGGTCAACCTCGGTTCCGCCGGCGTCCCGTTCGCGCCTGCGGTCGCCCCTGCGTCGATCGCGCCGCCGCCAGCGCCTCCGCGCGGTTCGGAGGCTGCGGTGCTTTACAATAAGGGCGACGCCGTCGGCTTGGCGGCGCTGGCCAAAGCGGCCAACGATCCGGCCGAGCGATCGGCGCTGGAATGGGCGTCGTTGCGCGCGGACGCGCATCCGTCTTTTGCGTCGCTTGCCGCCTTCTTCGAGGCCCATCCGGGCTGGCCAAGCAGCGAGTGGGTTCGCGTCCGGCAGGAAGCCGAATTGGCCGCGCATCCCGAGCCGCCCGCGAAGGTCGCCGCATACTTTGCTGGCGCGTCGCCGCGGTCGAGCGCTGGAAAGATCGCGGCGGCGCGTGCGGCTAGCGCCGTCGGGCGCGCCGACGAGGCGGCGCGAATCATTCGCGCGTTGTGGCGCGACGGCAACTTCGACTCTTTCACCGAGAGCGTTATCATTCGAGAATTCGGCGCCTCGATCGCGCAGGCCGACCACAAGTACCGCGCCGACCGCCTGTTCTACGCCGGCTACTTCGGCGCCGCTGCGCGCGCCGCGGCGCTCGCCGGTTCCGATGTTTTGGCGCTGGCTAAGGCTCGCATCGAAGCTGCTCGCGCGCCGCTGAGCGCCGCGGTTCTCAGGGCGGTCCCCCCGGCGCTCCGGAACGATCCCGGTCTTACCTTCGCCAGAATCCAGTACGCTCGGCGGGCGAACCGCGTCTATGAGGCGGCGGTGCTTTTGAGCCTTGCGCCCCAGGATCGCGCCTCCTTGATCAGTCCCGATCGATGGTGGAGCGAGCGGAAGATGGTCGCTCGCCAGCTCCTCGATCTCGACGAACCGCGCCTCGCATTCGAAGTCTGTGACCAGACCTCGAGGCCGGAGGCGTCCGAGGATCGGGTCGACGCCGCCTTCCACGCCGGCTGGATCTCGCTCCGCTTCCTTCACGACGCTCCCGTGGCCGCCGAGCGCTTCGCTCGGGCGGCCGACGCGGCCGACACTCCATTGTCCGTCGCCCGCGCCGCCTATTGGCAGGGCCGCGCGGCGGAGGCGATGGGCGATTCCGAGGGGGCCAAGCGATTCTACGATCGCGCCGCGGCCGCGCCGATCGCCTACTACGGCCAGCTCGCCGCACAACGGCTCGGCCAGACGCGCCTCATTTTGCACGCGCCCAAGGCGGCGGCCGAGGGCGATCAGCGTGACGAGGCGGTCAGCGCTACCGAGGCGCTCTATGCCGACGGTCTCGACGATCTCGCGAATTCGCTCGCCTTCGCCGCCGCGCGGCAATGGCGGGACGAATCGCAGCTCACCGCAATGGCGGAGGTCGTCAGGCGTTTTGCCGACCCGGGGACTCAGGTCCAATTCGCAAAGATCGCCGTCGTGCGTGGTTATGCCCTCGACGAGATGGCGTTTCCGCGCGCTGGGATGCCGGCGTTCGTGCCGCTCGCCCACTCCGCAGACATGCCTACAGTTTACGCAGTCGCGCGGCAGGAGAGCGAATTCATCTGGCGGGCGTCGTCATGGGCGGGCGCCAAGGGCCTCATGCAAATGCTGCCCTCGACTGCGGCGTTGACTGCGCGGCGCGCCGGTATCGCGTTCGACTATGCCCGCCTCATCGTCGATCCGGCCTTTAACACTCAGCTCGGGGCGGCGCTCTTGGGTCAGTTGATCGAAGATGAAGGCGGCTCGCGTGAACTTGCTTTCGCCGCTTACAACGCGGGTCCCGGTCGAGTCACGCAATGGATCGCCGCGCATGGCGATCCGCGCAACGGAAAGGTCGATCTTGTGGACTGGATCGAGCGCATACCGTTCGACGAAACGCGTGATTATGTCGAACGGGTCAGCGAAAATCTCGGCGTCTATCGTCAGCGCTTCGCCGACGAGCCGCCGTCGCCGGCGCCCGTATCCGCGCGACTGGCGCGCGAATAGGCGCGCAAAGCAATTTTCCGCTCCTATTGAGCGAGCAACGCTTTGACCGCCCGAACCAAACTTTCAAGATCGACCGAGAACTGGAATTCTGAATCCTTTGCGTGCCTGGGATGGTCGAGCAAGTCCTGCTCCGACTGTTTCTGAAACAGGACCACGTGGTCCAATTCGAGCATTGCGCACAAGTGCGCGGACCACGGGTCGTGCTGACCCTCGGCGATGATTTCCACTATCTTGGTTCCGGGACGGCAGAACATGACGTTCGCCATCGCCGCCCCGAATTCCGCGACGATCAAATCGGCGCTCGAAAAAAGCATCGCCTGCTCGTCAAACGACAGTTTTTCCGGCTGAATCGCTGCGAAGCGAAGCGGCGAAAGCGCTTCTATTAGCGACTTTCTGTTCTTGATGTTTCGGCTGTTCCGGATGCCGCGGCAAACCAGAATCCTGCTCGGGCGCTCAGTTGTCGGCGCATTCTTCTTGACGTTCTTGAGGATGAGCGAAAACGCCTCCTTGTGCTCCGGGTGCGCGGTCTGCGAGCTCACCCCGCTGTGGCGATTGCTGACGATGGCATGTTCGAGAAACGTGGCGCGCGGCCTGATTTCTCGGATCAACCCCGGGCGAACGTCAAGCCGGGCGAGCAGCGCACGCTGCCATGGCTTCAACGTCCAGGTCAGCATTGGGACGCCCATTTTTGAGCCCAGGTGGACAAGAGGAACGATGTCCAGCATGTAATGGCCGAAATTCGGCTGGTCCGAATTGGCGATCAGCAGATGCTCCCCGGACAGTGTTGGAATGCGGCTGAGCCGCTCCCGGTAGAGCCAGTGCTCTCTCGTTCCGTCGGGCAGCGGGCGGTCGACGATAGCCTTGATCGATGACAGGAAGCCGTCTTGAAAGGGCCCTAAGAACGAATGGCGCCAAACCTGCCCTTGCGGCGAAATGAGGAGGCCGAGGGCCGGAAACCAGTATTGATCGACGAGATGCTCGAGCGTCATCGCGGGCGCATCGACGGTATGGTCGATATAGTGGACGCGCTCATCCGTCGTCGAATTCACGCTGAGCGGATGCAGTCTCGTCCGGTATTGGCGAGGCTCGACGACCACGCACTGCGCGAGCGGCGCGGGAAAGCGGCCGACATAGGGGACGACCGCCAATTGCGTCGTATGATCGACCCTGACTGGAATCCCGGCGTGTGATTTGGCCGTCATTGCCCGCCGAATTGCCCGGCGGGCGTTCCGCCACGGCGTTCTAACCGCCTTGCGCCAGAACGCGTGCAAGCGTTCGCTCAGCCATAGGCGGGTGGCGCGATCGACGCTGTCCGGAGTGGCAGAGCTTTGCCGCGCCGCTAAGGGGTAGGGTCTTGTCTTGATCGTCATCACGTCCCGATCGAGAGAACGCCGGACGCTGTCCCGCTCGCCCGGCCAGTCGCCCCGGTTGGCCGCGGCATGGGGTTCCGCCGCGCAAGCCCGAAGCCTGCCGGTCCATATGCCTCAACGGGTGGGGGCCGACAAGTTCGAGCCCGGCGTTTTCGCGCTAGCGCGAGCGCAAGGATTATCCACTGCGCCGGCGCCTGGTTCGCGTGACAGCTGCGGCGCTGGAGGCTAACGCGGCTTCGATGAGACGCGAACCTTGATTCGCGTCATCGATGAGCCCCGCAATGGCGTTCCGTTTCGTTCACACGGCCGACGTTCACCTCGATTCGCCGCTCAGCACGCTGGCGCTGCGCGACCCGATGCTCGCCGAATTGATAGGCGGGGCGACGCGCAAAGCCTTTGTCGCGGTGATTGATCTGTGTCTTTCGGAACAGGTCGACGCGCTCCTCATCGCGGGCGACCTTTATGACGGCGAACAAACGTCGATGAAGACGGCGCGTTTTCTTGCCGACCAGCTGCGACGGCTGCACGTGGCGGGCATTGCGACGTTCGTCATTCGCGGCAATCACGACGCCGAGTCCCGCATCACCAGGGAGCTGACCTTGCCCGAGTCGGTCAAGGTCTTCGCGGGCCGCGCGGAAGCCGTGGCGCTCACCTGCGGCGCTCTCGAGGTGGCGGTGCATGGCGTCAGCTTCGCGAACAAGCACGCCCCCGAGAGTCTGCTGCCTAAGTTCCGCGCTCCAATCCCGGGAAGGGTCAACATCGGCATGCTGCACACGAGCCTCGGCGGCTCGCCGGCTCATGACCTTTATGCGCCGTGCGCGCCCGCCGAGCTGCACGGGACTGACTTCGACCATTGGGCGCTCGGCCACATTCATCAGCGCTTCGTCGATGTGGGCAGGGCGACGATAGTGATGCCGGGAAATCCGCAAGGACGCGATATCAACGAGGCGGGGCCAAAGTCGGCTACCCTTGTGACAATCGGCGACGACCGCAGGATCAGAGTCGAGGAGCGCCTAACGAGCGTCGCAGAGTTCCAGCGCCTTGGCGTCGATCTCGGCGGCGTCGAGGATTGGCGGGAGGGGCTCGCGCGGATCGAGAAGGGGCTCGCAGCCGCGCGCGCCGCCGCGCCGAGCGAACATCTGGTCGCACGGCTTAAGCTCACTGGCGCAACGCCGCTCGCCTGGCGGCTGCGCTCAGACGCCGACAAGCTCGAGGAGGACGCTCGCCTGATCGCGGCCGAGCTCGGCAGGACCTGGATCGACAGGATCGAACTCAACTGCGCCGCGCCCCGCGTGAACGACAGCGCCCCGTCGAGCGATCCGATCGCCGAGCTGCGCGGGCTGATGGAGACGGAGGTCGCGCAGTCGATGGCGTTTCAGGACGTGTTGCGTGATCTCGCCGCGGAAATGCGAAGCCAATTGCCGGCGGCTTCGCGCGACGACCTGCTCGGCCGGGACGCGGAAGAGTTTGCAAACATCCTTCGCCGCATCGCTCGCGAGGGCGCCGAGGATGTGCTCGCACACCTGCGCGCGGCCGGTCGGGACCTCGCCGCGTGAGGATTGGGCGGCTTGATCTCAGTCGCTACGGTAGGTTCAGCGACTATTCGCTCGAGCTCGGCGCGGCCCCGGCCGGCGGTTCGGACTTCCACGTCGTCTACGGCCTCAACGAGACGGGCAAGTCGACCGCCGCCGCGGCGATTCTCGATCTCCTGTTCGGCATCGAGAAGCACTCGACATACGGCGCCGCCAAGGGACGCGCCAGCGTTCCCAATTGGCACGCCTACAACACGATGCGGATCGGCGCGCGGCTCGAACTCGGCGGCCGGGCTTATGAAGTCGCGCGCCTCAAGCGCGATAAGAACAGCCTTGTCGACGCGGACGACCGGCCATTCGACGAAAACCTGCTGAAGGCGGAACTCGCAGGGGTCGATCGCGAATCTTTCCATATGATGTTCTCACTCGACGACGAGAGCCTGGAAAGCGGCGGCGAGGCGATCCTGGCGAGCCATGGGGATCTCGGGCAGTTGCTGTTCTCGGCCAGCGCCGGCCTCGCCGAAATCAGCGGCCGGCTCGACGCCCTGCGCAAGAAGGCGGACGAGTTCTACAGGTCGCGCGCATCGACCACCGAACTCGCGAAATTGAAACACGCGCTGGAAGAGCTCAAGGATGAGCGTGACGAGGCCGATACGCTCGCCTCGGCTTACGCCGAGCTGATCCGCCAGCGCGAGGAGGCGAGACTGGTCTACGAGGCCGTCGCAAAGAGCTTAAGCGAGCGGCGTCAGCTTGAGGATGAGATCCAGCGTCTGCTCGGCGCCCTGCCTCACCTCGCGGCGCTTCGCGAGGCGGAAAGCCGTCTTAAACCGCTCGAAAGCTTGCCGACGCCGCCTGAGGGCTGGCGCGAGGAGATTGCGAGGTTGCAGGCTGAGGCGATCAAGCTCGCGACGCAGAAGGAAGGCGCCGAAAGCGCGATCAAAACGCTGCAGGGGGAATTGGAGCGAATCGGCGACGATCCAGCGGCGCTCAAAGTCGCGGTTCGGGTCGACGGCTGGCGGGAGTTGCGCGGCCGCTACGACAGCGCCATCGACGTCCCCGTGCGGCAGGGCGAACTCGCCGTGAAGCGCGGTTTGGTCGAAGATATCCTGCGCCGCCTCGGTCGCGAGGATGAAGCGGACCCGCAGAGACTCTTGCTTTCGGTAGGGACCGTCGGCGCGCTCGAGGATCTGATCGCCAGGCGGTCAGGGGTGCTCTCGAAGCTCGAGGCGGCGGGCGAGGCGGCGGAGGCGGCGCGAGACGCGCACGCCCAAGCTTCGCGGGACCTTCCACAATTCGCCGACGATCGCCGGAGCGCCGCGGTGGCCTCGCTGAAGGCGCGGCTCATCGAGGCGCGGCGCGACGATTCGGCCGCCCGATCGCGCGCGGCGCGCGACGAGATCGACAAGCTGACGCGGAAGCTCAATGAGGCGCTTGCCGCTCTTGCGCCGTGGCGCGGCGATGTCGAAGCGCTGACGCGCCTTTACGTTCCAGGCGAAGCGGAGACGGCGGAGCTGCGCCGCCGCGTGTCGCAGACGAACGCGTTCCGACAGCAGATTCAGGACGTTCTGATCGCCAAGACCGGCGAAGTCGAACGGCTGAAGGCCGAGGCGGCTGCCGCGGCGCGCGCAACCGATCTCCTCAGCGACGAGGTCGCTGCGGACATTCGCTCCGCGCGCGAGGCCGCGTGGTCGGCGCATCGCGCGGCTCTCGATCGGATGAGCGTCGAGGTCTTTGAAGCCGCAATGCGGCGCGACGATGCAGCGGGCGCCGCAAGACTGGCCGGCGCGCGCGAACTCGCGGCGCTACGCGAGCGCGCGATCAAGATCGCTGGGCTTGAAGCGGAATACGCGCGGGCGAAGGCGGATCTTGAAGTTGCGGAAAACGCGGCCGGCGCGCTGGATCACGAGATCGCGGCGCTTTCGCCCGCAACGCCGCCATCGGGACGCGATCCGCTTGCCTTCATAGACGCCTGGCGGGTCCGGCGCGATGAGGCGCTGACGCTCGCCGAGGCGTTGCGGCAGTTAGGGGACGCTGGGCGCCGCGCCGAGGACGAGGGCCAGCGCATTCGCGAAAGGTTGAGCGCGGCCTTGGGGGCGGCCGGCGTCGCGCATGACGAAGCCGGCGCGCTCGAGGCGCTGATCGAAGCAGCGGAATCGGCGCTCGGCGACGAAGCGAAACTCGCGGCGCTGCGTCAGAAGGCGGAGGAGCGTCGCGCGGACGCGGCTCGCGCCGAAGCCAAACTCAAGAACGCGTCGGAAGCGGACGCGAACTGGCGCGGGGCGTGGCGCGAGGCCTGCGCCGGGACATGGCTTGGCGAAGTCGAAGACGAGCCCGCGGTCGGCGCGGTGAGACAGTCGCTGAAGGCGCTGGACGAACTGCGCGCGACCCTGAAAGAGTGCGCGGACCTCGCCGACCGCATCGCCAAGATGGAGCGCGACAAGCGTCTCTTCGCCGACGAAGTCGCCGCGGCCGCTATGGCGCTTGACCTTGTGGACGCCCAGGCTGGCGTCCGGCAACAAGCTGACGCCGTGGAGGGGCGCGTCGCGCGGGCGCGGGAGAATGCGCGCCGCCGCGCGGAGAAAGCCGAAGCTTTGGACAATGTGCGCGAGCGGTCGGCGGCGATCGCCGAGGCGCTCGATGTCAACACGCGCCAAGCCTCCGCCATGACGGCGTTCTTCGCCGCCGATACGCTCGCCGAAGTCGTGGTCAAGCTCGAAGACTGCCGGCGCCGGGATGAACTGCGCGCGGAGATCACACGGGAGATTCGCGCCATCATTGGCGCCAATGTCGCCGCCTCGCTCGAAGCCGCGCGAGCCGTCCTCGAGGGGGCAGACGCGGCGAAGCTCACGGCGGAGCTTGCGGCGCTGAAGACCCGGGCGCCGCATGACGATCAGGCGCACGCCGAGGCGCACACGGCTTTACGCGAGGCGGTCAAGCGGCTGGAGGCGGTCGGCGGCGATGACGCGGTCGCGCGCATTGAGGAAAAGCGGCGCACCATCCTCGAGGAAATCAAGCACGGGGCGCGGCGCTGTCTGACATTGCGCGCGGGCGTCGCGGCGGCCGATGAGGCGCTACGCCTCTATCGCGACCGGCATCGCGGCGCGATGATGGAGCGCGCGTCAAAGGCGTTCAGTCTCATCAGCCGCGGCGCCTATCGCGGCCTGACGACCGCGCCGAACGGACAATCCGAGACGCTGATCGCGCTCGGCGCCGACGGAGGTTCGAAAGAGGCCGAGCAATTGTCGAAAGGCGCGCGGTTCCAGCTCTATCTGGCTCTGCGCGTCGCCGGTTATCACGAGCTCGCCAAATCGCGCGCGCCCGCGCCCTTCGTCGCCGACGACATCATGGAAACCTTCGACCATTTCCGCGCCGAGGAGGCGCTACGCTTGTTCTCCGAGATGGGACGCGTCGGGCAGGTCATCTACTTCACCCACCACCAGCACCTCGCCGAGATCGCCAAAACCGTGTGCCCGGAGGCGAGAGTGCATGAGCTGCAGTGAGGGGCTCACCCTCATCCGGCCGGCTTCGCCGGCCACCTTCTCCCAGAGGGAGAAGGAAGCGCCCCCTCTCCCGTTCACGGGAGAGGGCCGGGGAGAAGGGCGTCAGCTCTGCACGCCCTTGACGTACCAGCCCATCACTAGGGCGTCGCCGTCCTTTATGCGCTCGCCCTTGGCGACGCGCTCCTTGCCGGACTGATCGGCGATCGGCCCGGTGAAGACCTCGTAGGAGCCGTCCTTCCAGCCGGCGATGACCTTGTCGGCGGCGGCGCGCACGTTATCCGGCATCGCCTTGCTGTAGGGGGAGATGACGACCGTGCCCTCCTTCATGCCCCACCAAGCGTCATCCGACTTCCAGCTTCCGTCGAGCATCGCCTTGGCGCGCGAGATGTAGTACGGGCCCCAGATATCCTCGATCGCGGTCAGGTGAGTCTTCGGCGCGAAGCGCGTCATGTCCGCGCCCTGGCCGAAACACCAGACCTTGCGCTGCTCGCAGACCTGCAAGCCGCCGGGACTGTCGGTGTGCTGGGCAATGACGTCGCAACCGAGGTTGATGAGCGTCTGGACGGCGGCCGCTTCCTTCGCCGGGTCGAACCACGAATCGATCATGACCAGCTTGGTGGTGATCTTCGGGTTCTGCGCCTGCGCGGCGAGCGTGAAGGCGTTCACGCCCATGACGACTTCCGGAACCTTGTAGGACCCGAGATAACCGATCACGCCGGACTTCGACATCATGCCGGCGATCGTGCCCTCGACCGCGCGGCCCTGTTGGAATCTGGAGTTGTACGTGCCGAGGTTGTCGGCGTGCTTGTAGCCGGTGCAATGCTCGAACATCACCTTCGGGAAATCCTTGGCGACTTCGACGCACTGGTCCATGTAGCCGTAGGACGTCGCGAAGATGATGTCATGGCCTTGCTGCGCGAGGTCCTTGAGGATCGGAATGGAGCTGGCGTCCTCTTTGACATTCTCGACGTAGTCGGCGGTCACCTTGCCGTTGAACGCAGCGACCATCGCCTTGCGGCCTTTGTCGTGCGCCCAGGTCCAGCCGAAATCGCCGACCGGCCCGAGATAGATGAATGCGGTCTTGAGCGTGTCGGCGGCGAAAGCGCGCCTCCCCATGGCGGGCAGCGCCAAGCCCGCCGCCGCAGCGGTCTTCACGAAGTTGCGGCGAGTAATCAAACCCACATTTCTCTCCTTTTGCTCTGCCAGATTTGACGCGTAAAGCTCGGGCGCCATTAAATCTTCAAAGCAAAAAACATGCCTGGGTGGGCGCGCCGCGCGCGACTCCACTCATCGCTCTCTCGAGCGAAGCGCTACGCGCACGGGGAGAACACGGAAGCCGCTCTCCCCCACCAAGGGCATTCGACAATACGTCTATCTACCGGCGGGTTAGGGCGGCTGAAGCGAGGATCAGCTCTGCACGCCCTTGACGTACCAGTCCATCACCAGCATGTCAGCGTCCTTCATCTGCTCGCCTTTCGCGACGCGCTCCTTGCCGGACTGATCGGATATCGGGCCGGTGAATACCTCGTAGCTTCCGTCCTTCGTGCCGGCGATGATCTTGTCGGCGGCGGCGCGCACGTTTTCCGGCACGGCCTTGCTGTAGGGCGCCATGGCGAGGATTCCCTCCTTGAACCCCCACCACGTGTCGTCCGGCTTCCATCTGCCGTCGAGCACCGCCTTGGCGCGCGAGATGTAATAGGGACCCCAGAGGTCAAGGCTCGCCGTCAGATGCGCTTTCGGCGCAAAACGCGACATGTCAGCGCCGTAGCCGAAGCCATAGATCTTGCGCTTCTCGCAGACCTGCAACACAGCCGGACTGTCGACGTGCTGGGCGATCACGTCGCAGCCGAGATTAGCCAGCGTCTCCGCCGCGGCCGCCTCTTTAGCCGGGTCGAACCAGGTGTCGATCATCACGAGCTTGGTGGTGATCTTCGGATTGACGGCCTGGGCCGCGAGTGTGAAAGCGTTCACGCCCATCACCACCTCGGGAATCTTGAATGACCCGACATACCCGATCGTGCTGGTCTTGCTCATCATGCCGGCGATCGTGCCGGTGACCGCTCTGCCCTGATAGAAGCGAGAATTGTAGGTGCCAACATTGTCGGCGCGCTTGTAGCCGGTGCAGTGCTCCCACTTGACATCGGGAAACTGCTTAGCGGCCTCGAGGGTCTGATCCATGTAGCCGTAGGAGGTGGTGAAGATGAGCTTGTTCCCCTGTTGGGCGAGGTCCTTCATGATCGGGATGGCGCTCGCGTCCTCCTTCACGTTCTCGACGTAGTTGGCGACCACTTGGCCCTTGAGCGCCTCGACCAACTCCTTGCGGCCTTTCTCGTGCGACCAGGTCCAGCCGTAGTCGCCGATCGCGCCGAGATAGACGAAGCCGACCTTGAGCGGCTCGGCGGCGAAGGCGTTCCGGCAAAGCGCCGGCAGGGTGAGCCCCGCAGCCGCGGACTTCACGAAATTGCGGCGGGTCAGAGTCATGTCATTCCTCCTTGTCAGATTATCCTTCATCAAGCGCTCGGCAGGAACGGCCGACCGAGGCAGGCCGGCGCCTCGCTGCCGGCGACGCCGCGGGCCGATATGACCGCGAGCACGACGACCGCCATGATGTAGGGCATTGCGGCCCAGAACTGCGATGGCAGGAACGAAAAGCCCGAGGCCTTGGCGTAAAGCTCGAGCGTCATCAGCACGCCGAAGAAGTAGGCCCCTGCGAGCAGCCGCCCGGCGCGCCAGCCGGAGAACACCACCAGCGCCAGCGCGATCCAGCCGCGCCCCGCCGTCATCTGCTGCGCCCACATAGGCGTGATGACCATCGAGAAATACGCGCCCGCGATCCCCGCGAACGCGCCGCCGAAGGCGATCGCCGCATAGCGGATCCCGATCACGGGATAGCCGATCGAGTGGGCGGAGAGGTCATTCTCGCCGACCGCGCGCAAGATCAGCCCGGCGCGCGTGCGGTTCAAGAACCAGCCGACGACGAAGACCATGATGAGCGCGAAATAGACGAGCGGGCTATAGCCGAAGACGACCTTCCCCACCGGATCGCCGGCGAGCCAATCGGGGAAGGGGCTCCCGAACTCCTCCACGGTCATGCCGACATAGCCTGCGCCGATGAGCGAGGAGAGTCCGATGCCGAAGATCGCGAGCGCAAGGCCGGTCGCGACTTGGTTGGAGCCCAGGGTCAACACCAGGAAGCCGAACAGAAGGGAGGACGCCGCGCCGGCAATCGCGGCCCCGAGCACGCCGATCCACGGCGCCAGGTCGCCGAGATCCGGGCCGTAATTGAATGTCACGGCGAAGCCCACGACCGCCCCGATCAGCATCATGCCCTCGACGCCGAGGTTGATGACGCCGCTCTTTTCGACGACGAGCTCCCCTATGGCGGCGAGCAGGATCGGCGTCGTCACCGCGACGACGGTCACGAGGGCGTCGATGAAGAAACCGAGACTCATGCTGGCGCTCCCGCATGAGCCGCGCTCGGCGCGTCGCGAATGATCCTGAGGCGGTGCCTGACCAAAATGTCGCTTGCGAGGATGAAGAACAGCATCGTCGCCTGGAAGATGCCTGCGGTTGCCTCGGGCACGTGCACGACCGTCTGCGCGACCTGTCCGCCGACATAGGTGACCGCGAGAATGAGCCCAGCGAAAAAGACGCCAATGGGATTGAGCCGCCCAAGAAACGAGACGATGATCGCGGTGAAGCCGTAGCCGGAGGGAAAGCCGAGGTTGATCTGCCCGAGCTGGCTCACGACCTCGATAATGCCGGCGAGGCCCGCCATGCCGCCGCTGATCATCAGGGTCGACCAGACCGTGCGCGAGGCGTTGAAGCCGCCGTAGCGCGCCGCTTCCGGCGCCGCGCCGACGGTCCGCACCGAAAAACCGTAGACCGAGCGCGTCATGAGGAGCCAGAAGACAAACGTCAGCACAACGGCGACCACAAGGCCTGGCGGGATCGCCGTTCCCGGTATCGCGTGCGGCAGCAGCTGCGCCGGGGTCAAGGGCGGGGTCTGCGGGAAATTATGTCCGTTCGGATCCTTCCACGGACCGCCGATCAGGTAGTTCAGCACCTGCAGCGCGACATAGACCAGCATAAGGCTCGAAAGCACCTCGGAGACCCGGAAGCGCGTTTTCAGGAACGCCGGGATCGCCGCCCAGAACACGCCGCCCAGGACGCCCGCCGCGATTATGAGCGGGATGACCCAAAACCCTTCAGCATTGGGCAGCGCGAAGGCGACGCCTGCGCCCGCGAGCGCGCCGATGATGTACTGCCCCTCGGCGCCGATGTTCCAGATCTTGGCCTGATTGCCAAGCGAAAGGCCGAGCCCGATGATGATGAGCGGCGCGGCCTTGGTCAGCACGTCCTGCCATTTGTAGGACGCCACGATCGGGGTGATGAACGTCTCGTAGATCGCGCGCGGCCCGTCGAAGCCGATCAGCTGAAAGATGATCGCGCCGAGCAGCATCGTCAAAAGGACGGAGGCGATCGGCGTCGCGATCTGCATCAAACGGCTCGGCGTCAGGCGCTTCTCAAATCGGATGCGCATGCAGGCCCTCTGTCATTTCAACCGTCGCAGCCGGGTCGCCGTGCACGCCGCCCATCAAGAGGCCGATCTCCTCGATCGAGACCTCGCCGACCTTCATGGGCTTCGACAGTCGCCCGAGATTGAGGACCGTGACCGTGTCGCAGAGCGACAGCAGTTCGTCGAGATCCTGCGAAATGATCATGACCGCCGTGCCGCGCGCGGCGAGATCGACGATCGCCTGGTGAATGGCGGCTGCCGCGCCCGCGTCGACTCCCCAGGTCGGCTGGCAGACGACCAGCGCCTCGGGGCGCTGCAGGATCTCGCGGCCCATGATGAATTTCTGTAGGTTTCCGCCCGACAGCGAGCCCGCGAGCGCGCCCGGCCCCGTCGCTTTCACCGTGTAGGCGCCGATCACTTCGATCGCGTAATTCGTCGCCTTGCCCGGATCGATGAGGCCGAAGCGCACCATATCCATGCGGTCGCGCCCCGTGAGCGACGCGTTGTCGGTAAGCGAGAACTCGCCGACCGCCGCATGGCCATTGCGTTCCTCCGGCACGGCGCAAAGGCCGAGGTTGCGCCGCTCGGTGACGCCGAGCCGACCGACGTCGATGGCGACCAGCGTGATCGCCGCGGCGTGCGGGGCGAGCGTCTCGCCGCTCATCGCGCTTAAGAGTTCGTTCTGCCCGTTGCCTGCGACGCCTGCGACGCCGAAGATCTCGCCTTCCCGAACCTCGAGCGCGACGTCCTTGAGCGCAACGCCGAACTCGCTGGGTTTCGCCAGGCTCAAGCCTTGCGTGGACAGCTTTGGCGGGCCGTAGGCGCGTTTGGCGGGCTTGGCGATCTCCTTCAAGTTCGCGCCGATCATCATCTCGGCCATCGAACGCGAGGTCTCGCGCTTCGGATCACAGTGCCCGACGACCTTGCCACCGCGCAGGATGGTCGCCGTGTCGCAGAGCGCGACGATCTCGTGCAGCTTGTGCGAGATGTAGAGAATCGAGCAGCCGCTGGCGGCGAGATGCTTCAGCGTCTCGAACAATTGCTCGACCTCCTGCGGCGTCAGCACCGAGGTCGGCTCGTCCATGATGAGCAGCCGGGGGTTCAAGAGGAGCGCGCGCACGATCTCGATGCGCTGGCGCTCGCCGACGCTCAAGGTCGAGACGACGCGGCGGGGATCGAGCTTGAGATGGTAAGCGTCCAGAACCCGGTTGAACTCGGCGAGGAGTTCGCGCGAGGAGAGCCGGCTGTCGAGGCCGAGCGCAATGTTTTCCAGAACCGTCATCGCCTCGAACAGCGAGAAGTGCTGGAACACCATGCCGATGCCGAGGCGTCGCGCGGCGCGCGGATTGGAGATGCGCGTCGGCGAGCCGTCGAAAATGATTTGACCCTCGTCGGGCGCGAGGATGCCGTAGATCATCTTGACGAGGGTCGACTTGCCGGCGCCGTTCTCGCCGAGCAGCGCGTGAATCTCCCCCGGCCTGACGCTTAAGCTGACATTGTCGTTGGCGCGCACGCCGGGAAAGGACTTGCTAACTCCGACGAGCCTCAGCCGCAAGGGAGCTTCGACATTCACCTCAACAATTCCTCGCTCCCAAGCTCGTCAGGCCGCGCTCAAGCACCGAACAACGCAAAAACCACGCCGCCAACGCTCCTGACCCTTTTCAAGGCGGCGGGTCGAAGATCAGCGAGCTCCCCCCGCGTCCTCCATCGCCGGACGCCGCGATTTTAGGCAACCCTAACGAGCGCCGGGCCGGTGTCAAATGAATTGGGGGTCATGGTCTCATGTGGCTCCGGCGGTCCGGGTCCCGTGAATTTGTTGGGCAAATTGCCCGCGCCGCAGGCGGCGGCGCCGAGAATCTGGTCTTAAAACCGGGCGCGGCGGCGATTTCCTTGCCCAGCTCTGTTGGGGAAGGTGGCGCCATAGGGCGTCGAAAGACGCCCGTCGTTTGACGGGCTATAGGGCGTCGAAAGACGCCCGTCTTTCGACGGGCTATGGGCGCCGGATGGGGTGTGGCCGGCTGCCGCGACGCTGCCGGGTTGCGCCACCGTCACCGCGAACTTGCATCGAGCCATCCTTTGTTTCCGTACCCCATCCGGCCGCGCTGCGCGCGTCCACCTTCCCCGCTTCGCGGAGAAGTGGCGGGGCGTCCCCGCGGTGAAGCGAGGAAGAAGGACCACCTTTCGTGCTATCCGTTCGCGCTCGAACAAGGAGCCTCATCATGACCGCTGCGTCCCTTCGCCCCTATGATGAGGCGCTGCTGCGCCAGGCCTTCGACGTCGCGAAGCGCTCGCGCGCTGGCGGCGACCATCCGTTCGGTTCGGTCCTCGCCGATAGCGGAGGAAGGCTTTTGATGGAGCAGTGCAACGGATATTTGAGCGAGGGCGGCGATCGCACCGCCCACGCCGAGCGCCTGCTCGCTTCGCGCGCGGCGCGGACTTACGACGTCAAATTCCTCGCGCGGTGCACGCTTTACACTTCGGCCGAGCCCTGCGCGATGTGCGCGGGCGCGATCTACTGGGCGGGGATCGGCCGCGTCGTCTACGGCCAGACCGAGAAAGCCTTGAAGGAGCAAACCGGCGCGCACGAGGAGAACCCAACGCTCGACTTGCCATGCGACATCGTGTTCGCCGCTGGCCAGCGGACGACGGAAGTGGTCGGCCCGCTGCTCGAGGCCGAAGCGGCCGCTCTGCAGGCGGATTTCTGGCGGGCGCGGGGGTAAATCGGCGCGCGACTCCGGCCTTGGGCCCGCCTTTGTTCCAAGTTTCGCCTCGCGCGCTTCGTCCCGCCGCCGCGCCGTCCCGCTGGCTTCTCATTCTGCCGATTTTTTTTGTGTCGCCAAGTCAATGACAGGAGGCATGCTGAAGTATATGAGAACCCGCGCATTTCGCACTGAGGGGCGGGGGGAACTTAATCAGAAAATCGGCGCTCGACGCGCGTTCGGAATCGCCGGACGTGGCGCCGCGAGGTCGTGGCTTGATCAAGCGATGGCGGCGAACAGAAGACAAGACAGAGTGGAGGAAGCGCGTGCGTTTCGACGTCTCGTTCCGCCCTCTGGGAACGTCACCACGCAGGAGGACACGCGGTGAATAGACGGCAATTGTTTCTCTCGACCGCTAGGGCGGCGCTGGCGAGCGCTTTCGGCGGGGCTTGGTTCGGGTCCAAGTCGGCGTCCGCCCAGACGCAGACGTCCGCACCTGCGGCCACGGGCGCCGCGCCGCAAATCACCGGCGTCCTGGGGTCGCCGGACGCCACGACAACGATCGATGGCAAGCAACTCCCGCCGCCGCCGCCAGAATTCGGCGGCGTGATCAAGGAAACCTACCAGGATTCGACGCCCTGGTGGCCGCCGCGCGTCGTGCCGCCAGCGGGCGCGCCCAACATTCTGCTGATCATGACCGACGACCAGGGCTACGGGATCAGCGGCACGTTCGGCGGAATCATCCCGACG